>Ga0194056_10000062_pt1 | contig 43496 bp, 32 predicted proteins | sample SepL4413m_MetaG_FD_155458 | JGI IMG/M metagenome (GOLD analysis project Ga0194056, IMG submission 155458) | Anoxic zone freshwater microbial communities from boreal shield lake in IISD Experimental Lakes Area, Ontario, Canada - Sep2016-L442-13m | ecosystem: Environmental > Aquatic > Freshwater... | reverse complement strand
GTCGCTGCGCTCCCTCCGTCTTCGCCGACGCCTCCGAAGACCCCTGTTTGACATCAGAAGAGAAGTTTAGTACCATTAAACCATCAAGAGGCCAGAGTCAGTTTTAACAATACACGGGACATCCCCTTGGAAGTGGCTTGGTGAGTTTTGCATAGGGTGTAACCACGACAGCGGGTTGGTTGACGAGCATCGATAACCAGATACCGTCATGATCCGCGTTCGCCGAACCGTGATGAGCGATCTTGAAAGCATACGCTTGTGTCATGGGACGCACAGTGGAACTTAGAACTGCTTTCCATCCAAACTCATGCGCGGCAGTGTTTTCCAAATCTGCGCCCAGCAGAAGATCGTAGGCACCAGCTCGCACGAGAATGGCAACGGACAGATCATTCGGCGAAAAGTGCTTAAACCTCCTGCATTTACCAGGCGTTAATAACAGTTCCGCGAGATTCGTCGAGGCATTCGTGACCGTCGCGGCTGAAGGACTCAATGCCCAGACTTCGGACCTACTATCGTACCCACCGTGAAAGATGCGGGTTCCATCTTGGGCGTACATGCTCGGCCCGACCGCGTATGAGCTACGAGTTCGCGATTCAAGTACTTCAAGAATCTCTGTAAACTCACTCGCGCTCGAGTTGTACTTGACCAATCTGTTCTGAGCATCAACTTCCAAGGCGAGTTGAATGAATTGTTGGCTCGCGAGAGCAACTGACATAACGAACTGGGCGTTCGGACACTCGCGAAGGAGCGTTGCCATTCCTTGGATGTGGTCGTCATGCCAATGTGTCGTCACTATCGTTCGCACGCTTTTGGCAGGATCGACCCCGATCGAGCGTAGGTAATCTAAAGCAACCGGTTGCGTCCCGGCTGGCAACATGCATGAATCGACGATTATCCAGTCGCCATTTCCGAGATGCATGACAATGCACTCGCCGACGCCCGGTCCGAACACTGTCATCTCGAGCTCATCATGTCTCGGAGGCCGAACATTACAAGTTGCTGGGAAGGAGTTCACTGAGTTGTTTAGCCCTCTCGCTGATCTCACGCTTCTTCAAGCTGCTTAACTGCGGCATGCGGCGAACACGAAGCTCCGAATACCGGCGTACCTGTCCGGTCCTCTTGATTTCGTGTCCGATGCTCCAATAAAAGACGGCACCCTCGCACAAGAGTGGCTTGTCGAAGCTATTAAACTCTTCAAGGTATAATTCCGCGCACTCCACAGGCTGAGAGTCATCTGTCAAATCATGCATCTCGCATTCGACACAGTCATCATGAACGCGCAAAACCACACATTCCCATTGCTGAAGCAGTTTGACGTGATCGGTAGGAAATCGAATTACAAGATTGTCTTTCCGAATAGGCTCGGACACTTTTCGGCCATCGCCGGGCATCGTTGTGGCTGAGCCATTTGATAGGCGTGACACAAGTCTATCAGTTGTGGTTTCGCTTGAAATCCGTTGTTCTGGTTCAATCTCTGGCGATACCCAGGCGTCACTGCGAACACCTCGAGTCTGTAGGTTCGCATCATAAACATCGACTCGCGAAAATGTTTCGAGGATTGCGGTAATCATGTCTCTTGCTCCGAGCACTCGTTGGATGGGGCTAAGTGTAGCAGCTTGTAGGCTGCGTCTCGCGAGTAGGCGACGAACGATGTCCAGTCGCTCTGCAACACTCGGATGGCTTCCTTGTGCCGATCGCGAACTTCCTTTCGCTGATCGGTTTCTAGTTGGTAATGTTGATTGACCGCTATCAAGACCTCGCGATTCGCAGAAGGCTGAATGCGAATATGCAACTGATCCGCGCTGCAATTTGGACGTTTCCCCTCGACAACGACATGGCGCATCCCTGGGCGGTCAAAAATCTGCATCCAATCGCTCTTGGGCACTAACCTGTCGCCAACTGCGTGCCATGCCTCCTCCGTATCTAATGCGATAACCATATCACGGTTCAACCCGATCGCCTTTAAGGGTGTGTGTTCAAGAATTGAGAGTGTCCCGATCGCCAGATCGCGAAGGATGGGACCCTGGGAGGACTCGATAGTGGTGAGGCCAAGCCGGGAGTCATCAACTTGTACCAGGATTTTGCCAATTGAGAATGACGCGAATTGCTTGTGGATAACCGAAATGTCAGCAGTCTTGGCTTCCTCGTCAGGCACGAGCCCATTCAGTGAGAACCAAAGCGGCTGAAAGATCGAGGGATTGAAATCTCCCAAAACAACAATCGCGAACGATTCGCGGTCAGGTTCAATTACAACCAAGTCGACTCTCCTCGCATCTGGAATCCAGCGGTGCGACACACCTCCTCCATCGACCGGGCAAGCCCAAAGCCATCGGTGTTTTCTGGACGAACCCAGTTCAGAGGGTGGCAATACCCCATTGTAAGCGTGTGTTGGCAAGCTATGCAAGGGCCGGGGGTTGCAATTCCTGGGGTTGCAATTCGGGGGGGTAATTCTTTCAGTTCTGATGCCGCTTTACGACATGCCCAAACAATTATTAACCCCCCAATTATCATTTCGCATGCCCCCTGTGCCGTGATTCGATGACCGCAGTGCCTGCATTCGCGATGCCGCACGATCAGCCCCCCCCGCAGGGTGTTGTATAGACTACATGAAAATGGCGGCACTCTAACGCCCCAACACGACCGCCACGCCATCTAAGTGGTATTCGCAGGGGATATGTGGTTCCAGTGCCAATCGCTGCATTAGGACCAGGTTCATGGCGGCATCGGCGATTTGCTTGGCTTCAGCAGGCGGATAAAGCGAGCGAGTAGACGAATGTCCGCGCCGGCGCGCCAGGGTTTTGACCAGTTCGGGCACGAATTCGCGTCCGTCAGCAACGGGAATCACATGCAACGATTCACGAATTCCCTCTGTATCATGAAGGCGGAGAAGGTAATTGAACTGAACGAGGCTTTCTCGATGTCCATTTATGTCATCAACTTCGCGCACACATGTCAGCCCGCTAAGAGCTGGGGCACGGAAATGCGCAAGCAATGCATCCACCAAGGGATGTCCTATTCCCGCCAACTCGAGGTCGGGGGCTTGCATCGCACGGCGGCGATCAAAAGTCAGGTGGTCGTAGTGGTCGGCGATGCCGGCCTGTTGTCGGAACTGTTCAGGCAATTCGACCGTGAGTACGTCATCACGCCATGAGAACTTGGCTCCCACCTCTGCAAGGGCGCGGGTGACAAACTCTGCCAAGTCCTTCCATGTCACGTCGCCACGTATTGCTCGGAACTTGTCGAGATTGAACGGCTCAAGACCCTGGCAAAGCGAATCGAGAACGTCTCCGGCCTGTACAGCATTTTTGACAGCCTCTTCAATCTCTTGCGTTGTGCGGTCAAAATCCTTATGAACCAAAGCATCACGGTAGAGTGCAATGTAGTCCAGCCGTTCGGACAAAGGGCCAAGAATTGACGATAAGAAATCTTCTCGAGGCGTTCCGTCCTCGTTCACCTTACCGATGGCAGCAGCGATTCGCTCCAGCTTGTTTTGGAGATGCAGATGGACCTGACCTTCAATTGTGTCGGTGGCGATCAGATTGTATACCTGCGCCGTGTGCTGCTGACCGTAACGATGGATTCGACCAATTCGCTGCTCAATTGCCATCGGGTTCCATGGCAAGTCATAGTTGAACAATATTCGACATACCTGAAGGTTTATACCTTCGCCCCCCGCCGAAGTGGAGATCAGAAAACGGGCACCCGCATCGCGCCGAAATTCTGCTGCCGCCGCTCGCTTTGCCTGGATATCGCCGCCCTTGATTAGAACCACTTGGTCAGAACCGTAGCGGTTGCCTAGATGCTCTCGTAAATATTCTTGGGTTTGGCGATACTGCGTAAATATGATGAATCGCTCGGCCAGGTTCTCCGCCCGGAGACGGTCTACCCCTCGCAAGAGACGGTCCAGCTTGCGGTCGATACGATCTGGAAACTTAGTCAGCAGATCCTCAATCTTACTGATCTCGTTCGGAATGCCGACGTATAGTGCCTCAAAGACATCCAGGCCGCCTTCGTCATGATACTCTGCTTCTTCCAGTGCCTCCTCGATATCGGCCTTTGTACGGCGTTTGGCCAAATCCCGTTTTTCGCCAAGAATGCGTTGCTCGGCATCCAGCCGCCCCTGCTCAGTGTTTGGAAAGAACCAGATCTCGCAAGCCAATTCGATGCTCCGTTCCCGTAAACGGACGAGTTCGTCGCGATCGCCAAAACGTCCTCGGCGTAGCGACGTCACTTCTTCTAACGAATTTGCCTTCCGGATCAACAGACGCAACAGGTGCTTAAGCAGAGCGGCGCGGATCGCTCGTGGACTGGATGATGCCAACCGCTGGAATGTGGTCATGACGAATCCAACCGCACGCTTCTCCGCGTTGTTCGGATCAGATTCGGCGATGTTGTAACCTTCGACCAGATAATCGTTCAGAGCGTCATAGAATTTGCGCTCTGCCGCCGACAGGTTGAATCCCTCCGTATGCACGATCCGTTTCGCAAACAGGGGCCGACCTTCAGAGTCGGTAACTTCGCGCTTCGTGCGCCGGATCATAAGCTGGTCCAGCTTGTCCCTGCGAGACACTATTTCCTCGGCGGATCCAAATAGTTGGTCGTCCAGCAGTGAAATTAGACTGTAGAAGTGATATTCGTCCCCCTGATGTGGCGTTGCGGAGAGCAACAGCAGATCACGTGTCTTCTGGCGAAGAACTTCAGCCAATCGATAGTTCTGAGTCGACCGAACCTTTCGGCCTGTCCGGTACTTTGACAGGTGATGCGCCTCGTCAATGACGACAACATCCCAATTTGGCGCCTGCGCCAAACGCCGAACTCGCTCCTTTCGTTTCAATCGATCGATGCTCGCGATTGCCAGTGGGTTCCGCTCCCAGGCATCGAAGCGAGAATCATCGAAATCCTCGCCGAGGACTGTTGGCGAAAGGCCGAATTTGTCCTCCAGCTCATCCAGCCAATTCAATGTCAACCCGGCCGGAGTGACAATCAGCACTCGATTGGCCTCGCCCCGACTCATCAGTTCTCGGAGAACCATCCCTGTTTCAATCGTCTTGCCCAACCCTACTTCATCTGCAATTAGTATCCTCCGTCGCTTCGCGTTGGCAATGCGGTGGGTAAGCAGAATCTGATGGGGGAGAAGTTCGGTTCTGGCGTTCGAGATCTCTCCGCCAGTATTCAGCGCGGGCAGCAAGAACGCCCACTGACGGAGTTCAAACAATTCCAGACGCCCCCAACGGGCTGCCTTCGCATCTTCCCAAGGTCCAGTTGCCCTGGCGATATCCTCAGCAAACAGAACTCGCACCGCGAACTGACCGTCACCTTGGAAAAGTATGCGGTACTGGGTGCGGCGTCCCAGAGTCTGTTGCGAGATGACCTCGCCGACGCCCCATTCGGGATGCGACGTACATCGAACCTTTGTACCAGCAGCAAGTACGTCATTCTCAGCGTCTGTCATGGCTCAACCGCTTAGCTTGAACGGCACATGATAGCCGCGTTGGTTACCCTCGCCGGGCAATATCTGGGGTTGGGCGACAAACAGCAGGCCTAGAGGCAGTCGCATCTGGCCAATCCGCAACTGGAAAGTGTGCTGTCCTACATCGAACTCACCGTCGCAAACAATCACGAGCGACGCTTCCAATTTCCCGAGACCACGATACACTCGCTGATCATAGAGAATCCTGTCGTGGATATACTTTGCCATTTCGACGGGGTCTGCCGCATTGCGCAAGAACTGTTCAACTCCCACGACTGTCAGTTCCGAGCCGTACGACCAAGAATCAATTGCCCCGGATTGAAAAGCTCGCATGAGATCCAAAAAGCCTATAACCTGCGTGGGAAGGCCGACCGCACGCGGGTCGCGCGGACGGCGGAGGTTGGTCGCCGACAATTCGATCAGATTGTAACCGGTCAGAAATCTCATGATCCAAACAACTCCAGGCCCGGCGCCAGCCACTTTAGGGCACGGCCACATGCCGTTTTGGTTTCCTCGTCCTCGACGTGCGCTGCGACCATGCGAATCGCTGCCGTCAGTTGGTCCTTCCAATCCGCCCAAGCTTCATCCATAGGACGACCGTCAACAAGGAATTGATCGATCGGTACGGTCTGCACACCAGCCCGTTCGGCCCAGATGGCATCATCGATGGCTCCAATCAGGAAATGGGCACGATCGAGTACGCCCAAGGGTGGACGCCTATCGACAAAACGATCGCGTAGCCGACGATACCGCTCGTGCGGCCGCTTGACCTCATAGATACGACCCTTAGAGCGAGTCGTGAGAACATCAGCGGCCAAGAGATCGGGAACGGCGACACCAGTACGATACTCGAGTTGCTTCAAATCGTCAAACTTGATCGTTCGCCCGTGTTCGGGAAGCAGATATTTGAAGTAGTAGCGGCTAACGCGGTCCACTTCACCAGCGAGACTTTCCAATTCGGCCGGCAGTGGGTTCGTTTGTTCGTGTTCGATTTCGTCCCGAATCTCATCGATCGCATAGGCTATCTCTCGGAGATTCCGGGCCGCCGGATCGTCCGATGGGTTAGTCTCGCGCCTGACATCCTCCCCTACTTCCTCAAACAACATTCTCGCCGCGTCCTGAATCGAGTGTTTGGCTTTACGCCCGCGCGGCGAGGCTTGGGCTTGTCGCAAGAATCCCTCCGGAAACTCTACACGTCCGTAATGTTCGCTGTATAGCTGAAACCCGACACCCAGCAGGATCATTCGTAAATCATTGCGGCTGACGTAGCCACCTTCTTGCGGGTTATATGCGGGAATCGACAATAACTCATCTCGCTTCCTACGCACGGCTTCGCGGACCTTACGGCGGAACACAGCCCATTTTATTGTCGTTGGCAATGTCGTCCGTTTATGGCATACGTGAATGATATCGAACGTCGCGTTCTGCTTTTCATGATGATGAGTGGTGGTTTCCGCTTCGCCGACAATTGGATATACAGACCGCAGGTGGAATCCGTTATTCTCGACCGCAACACACTCGAGCAGTGCCGCGATGACAGCCCACCAAGCCCGAACGTCGTTGTGGTGGAATGTGAACGCCATCAGTCCGTCCGGCTTCAACTTGCGGTGAGCTTCCGCGAAGGCGAGTCGCAGGGCATCATTGTAGTCGCGTGCAGTCTTCGTCTGCTGAGCAGCCCGACTCTCGATAATTTCAGCTTTCTTGGGTGTCTGTAACAGCCGTTTTCGCCGTACAAAATTCGGGGGCAGTTCGGGATCCTCGGCAAAAGCGATCGCATCCCGCTCAGCCCTGTCACGTGGCACAATCTCATCTTCCCAGCGATCAAATAGATCATTGCCGCTGGAATCAAGATAGCGACCTTTGAGAATCCCCGCCATCCAAACATAGAAGAAGTCCGACAGTTCGCTGTAGTTAACATTGTCACCAAAGGGCGGATCGGTAATAACCAGATCGACCGTTGCGTCAGGAACGAACCGAAGTGAACGGCAATCACAACAAGCCACACCGATAGTACGCCCCGGATGCTCCTTCAAGGATAAGAAATCGGATCGGCTCTTCATGTCTCGTAACAAAGAATCCGATAAACCATCCCACGGGTAGAAGGCGTCTCCTTTTCGGGTTACGGCAGGACGAGCACAGACCCTTGCGAGCTCCTCGGAAAGCGATCCTTGCCGTGCAGTTGTTGCGATGGCTTGCTCGAGAAGTTGTTCCTGTCCGGGTGTTCGGGGACGCCAGGGCAACTCAGGTACAGCACCATGCTGAGGAATTGACAAGTAAATATTGTCATCGGATTTACCATCGCTTGAGAGTCTGGCTTCGTCATACGGAGCCGCTGCAAACGTCATTCCATCTAAGAGAATGCTATACAATCCTGTCATCGTGGAGCTGCCGATGGTTCCGCCCCACGGGTTGCCTTCGACGGGCGTACACTTCGGTTGGAAATCGTGACGCGCCAGTATCCCTTTGACCTCATTGCGATTGGTGGCGTACCGACAGAACTGATTGCTTCCTTCCAGAGCGCGAGTGAACGGCAAGAGCAGCAATTCCTGCAACTTGAGAACAGTGTCCATGCATGATTCATCCGACCACTTTGGCATGCAAGACAGCGACGTGATGATCTGAGACAAGCATAATAACTGCCTGTGAAAGAACATGTCGGACCAATCATGGTAACCATGTACCCATAGGTCGTTGCCGACCCGTGTATTGTATCCGTAGGGAATCGCGTGGCCCTTGGGCCAGACCACGCCGTCCTCGACCTGAACTTGATGCCAGAGTACGCCCGCTTGCTGAATGCGCCGTAGGTCAGCGGGGTCGGGAGTCTTGAAGAACCGGAAGTTGGCGGCAACCATCGGTAGGCTAGAATATTCCCGTTGTGTGTTCGTTGAGTGCCACCTGATCGAAACGCTGTCTAACCGCAATGCTTCAATTGCTTCGTCTTGAGTTTCGTCCCCTTCAAATAATGGCAGACTCTCTCCGTTGGTCCCTTTAGGTTGCCCCTTGGCGGCGGCGGCACAGATTGGACAGTAGCCTTCGATCGCGTAGCATTCCATCTCGAAAGGAGTGGGGCGACCGTGTTGTTGCAATCGTTTCGTCCCAGCATCAAAAACCGCGGAAACATGCGGCTGAGCACCCGAACACAAATATTGGCCACCATGCTCTGGGCCTTCGTCCAAGTAGAGTTTTGAGCCGTTCGGCATGGGCACGTATGGCCGAGGAGGGATTATCCCATTAAGCGATCCATCATCCGTTTTCTTCGGTCGGTCGAACCATGCGCGAGTTGCAGTATCATCGGTTGGCAACTCGCCACGGTACTCCCAAAGAGCCTGATCCTTAGGGTTGTGGATCACGGTGATTTGCACGACCTTCGGCAGTTCTTTGCCCGCAAGCTTGTTGCCTCTCTTACCCTGGACGATTTGTTTGCCGTTCACAACAGGGTGCCCGGCAGACGTGGCAATGAGATCTCGACGGTAGGTGCGTTGCTCCTTGCCATCACTGCGCGTCATCGCCTCCAGTACTAGCCGATGCGTAGGCATCGCATCGCTGTGGCAGTGCGGGCACTGAACGGGGCCAGGCCAAGCAGCATAAGCCCATCGGATCTTGTGCCCACCCCCGTGCGTTTTGCGATTCGAGCCAGCATCCCACCCTGAGACGCCAATCTGATTTGCACCACCGGGGAGAAAAAGAAGTGAAGCCGGCTCGATTTCCCAATCAAAGGTCTTGGGTTCTTCCGCCGTGGAACATGCAGGACAGATGCAATCCTCGATGTACGATATCCGCAATTCCTTCTGTGCGACCAAATAAGTCTTGAAGAACCGCACGACAGGCGAATCGCAAAGAACATTCAGACAACGATCCTGCTTGACCCAAAGCGCATAAATCAGTTCCGCGTCGCCTCCGCATGATGGGCAGCGGGTTGTGTACCAGTGTTTGATGAACTTCTCGAGCGTAGTTGGTACATCAACGGGAGTCGCGATCGGCAAAACCACGGGCCGATTCCGTAATTGCTCAAAGGCGTCCTTTAACAGCGAAATGCTCACCGGCTCTAATTCGGTTTTGGCAATGAACCAGGCAACAGGATTTACGTCAACGCCAATCGGTTTCATGCCAAGCCTGGCGGCTTCGACAACCGTCGTGCCGCCGCCCATGAAGGGGTCGAGAACAATCAGGCCCTTGGTGTACGGGTTCTCCTGGTTGTTGCGATAGAACATCGCCATCAAGTATAAACGCCGCGACTCTGCGTTCACTTCCTCATCGGTTGGTTCCGGGGCTGTGTCGCGCCGACGTTCTTTAATCATCGCACGGATACATTGCTTAAAATCATCGGGAGGCTCTGCTGGCAGAGCGGCGGCCAATAGCATCGCTCGAAATACAGCCGACGACCGGCGCGCAAACCATTTGCCCATCTGGTAAATGGGTTTGAAAACCTTGCGTTCGGGTAATGCTAGAGCGTTCACCTCAGGAATGGGGAAGCCGATGTCGATTTGTCGCAGGTGGTTCGTCATAACCGGCATTACCCAATCTCTAATTCTATCCACGGCACGATGTTCTCAAGAAGTGAAAGACCATCATGGTCGAAGGCTGCGCCGCCAGCCCGCCAGAAGAAGCGGCCAAGCACCGTGGTATAAGTCTTATAATTTTTCTGGAAAGTCTTAATAATCCGACGATCTGGAATCTCAGACAGTTCGTCCTGGGTCAGTTCACGATCAACGAATCGGCCGCCGCCAAAGATCTGGTTGAATCGCTGCCGGAACGTCTTTTGATCCGCTTGCGATGGATTCCAGGCAGGGCAAACTTCCCACAATTCCGGCCCCAGCGAGGAGTCCGCTGCCCGGTCACGTAAGAGATAGCCGTGATCGGACGTGATAATTATTCGCCGCTTGCCGAGACGCATCAGCACGTTGTTCCATACTTGCCGCAAGCCAGGAACGATAGTCGTAGTGAAGTGGCCTAGGTGTTTTGCCGACTCGTCCCCAAATGTAGCGTCGGGGAACTGCGACCAGACAAACACCTTTCGATCCGTGGGGGAAACTGGTTCCAGAATATCCACTTGGCTACGTTGCACGCGGTATGTCACCCCGAGTTGCGACATCGGAGTGGCGAGCTGTGTGATGTTGGCACCGCCCATTTGGAGTCGCTGCTGGCGGAAGTGTGTCGTGTCGGCAGGCGTGGCTGCCAACGCCCATGTTATGCGGGTGACCGAGCAGTTGGGGGTCTGTGCAGCACGATCAAGGATCTCCGGTATTTCACGAAGCGACAAGCCATCGAGCAGAAGGACACAACACGGGGAGGATTGCAACACGCTACCAATGTCGCGGTCGACTGGTGGAGGCTGAAGGAACTCATCGTAGATCATGCCGCCGGCCGCCACTAGGGACATCTCCAATGCGGCAGCCTCACATTCCGCATTCAACAGCCAAGCTGGAATGGAATTCGCCTGAATAGCCTGCCTGTACCGTACATCGTCGAAGGCTTGTCTCAGCCGCCCAAAAACCCACTCGATGGGTGCCGGCGCGGCAAGATAACTATCGAGGATCGCAGGGGTCCACAAATCCTTGGGTACTGCCATTATTGCGCTCCCGTTCCCAGCGGTTTGAGAACTTTCAGGAATGCTCGGTATTCCGCATTTGGAACATTGGGTAGGCTGGCCACCCACTGTTCGAGTTCAGGTTGTGCCGTAGGCGTGTGACGAGTCAGTTTGATTGCCAGGTCCAAGTCTGTCGGTTTGTCCACCGTGCCAGCATAGGTCACCCAATCCGCCGCCGCGACCGGCTGGAGTGTGTCTTGGATCTCAATTGATACCTCGGCATGCTCAACAATCGAGCCGACAGGCACTCTGGACCGGATTTCGGCCAGGAATTGCGTGTATGGTAGTGCCGGAATGTTCTCTACAACTGCAATAGCTGCCTGCGGCTGTACAATGCTGGACGGCGTGGCCGTAACTCCAGGCCCGGAGATCGATGTACCGGCGGACGAGCCAGCACTGCCCTGCTGCGACGTGGTCGTAGTACCAAAGCCAATTGTGCCTTGTACCCACGGTGGGCTGCCGGATGAACTAATTCCACCGCCAGAAGATGTGTTAGACCTCGTGGCACCTCCAGTACCCTGGGGTGGATGGACCACGGTTGAAGACTGCTGCGGAAGAGGGTCGGCCACCTTACATCGCCCTAGTTCAATCCGCTGATTTCGTGTAAGTTGGCCGTAGTCATCATCTGCTCCGCAGTAGGTATGATTGGGATGCACCAAGCTGATCTCATTCTCTTTCGCCATTTGGATCAACGTGTCACCAACCACGTCTTTTGGAACGGGCACGTGCAATCCGAGTGTTTCACGGAAAACCTGCTCGACCACAGGAATGGCCTGACCTGTTAGCCGATTCATGTTGGTCAGGATGTCGCGGCGGTGTGTTTCAGGATCACCCTCAAACCCCTTGAGTTCCTGAAGGGCTAGATCGTAGGTGAACTTCTTGCCGCGCAGCGTGATCGTGTCGATTTCAATTTCGTCGTAAATCTGTGGCTGAGTCTTCCACAGGAGCATCCGGCCGTAGGCACCTTGTAGCCGCTCACGTACCTGGGTACTCGCAACCTCGCTCTCCTTGCGATAGGCGGTCGCTTCAACCATTAAGCTGGCTTCTCGGCACTCGGAGTGTAATCGACCGGCGGCAACTGTTCTGGCGACGTCAAAAAGGAGGGTATCGTCATTCAGTGGATCGTAACTGGCGTCAATCGGTTCAAGCATCACGAACAGGTTGGCGTTTGGCCTCGCAAGGAAGAACGCTTTTCGCTCGTCTGGCGTAAGACGTCGCGTGCAAATCACGAATTTGACGTCATACGGGTTCTGCGTTTGAGAAACGGCTGCAAGCATTTGCCCAAACGCAGCAAGATCGCTATAGACCAAGGAGGTGCCTCCAAACACCTCGCGAATGCTCGTATCGGCGAGATAGTCCTGGTACTGCTTTCTATTTCGCTGTAGTTCACGACGCGCCTGCGTTGCCACGGTATTCGCGGGATTACGGCGATCACGGACGAGATAGCGGTCCTGCATTGGCCATACATGTTCGGTGGCAGCAATGGTCTTTAGGCTGGCCAAGACATCATTTGTGGAAACGCCTGGAGCCACACATGCCCTTAGAATGTCCTCACGAGTTGCCCCCGGGTCGCGCTGCGACACCAGCGAGAAACCGACGACCGTTGCCATTACCTGGTCGTGGAGCGGCGATGGATTGAGCATAGTGCCTAGATCATCGGCCGCGAGTTTGGGAAGATCGGTGCCACTGGCATCGACACTACCCAACTTTCGGCGAATCACCTCGTCACGAACGTCGGCCTGCGCGGGAGTGACGATCAGCGACTGGCGGTCTTCTGCCAAGGAGACCACTCGGGCAATGTAGTTCAATGCACCACGCTCGTTCTGGAAATTACTTCCTTTAGGAAAGCGTTCCAACACCAACTTGGCGAAGTCTGGATGAATTGGGTACGACTTGAGTAAGTCGTCGCATAGCGCGTCAACCTCGCCAGTGGGCAACCCCGCCTGGCCGTAAGCTTGACGGAAGGCGTCTACCGTGGCCGCGACACTCGGTGGTGTGTTATTTGGGTCGTAGTTCTCGAAGATACGGTGAAGAACGACACTCAACTGATCAGATGCTCTGATTTCAAGTTGCACAGCATTTCGGACAATCACCGCTTGTACATCGCTTGGCAACAGACCAGGCAGGGCCGTAACGATCAGCGTGAGTTTATCTGAACGGTTAGCGTAGTTGCCGGCAGCCTGAATAAAAGCTTCAGCGCGTGCCACCAGCGAATCGCCGCCTGCCTGCGCCTTCAGGTTGCTGAACCACCGAGCCAGTTCGTCCAAAATCAGCACCAACCGACGGCCTGCCAACCACGGCGAGTTGGTAATCATTTCGTCGATCAGTTGGACGTCTGCCATCCGATCACGCTGTTCTGGTAGCCCAAGCCACTTAAGAAGTACGTCATTTACGAGATCCAATGGGCTATGCTCGACGAATGAGTGCGAATAGACTATTAAGTCGTCGGGAAGTAGAGGTAACTCCGTCGCCGGCCATTTTTGGAGCCACTGTTGGGCGGCAGTTTCGCCGGAGAGAACGTGCTGGATCGTCACCAGAAAGTGGGACTTTCCTGTGCCATAGGGCTTTTCGATAAAGAATAATCCCTTCGCCCCCATTGGCTGCGCAAAACGCTCGGTTACCGTCCGGATGGCTTTCCGAAGTGCCACGGTGGGAAAGGTCAAGTCAAAGAAGCGATTGATGTCCGATTCCCAGCATCCGGGTTTGAGGACGTTAGGTAGCTCGACAGTGTCGTCGATACCATTGATTAGCTTTGCTTCCGGTCGTAACTGTAGGTGGGCAAAAGGCATCGGGGGCTCGCTTTTTCAATTACCGCCATCGACCCCGTGGTCAACCGGGACAAGAGACCAAATGTTCCTAACCATTAACCTACCATATTTGTGATCCGAATTATAGAGAGTCGACCAATCGGAACTCGTTTCTATGTTCGACCTTATCGATTGCGGGAAATCTGATGGGTCGAAATGGCAATTTTCTAGTGTGTACTCTTGCTGCTCGCTCAAACGGCCAGATTCAACCCTACCAGGCATTGCTTTTGTTCCCGCCGTGACTTTAACGGGAGAATCAGATCCGATGCCGTCCGGGCCGAGAGAACCGCCCCCCGTTATAGACACCCATTCCGGCCACCATCGGATTAGTACCATTTCGGCGGTTTTGGAAAAGGCTGACGGCAAAGACCGCTGATTTTTCTGCCGCCCCGGCCGAAACCCCGGCTACCCACGCTCGGCCGGCCGGCCAATACTCACAGGTTTTCAGTCACCATGGGCTCGGCCGCAGAGGACGAGGATCTGGCATTGGGCCGCTCCCAACCGAGCGTCGCCCACGGCCGAGAAGAACGACACGTCGGCCAAGATCCTGGCGATGATGAGCAAGCGGGTTTTGACTGCAAATGCCAATCCCCTCCATCGTTGCTGGAAGGCTGTCGGCGATGACGTGGCCCGCATTGGGACCGTGGCACTCAGGCGGTGGTTCCCGTTGAGCGCGGGGCGCCGTTGCATGTGGCGATTGATGCGAACAAGTTCTCCACCGTCGGTCACGATTCCCTGTCGCCGCGTGGAAAATTCCCTCTCACCCTTATTCCTTGCGCCCATGAGGTTTACGGCACACAATTGCGAAATTTTGCTTCGGACGTGCCTTGGGACACTTGCAATAAATGTTCTTTTGTATAAATTGGACACTTGTCAATTACCCGGCCTGAGGCCGCTGGTACTGCGACCGCATCGCAGCCTCCGTATATATCGGAGCTATCTACATCATGCCCCACCCCGAGGCTTACGCTGTCAGCATCTTTTTTGATTCTGCATGCATGTCCGTCAAGTGTCGTGATCTGACCTTGGAAAAGGCGAAGGCATTCGCCAGAGCCTACAATTGCGACCATGACGATCACTGTGCCGTCGTGATACGTCAGGCCAACCGCCAGTTGGCAGTCCGTCAGCGATGGCTATCGACGTCAGAAAATGTTTCTGCGGCGACCGCGATGCCTTGTTGCCCGAGCGAAATCGCGCGGGCGCAAGTCCGTGCGCCTTGCTCCTGTAGGACTTACGGACTCGCTAAATTTTTTGCTAGCGGGGGCTTGCACGATGATTGAACATAAGTATACTTTTTCTCGGTCAATAACCAGGACAGAAGTCTTCCAGGGCCCGGCTGTACCGGGCAGCTCCCAATCACCTACTGGAGGACACAATGGAATATTCGGTCATTATTATTTTTCGACCATTGGGGTGGAACCCCTCCGATATGCTCGATGCCCCTTTGGAAATTGAGCGGATCGATGTCCTTCTGCCGGCAGCGGCAGAAGACCTTGCGGAGGCAGTTGCCCTCGCATACAACCAACATGCACCCACTGGAAGGTGGGCGATGTTGGCAGCTAACCCATCGCGGCAATAGCCTGGGCGGCGGCCACAAGGTCCCGCTCAGCGTAGATCTCCGTGGCTGACATCCGGGCATGGCCCAAGATGATCCGCGCAACCTCGATTCCGTAGGTTGCGCGGATTTTTGTTGCTGCATTGTGCCTGAGTTGATGCGGGTGCCAGTAGCAGCCTTTGTGCTCGCGGCGCCACGCCTTGGCGGCGGCGATCGCTGCGGCCCGCTCGGTGCCCTTCAGCCGCCGGGGGACCTCGATCAGGTTTGAAGGCATGCCGGCAGCCCGTTCGCAGGCCCGGCGAATGGCGCGGGAGTAGGACCAGACGGTGTAGTGCGAACCTGCGATTTGGCGAGCAGGAGTCGGAGTCGGTTTTGCATTTGTAAGATTTGGCCGTGCGTTTTTCTTACGTTTCCGATCGGCCCACCTTCTCGCCTCGACCGGGTTGAACAAATACGCCTCCGGGTCTGCCGGCCGCAGCCAGGGCTCGATGATCGCCTGGGCCTGGGGACCGATGAGGATCAGCCGGCCGCGCCCGTGGTGCTCAGTTTTGTGCGATCCGGGACGATACACCCAGCACAACGATCGAACGGCGGCCGGCAGGATCGGATCATCTGCCAATGTGTTGCTGGATTTGATTGCCAGGGCCTCGCCTGGGCGGCAGGCAGTCCACATCTGAAACTGGATGGCCGCCCAGATGGGCGGCGTGACGTAAGGTTTCACTGCATCGACCAATGCCTCGTCGGCGGGAACCGTGGGCTGCTGTTCCACGCCGCCTTCGTCTTTCCGCAAGCCTTCCAGTGCCGTCAAGGTGCGCCACACCGCTTCCGGCACGATCCCCTCGGCCACGCCCCAGCGGAACATCCGGCGAATCCGCTGCACGTGCCCGTTGATGCGGATTCTGGTGTATCCGGCGCGGACGAGCTGGTCGCGGCAGGTGCGAAGGCTGCGGGGCGTGAAACTAGCCGCCGGGGTAGTGCCGTAAAGCTCGACGACCGGGCGCATGGCGACACGATAGCTGCTGACTTCGGACGTGGGGCGGCCATTCTTACGGAAGCGAGGCTCGACAAACTGTTCCATGAACACCAGGGCCAGCACTTCGATTGTGGCACCGGCCTTGAAATCTAGCGGAGCGGCTGCAAGATACTCGGCCAGCCAACGCTGGTAGGCGAGCAGTGATTCCGGCGAGTTAAATTCGCCAGGAAAATAGACCGGACGACCGCACACGACCGCTTTTCCGCGGTCGCGTGGGGTGTCTCGCCGATAGGTCGGAATTTCGTTACGCGGTCGGGCCATAGTGTTTCTCCTGAGTTATCGTCTACTTGTAGACCGAAACCAGAAGTCGCACTCGTCACCGACGAGGCCCGCAAATAGTTACTGCGTATCGACTTAAGTCAGCTCCCCGGGTAGGACTCGGACCTACGACCCAGCGGTTAACAGCCGCTTGCTCTACCAACTGAGCTACCGAGGAATTCATCAGAATCCTTATATCGTTATATTAATGGCCAACCCAACCCTTTGCAAGACCCATCCACGGGTACATCGGCCGATTTGTACGTAAAAATGATTTCCTAATAAGCGAATTTGACCAACTTGCCCGTGACACGATGGACTCGCCACGCTAGAATCCGACACTCCATCCTGGAGACCGCCCAGAGGAAAGGTCGGAAACACTCGTGACATTACACCTATACAACCCTGGCGAGGATGCCTTGGTAGCCGAGCCGAACAACACGATTGGTCCGGCCGTGGAGGGACGGAGTCCCATCTTGCCAAAAATCATGGCTCTGCCGGCCGATGAAGCCCAATCTACCTCCGAATTGGTGCATTGGCCCCACCGGTTGGGGCGTGAGTCATGCTATCGGGTCGCATATCCCCGGATGTTCCTCTCGCGGCGTCTGGATGAACGGTTTCTGGAACTGTACCAAAAGGGGTACGTTAAAGGCACCGTCACTGTCGGTATCGGCAACGAGGCCACTGCGATCGGCATGTCGATGCCGTTGCGGCCTGGCCGCGATGTGCTGTCTTTGCTGCACCGCGACTTGGGTGCCCACCTATTGCTGGGTTCCACCCCCTATCAACTTCTTTGCCAATACCTAGCCAATGCCGACAGTCCGACCCATGCTTGCGAGGGCAATGTCCATCATGGCAACGCGGCATCCCGACGGTTTCCGATGATCAGCCACCTGGGCAAGATGCTCAGCTTGGTTGTCGGCGGAACCTGGGCGGCGCGCCGCCGAGGCGAGCAGGTCTTCGGCTTGGCGGTCATCGGCGACGGCGGCACCAGCACGGGTGAGTTTCACGAATCGCTCAATATCGCCTCGGTCCATAAGATTCCGGTCTTGTTCCTGATCGAAAACAATCATTATGCCTTTTCCACGCCCACGAGCATGCAATACAACTGCCAACGGCTCTCCGATCGGGCGATTGGCTACGGCATCACCGGCCGCACGATTGATGGCACCGATCCCTGGACAGTCTACTCGACAGTCTGCGAAGCAATCGACACCATGGAAGAGTCGTCGTTGCCCGTGCTGCTGGAGTGCGATACGCGTCGCTTGTGCGGTCATGCTGCCTACGACAAAGGCATTTACGTTCCAGCCGAACTGATGAAGCGTTGGCAGAAGGACGATCCAGTTATCCAGGCACGACATCGCCTGGCCGAAGTTTGCGGCCTTACCGAATCATCGATTGCCGGCATTGAAGAGGCCATCGAGACGGAAGTCCGCGACGCGGTCACTCGCGCCTTGGCCGTCGGTCGGCCACGGGTGCCGCAGCAGTGGCCGGTGCATGCCGAGGTTGCGCTACTCGCCGACGACGCTGGGGTGCTCGTCGAACGCGACGGCGAGAAGAAAAGTGGCGGGCAGACTCCGTCTGCCGTTCGCCGGAACACATCAGCTTTTGAAAAAGAAGCGGTGGCCGGCACCGGAGGGCGGACGGCACAGAGGACTGTGCCTGCTACCATGAAGTCAGCGGCCGAGTCGGTTCCGTTCCGTCGGCTATCACCACGGCTGAAGCGATTCCAGGCGAAGGGCGTCAAAAACGGTGACGCCGTCAACATGGCCCTCGATTTTCTGCTGGCGAACCAGCCGGATGCATTTCTCGCCGGCATGGACGTTGGCGTTTATGGTTCCGCATTCAAGACTTGTAAGGGGCTGGTTGATCGCCACGGTGCCGATCGCGTGATCGATATGCCACTGGCCGAGTCGAGCATTATGGGCTTCGCGCTCGGTGCCTCGCAGCTCGGGGCAGAGCCAATCATCGAATTCCAGTTTGCCGATTTTTCGACCGAAGCCGTGACCCAACTCGGCCTGAATGCCGGCACATGGTACTTCCGTACCGGCTGTGCGGCACCGATGCTCGTGCGGCTGCCATGCGGCGGCGGTATGACGGTGGGCGCGTTCCACTCGGGTGAGTTTGAAGGATTGTGGTCCCGTTTCCCAGGGCTGAAGTTGCTCTACCCGGCCACACCGCAAGAAACCTACGAAGCCCTGCTGGCCGGATTCTACGATCCCAATCCATGTCTCGTTTTTGAACACAAGCTGCTCTACTGGAGCCGCACAGGCGACATCGATTTTGACGGCGATCTGGCAGCCGTCTGGCGGTCGCGACGTTACACGGAAGGAACCGATCTGACGCTCGTCGCCCTGGGCGCGATGGTCCATTCCTCATTGGCTGCCGTGGCCCAGTCGGGCTGTTCGGTCGAAGTCTGGAACCCAATGGTCTTGCAGCCCCTGGATATGGGGCCAATTGCCGAATCGGTCAAAAAGACGGGCCGGCTGCTGGTCGTGCAGGAATCGGGCGAGACGCAGGGGCTGGGCGACCGGCTCATTTCGCTACTCACGCGCGAGTGCTTCCCGTCGCTCAAGGCAGCACCGGAACTGATTTCTACACCCGACACTCCGATTCCCTTCGCCCCCGAACTGGAGACCGTATGCCGACCCAGCCAGGAGAAGATCCGCAAGGCGATTACAGCGATTTTATCATCCGAGCAGTTGCGAAAGGTTGCTTGAACGTCTATAACACAGCCCGTGGAGGTGTATCGGGCATTTTTTTATTACGAATCATTCCAGTTTGAGTGGTTAGGAACAGCGTAAAGTCGGGGCTTTCATGGAGGCGATCCCTTTTCGTATGCCGCTTTACTTGCCTGCACAAGGGGCAAGCGAGACCGAGGCAACCATCATTGAATGGCGAGTCGCCGAAGGAGACCACTTCCAGCGTGGGCAAACTCTGGCCCAAATCGATAGTGCCAAGTCGGTCTTCGACTTTGAAGCCCCCTGCTCTGGGCGCGTCATTCGCGTCATACGGCAGGAGGGTGAAACCATGCCTCTGGTGGAACCGGTGCTGGAAATCGAGACCAGCGATGCGGCCATGCGGGAGTGGATTCCACCTGCGGCTGCCCGTGACGAGGCCATCGCGGCCGCCGCAGACTCGGCCGCCGCAATCCGCGATCGTTGCGAGGGCGTGGTCATCCGGGGCGTGGGCGGCTACCTGCCGTCCCGCGTGGTCACCAATGCCGAACTGGTAAAGGGCTTCCCTGAACTGACCGATCAATACGTCTATGAAGTGACCGGCATTCGCCAACGACGCTGGGCCGACGACGACGAGCGGCCTTCCGGCATGGCCTTTAAGGCATCCCTGGAGGCCATTCGCAACTCAGGGCTGGATACCCGCGATATCGACGCGATCATCGTGGCCACGACCACACCCGACATGGCCATTCCATCCACCGCGGCCATACTCCAGGATCGCCTCAGTCTGCCGACCGTGTCAGCCTTCGATCTCAACGCCGCGTGTAGCGGCTGGCTGTATGCCGTGGCGACCGCCCGAGGGATGATTGTTTCGGGCCTGGCGCGGCACGTGCTGACGGTGGGTGTCGAGATGCAATCGCGGCTTTTGGATGCGTCCGATCGGAACGCCTATTTCCTCTTCGGCGACGGCGCGGGTGCCGCGATCATTTCGGCCGGCAGCACGGGCCATCGCATCCGTCACGTGCAGATCGGCGGCGACAGCCGGGGCATTCACACGGCCCGCCGCGAGGCACCTGGTTACCTCTTGCCCAACGGGCATGGCGATCCGTGGATCCGCATCGACGGCCACGCCTTGTTCCGTTTTGCCACGGAAAGTTTTTCCACCCTGATTCGCGAGGCCGTGGCCCGTAGCGGATGGAAGCCGGAAGAGACCCGTTGGGTCATTCCGCATCAAGCCAACGGCCGCATCCTGAAGGCCGCAGCGAAGCGGAGTGGCATTCCGTTTGATCGATTCTTCGTCAACATGGAAAACGTCGGCAACACATCCAGTGCCAGCATTCCCTTGGCCTTGACCGATGTGCAACGCAGCCTACGGCCCGACGACAAGGTCGTCCTCTGTTCCGTCGGTGCCGGACTAACCACGGCCGCGATCTCGGTCGAGTGGTAGCACGGGAAGAGTGACAGTTATTGATTAGAAGCGATAGTCTAGGCCCAAGTTGAGTCCTTGAGCCCAAAAGTCCGATGTGTGCAGCACGAACGCCGGCTTCGTGCCCGTCCCCACCGGTACCAACTGCGTCGGAAACTGGTTCGGATCGACGTTCAGATCAATCTGATCGCCAGGCCGGGCGACGTTACTCCAATACAGGAGCGTGTAGCCCACCGTGGCCTTCAGCCGCGAAGTCAGATCGTAGCCCAGGGTCAATCCGATTTCGGGAATCACGGAGAACTGTCGCGATTCATGGCTCCCCATATTGCTCGGCAGTGCCAATAGACCGCCGCTCAAGGGTGTGCCGTTGTTGACCGTCGTCGAACCGTTGATGAGTACCTGCGTGTTCGTCTGGCCGATTCCCAATTTCAAGAGGGTATCAAGCGACCAACGGTTACGGTGCCATTGCGTCGCGAACCCCACGTCGGCACCATTGAAATCGTTTCGTGTGTGGAACGTGTCCGCTATGCCAACCTTCGCACCAGGCTGTATAGCTGAGTCTTGCACACTGGCGATTTCCAAACCGTCGGTCAGGCGCAGGAAGCGATAGCCGGCGAGGAAATCGATCCGTCCGTTGCAGCCGTGGACGACCGCCCTACGCCACAAGGCCTCGGCCCCTTGGAAGTTCTCGGTGGAAGTTGCGCTGAATGTGCCACTGGAAAAATTAGGATAGGCAATCAGAATGCTAGTCTCACTCCCGCCCGACACGTTGAAGTACGGTCGAGCCAGAATGGGAACACCGTCGCTCGCGTTGTTGTATGCCTGCCGGTTCTCACCTAGAATGAGGTAGGAGAATTCCAATCCCGATTCCTCGCAACTGTCCAGCCAAAGGCCGAAAGTCAGGCGGCTGCCGGCGTGCAGGCCGGTGTTCAACTCCTGGTCGCCGAAGAGGACCGTGGCCCCTGGGAGTACGCCCGCCTCGGCCTGGGACGTGGTGCCGGAACTCGTCGTCAGCAGCGGCGGAGTCTGCCCGCCTCGAAGCCACCAGAGCAACGCCTCGCCGCGAAACCACAATCGATCGCGTAGGATTCCGCGCACACCAAGCCCCGAATAGCCAAATTGGTTCCCGTCGCACTCTTCGCTACGGTTTCCGAACGGGTCACGCGGCTCCAAAGCATTCTCTTCGTCAACTACCACGGGGTGCCGCGGAGTGGGATGTGTTCCCCGAGCGGGCCGAGGCTCGTCGTCGCGGATCTCTTCACCCGAGGGTTTAGCTTTTCTCTTCATTTCCGGCCGGTTCGACGGCGAGTCAACCGCATCAGGCGGGACCGGAGTCGTCAAAGACGGCATATCGTCATTCAGCGCGACACTGCGGCTCGGCAGTTCCTCGTCCGGATAACGCGGTGCGATGGTGCGTGCCCGCCGTCTCGGCTGTTCCTGCCAGGACGCGTCTTGTGCAGTAGCCGTGGACGAGAAAACCATTCCGCTTGCCACCACGGCCAAGGCAAACCACAAACCGATCGCCGTCAATCGACAAACAGTGCGGAATCGAATTCTTGGCAGATGACCGTCCTGACCGCACGAGCCGGCCGTTTCGCGAAAAATGATGTCTGTGTTCATGAAATGCAGCCCCCTACACTAAGGGTTATTCAGCGTAAATTGATGTATAAATCGCCCTTACACTCTTTTTCGGCTACAATCGTTACAATCGTCAATCTTTTTCCGAGCGGAAAGGCCAATGCATTTCACCCAGGCTGACTAAGAAACTATTTAGGCAGGCGAATTGTGAAAATTACCCCAGATCCAGCACGGCTGCCAACCTCAATCCGGCCTCCGTGTTGGGTCACGATACGCCAACACTTCGACAGTCCCATGCCGATGCCGCGGCCAGCTTGCCGAGCGGAGTAAAATGGCGCGAAGATATGCGGCCGCTGCTCCGATGAGATGCCCGGCCCGTTGTCGGCAACCGTGATCGACGCTTCATCGACGTCGCTGTTGACCGCGATCTCGATCCGGCCGCGATGGCCCAAAGCCTCAAGAGAGTTCTGACAGAGCGATCTTATGGCCACCGTCAACTGTACGGCGTCGGCCATAACCGGAACCGTGCTGGATCCCTCGACGAGGCATACCGTCGTTTCCTGCCCAGCGGCGATTGGCTGTATTTCGTCGATCAGTCGGCGGACCAGTAGGGTCAGATCGTGGGGGTGCTGCTCTAATTCGGGCGGGCTAGCGAACAATCGCAAGTCGGCGATCATCTCATGTACCCGCATGGCCTGGGTGTTCATCAGAGCAATGTCGCGGCGGCGTTCGGGGTCCGTTTCGTCTTGCAAGAGGAGTTGTGCCCGTCCGGCAATGACGGCCAGCGGATTATTGATTTCGTGGCCCGCCCCGGCGGCAAACTCGCCCATCGCCGCGATCTTCTCGGCCTCAACCGCCTCATGAAGTGATCGCTCCATTACCGATAGCCGAGCCAGCTTCGCCATCAAAGCTCTTAGCCATCGAGCTGCCAGGTGGGTGGCGGCCCAGCGAGATGCAGCGTCCAGTCCGCGCTGTAAGTACGCGGGCGAAATCGCTGGATTGCCGGGCAGAACGGCGAATATCCCGGACAACGCAGGCGGGACGCCTACGCTGGACGCAGGCGAGACGCCTACGCTACGAACTGCTTGTTCCACGGCCTCGACAGCGGCTGGATCGAAATGCTTGGGTGCGAGCCATTTCGGCAGCCGAATCCTCGATTGCCCGGAAACGGTCCGTTTCAGCACGGCCAACCACTGGGCCGGATCTTGAAGCAGCCCGAGAAGACGGGCCTGCCGAATTGCATCTTCCCCATGCACGGCCGCCAACTCGGCCGCCACTTCCGACACAACAACCGCCACCGCCACTCGGGCAGCGAGTTGCTCGTTCAGCGCGGCATCGATCTGGGCAGCCGGAGGTTCAGCATCCCATTGAAGCCACGAAAGCCCATGCTCCGCTAGCAATAAGGCTAGGTCCGCGAGACTTTTCGGCTGGGCAGTAACAAGGCGATCTGCCTTCACGGCCACCCAAAGGGCCAAAGGCGGATCACCCTGCAAGGTCTCCGTTAATGTTCCGATCGTCCGACCTCGCAAATCGGCCAGGAACCACTCTCCCAGGCTGACAGACGCGACGTCGGACATGGGCAACCATGATCGTTGCGAGGTAGCAACGAGGGAAGGCAGCGCGATCACGACGTATGGACGGTTTCAATGTCCAGGTGGTAGCACATCCGCTCCACCAATTTCTCGACCTCGAACGGCTTATGCATGAAGTCGTTGGCCCCGGCGGCCTTCAACTCGGAAATCTTGTCGTCCTCGACCATACCGGAAATGCAAATGATCCGCACGTCGTTCATATTGTGGTCGGCACGCACCCGCTGGCAGACTTCCCTGCCATTGATGTCCGGGAGCATCACGTCCAGGACAATGAGGTCCGGGTGGTACTCCTTGACCATCATACCGGCATCAAAACCGTTGTTCACCGTGCGAATCTCGAAGCGGCTGTCCCGCACCAGAACGTCGGTGATCAATTCGACCAACTCAAGATCGTCGTCCACAATCAAGACCTTCCGCTTGCCACTCTCCAAGGCATCGGTGGGAATGCCATTGTCGCGCATGAAACTGAACAGTAGATCGCGCGGAATACGGCGAAACCGACTGCCAGGAACGCGAAAACCCTTGAGTTGGCCCGAATCAAAGCAACGGATTATCGTCTGCTGACTGACTTTGCAAATCTTGGCTGCTTCTCCCGTCGTGAAAACCGTCTTCATCTTATCATCCCTCTAACTGACTTTACTCAGCCAGTTTCAGCGAGATTCCTGGTCGAACCGCCGGCAGGCACTTCCTGGATCTCTAGTCCTCCGTGTTCAGGGCGTTAAATCCGCCGTGTACGCAAAGCCCTCACATCCCGAAAATAGTCTAATCGGCAATAGTATCCGGTAATGCCGACATTACCGAAATTGCCAACGAGCGCAATTATAACTATCTCCCCAAGATAGTCAATACGAGCATGAATTCCCTAAGTTACAATATTTCAACGATTTAGGAGACTTCTCTAAACAATCAAATTTGCCTGGCCTCCCGTTTTGGAAGCTCGTCCTCCGATTTAACCTCACATTAACTATCTCCCGCCACCCTCCAAGTACACCATCAATACCGCCAAGTCCGCAGGCGTAATTCCGCTGATTCGGCCTGCTTGGGCCAAATTCACTGGCCGCACTCGCTCGAAATTCTCGCGAGCTTCTGCCCGAAGATGAAGAATCCTGGCAAAGTCGAGAGTTTCGGGGATCTTTCGTGCAGCAAGCCGCTGCTGCCGCTGGATATCCACCTGTTGGCGGGCGAGATACCCTTCGTACTTTGCGTCGTAGGTTACCTGCTGGGCGACTTCCTGGGAAACGTCCGCCAGCTCAGGCAGTCGAGCGGCTAGATCGGCCCACTGGGTCTCGGTCCGCCGCAGAAGCTGGGCTAGCGACAGCCCTTCCGAGCGATTGTTCTCGATAAGCTGCTCTACCCGAGCAACCTCGCCCAGCTTTCGCTGCAACCGCTGCCAGCGATCGTCGCCAACCAATCCCAGCGAATGGCCACGGGACGTCAGCCGGCGATCCGCGTTGTCACCTCGAAGCGACAATCGGTATTCGGCCCGGCTGGTGAACATGCGATAAGGCTCGTCGACACCCCGGGTTACTAGGTCATCAATCATCACGCCCAGGTAGGCATCTTCCCGCCGCAACACCAACGGATCCTTGCTCTGAAGGCCCAGCACGGCGTTCACTCCAGCCAGGAGGCCCTGGCCGCCAGCTTCTTCGTAACCGGTCGTGCCGTTAATCTGTCCGGCGAAGTAGAGACCGGCCACCCGCTTTGTCTCCAGTGAGAGCTTCAATTGATCGGGCGGCGCATAGTCGTATTCGATTGCGTAGCCGTACCGCACGATTTCCGCGCGTCCCAGGCCCGGAATCATGCGAATCATCTTGTCCTGGACCTCCCGCGGCAGGCTCGTGGAAAGGCCGTTGACATAGATTTCACGAGTTTGCCGTCCCTCCGGCTCCAGAAATAATTGATGCCGGTCTTTCTCGGCAAAACGGACAATTTTCGTTTCGATGGAAGGGCAGTACCTCGGCCCGGTCGATTGGATTTGGCCTGTATACATCGGTGCCCGATGCAGATTGGCCTGGATCAGCTCGTGGACCTCGGGCGTGGTAGACGTGATCCAGCAGGGGAGTTGCTCACAGTCAATGCGGTCGTTCAAGAATGAGAACGGCTGCGGCACCGGATCGCCGAGCTGGAGTTGTGTCTGGTCAAAGTCGATCGTGCGGCCGTTGAGTCGCATGGGCGTGCCGGTCTTGAAACGCCCCAGCTTAAAGCCCAAGCGAACCAATGCCCCACTGATGCCGTGCGTTGCGATTTCGCCCATGCGGCCGCCGGACATCTGCGATTCGCCAATGTGGATCAGTCCCTGCATGAACGTGCCGGCACAGAGTACCACAGCTCCCGCGCGGTAGAAAGTGCCGTCGGCCAGGCGAACGCCGACGATGCGGAGCGCCGCCCCCTGCCCTTCCGTGACAAGGTCGTCGACCGTTTCCTGCCGTAAACTCAGGTTCGGCTGCTCTTCACAAAGGCGTTTGATTTCAGTCTGATAGGCCCGCTTATCCGCCTGTGCCCGCGGGCCATGCATGGCAGGCCCCTTACTGCGATTGAGTACGCGGAACTGGATACCCGTGACATCGATCGCGCGGCCCATGGCACCGCCGAGGGCATCGATTTCTCGCACGATTTGCCCCTTGGCCACGCCGCCGATGGCCGGATTGCAGCTCATCTGGCCGATCGTATCGAGATTGGTCGTCAGAAGCGCGGTTTTAGCCCCCATGCGGGCCGCAGCCAGGGCCGCCTCGCTGCCCGCATGTCCACCGCCGATCACCAGAACATCGTACTCGTAGAAATTGCTCATCGAGTTATAAGAAAAAACTCGTCAGGGCCCTCGTACGGCAAGCCAAATGGTATGCCGTGATCCCCGTCGGGGGCCGCGCGACCGCACCTGAACCTCATCCACCTCGAAACTGGCCTCGCGTAGACGCTGGGCGAAGGCCCGATCGGGACTGGCCGACCATACGGCCAACACGCCCGCAGGCCGAAGTGTCGTAAAGGCTGCATCCAGTCCGGCCCTCGAATAGAGCCAGTCGTTGCCCTTCCGGGTTAGCCCATCAGGTCCGTTATCCACATCCAGCAGGATGGCGTCGTAGGTTTGGTGCTCTTTTTTCAAAATCTGCGCGACATCAATCTCACGAACCGTAACCCGATTATTCTGAAGGGGGCGGCCAGCCAGATCGGCAAGAGATCCCCGGTTCCATTTTACGACCGCCGGCACCAATTCAGCCACGACCAACTGGCCATCGGCTCGGAGTCGATGCAAGGCCGCGGCCGCGGTATACCCCATCCCCAGCCCTCCAATTAGAACCCGGGGACAAGAACGGTCGGCGATTCGTGTACATGCAAGCTCAGCTAGGGCATCTTCCGAGTCGTGAACGCGGCTGTTCATAAGTTCGCAGCGATCCAGCCGAATCGAAAATTCTTCGCCTCGTTTATACAGGCGAAGCTCTCCTTTGCCTCCGGGAACGGGCGCGCTGTCAAGGAATTCCCAAGGAACCATGGACGACTCAAAAATCTTTCTTCAACTGAACCGTAACCGTGTTTCCAGACTGATTGTTGACTTTTAAGACTCCGCCTTCAGCCAGCGGCTTCCAGGTATATCCTTCTTCTTTCTCGTTGTTTACCAGCAGGAGGCTCTTGTCTTTTGCTCTTACTGAAACTGGTTTTGAAATGAGTCGCAACACCGCTCTCGTGCCGTTGTCAAATGTTGTGAAGGCTATTTCTTTATCCGAATACGTAATGGTTTGCACCACGGATGAGGATCGCAGCAAATGGTTCTCGCCGGCTGGAGCCCACTGGGGAACTGCGCCCAATCCCTCCATGAAATGTCGGATATAGTCTGTGTATCCGTCCGAAACCCATATTTCACTCCCCCAGTTGTGGCCGACCTGTACGACGCCGTCAGGTTCCGTCATGTACGATGCATAGTTGAAATGACGGTAGGCTTCTTCCTTGAACCACTCGTTGCCCGTCCGTTCATACCAAAGCGCACAAATCGATGCATAGCGAGCCGTATGGCTTCCCATCGGCTTGTAGCAGGTCGTTTGCTCGTTAATGGCGTTCATTCCTGGTTCGCCAAACGTGTTCTTGACCCACCAAATAAGGGATGGAACGGTAGTTTCAATGTTTGGATCGTTTCCTGGATTCTTGATCAGGTAGCGGGCAAACTCCATGGGGGAGTTGTTCACCCGGTTAAGATTGAGGGGATCCAAGGGCATGTCCTCGTAATATCCTTTCCAAATGGATGTCTTTACCGGGCCATCCGCAGCCAACAACCATTGCCAAACCATTTCAGAGCTTTTCTTATAGGCTCCTGCTTTTTCAACCGGCAGTTGAATAGGATCCTTGATCCGGATAAGCTCGTCCAACAGCCGAAGGTTTTCAATCACATGCGAAGTGTAGTCCTCCAGTATTTCACCCTTTTCGGCCCTTACTCGGAAAGGCCATGGCGAAATCAGTGTCAGATGCTTCATGTCGAGGCCCCTTGCGGAATGATGCCCCTTGCGCACATGCTTGGCCAATGTATCCGCACAGCGGATGGCGGCCTGGAGATATTTTGATTCCCCCGTAATCTGATAAAACCGCAGATAAGCCATGCCCATATCTCCGATCTTATCAACTTCCAGGGCGAAGGAACCATCGCCACGCCCCATTTTGTCGGGTGCTTTCGTTCCGTCAAACCTTGCGGACCCCTGATAGATTGCCTTTCCGGGGTTTGAACTGGCATAGGGAACGCTCGCCCACTCCCAACTCTCGGGAGTTGTGCCGTATTGAATGTGATGATCGAGTACTTTGCGAACGAGGTCAACCCACGATTGGTCACCCGAGTAGTTCCGCCAATCGATGGCCAAGCTCTGCACCATGCCGGCATTGACCACGGCGGGATTGTGCGGCCAGTCAGAACCCCGGAAGCCGCTATTCCGATCACGGTAGATCGAACAATGCGTCATGTACAGCGGAAGGCGGTTGCGGGCGTCGTTGGGACATTTTTTGAAGAATTCAACCGCGAGTTTCACTGCCTGAGCATATCCGGCGCCAGGTTGGTCCGGTTGGTAGCGAGCCAGCAGTTTTCCGCTCTTATCCAGGTTTACTTTCGCTCCGCAAAGCGTATCAACTTTGTACTGAGCTGCCGCCGATGTTGCCAACATTGCCAGCATTAGGCTGCTAATAGAAATAATTCTCATGGACCCCCATCCTTTCATCATTAGTTACATAGACCCTACGGCTCTCGACATAAATCTGCCACAAGAGGTAGGTGGTCGGACCCGACATCTGGGCCGAGCCAGCAACGCTTTGGCCGCCAGCGAAAACTGCTGAGGATATGGTCGATGCGGATGCCGAAGGAGATTCCGGCGGTGCCTTGCGGCCACTCCGAGCCACCAAAACCCCATCCTGCTGCGCTGAAGGCATTATACCATGACGACCAATAAGTGCGGTAGATCGGGCTTTCTACCGGCAGATTCAGGTCACCGACGACAATATCCGGCCAACCGTCGGCCGCAAGCTGCGAGGTGACTTCTTCCGACTCATGCCAGCGGGCGTTGATTTCCTTGGTGATCAAATCGCTCCGCGACGGCCGGATGCCCGTGTGGCGATCGAGCAAGCGGGCGATGCCAAAATGCGGGCTTTGCAGATGAACCGTGGCAAACCGCAGTTCACCTTCCGGCAATGTCACAATGCACGAGAGGAGATTTTCGCGCGGCTGACTGTGGCCCGTCCGAACGTGTGCGGTTGCCGTAACCTCCTGCAAAGGAAATCGCGAGGCGACGAGCAGTTCACCGTGGTGAAGAACGTGCCACGCGTCTGGCCATTGCACGTGGAACTCGTCCCAGCAGCCTTGCAGGGCAACGATATCGGGGTTGGATTCCCGGATCAATGCTTCGAGTCGCTCGTTATGGTCGCCACGACCTTTGGTATTGCACGTGAGTACGCGGATCGTCGGTGAACCGTGAGCGCGAAAACTTGCCCAAGGGATGCAGAAACCGGCCAGCGGGCCAATCGCCATGACCGTAGCGGCCAGCAACGGCCAAAGACTGCGTCGCCGAAAGACCAAGGCCAACGGAACGAGCAGCGGCAGCGGCAACAGGCAGAGCCAGCGGGGGCCGAAGAGTACGAGCGTGGCACCCCACCAGCGATCACCGACCCAGAACATGAATGCCCAAAGGAGGATGACCGAAAGCAAATAGCCCCAGGCAGCCCAGGCCAACGCGCGGCGGAACCAGGATCGGGGGATGGCCGGAGCCTTGCTCGCGGGTTGTCTGTTCATGCTCATCCTCACCTGCTCCCAGTCGATCTATTTCGCAAGCTCCGAAGAAGAGAGATCGCTTTCGGCGGCATTGAAGTCGCGGCGAGGTAGATGATCTGTCGCGGCTGCCAAGGCTTCGCTCTCAGGCTTTTCAGGAAATAGCCCCGAGCACGCCGCAACTGACCGTCCGTCATGCAGGCCCTCCCCGCCCAGGCATAAGCACTCGCCACGGAATCCTGAATCAAGGATTTAGGCAGCGTGATCCGGTCTCGGTCTTCCCGTAATGTTCGTTCAAAGGTCTCGACAAAATGGGTTGCCAAAAGGACTTCATAGGCCGGGGCGGTCAGCGCATCATCCATGCCGATTTTATAGCTGATCGTGACTGCGTCAGCGAAGGCGACGGGGCCGTGTTTGCAGGTCCTGAGATGAAAATCGTAGTCCTCGCCCGAACGATAGTCCTCGCGAAAGAATCCGGTTTTCATCAGGCGCTCCCGCCGAAGGAGTACGGTTGAGGTGTGGACTAGGCTTCCGAGTGCTATCTTAGGGAAGATGTCCCCGGCGTAGAGCGCGATGTCGCCCAAGGCTCCGGTCCGGACTGTACACTCCTGCGAGAAAATATCTCTCGGAGTCTTGAAATACCGGTAGGTATGATACATTTGCCGCAAATAACGCGGATGGAGAACCTGTTCATCCCCCCCCACGGCCTGCATGTCGGTCCAGATCATCCCCGCTTCGGGCACGAGTTTCAACCCAGCGAGCTGGAGCGAGAGCTTTCCTGGCAGCCACCAGTCATCCGAGTCCAGAAACGCCACAAACTCGCCTCGACATTCCCGAATACCAAGATTCCTCGCCGAGGAAACGCCCCCGTTCTCCTTGAAGAAATACCTCACTCGCGGGTCAGTTCCGTAGCGTTGCCGAATCAGCTCGCGCGTACCATCCTTGGACCCATCGTCGATGACGAGAACTTCAATCGACTCGCAATCCTGTTCCAGGGCACTGTCAATCGCACGCTGAATCGCGTACGCGCGATTGTACGTCGGGATCAATACGCTCACCAAGATTGATGTCATGGATTGATTAGTCCTTTATCCTCCGTAGAATCCGTTCTTACCCGACTGCATATTCCGATCAATGCAAAATGCAAGGACCGAAAGGTTATAGTTTTCGGGGCAAGTCCTAAGGTAATTAGTTGGTCGGTGTAGATTTAACTTTTTTTACGAACGACTTTGCAAGCTTGCGAAGAGCAATGCACCAACCAAAGATAACACCATGCAACCTGTTTCTGAAGATCATGACATCAAAAGTATCCTCGGGCTTTGGCTGCCATTGTTGGTGCCACGGCTGATTGGAAACCAAACTCACTCTTTCCGTTGAGGTTGTCCGGCATGCGGACATCAAGACATCTTCCATCAGAATCTGTCCCGGCGACATCTTTGAATAGCTCTCCTCGTACCCGATTTTTAAGACATGCTTACACCCCCTAGTCCCTATTGAAAACTGAACGGCGATTGACTGCAATCCACTTTCCAAAAGGTAGATTTCCGGTAAGAAATCAGTGTTCTTTTGATCCAGCAAGGCCGCATAGAAGCCACGTGGGGCTTTATTCAATAGAATCGCTGAAGCCGTGCCGGAGTCGCCTTTCCAGCCAGATGCCTCAATTCGCAGAAACTCTTCGTAGCTTGCACCCGAATCTTCAGCAGACCTAGCAGTCGCAACACATAAATTTGCAATTTCAGAGAGCAAACGTCGTGATTTCTTTAGTCTTCTTTGGAGTTGGTTAGAAAAGTTACTGGCTAGGTCCTGGAAAGACTTGTTTGTATCGATAGTATTACAAGGCTCCGCAGGTCGTATATGAATAGAATGGCCACGGAGTGCGCGTGAAATCAATAATGCATTGGATGAATGCATGATGCGTGGCCAGCGAATTAAATCCCAACATTCCGGAATATTTCGTAAGGTCTTCAGCAACTGCTCAGCAACCGAGGCTGGATCAACTCTCGGATCTAGCGGGAAATCCGTGATTGCTATATGAGAATGAAATGCCAAACATAGTACCTTAAGATTTCCGAAAGGTTTAAGATTTTGTTTAACTACTTCCGCTGGAATGATTGCTACTGTTTCATCCCCTGCTAAAATCTGAATAAAATAGACGCTCTCACGGTCAACTACCAGATTTGTCAAGTAGGCATAATACCACTCAAAGCGAGCCCACAAATCACAAAAACCATGGAGCGCAACCCACTGACTGCGGAGTGAGTTCAAGCCACCAATGCCCCGATGTACCCGCGTGTGCATGTTCATGATGTTCAGTCGTCAATCGCCTAGATGTGATGTATTGATCTTGTTGTGTTACTCATCCATGACTCTTTTGCTTCATTGCACCCCCTCGCATGGAGTGGCGGCTTCACATTTAGCGGTGGAGGCATCGCACCGGTTCACCAACCGCTGAGGACGGTAACATGCCCCTTGGGCCTGAAGGAAAAGTCGTTGGTGAGCAAAACCTTTTCGATCACGTGTTTCGTGCGGTTTTTGATCGCCAGGTAATGAACGCCGGCGGTCAGGGGAGTTCGGCCCCATTGGTCGTAAGTGAACCACGCTTCGTCGCCTAGGCCATCGAAGACACAAGTCCAAGTCATGCCTGGCCCATGATCCATTTTCAGATCGATATACTGACCACTCTGCTGGCTCTTTCTGAGTTTGAGCCAGACCACATAGGTGCCGTCTTGGGGAACCCGAATCGCAATTCGCTCGGAAGGTGCAAGCTCCTGGAGATCGCGTTGCAGGGGTGGCAAGACGACCTTCGCAGCCTCCGAGGGCGGCGATTCCTTTCCACCACGATCCACCCACGTGACCCGATAGTAGATCGTTTCTCCTGGCTTGAGTGCCCAATCCCAGTAGCCAACACTGTCAGGAGACGCTACTAAGGCCCCTTGGTTGATGGCAAAATCAGCTTTGCGGCCGCAGTAGAGGTTGTAATGTTTGAAGGTTGCCCCCGGCACGCGATTCCACGACAATCTTACCGTGTATGGTGTGCTGGCCGCGGCTGAAACGCCTTCAACGGCCAGTTGCCGTGGCCAGCGGATGCATGCGGACTGCTCTGGTTTGAAATCAGGATCGGTGGTCAAGGCCATACTGTCGAGGGCACTGCCGTAGCGAACACTGGTTAGCGTGACTTGCGATTTTCCAGCCGCAAGAGCAAGCCTTCCTGGAAAGCGTTTCCAGGACCAGGCAGGCGACCGCGGCAAAGTCAGCGCGACGGATCGATCGCCCTGGGAAAGCTGAAACTCCACGCCTTCGTTACCCTTGACGCGAGCCCAAATCCAGTACGGCTGGTTTGTTACACTCAAATCGAGATTGAAGGTGCCGTGACCCTCACCATCGCGCGTGCGCATCCAAAGGTAGTGAAGCCCCGTGGCCGATCCATCCAAGGCAATCCACATTTTTGCATTGCATTGCCCTTCTTCCGCCTCGACCAGGACGGTCCGTTTTTGGCCATCCGACTCCCCCGCACACGCCTCACGGCTCAGCCCGCTTTCCAATCCCGAATGTTCGACGGCGGACACCGTATAGAAAACAGGCTGCCCCGGCCGAATGGCAATCCGATCGGTATACTCGGCTGTTTCGATAGGGCGATCGGTAATTGGCACGTAACCATAACCGCTGTGTGTACTGCGATAGACGTGGTAGCCGGCGATTTCGGCGTGGTGCAAAGGGGGTTTCCAGCGAAGCCGTGTGCCGCTTGTTTCCGTCTGGACTTTTAGATCCCGCGGTGCCTCTGGCAATCGCGCCACCCCATAGTAGACGTCCACCCTGCCGAACATGTTTGAGTTGAACAAGACTTTCGTGCCATCGGGGCTGGCGTCCAGATTGTCCAAGGCCGCCGAACGTTTCAGTCCCGTGTAGCAGATTCGATAACGATTGACCACACCGTCTGCCGCAGGCTCTGTGCAAAAAGCCTGAATTTCCGACAGATAGGGCAGCGCGACGATCCGTGTCGCATAGGTCCAAGGCCGATCTTTGGGCATCCAGGCAAGATAGCCGTTGTAGTTTGCGGGGTTGTCGTAGTACTCCACGCCCGGCTTGGCGAAGAGAGGCTCCTCGGGGAGCCAAGCATTACCTTCGATGCGCGTAATATACCCATCCGCGTGTGCCCCGCGATCGATACCTACTTCACCATGATTCCAGTCGAACTGGACCGGAACCTTGGTCATGTTCGAGCCGTCATAATTGCACTGCATGAAGCCCTCTTCGCGGAAGTGACCTTCGTACCAGAACATGATCTTCTTCTGCGATGGATGGAACTGGTACGAATCATGGATCGACTCCGGAACCGAAATCTCGTGGTACTCCCTGCCGTCAGAACTGACGATCCACAGCCCTTTGCCTCCTCGGTCCAGATCCCCACGGCCCATTAGGTACTTGCCATCGAGCGAAATCTTCAAATGCCAGCACCCATGGGTCGCACGCACGATCTGCCGGGCCTTGCCGCTTTGAAAATCGAACGCCACCAACTTATTATCGCCGGTTAGCGCATAGCAGATACCCGGATCGGTTGGAGAGCAGACGTGTTGTCGGACCATGGAGTAATCACGAAATACGTTCCGCAAATGCCGGCCGTCACTGCGAACCATCATGGGGCCATGGGTTGCGGTTGAGCCTTCCCACATTCCCGGGCAACGACGAAAGACAACATACTGGCCGTCCTCGCTCCAGTTCCCGCGAAAGTAGGAGAGTTGATTCGTCCAAAGATCGTTCGTCAGTCGGACTATCGTGGCACCCGTATCCACATCGCGGAAGATGGCCCGCTCGGTCTGCCATACGCCGGTGCCTGGAACCGACTCGAGTAGTCCGTACGGTTTGACTCCGTATCGGGTGCTGAGTTCCGTTAGCCCCTGAATACTGCGTCCCCCGTCGTCCTGAACAAGCTGATACCGTCCCGATCCATCGTAAGTGCCGGCCTGCTCAACGGTCGGGGTTGAAGCTACCTCGGTGTCCGCGACGGCCAAGCTCTCTTGGTAGCTTAACGTGAAGGAGATCGCAACGAGGCAAACTGTGGTTATTGGACCCCTCATGGCACGCACTCCGAACATGATGGCGGGGCGGTCACTTCCACGGCCGGGGGCTTGGCCTTTCCCTCACGAAATCCTGTGTATTCCGCTAACCGAGCAAGGACCGAGAATGCTCCCCGTTGAGCCATCATCCGGTCTTCCCTGGATACCACACCCGTCAGGAAAATGGCCATCAACCACACCAACATTATAAGGCATTTTAAGAGAAACGGACCAAAGCCCAGTTCCAGCAGCGAACCGGCGTAGTGTGCGACCGACGACAACCCGACAAGAACGAGAATTTTCGTCCATTCGTAACGCACCGCAAAGACCCTTTGGGCAAACAGATAGGTCACCAGGGCCATCGCGGCGTATCCAAACATGGCACCATACACCGCGCCAAGAATGGCATAGCGGGGAATGAGTGCCCCGTATAGCCCAAGAATGATCACCGCGCTGATGAGTGCCGTCCAAGGCTTTAGATGTGTCTTCCGCCAGACGTAGAACACACCTTCCATGAAAGTGGATGCAAATATACAACCACTGGCCAGCAGCATGGGGGCGATCACGCTTCCTGCTTCAGAGTACGCCTCACTACTCAACAAACCGAGGGCCTCGCGGTAGAACAAGCATAGACCGGTAGCGACCAAGGCATAAACCGTGAGAATTCTCGTCAACATCCGTCCGGCGATATGCGCCGCGTCAGGCTTCGCAAAGGTCTCGTACATCCGGGCTGACCAGACCTTGAAAAGGGGCTGCCATGTGATCGTCCCTGCGACCGAGGCGATCTTACAGCCCAAGGCATATATACCCAGAGTTGCCGTCCCTGCCGTACCGACAAGAAAGAACTGGTCGCCATTGTAGAGAACAAAAAAACAAATGCCGGTCGGAATAAAAGGCAAACTAAATCGTGTGATTTCCTTGCATTTTTGCCAATCAACGGCCAAGGAACCTTTCCTCAGCTCTCGCGAAGTGAGGAGGGCACCGAAGGGAATGAACGTGATCAGCAGCGATCCATAGACACCCCAAACACCCCATCCCATCACAGCGACGAAAACAATCGCGAGTCCGACGCGGATAACGAGCATGAAGACGCTCACGATGACAAAGGCCAGCGACTCGACCCGGGCCTGCATCAACGCCAAGGGAATGACAAGAAACAACTCAGCCAGCACGGTGACGACACCGAAAACGAGAAGCCACGGGTTTTCAATTCCCAAAAGTGGAGCGAGCATCGGCGAGATGGCAATGATCGACAGGCCGGCGATCACGAAAATCGCGACCAGGAAAGTGGTAATCGTGACCGCCACCCGCTCGCGGTCGGCTTGATCGGCGGCTTGCAGGTAGAAGGCGAAGGTTGCCTGCCGGACACCGCTGGTCATCAGGCAGATGTTGACGATCTGCCCGATACGTTCGATGACCTCCATGACTCCGTAGTCGGACGGAGCGAGGTAGTGCGTGTACAGCGGCAGGAGGACGACGCTGGCGAGTTGGATCACAACCCCGCCGATGCCGTAAATTGCAGCGTCTGTCAGAAAGTGGCGATTCTGAATGTTTGTCATTGGACTATTGTCAATTCACTTCGCTAATCGTAAACCGGTGTTTTCCGCTTGGCGGGACAGGAATCGACAGGCATGGAACGAACTCGATGCAGACATTACCCTCCATTTCTCTCATAATCGTTTCTCGAAGACCATGCGCAAACAAATGCGCCGACTCATCCTTGGGCACGTATTGTACAATTAATTTATCCTTGGAGCGTTGTTGTACTTGGAAGGATTCAATGTCGTCTCGCCCGTAAAACAGGTGAGTAAAGAATTCGCCGTGAATCAATTTTCCGGATCGCGTGCGAATCAAATCGGAACTTCTTCCCAGCAGAGACTTCAAGATGGGCATGGGGCGTCCGCAAGAACACGGCACATGACACATCGTCCCAACATCTTCATTACGATAACGGATAAAGGGCATCGCCTGGTTTCCGCAGTCGGTAACGGTGATGTATCCCGGTACTCCATCCGATACCGGGTTTCCGGCTTCATCGGTGATTTCTACATATCTCCATGACGAAATCAAGTGCAGGCATCCGTTCTCAGAACATTCAGCCGCGAGGTTATTGATCTCGCGAGAACCATAGAAATTAAATACCCGACTCTGAAATACTTGTTCGATGACGCTGCGATACTCTGGGTAAAGCATCTCAGCGGAAGAACGAATCGCACGGAATCGAAGGTGACGGAAACCAGAAGATTCTGCAAACTTCGCAAAATGATAGAGAGCGGAGGCATAGCCGATCAAGTACGGCGGCTTCCAAGACTCTAACATCTTACAGAACTGGAGCATGCCGGACTCGGTCATCCGAAATGCATTTAATCCACGAGATCTGGCCCGCCAGTTGTAGAAACGTGCGCGCCAAGTCAACTCGCCAAAGTCCCGATCAGCTCCCCAAACGGATGCTTGTCGCGTACCAGGAACAATTCCCCACCAACCACAAACATAAGAATCGCAAGCAGTTGCGATTCTTTCATAGTCGCGATCCTGCCAAAAGACAACTGGCTTTCCTGTCGATCCGCCGGAAGCGTTCTTGAATCGCCGATTTTCAGATACCGCAGTATTGAAGAGGTCGTTTCGATGTTCGGTTAACTCACGTTTAGTAAGGATCGGCAACTTATGAAAACCATCAGGAAGCCTGGCAGACTCGGGGTTGAATCCAGCCTCATGGAACAATCGTCGATAGTATGGCACATTTTCACCCGCCAGTTGCAAAATGGCTCGCAAGCGGCTCATCTGGAGTTCTTGCCAGGCTTCGGGCGATAATAGAGGCTCCCGTCGAAGGGCTCGCAGGATCGTATGAAACCCCGGCTTCTCGTACCGTTTACAGACATGCCAATGCAGTCTCGCCAATAGTTCGAGCATGGTTGCTATCCTATGAAAGCCTTATGCCAAAGATCGTAGATGAGGAGGTTATACAGGAACCAGTTAGGCTTCGCCTTTGCGCGTTGAATAGTTTTCTTATCAAGGAATTCGTAATCACCAATACGGTTAATGGCGCCACGGAGAGGCCCTCCCTCTGCAATCCACTGGAAGATCGGCTGCCCAAACCCTCGCTTAGGTCGATTGACGAATGCATCCGGAACATGCCTCGCAAGCACTTTTTTTAGCACCTGCTTCGGGTTGCCTGGAACAAAGCGAGCATTCAGGTCCATGTTCGTCGCCACACGGAGAATACGGGAATCCATGAAGGGATAAATAAACTCGACGTCACTGTTTGCTGCAACTTGATTCCAATAAGAGGCTGTGTTTACGGCTTCGCCTAAGTAGCCAATTGCCAACGCTTCTTGCAGGTGCATGCCATCTTCCGGCACGCGATACCGGCTCAGAATTTCCCGTCGATATCGAAATGCTTCCACGGCAGAATGGGAACCGAAGCAGGCTGACACGAGGTCCCAGTCCGTGAACGCAGCCGTCGAATTCACCGGATGAACAAAGTCCGTAGCGTTATTCAGCCGATTTGAAAGCCGAAAACAGTACGCGGCGTACGCGTGTCCCATGCACTGCGATGCGAGCGAGCCCAACACACGTAAAGCACTAGTTGGAAATCGATTGTAAAGCTTCCTGGCGGACAGAAGAGCATCTCCCTCGCTGTTGCCAAATAGCCCGTCGGCTCCTTCGCCGCACAGCCCGGCCGCAATTCCGTTCTCCGCCATTGCTTTGGCCAACGGTCCGAAGTAGAAGGACTGCACGTGATTCGGCATCTCGCCAACGGCCGACAGCGTTTCGCTCATCTGTTGGACATCGAGCCCAGTTAGGCGCACAGCCAAATGGTTAGTATCTAATTCGCGAACTGCCGATAAAGCATACTCCTGGTCGGGGGTGGTTGCTGGGTGGTCGAGCCAGATTGCAGTGCTCCTCGGTTTCTCGCGCCCATTGCGCATGCGCCAGAGCTTGTTCCAATGGGCCTGAATGTAGGTGCTGTCAACACCGCCTGATAGAAGGCCAGCGGCCTTGGGCGCAATACTCATCAGATTGCCCACGACCTCGGCCATCGTTGCCTCGACGCGTTCGATTGACTCGCGCTCGTTGGTCTTGTGAGGCTCGTCGAGATCTGCAAACGTCTTGACCTGCTTAACTAAAAGCCGGCCGTCTTGATAGCTCACACGTTCGCCAGGCTGCAAACGCTTGATGCCCGCGAAAAGCGTATTACCGCCAGGGACAAATCGGTAGATGAAGTAGACGGGCAGCATCTCGGGGTCGGGGCGAAGCGGCATACCCGATCGCCGGGCCACGTCGGCCAGATTACTGCCGAAAACAAAACCCTCGGGAGTCTCGCAATAGTAGGTGAAAGTGCTGCCCACCAGATTACGGAACATCTCGACACGTCCATTCCTGCCGTCGAGAAGTACCAAGGTGAAACTTCCATCGTATTGCTCGGGGGTGAACTGTTTGTCCTGGAGGTAGTTGTCGAGCACGCGAGCCAGAAGTTCTTGCGCGTTGGGGTTGGTCAACCCCGCTGCCCCACCGACTGCGTAGCCTCGTAGAAGGACGGCACACTCATTCCGGATTAGTACTTCAATTCCATCTCCACAAGAGAGAAACTGACGCGAAGCGCATTCGGCAACCGCCGACCAAGACAAGACGGATGGCTCCTTTTCGGCGTCCATCGAGGACGGCCATGCCGAATTCGGCTTACCGATCGTTCCTAAATAGGCAAATCGTTTCATAATCGCACCTTCAGGCATCTAACCTCGGAACCGTGAAATATCTGCGTCATTGCGCGCTGCCGCGACACCACGATTGGACTGAGTGACAAATCGGAGCCGTGCATCCTGAAGCCTATGAAGAAGCAAAAGGGTATCATCAGTACTACCGTCATCGACGACAATGATTTGCAAGGTGCCATAGGTTTGTGCAAAAACGCTCCTGATGCAGTCCTCAATCCACCTCGCCCCGTTATATGCCGGAATCACGACGGTGACTAAGCTCGCCTGATCGAATCTGTTCGGTTGAGCACTGCCAACCATCATTTTCATGTCATCCCGACTCATTTCTTTCGAGAAATCACTATTGGCGATATCGGCTCTAATAAGACTAAAATGGCATTCCTCGATCTTTTCCGATAGAGATCATGGATCTCAGTTGAACATGGCCAGAGGCGGCGCAATGCAAGCAGCCGATCATTCAGCCACCGTGGGAGCCACTTGGCACGCTTCCTCAGTACAATTGTTATAGTGGTAGTTGAGGAACCGCAGGGCCAGTGCCGCAAACGCCGCGTACCAAATCCAGTTGTAGCGATACAGATTATGACCGCCCAACCCGAAGAAAAGCAACTGCAGTAATGCGATGGCCGTCGCCACAATCACTCGGTAGCAGAACACCGCGTCGTGAGACGGTGGAATGGCGAGGTAGACACGCCGTGCTTCAAAGTAATTCATCAGGTAGCAAAGAATCATCGTGACCAGCGAGATCACCCCGAAAGTCCCCAATTCGGACATCGTTTGAGCGTACAAATTATGCGGTTGCATTCCCGTTTCATTGGCAATGCGAAAGCAACCCGGGCCGATGCCAAAGATCGGGTTGTTTTTCCAAATATCAACCGCCTGCCAAAAGAAGATCTGGCGGTCCTCGGCGGATGCTTGTGCATTCCGTGGCCCCACGGAAGGATCGATAAGCGTCATATAACGGTTCTGGAGGCTCACGGAGAGACTGAACCAAATGAGCGGTGCCCCGAGGAACACGAGTAGCGTCAAACGCCATCGGTATCGGCTTAGCAGTGCCGCTGAGCCTGCGAGCAGCACGATACAGGCAAAGCCGGTGCGCGAGCCGGTTAGAAGCACGCACAGGCAGGCCAAGGCGACCGCGACAGCCAGCGCGAGGTAATGCCATTTCTTTCGCACAAGAGCCAATGCGGGCAGCAGCATTGGAATGCCATAGTTCACCGACCCGGCAAAGCTGTTCGGATCCGAATTGTCCACGCCATTCATCCGCCAGATGCCCATCCGGGATTCGCCTCGGCCGCACAAATACTCACGAAACGAATGCAGTTCGAGCAGGCCCATGATCACGATGAAGGCAACGATCAGGATGCGGAGTTCACGTTCCTCGCGGACGGACGACATGACAAGAAAGTAGAATACCAGGATCTTGAACCAGTTCTGTACGGCTTGACTATTGAAGTCGGTGTACCGGCTAAAAAACGTGGCCAAAGTGATGGCAGACGCCAGGAAACCAATTCCCCACGTAATGCGATTCCTGGTCCAACTCTTCGGCACGCACAAGGCCCAATAGATTAATGTCGCCAGCACATAGACCCGCTCGATGTGCAGAGCGCCCAGCCACGGCCAAATTTCAAAAGGCCGATGGATAAAGAGCCACATGTAACCGACGAGGAGATAGATCATGCGTGGCTAGTCAAGTGAATCGGCATAACACGAAACATATACTGCCCTAGGACCGCAAACATCGACGCACCAATCTCTTCAGTCGCGGTACGAGGCCATGGCGGATTAGATGGCTCGCCAGCATCGCGGACTTGCGGCGGAACACGTGAAAGTTCACCGTGCAACGCCGACACGTTGCATAGAGGTCTTTGTAGCTTTCGCCGCCGCGCAGGAAATCGAATTCCTTCACGCCGTCGGCAAGGAGTCGCTGGAAGATCAATTGAAACAGTACGGCACCGGGACTATACTCTTGAGCACTGCTGTCGAAGCCGTTCTGAAATGCGTAATATTTCTCTCGATACAGATAGCCATATTGGAATGCAACGGGCTTTCCATCAAATCTCAGGAGGTAGAGTTGGGCCACGCCGCAGGGAAGGAGCGATTCGATCGCCTCACGGTGGAAGCCCGCATACCGCGGGTTGTCGAACGGGCTCCGGTCACCATGGTGGGCGCGGGACGAGCGATTCAACTCCACGATCCGCGGAAAGACATCATGAAAGCGGTCCACGCTGTCGAGTAAATCCAACTCGACGCGAAATGCCCCCTCTGCTTTCCGCAGTTTCTTGCGCTCGCGCTTTCGGCCATGATGGCCCAACTGCTCCAAAAAGGATTCGTAGCTGTCGGGCAAATCCAAGTAGGGGCAATCCACACCCGGCAATCGCAGCATGGGACGTTCTTTGGCCAATGCCTCGGCAAGCGTCCGCGTGGCCGCATCGTCCGGGGGAATGTCGGGAAACTCGATGCCATCCCACGCAGGAGAGGATGTCAGCGACGCCGACAATTGGCGAACGATGGCCTCCGTATGATCGCGATGAACGATGGGACCGAGGTACTCCGGAAAGGTCGGACCGCCCGCGCCGATCAAAGTGAGTTTCCTCGAACGCAGGGAGAACCGCCCGCCCCCACTCGCCTGGTAAAGCGGAAGCACGCCCACCAGATCTGGACCAGAGAATACTTGAATGACGTGGAGTTTACGGCCTTCGCCGAACCATTTCCACCAAGTGCTCAACCATTCATGCCGGCGGAATACACAAGGATACGCCGAGGCATCCAGCAGTTCGTTCCAGGCTGAGCGAGCGAGGGGGAGTTGGGAAAACTCGTCGCATATTTGCACCGTCAGAGGCGTGGTTGGGATGGCTATTGTCATGTTGTTTTCAGGCCTCAAGCGGGTCATGGGGTGGAAGCACTTCCGGCGCGTGGCCGACAAGTTGACCGTACAGGGCCACGTATTTTGTCAGGACGTTCCTCTGCGAGAACAGTCCTATTATTCGTAGTCTTGCCCTCTCGCCCATGGTTCGGCGAAGATCCTCATCGGCAAGGAGTTGGGAAATTCGTTTCGCCATGGCTTGCGGGTCGCGGGAGCGAACAAGAAAACCTGTTTGCCCATCCTCGACCACCTCGCGCGTGCCGCCAACATCGGTCGCCACGGTAGCAATACCGGCGACCGCGTATTCGATGACGGCATTCGACATCGCTTCCGAGTAGCTGGAGAGCACGGCCACATCAAACAGAGGCACGATACAAAGCGGGTTGGGTAGGGAGCCGAGCCACGTAAATTGTCGCTCGATGCCTAATTCACGGACAAGCTGCACCATCTGGGCCTTGTAGTCAGGCACACCGGCACCGATAATCAGGAAGCGGGTACGCGGGTGATCGTCGAGTACCAGGCGAGCGGCGAGGAGGAAGGTGGCGTAGTCCTTGACCGGGCGCACCGTTGCGACGATACCCACCACCTGCTCGTCTTCGGCAATACCCAGCGAGTCGCGGGGTGGAATGTTGGCCAATCCTTCCTTCAACC
>Ga0194056_10000053_pt1 | contig 45589 bp, 38 predicted proteins | sample SepL4413m_MetaG_FD_155458 | JGI IMG/M metagenome (GOLD analysis project Ga0194056, IMG submission 155458) | Anoxic zone freshwater microbial communities from boreal shield lake in IISD Experimental Lakes Area, Ontario, Canada - Sep2016-L442-13m | ecosystem: Environmental > Aquatic > Freshwater... | reverse complement strand
AATATACCACCATCATGAAAGCCGAATTGATAGCGGCCATTTTGAAACCTTGCCTACCTTTGAAGTGCCCAGAGCCGTGTTGGAAGCCGCCTTAAAAGCGACACAACCCATAGGTAACGGTTTATACGGCGTTGATGTTAAAGAAAAAAACGGTAAAGGCTATGTGATAGAAGTCAATGACAACCCGAATATCGATAGCGGCATCGAAGACAAATATCTGGGTGATGAATTGTATCGGCTTATCATGGGTGAGTTTTTAAGGCGTATGGAAAATCGCAGCAAGGGCGTTTGATTATCATAGTCCACGAACAACACAAACACTACAAAGCGAGTAGCCGCGATGCAACAAAGTGGAATCGAGGAGGTGTGAAGCTCCGGTTATCCTCGATTCCAATGCGTTACATCGAGGCTACTTGCTTATGTTCAAATCGCGTCGTGGGCGACGCTCCCACAATCGCTATCAAGTTGTCTAAAAACCCCTTAACACTTCCGGTAAAAAAAACTCACTGACCAACATGTGCTGATGGGCAATGCCGTAAACCGTTCGTCTGCCCCATATCGGTTTCTTGATATTAACTTCATCAAGTGCTGGCTGCGTCCATAGCAACGGGTTAATTAAAGTAACATCCATCGCGATGCGTTCCAGCTTGGGATAAGAAAAAATAATTTCACCCAAGGGGCGATTACCTAACCGGGACAGATTGCTTTTAGCAGTTTTGACAGTGACTGCCGGAATGATGGTTCGTGCCAGAATCAATGGCTTGCCCCTGACATGAAGTAATACTTCGCGCGTTAAGCTGTATTGATGTTCCGGCAAATGAAGCAGACGACGCTCACTTAAAAACGGCGTTTTCCAGCGTTGCAGCAAGACTTTAACCGCAACACCGGAACCGTAATAGTCACGCAGTCGTTGGGTTAAGGAACCGGATTCATACATCCATGACTGGATATTGCCAGGGATTTTATGGCGCAAACCTTGGCGATTTTCTTGCCATACCGGTTCGCGGTTAAATAAAAAACTTTGGTTGGTCAAATTAAATTAAACCTCTGCATAATCGGTGGATGACCCCAACCAACGATCACACAACGGTTGGATGGCCTGGGGCACTTCGGTGAAAATTTTATCGCCGGTTTGTTGGATAGCATCCAGCAAATCAACATCTCTGGCTAAATCGGCAATTTTAAAATGGATAGCGCCGGTTTGGCGTGTACCCATCACCTCGCCGGGCCCGCGTAATTGCAAGTCTTTTTCGGCAATAACAAAGCCGTCATTACTGTCCCGTAAAATACCCAAACGCTGACGGGCGGTATCCGACAAGGGCGATTGATACATCAGCAAACAGTAACTATCGTCCTGCCCTCGCCCGACTCGTCCCCGTAATTGATGTAATTGGGACAGCCCCAGGCGTTCCGGATTTTCAATAATCATTAAGCCTGCATTAGGTACATCAACCCCCACTTCGATGACCGTCGTGGCAACCAGTAAATCAATCTCGTGTTTTTTAAATGCCTGCATGACGGCGTCTTTATCGGCGCTTTTCATGCGCCCGTGAATCAAGGCAACCCGCACTTCGGGCAAAGCCAATGTGAGCTGTTCGGCGGTTTTTTCAGCGGCTTCACACTCCAACACTTCTGACTCTTCTATCAAGGTACAGACCCAATAAACCTGTTTTTTTTTGCTGACCCAACTGTTAATCCGGTCGATCACTTCTACGCGGCGTTCGGCAGGAATGACGCTGGTTACAACAGGCTTTCTACCGGGCGGCAGTTCATCGATAATGGAAATATCCAGATCAGAATATTGCAACATGGCCAAGGTGCGGGGAATCGGCGTTGCCGTCATGACTAATTGATGCGGCCTGGTATTGCCCTGCTGACCTTTTTCTCTAAGCGCCATCCGTTGATGCACGCCGAAACGGTGTTGTTCATCAATAATAACCAAGCCCAAGCGATGAAAGTTTACACTCTCCTGAAATAACGCATGTGTGCCAATAATAATGCCCGCCGAACCCTCCGCCAAACTTTGTAAAATATCTTTGCGGGCGTTGCCTTTAACTTGCCCCGTCAGATAAACGACTTTAGCCTGAAAACCTTCAAACCACCCGCTAAAATTGCGTTTATGCTGTTCTGCCAATAACTCTGTCGGTGCCATAACGGCCACCTGATAACCCGCCATTAACGCCAATAAAGCGGCGTAAGCAGAAACAATGGTTTTACCTGACCCGACATCGCCCTGCACCAGTCGCATCATGGGATGTTGCAATCGGCAATCCGCTTCAATCTCGGCAATAACGCGTTGTTGCGCACCCGTTAACTTAAACGGCAGGGCGTTTAAAAACTGTGCGGTGATTGCTTTATCGCTGGAGCCTTCGAACACCGGCGCTTGCCACGCCTTGATTTTATTCCGGTTTTTTCGCAGACTTAAATGATGAGCCAACAGCTCTTCAAAAGCCAAACGTTTCAGCGCAGGCACGCTGCCATTTTGTAACGCCTCAATCGTGACCGATTCATCGGGCGCGTGTAAGGTTTGTATGGCTTCTGCCAAAGACGGATAGTGATAATTTTTTAAAATCGTCGCTGGAATCCAGTCAATTAATAGCTGGGGTTGATTATCACAAAGACTCAAAGCCTGTTTTACCGCTTTTCTTAAGGTAGCTTGGCTAAGACCTTCTGTTAACGGATAAACGGGGGTTAAGCGGGTTTCAGCAAGCTTGGCATCCGGATTTGAAATGATCTGATAATCAGGATGAACCATTTCCAGACCGCCAAAGCCATGACGCACCTCGGCAAAACAACTGATTAATGTCCCCGGTTTAAGCGTATTGTGCTGGTTGGCACTGAAATGAAAAAACTTTAAGGAGATAAAGCCGGTGTTATCGCTAATCCGGCAAATCAGGCTTTGTCGACCTCGGGGTAAAATATCAACAAACTCAACCGTGCCGCAAATAAGCACGGTCATACCGGCTCTTAAAGAGCCAATAGGATAAATTCGGGTTCTATCTTCATAACGCAACGGCAAGTGAAAAACAAGATCCTGAATAACACGGATACCCAGCCTTTCAAGACGGTTTGCCGTTTGGGAACCTATTCCTGATAATTTGGCAACCGGTTGGTTAAGGAGATTCACGCTGTCATCCCGCATAAATCCGGGTAAATTTTCCTCATCGCGGTATTAATTTGCAAGGTTCAAGAGGCCGGATATTCTTGGGGCTTTATAAACATAATCGCATCCATTTCCACTCCGACGTTTTTAGGTAAGGCAGCAACACCAATAACAGCGCGTGCGGGGTAAGGCTCTTCAAAATAATGTCCCATGATTTCATTAACCAACGGGAAACTTGATAAATCAGTTAAAAAAACATTCAATTTAACGATGTCCGCAAGCGTGCCCTCTGCGGCTTCTGCAACCGCTTTTAAATTGTCAAATACCTGGGTAATTTGATCGCTGATATCACCGTCAACAATCGTCATGGTTTCAGGCACTAAAGGAATCTGTCCCGAAAGATAAACCGTGTGATCGACTTTAACCGCTTGTGAATAAGTACCAATTGCCTTGGGTGCTTTATTGGTATGGATGATTTGTTTAGTCATTTTTTTAATCCTGATGAGTCGTTTTACCAGAAAACGAGGTATTAAAATACCCCTACAAAAGTTTACACCCTAATCATTGCATAATTCAATCCTGCAACGCTGTGTACAAAGCACGTGGAGACTATAAAGTGAAGGGTTATTTATTGCAAGTTGCCTAAAGGCCGGAATACAAACCTAGGTTTGTACTCCAAACTGTCAAGGTGTAGACACGGCCTTCCCTCTTACCCCTTTCACCTGCCCCTATAAACCCTCAATCAATACATCGGCAAATTCGCTGCATTTAACTTCCACGGCATTATCCATCAAGCGGGCAAAATCATAGGTGACCCGTTTACTGGCGATGGCGGCGTCCATGGCATTGATAATGGCATCAGCCGCCTCAGTCCACCCCATATAACGCAACATCATTTCACCCGACAGGATTAATGAACCCGGATTCACTTTATCCAGATCAGCGTATTTTGGCGCAGTGCCGTGCGTGGCTTCAAAAACAGCGGTTCCGGTTTTATAATTAATATTGCCACCCGGTGCAATACCAATCCCGCCAACTTGTGCTGCCAACGCATCGGATAAATAATCACCATTTAAATTCAGGGTGGCGATCACATCAAAATCTTCTGGGCGCGTTAACACTTGTTGCAAGGCGATATCGGCAATGGCATCTTTAATTAAAAGTCGGCCATTGGCCAGCGCGTCTGCCTGTTCTTTATTAGCGACGGTTTCACCGGACTGCGCACGGGTCTTTTCCCATTGTGCCCAGCTATAAGTTTGCCCGGCGTATTCACGTTCGGCAACGGCATAAGCCCAGTTACGAAAAGCACCTTCAGTATACTTCATAATATTACCCTTGTGGACAATAGTCAGGCTTTTGCGTTTATTGGTCAGGCAATAGTCAATGGCCGACCGAATAAGCCGTTCCGTGCCTTCTTGTGAAACCGGTTTGATGCCAATACCTGAAGTTTCCGGAAAACGGATTTTACTGAACTGCGCGGGGAAATTTTCCTGCAATAAACGCATAAACAACTTGTTGTCGTCACTACCCTGTTCAAACTCCAGACCGGCATAAATATCTTCCGTATTTTCCCTAAAAATAACCATATCAACGGCACCCGGATTTTTGACCGGTGAAGGCACGCCTTGAAACCATCTAACTGGACGCAGACACACATACATATCCAGCAGTTGCCGCAACGCCACATTTAAAGACCGGATACCGCCGCCAATAGGCGTAGTTAAAGGCCCTTTAATGGACACCAAATAATCCCGACAGGCATCAACCGTTTCATCAGGCAACCAAGTATTGAATAGCGCATGCGCTTTGCCACCGGCATACACTTCCAACCAGTGAATTTTTCTTTGTCCGCCATACGCTTTTAAAACCGCCGCATCCAAAACCCGAACCGTTGCACGCCAGATATCCGGCCCTGTTCCGTCCCCTTCTATAAAAGGAATAATAGGGTTATCAGGCACGATCAACTTACCGTTTTGCATCGTGATTGAACTGCCGTTGGGTGAAGGAATGAGATGGGTCATGGCTAACTCCTGATTTAATGGGATTGAACAGGTATCATAGCAAACGAACCGGCGCGGGTCTTTTTATTCATTTCCTGCGTTGTTAAAATAGCCAACAGAGTACGCACCGCTTACTCATCCATGGCTATAAAGTCAGGCAGGTCGGGTAAAGGCGCTGTTGTTCTCGGACATTTTTACGCTGACTTGAATTAAAGGAAACAGGTTGAAATTCAATTCAACGATTATAATGGTTCCAGCGTGTCGGCTTAAGGTTGATTCTGTTCACCTCACTTGTATGCCATTCCTAAACCGCAAAAACTATTGGAGCAACCATGCGTATTCTTATCGTTGAAGATGAAGTCACACTCTGTGAACAAATCCAGCAGTATCTGGCTGATAAAGGTTTTGCTGTGGACACGGCACATACCGGTAGCGATGGCTATTACATGGGCAAGGAATACCCGATTGATGCCGCGATTATTGATATTGGGCTTCCTGATTTTTCAGGCATTGAACTCATTAAACGCTTACGCAAAGATAAGGTAAGCATCCCCATTTTAATCCTGACCGCCAGAAGTCGCTGGCAGGAAAAAGTGGAAGGACTGGAAGCCGGGGCTGATGATTACTTGGTTAAACCCTTTCAATATGAAGAGTTGCTCGCCCGAATTAATGCCTTGATCAGACGCTCCGCAGGGCAAGCGCATCCGGTGTTAACCCATGATAATATTGAACTGGATACCGTAGCGCAGGAAGTTTCGGTGTCCGGCGTAAAGCTGGAGTTAACCGCTTACGAATACAAGGTACTGGAATATTTAATGTTTCGTAAGGGCGAATTGATTTCAAAATCCGTATTAACGGCACACATTTACGATGAAGACTTTGACCGTGACAGTAATGTTATCGAGGTTTTTATCGGTCGCTTAAGAAAGAAACTTGATCCTGACGGCACTCGCAAACCGATTGAAACTTTGCGGGGACGCGGCTACCGGATTTCTACCGGTCTTTCTTGAGCCTCCGACCACAATACGTTAAGTTAAGCATAGCACTGGAGTAAAACCGCTTTAGCTGTTGTGCATGCAATAGCTGAAGCGATTGCACTCCAGTTTTTTAAACAACTGGCGCTTAACTTAATGACACTGCCGATTTCTTATCTACAAGGCTTTAAATGCGCACTAAATCATTAAGCTTTCGCTTACTCATTGCAGAAGGTTTGGTACTGGCCGCCTTCTTTGCACTGGTTGCTATTGTTCTTGAACAAGGCTTTCGTGAAAGTGCCGAACAAGCACTGCGGGAAACCTTACAAGTTCAAGCATACTCACTGTTATCGGCGGCCAAACTGGATAATGCCGGCGAATTAGTCATGCCTGCCAATTTACATGATCCACGCCTGACAAGCCCCGGCTCCGGTCTTTACGGCTTTATTCAGCAAGCCAACAAGCCGGTTTGGCGCTCCCCTTCAGCCATTGGCCTGGAAGAGATAGTGCCGCCTGAATTAAGTGCCGGTGATTCGATATTTGTGCTTGATAAACATGGGCGTTATGTTCTGCATTATGCCGTCCTTTGGCAAAATGTGGAGGCTATCAACCGTGAATTTATCTTTACTGTCGCTGAGGATGCGCGGTTTGTCAGTAGCCAAGTTGAACAGCTTCAACAAACCTTACGGTTCTGGTTATTGATTATCGGGGTGGTTTTGGTTTTTATTCAATTTGCATTATTGCGTTGGAGTTTAAAACCGCTACGAAGCATCGTAAAAGATCTTGAAGCAATAGAACAAGGCAAAAAAACCCTTTTGGACGGTGACTATCCAACGGAACTGGAGGGTTTGGCGGGTAATCTTAATGCCTTTATAACCCATGAGCGGGCGCATTTGGAACGTTATCGCAACAATCTGGCTGATTTGGCGCACAGCTTAAAAACACCGCTTGCCATATTGCGCGGTTGTGTCGAATCTTTTAGTGACAACAAGGAAACGGTGCAGGAGCAGATTTCCAGAATGAATCAAATTGTTGAATATCAATTACAACGCGCGGCTGCAAAAGGCGAACATAAAACCAGCAAGACCGTTGATGTCTCGATTATTATTAATAAAATAATCACCTCGCTAAGCAAGGTTTATATTGATAAAGGCATCAATTTTGAGCTGACTATCCCTGAGCAATGCCTGGTTTATTGTGAAGAAGGCGATATGTATGAAATTGTCGGCAATTTGTTGGATAACGCCTGCAAATGGTGTGTTCGTTCCGTCAAGGTCAGCATTGCCCTTAATCAACGTAAAAGCCGCCGCAACTTTTTTTTGCTGCTTGAAATTGAAGATGACGGCCCGGGAATTCCCGTTGGCAAGTTTAATGACATCTTAAAAAGAGGGATTCGTGCGGATGAAAATATTCATGGGCATGGTATTGGCATGACCGTCGTTTATGAATTAATCGGTTTGTTGGGCGGCAAGTTGGAAGGGGGTAAAAGTGCGGCGCTAGGTGGCATGCGATGGAGTGTTTATTTACCGTGATACCTGGGCAAAGCTTGCGTGTAACCTGCCCTTTCCTCCCTGCCAACTTTAAAGCCAATGCGCATTATCTTAACTTATATCAGTGTTATTTTACTTTGGGCGACAACGCCGCTGGCTATCAAATGGAGTGGCCAAGGCCCCGGTTTTCTGTTTGGCGTTACCGCCCGTATGGCGATTGGTACGGTGTGCATATTATTGGTACTGGCACTCATGCGGCAACGCCTGGTTTGGCATCGCAAAGCGCTTTTAACCTATCTTGCGATAGCATTGCAAATCTATGGAGCCATGTTGGCCGTTTACTGGGCTGCGCAATTTATTCCCTCCGGCTGGATTTCGGTGATATTTGGTCTTACGCCACTGATGACGGCTTTATTAGCCGCTATTTTTTTAGGCGAACGGAGCCTTACGCTGGGCAAATTGCTCGCTTATGGCTTGGGTATTGGTGGCTTGATTGTTATGTTTGGTTCGGCATTGCAATTAGGCCATGATGCCGTTTTAGGCATTGGTGGCGTACTGGTTTCCGCATTTTTACAATCGCTCAGTGCGGTTTGGGTAAAACGCATCGCGGCAAAATTACCGGCGTTATCCCAAGTAACCGGCGGCCTGTTATTGGCTCTGCCGGCTTACCTGCTGACATGGTGGCTAGTCGATGGTCATTGGCCGGTTTTGTTGACACCCACCAGTCTGGCAGCGATTATCTATCTGGGCGTCATTGCCACCAGTCTGGGCTTTGTGCTTTATTACTATTTACTGACGCATCTGCCTGCTACACGGGTTGCCTTAATTACGCTGGTGTCGCCATTACTGGCCCTGATGTTGGGGCATGTCATGAACCATGAACCACTCACCCTAAAAGTGGTGACAGGCACGCTGCTTATACTCTCCGCACTGATTGTACATACCTTTTTTGAGCGTATTCCCGCGTTAAAAACAAGGTCAAAATAAGCCTTGGTTTTTTTAAAAAGCATAGAAAAACTGTTGGAGAAAAAATAATCGAAGTTTAATTAAAATGTTTTTTTGCCCTACTTACATTTTTAGTGCTACTATTTGACTGTAGTTCAAGTTTGAGTCGGTTTCTTTATGAAGCTGGAATCTGTAAAGCCAATTATAGTGGCGTTTTTTTTAAGTTAAGAGTGTGATATGTCTGATCAAGTTGTAGGTACCGTTAAGTGGTTCAATGATGAAAAAGGTTTTGGATTTATTGAACAAGAAGGTGGCAAAGACGTTTTTGTTCATCATAGTGCAATTAACGGCGCCGGCCGCAAAACCTTGCGCGAAGGCCAGAAAGTTACTATGGAAGTAACTCAAGGTCAAAAAGGCCCGCAAGCTGAGAATGTTACCCCCGCGTAACAAACTTATAAACTAAACCCAAAAGTCGACTGACTTTTGGGTTTAGTCCTTTATAGAGAGTGTTAAACCCGGTAAGCTGCTAAAAGTTGTTTAAGCGTGACCTATTAACCCGATTTGTAAAGCGTTTAAGGTTTTAATTTAATCACTGAAAACAAGTGAGACCCGTTTTGGAAACAAAACCGGAGCTTTTCGTGTGGGCGCTATTTTGTAAACGCGTGTTATTAACCGGTTCCAAAAAACTTACACAAGTGTTTTTGCTATGGCCTTTAAAATAACAAATTTGGCATTGGCAGCAATCGCTGTGTGCTTGCCAAATAATCGATTAAGATTAACGTGGTAATTTAAATGTCGATTACCAATGATCCATAACTCCCCATTCTGCCTTAATACTTTTCTTGACGCCATAAAAAGGCTGTTGGCAATCTGGTCACCCACGGTATTCAACTGGTGAAAAGGTGGATTACAAAGAATAAGATCTGCTGAAGCCGATTCAAAATCGGTCAACCCGTCACCGACCCGAAAAGTCGCTTTGCGTTCAGGCCCAAAAGCCCGATAAAAGTTTTCTTTAGCGGACGCAACCGCCATAAAAGACTCGTCCACAAAATGAATCGTGGCCTCCGGATTTTTCTCGGCCGCCATTAAACCCAGCAAGCCGTTACCGCAACCCAAATCTATAATGTCACAAGGGCCTTGCCGGGTGGGTAGATGCTGGAGAAAAAAGCGCGTGCCAATATCAAGACTATCGCGTGAAAATACATTGGCATGGTTACTAATTAAATAATCAGAACCTTCAAGTTGATAACAAACCGGATAAGGACTAACCGGAATAACTAATGCTGGATCCAATGTTGCAAAAACCAGTCGCGCTTTTTTTCTTGCCAGCGAGGTGGTGGTAGGCCCGACCAAACGCTCCAGCAACTTCCAAACCGAAGACGGCAGTGCTTTTATCATGCCCGCCACAATGACCTTGGTTGAAGGCTGCAAATGCGGATGTAAGTGTATCAATTGATCCTCAAGCAAAGCCAATGTTTTAGGCGCTTTAATCAGAACCCAATCAAACGGGCCTTCCAGTGGCTCAAGACTGGTGATTAATTTAACGCCGTGCTCAGGCAAACCATTGGCAACCAGGTTAAGCCGTGTCGCTTGTTGCGAAAGATAGGAATCTGATACCGCTTGAGGTCGAAAGGCACTCAGTGCAACCGCCAGCGCACCGAAGCTGTCATTAACCAATAAAATGCGGGGTTCCATCGCCGGTTTCAGATCGTCTGCAAGCATATCAAGCAAGTATTCATCAGCGGCATCCCAGGCACGCAACAGCTCTAAGGGACGTTTGGGGAGCCGGTTTAATTCAAACTCACCCTGAGTAACCGTCAACCGGCTCTCTGTTTTAATCGTCATTGAAAAATCCAACATCAAGGTTATTTTAGGCGCGTGACATATATTTTCCGCTGTCGGTATTGACCTTAATCAACTCGTCAGTCTCCAAATATTCAGGCACCTGAACCTCAACGCCGGTCGCCAAGCGGGCCGTTTTAGTCCGTCCGGAGGCGGTCGCGCCTTTAATGGCAGGGGCTGTTTCTATAATAGCCAACACCACCGAACTGGGTAATTCAATACCCAGTATGGCATCATCAATCAACAAGGCCACAATACCTTCCAGACCTTCACTTAAATAGTTGATTTGGTCGTCCAAGTCATCACGACCCAAGCTGTACTGGGTATAATCTTCCATATTCATAAAAATATAATTATCCCCATCAATATAAGAAAACTGCACCTTGGCTCTTACCAAATCACTGTCTTTAAAAAAATCATCACCTTTAAGGGACTCGTCTTGTTTTTGTCCGGTTTTAAGATTAGTAAAACGAATTTTATACAACGTCGATGCCCCCCGCGATGAAGGACTTTTTGCATCAACCTGCTTGACTACATGCGGTACGCCATTAATTTCGACGACCATCCCACGCTTTAAATCACTTGCCTTTGCCACACAACTCTCCTAAAAACCACACGTCAGCTGTCAAGGTTGACAGCAAATATTTACATTAAAAACAAGGGGGTCAAGCAATCAATACTCACAAACCCCGCAGCTTATAAAATCATTATAATTTACATTAAAAACAAGGGGGTCAAGCAATCAATACTCACAAACCCCGCAGCTTATAAAATCATTATAACGTAGAATGTCTGTTGAAATCCGACCAAGAAAAACTTATCTGTTTACCCTGAAAGGTTTTTGTTAATTTAAACCTTGGTTAGGGATTATAATTATCAACTTAAATCGTTAACTACAACCAACGGAACAGCAATGAACGCCAGCATAAAACTTTTAACCGGCATCACCTTTATTACCTTGGCGGCGTGCTCAACTCAAGCGGTTAAGCAAGAGGCAACAGCACCCCAAAATGACAGCACCGTTACCCTGAATAAATTGCCCAAAACGGTGACTCAAGAGGAGCCAATGCCGGGTAAAAATCCACCCATGACCCTCATGAAAGGCGACAAAAAATTAAGCCTGGTCAGAGTAATGGATGGCGGAATCTGTAAAAACGAGTTTCAGGGGGCAAAAGGCGCTTTTTTACTTTATGCCGATATCAACGACATAGAACGCATCAAACATGATAAAGGCGTCGCTGTTTTTAAAACTTTTGAAACTAAAATCCAGGATCTTTCTGCCGATGTTTTACAAAAAGCTATCGATAAAACCAATCTTTCGGAAGATCCTTTTGCACTCGGTGCAGATGAAGCACAACAAAAACTGACCACCCAGTTAATCAACAACTTTCGTGATGCTGCGGTGAGTGCCACTGATAAATTTCAAAAAGAAACCACCTTAACCATTGATATCAGCGCATTTCCGCCGTCTTTTATTTTTTATCAAAAAGGCTGTGAAGCAAATCATGTCGACGAGGAAAAAACAGAGTCCGACAACCAGCTCAATGCCAACTATTAAAGCCGCTTGGTAGCGACTCTGACTCAATAGAACACGGATGACACCGATCATACGGATTGCAACGGATTTTTTTAGTCGAAAAAGACATTAACTGTTTATGGATACTGTTTTTATGAGATTAAAAACGTTCCTTATCCGTGTCTATCAGTCAAATCCGTGTCATCCGTGTTCTATTTTTTAACGGGTAGTTACACCTAATCCTGCAAGCGTACGGCCATGACATCGCATTTTGCATAATGCAGTACACTGTTTGCCGTTGATCCCAATAATAAAGCCAAGCCATGACGACCATGTGAACCCACGACAATTAAATCAACCTGCTGCTGCTCAGCAACATGAATAATTTCCTGCTTGGGAACGCCCCAAAGCAACCAGCGATTGTCCAAATCAACAGCGAGTTGATCACCCAACTGCATTAGCCTGGATTTTTCCGCTTCCAGCAACTCATCTGATGAATCCTGGTTTAAAGGAATCACCGTACCGTAGTTGGTATCCGGCATGGGGATATTGTCCAAAACGTGAATAATACTTAACTTGGCCTGATAAAGATTAGCCAGAGACCGCGCTTTTTCTGCAACATAAACACCTTGTTCAGAATAATCGACTGCCAATAAAACGTGTTGATAATCGCTCATTAACCTGTACCTTATTTTTGATAATTGATTGTTGGGTAGCCAATGTTTAAGTCTACCCTAATTAAGACAAAAAACGTCATAGTTAGAACAATACCCTGCCCGGATGATAAAATATAAACTTTAGTTGAATTCGCCTTTGTTGTTCGGGGCCATCTTTATATCAACCTTCGTCACCTTATTCCTACTCTAATTCAACTACCTTCATGCAACCCGCTTTTATTCATTTAAGACTTCATACCGAATTTTCACTGGTAGACGGTATCGTAAAAATCAAACCCCTCGTTAAGCGTTTGGCTGAATTAAATATGCCGGCGGTTGGCGTCACTGATCACGCCAATCTGTTCTCGCTGGTCAAGTTTTACAAGGCCGCGCTGGGGCAAGGTATAAAGCCGGTAGCCGGTGCGGATGTCTTGATTTTTAATCCTGAAGACCCTGCCACACCTTATCGCATGACCTTGCTGGTCAATAATCACACAGGTTACATCACCCTGACCGAACTGATTTCAAAAGCGTATCAGGAAGGGCAACATCAAGGTGTGCCCATGCTTAGGCAAGAATGGCTGGAAGCCAATCACCAAGGGTTAATTGCCTTGTCTGGCGCAATGAGCGGCGATATAGGCAAAGCCTTACTGGCAGAAAATCATGAAGAAGCCCAGCGTCTGGCAAGGCAATGGGGTACGTTATTTGAGAACAGCTTTTATCTGGAATTAATTCGCGTAGGCAAACCCGACGAAGAGCGTTATATTGCCGCCGCTGTTGAGTTGGCGCTGGCAACCGATTTGCCGGTTGTTGCCACCAATGATGTGCGCTTTATTTATCAAAAAGATTTTGCCGCCCATGAAGTACGGGTCTGCATTAATCAAGGCCGCGTATTGGATGATTCACGACGACCCAAAGATTACACCGACCAACAATATTTACGCAGTACCGAAGAAATGCTGGCCTTGTTTGCCGACATCCCCGAAGCGCTGGAAAATACGGTAGAAATTGCCAAACGCTGCAACTTAAAACTGACCTTGGGCGAAAACTTTCTGCCCGATTTTCCGGTGCCTGAAGGCATGAATCTGGGTCAGTTTATGGCCGAAGAATCCATGAAAGGTCTGGAAGAACGGTTGCAACATTATCCGGCCGTGGGCAAAGGCACGGATGCAGAAAACCGGCGCGTTTACTATGAGCGTTTGGATTTTGAATTAAAAATGATCACCCAAATGGGTTTCCCCGGTTATTTTATGATTGTTGCCGACTTTATCCAGTGGGCAAAAAATAATCTTATTCCTGTCGGCCCCGGTCGGGGTTCCGGTGCAGGCTCATTGGTTGCTTACGCCTTAAAGATTACCGATCTTGATCCCATTGAATTCGATCTACTGTTTGAGCGCTTTTTAAACCCGGAACGGGTTTCCATGCCTGACTTTGACGTGGATTTTTGCATGGATAGGCGCGATGAAGTGATTGACTATGTCGCCCGTCATTATGGCCGGGATCATGTCGCGCAGATCATCACCTACGGTTCAATGGCCGCCAAAGCGGTTATCCGTGATGTCGGGCGGGTTCTGGGTTTTGCTTACGGCTTTGTCGATCGCCTGGCCAAGCTGATTCCGTTTGAAATCGGCATGACCCTAACCAAAGCCTTAAAAGACAGTCCCGAGCTTAAACAGCTTTATGACACCACAGAAGAAGTCAAAACCCTGATTGATATGGCGCTGTCGCTGGAAGGCACGGTAAGAAATGCCGGTAAACATGCGGGCGGCGTGGTTATATCACCGACCAAGCTGACCGACTTTACACCGCTGTATTGCGACCAAGAGGGTAACAATCTCGTTACCCAGTTTGACAAAGATGACGTAGAAGCCGTGGGTCTGGTCAAGTTTGACTTTTTGGGTCTGCGCACATTGACCATTATTGATTGGGCCTTGCAGGACATTAATGCCAAACATAAACACTTGGGCAAGCCGCTGGTTGATATAACCACCATCCCCCGTGATGATCCGGACTCTTACAAGCTGTTGACCAACGCCCAAACCACCGCCGTGTTTCAGCTGGAATCACGCGGCATGAAGGAGCTGATTAAAAAGCTGAAACCCGACTGCTTTGACGATATTATCGCGCTGGTGGCGCTGTTTCGTCCGGGGCCACTGGAATCGGGCATGGTAGATGATTACATTAATGTTAAACATGGAGCAAAGGCCGAGTATGCCCATCCGTTGCTGGTGCCTATTTTAAAGCCGACCAACGGCGTTATTTTGTATCAGGAACAGGTGATGCAAATCGCCCGTGAATTGGCGCTTTATACGCTGGGTGGCGCGGATATGTTGCGTCGCGCCATGGGTAAAAAGAAAGCCGAAGAAATGGCGAAAGAGCGGGAAAAGTTTACCACCGGCGCGGTCGCAAATCAGGTCGATGAACCGATAGCCACCTATGTTTTCGATTTAATGGAAAAATTTGCCGGCTATGGTTTTAACAAATCCCATTCGGCCGCTTATGCACTGGTCGCTTATCAAACGGCTTGGTTAAAAGCCCATTTTCCTGCGGAATTTATGGCGGCCGTATTGTCGGCCGATATGGATAATACCGACAAGGTCGTGGTATTGATAGAAGAATGCCGGCAAATGAAGCTAACCATTCTTCCGCCTACCCTTAACGTGTCCACCTACCGCTTTGCCGTTAATGACCATAATCATATTGTTTATGGCTTGGGTGCAATCAAGGGTGTGGGGCAAGCAGCGATTGAAGACATGCTTAAAGAACGGGAGAACAATGGCCCGTTTTCAGGTTTATATGATTTATGCAAACGGGTCGATTTACGAAAATTTAATCGACGGGTCTTGGACGCCTTAATCCGCGCCGGTGCTTTTGATGAGTTTGATGACAATAGAGCCGCTCATTTGGCCGAATTACCCACCGCGTTAAGAGCGGCCGAGCAGCACGGAAAAATGGCACAAACCGGACAAAATGACCTGTTCTCGCTGCCTGGCTCCGATTCGGAAACGGAAAATAACGATAATAATGCGGCTGATAATACCGACGCCTATTCTACCGTGGTGGAGCCTTGGTCGGACAAGGAGCGACTAGCCGCAGAAAAGCAAACTTTGGGTCTGTTTTTAACAGGGCATCCCATCGACCAATATGAACCCGAATTAAAAAACTTTACCCACGGAAAAATAGGCGCTTTGCAGGTATCTCGCGGCAGCGTGGAAGCACGGATTGCAGGCTTGGTGGTAGAAGTACGCACGCGCCAAACCAAACAGGGAAAAACCATGGGCTTTGCCATCCTGGATGACAAAACCGGCCGACTTGAATGTGCTGTTTTTGGTGAAGTTTATGATAAATACAAGGGCTTATTTACGCGCGATAATCTTTTGATCGCCGAAGGCGCTTTGGGTGTTGATAATTTTTCGGGTGGACTGCGTTTAACGGTAGAAAAATTATACGACATGGATCAGGCAAGAGAGAGTTTCTCAAGAGGTCTTAAACTAACCTGGAATGCAGCAGAAGACCCGCAGGAATCGACCCCTTATATTGAAAAATTAAGTGCCGTACTTGCCCCGTTTAAAGGCGGTAGCTGCCCGGTCAGCATCAACTATACCTCACCGTATGCACAAGCCGCTGTTCAACTCGGTGATGAATGGCGAATACATCCAACGGATGAACTGATTGCACGCTTAAAATCCTTGTTTGGGGCAACGGCGGTAGAAGTCAAATACCGGTAAAGTTAGGTATCCGTTGTGATGTAATTTTTCACCTCCCTTGCTGCTGTTTCCCAATCTGGAGGTTACTTTTATGTGACGATGTCGGTGTTCTGTAGGGGCAATCCCTTGCGGTTGCCCCTACGAAAAAAATTTCCCGCAGCGCGAGGGGAAAAAAGTGTTAAAGATACAGATGATCAGGCACATGCAAAAAGCACGTAAAAGTGGACGCAGGTATCGATTGAATCAATTTTCGATGATGTGTTGTAAGTATCAGCGGTTTGGTTTGAGATGGCCTTAATTTTTTTCCAAAAATATTATTCGTGCCTAAACCAATAGCGATAGATGCTTACTATTTCCGACTCTGCCAGAAACCAATCTTCTTCTTCATGGCCTGGTTCAAAGCCTCTTTTTTCGGCTCGATAGTAAGCGTTTACGGAAATCATTTTAAAAAACTCATCTTTTAATTCCGCATTACCGTTGTAATAAAGTAATGATTTTTGTGCCATATTTAAGCCTCGTTTTATGAGAAACATCAACGATTAATTTAAGCTTTTTAAGAATAGACTGCACTTTTGGCTATCAATTAAATCGGGACAATGTGAATAAACGCTATGATTGGGAGTGTAAGCTCTGCTTGTAAGCAAGCAAAGTCTTATGGATGATGTTTGCCAGACGTTACCTCTATATGTCTATATGCTTCTAATGTCTTGTACCTGAGGACATACCTGCCCAGACCGGATCAGGTTTCCAGGTAGCACACCAGTCAGGCAGCTCATTAGCCGGCATGGGTAGAGCAATACCATAGCCTTGCGCCAGGTCGCAACCAAGTTGCATTAGCACGGTGCCGTGTTCAATGGTTTCAACACCGACTGCGATAACCTTGAGATCAAAGGCCGGTGCCAGGCCAACCAAACCTTTTACAATGGCCCGGTCATTGGGATCATTGATGATGTCACGCACAAAGCTTTGATCTATCTTGAGCGTGGTCACCGGCAGGCGCTTTAAATAAGTCAGTGAAGAATAACCGGTGCCAAAGTTATCCAGGGAAAAATTAAACCCCATTTCCCGACTAATTTCAAGTACTTTTGATACTTTGGTCAAGTCTTCCATCGCGCTGGTTTCCAGCACTTCCAGTTCTAAATATCCCGGATTAACCATCGGATGAGCGGCAAGCAAGGTACGTAAACTATCGATAAATCCGGTGTGCTGTAACTGACGGGCATTAATATTAATACTCACCGGAAGTGTGAGTCCGGCGGCAGTCCAGCGCTCCATCTGTGCCAGAACCGTATCGATAACCCACTCGCCAAGTTCTATCGCCAAGGGATTATCGTCAATCGTCGGCATAAAAATATTCGCCGGCAACAGACCTTGGGTTGGGTGTTGCCAGCGAATTAATGCCTCGGCACCGATAATTTCCGCTGTCTGCATGTTGACTTTGGGTTGATAATACAGCACAAATTCATGAGCGGCCAGTGCCTGGCGTATACGTTCCAGACTTTCATGGTAACCACTGATATGGCTATCGTGAATAACATCGAAAAAATGGTAACTATTCTTGCCTGCCAACTTGGCCTGATACATCGCAAGATCGGCTTGGTGTAACAGCTCATCGGTAGTGATAGCGTCTGTCGATGAATAAAAAGTGACCCCCAAACTGGCTGAAACCTGGAGATTATTCTGGTTAAAATGTACCGGTTGGGAGACACCCATCAGTATGCGATTGAGTATTGGTATACTGGCTTCAATAGTACCAATATCGAGCAATAAGGCGACAAACTCATCGCCGCCAATTCGAGCCAGCGTATCGCCGTCTCGCAGTGCCTGCTTTATGCGCTGCGCTACCGATATCAATACTTGATCACCCGCTTCATGTCCATAATTGTCATTAACCGACTTAAAGCCGTCCAGGTCAATATAGATGACCGCTAACTGTTCGCATCGTCTTCGGGTTTGCGCTATGGCTTGGTATAAACGATCTGCCAATAATAAGCGATTGGGCAGACTGGTCAGTGCATCGTAATGGGCGATATGCTCCAGTTCATGTTCATGTTCCTTAATCATTGTGATATCAGATAACAACGATACGTATTTTCGGGGGGATGTTTGATTATCATCACTAACGGTATTAATACTTTGCATCACGGCATAGACTTCACCGTTCCTGCGCCGGTTCCACACTTCTCCATACCAATGGCCTTTAGTATTAAGGTTGTACCACAGATTATCGTAGAAATTATTATCCTGAAGGCCTGCGTTTAACAGGCGCATATTTTCACCCAAAATATCGTCATGCTCATAGCCGGTAATACGGCTAAAGGCATTATTAACATCCAGAATAGTTCCGTCAGAAGAGAGAATCATAATGCCTTCAAGTGTACTGGTAAAAACGCTGGCGGCCAGCTTAAGTTTTTCCTCCAGCGCTTTTTTTTCGGTGACATCTCTGTTTATTTCCAGTAAGCCAATAATTTTATCGTCAATTGATCGTAAGGGCACTTTAACGGAATCAAAAATATGCGATGTTCCATCAATATTATAAATATTATTCGTATTATGCATGATTTTACCTGACAGAACGGCCAGATCGCTACGCTCATCGCTTTGCTTATATTGATCTACGCCATTTTCATAATCAGTTTTACCATACAGATCAGTCTGTTTTTTACCCATGGCCTGTGCAAAAGGCTCATTGCAAAGAATGGTCTTTAAATTAGCATCTTTGGCTACAATATAATCGGTCGACGAATTAATCATATTTTCCAGCAGCATAGATTTCTCCTGAAATTTTTTTTCGGCCACCAACCTGCGCATTTCACTGCGATAACCTTCAAGTACCTGAGCGCAAGCAGCAATAACCGGCTGCAATGTTTCGACCAGTGCATCATCGTAACCGCTTGGGCGATTAGCCAATCCCAGGCAGCCGATAATTTCTTCTTCACAATGAAGGGGTATGCCAAGAAAACAATCCAGAGCAGGATGACCGTGGGGCATCCGTCCACAACTACGACTGTCATGGGTCGGGTCATTAGCGATAACCGGGGCATTGGTAATAATACTCGCAAAATAGAGGGCATCGAGCGCATAAAATTTTAATCCGCTTGCGTAGTTATCTTCCCAAAAACGCCGACTGGCATCATCCCAGGCAACATTAGTTAGCGCCAATGATTGGAGGTATTGGGTACCGGTTTCATCGTATTTTAATTCATTGATAAAACCAAACCGGCTATCAGTCAGCTCAAGAATATCCGTTAATAAGCTGTTGAATACTTCCTCCGCAGGTTTCGATTTGATATAAAGCGATTGCAATCGATTAACACAGGCCATTATCTTCATACAAGCTTCGCTGGATAAGTTTTTGAGGGAATCAGTTTTATGTTTTTTTAGAGCCTAAGTTACGCCTCTTTTTTACCGATTGTCAATGAAATTGTTAAAGCGTTAACGAGGTGTAATAGCCAAAATTATGAAAAGCAGTATTAGGCTACCCACTTTAGACGGAACAAGCAAAAAGGCTTAACCGTTAATAGGGTTAACTTAATGATAAATCATCAAAAGATGACCGTTCGCTGAGCGGAGTCGAAGCGGACAACTCTGAAGCGTGACGGGGTTTGTAAACCCCGATCGGCATCGTAATATTTGCCTGACATAAAAAATCTTCCCTTATCCGTGTCAATCAGTCAAATCCGTATTATCTGTGTTCTATTTTTTTAATGGTTGAGTAGTTACAAATCAATACTTAAACGGCCAGAATCTTACGAAACGTTAAGTTGATTCGTGGTGTTTTAAGTTTTTTTGTTTTAGGTATCGAATGCATCCAGTGATGCTGGAGGGTGCCCGCCATGATTAACAAATCGCCATGACCGAGAGCAATATCGACGGTTTCTTTAGTTTTTTTATGATGCAGTTTAAACAAGCGTTCGTCGCCCAGACTTAACGAGGCAATCAGCGGATTGTGTCCCAGCTCTTTTTCATCATCGGCATGACAACCCATTGAGTCTTGACCATTACGATATAAATTAGCCAATACGCTATTAAAGGTACATTGGCATCGCTGCCCTACTGTTTCCCTGATTGACTGGAGTGCTGCATTCCAAGGTTTGGGTTGATGCTTAACCCCTGAATACTGGTAATAAGCATCGGGATCGCCATACCAACTCATCAAGCGGGGAACTTTAACCCATTTTCCGAAAATAAAAATAGTCTCTTCCTGCCAATCCAAGCCCGTTTCAAGTGCTGAAAATAGCCGATCAGACTCCGGCAACTGGTAAAACTGTTTAATCAGGTAAAGTTCACCGTCAAAAGGGGCAAGGTTTTCCCCACACTGGTTAAGTGTGCTTTGCCTGCCTTGGGAGGCAAAAGAACCCATACTCATAGCGGATTTTTTATAGCGTCAAAACTCATTAAATCGAATCTCCATAAAAGCAAATTCATTTTTTGCATCCGGCAATCATTATCAAATTTACACTGCTAAAATAGATACCTTCTGAGTCCGCTTTCTCAAGGCTGGTCTGCCAGTTTTGGAGTTCCTGAGCCGTAATGACACCCGCTTTAAGTGCTTCGCTTTCGCTTCTTTCCGCCTGCGTTACCTGGCGTGCCAAGGCATAATTGGTCGTAGCGAGAGGGAACACTTCAAATGAAATATCGGCAAGAATTTGTTGTTTGAATAAGCGGTATAATTTTCGCCCCGAGCAACCATTATGAAAAAAGGTTTCAGCCAGAAAGCGAGCCAGGCGACGTTCAATATCAGTATCATCGCTATCTGTAGACCACGTGCTCCAATCGGTATCCAAAACGACCACCCAGCCGCCAGGTTTTGTTACCCGGATCATTTCAGATAAAGCTTGTGCGGGATTAAGTAAATGTTGAAACATCCGTTCACTGCGGCAGGCATCGAAATAACCGGTTGCAAAGGGTAGTGACACGGCATCAACGCGCTGATGCCTGACCCATGTATTGACACCTGCTTGCTCGGCACGTTGCTCGGCTTCGGTGATCATGGCTTCATCATAATCCGCGCCAATGACTTGTCCGTTTACACCCACCAATGACCCTAAAGCAATCGTATCAGTGCCGGGGCCACAACCCAAATCCAGCACATTGTGACCCGACTGGATTTGCATGAGCGCGTAGGAACGTTGCTTAATGTACTTAAGCTGATTGCCAACAGCGAGAAGATATTCGGGGTCTACATAACCTTTGGATTGTGTCATTGCTTATCCTGCGCTTGTTTGTGATAGGTATGGTATCCGTTAAAATCGAAATTATTTATCTGAAAATCTATAGCTTTTTTGCCGATGCAAATTATACTATTTAATAAGTTTCCTGAGTGGGAAACAAACAGTGATTTAATTATTCAGTCCCCCTCTTTAACAAAGAGGGGTTAGGGGAGATTTTATTAGATAAATCCCCCTCAATCCCCCTTTTTCAAAGGGGGAGGTGAATACTTACCTTTTTATCACCTTGATGCCGGCTTACTCTGGTTGATGTAAACCCAAAAAGTGCAGCTTGCATAATGTGCAAAACACCACTTTCAACATCCCGAAACCATTCATGAAAACCAATGCAGTAAACTGTTATATTAACGCACCTCTGATTAATTAGGAGAAAAGCACTTGACTAATACTATAGAAGTTTTTAATCAATATTTTGAGATGGTGCCCGCGACTTCTGATGCGCTTAAAAATGAAGTGTATAAACTGCGTTATCAAGTCTATTGCATTGAAACCGGGTTTTTAAATTCTGAACACTATCCTGATAGGCTGGAATTTGACGAGTTCGACCAGCAATCAATCCATTACCTGATACGCCACCGCAAATCCGGGGAATATGCCGCGACAACCCGCCTTATCCTTCCTGATACCAATAACCCGGAAAAATTATTTCCGGCTGAGCTCCATTGTAAAATTGATAATATTGCAGCCATGCAACCAATTAATCGAATCCACTTGGGGGAAGTATCACGATTTTGTGTATCGAAAACATTTAAAAAAAGAAAAAACGAAGCGCATACCTTAGCGGGTATCGATGAAGAATGGCCCAATTATTTTACACTGGACGAGCGACGAACTTTTCCCCATATTGCTATCGCTTTGATCACTTGTTTCATTAAAGCAAGCCATGAAAACGATATTCACTATTTATATGCCATTATGGAGCCGGCATTTTTTCGTTTTGTATCACCATTGGGCATCAATTTAGTAAAAATTGGTCCACTGGCACAGGGTAATTATCAAGGCGAACGCTGTCCAGTTGCGATAAAAATAACGGATTTACTTGATTGCGTGGCTGAAAAAAAACCGGATATATGGAATTTACTCACCAATAAAGGCTGTTATTGGCCTAGCGTCAAAAATCAGGTCAATCTCTAAGTCGCGTGTTCTTGGGAGGATTACAAAGACCCGTAAGGTAACTCGCCCAATGTCATTAAGTTAAGCCGTTCGCTGAGCGGAGTCGAAGCGATTTTGCCGGCTTCGGCTCCGCTAAGCCAACGGTTTATCTTGCAAGGATTCGTCAAAAGTTAACCGATGCTTCAAGATAAAAGCTTCTTCCCGGCATAGGAAGCGTTGCAGGTGCTTGTAGGGCAGTCGGTTCATAATATTTCGTATCGAATACGTTGCGTAAGGAGGCCGCGAGATTGAGATGTTTGAACAGTTTTTTACCTCGTAGCGTTAAGTCGATTGTTTCATAATTTCTCAACTTCCAGTTATCGCCCGATGTAATATTTTCGTTTAATAAAGGGATTCTCCCGCCTATCCAGTTAAGCTGGGGTTGTAATTGCCACTGAGGCAAAAATTGCCAGTCGAGCGCCACAAAAACATGGTGCTCTGGCACCCCTGTCACACTGCTGTTGGTCGCCTCGTTTATTGAGTGTTGCCACGCATAATTGCCTTTTACACTCCATTGTTCAGCGATTTGCCAGTTAGCTTCAAATTCTGTTCCATAACCGTTTTGATTGCCACTATTCTGATACATGTTTGCTCCGGTACTTGGATCAGGCACTGCCGCTATAAGCTTTTCAATTTGATAATAAAACACATTAACAGCGGTGCTCAGTGCTAAAACTGGCCGGTAACTGAAAGCCCATTCATAAGTATTGATGGTTTCGGGTTGTAAACTTCTATTACCCAGCACTACCGGATTATTCTGGGTAAATTGCTCTGCAAAATTGGGCGCTCTAAACGCCTTTCCATACAAAAGCTTGCTGGTGAGTTGTTTATTAATATCCCAAACCAAGGCGAGACGTGGATTGAAGGTTGCACCAAAATCAGAATAATGATCATAACGAAGGCCGGCGGTCAGTTGCCAATGGTCAGCGAGTTGCCATTCATCCTGAGCTACCAAAGACCCGATTGTCCGATGAACATCCGGTAAATAGACAAACGGTGTACCCGTGACATCCGTTAATGTGCCATTAACCACAGCTGGCAGCGGCACACCAAAGCCGAAATTTCTACTCTCACTGGCGGTAATTCCTTCATAGCGAAAACCAGCGATAAAGCGCATTATATGATTATCTAGTCCTTTGTAGATTGAGCCCAATTCCATTGAGGGAATCCTCTCTATATGGCCTAGTTTATCATTGACTCCATTAGGAAATGAAACTGGTGTTCCTACAGGGTTAATATTGCCATCGGAACCAATGGGTATGATAGCGTTATTTGGAAAAGCCTGTACCTGATCCTGAAAATTAGCCTGCTGATAACTGGCATGAGCCGTCAGCTCCCAGTCAGTTAGCCAGTCTTCCGTGGAAAACCGCACATCGCCCAAGTATTGTTCACCATTGGCATTGCCATTTGGATCCAATGCTCCCGCTGCACCCGCGCGAGCACCTCCGTTAGCATTAAATGCCCAGAAACCCAAATCCCAATGCTTACGCTGGAGATTAAGATGTCCGTTGTAAGTTTCATAGTTTGTATTCATTGAGCCTGGCGCCAAAGAAGCATGTGTTCCAAACACGCTATCAAAGCCGGTTTGAGCATCAGCATTAACAATCCGCCCACCATCGCCATCAGTATGCTGATATTGCAGACTGGACGCAACATCCCAGCCAGCCCAATGAACGCCATACTGCCCCCATCCACTCTGGGTACTATGATCACCTGCCCGAACCCCCAGGACTTTCCCATTAATATCCTTGGTTTTTTTGGTAATGATATTGATAACGCCCGCAAACGCATCCGCGCCATACAAGGCCGAGCCTGGCCCACGGATAACCTCCACTTGCAAAATAGCCTCTATCGGCAATTCCGTACCGGTCGGTAATGTGCCATTAAAAGGAGTGGTAATGCGGGTGCCGTTTAATAATATTAACACTTGAGAGTTTTGCGCATTACGGACTCCGCGTATGCTGTAACTGTAGTCATAGGGGGCATTTGGCTGAAGCGTGGCATGAACTCCCGGCACTGTTTCCAGAACCTCATGCAGCTCAGTCGCACCCATGGCTTTAATTTGCTCGGCAGTCACGACGCTGGTCACTGCGGCGGACTGGTAAACCGGTTTTGACGTTCCTGTGGCAATTGTAACCGGCGTCTCGGCTAGTTCAGCCGGTGACATGGCAAAATAATCCTCCACCTTGTTTTGAGCAATGGCGATACCTGAACTAAAGCAGCCGATAGCCACTAAACCGTTTAGCGTTACAGCCAATTTACCGTTCATTTTAATACCGGTACAAAGGGTTTTATTAGTATCAGTTCATCGAGGGGAACCGGCTTACTAATACCATACCCTTGCGCATAATCTACACCCAGTTCACGTAGCAAATTGAATATTTCTTCATTTTCAACAACTTCAGCAATCGTCTTTTTAGCCATAATATGTCCAACTTCGTTAATCGCTCTGACCATGGCAAGATCAACTTTATCATCGACAATATCCTTAACAAAAAAACCGTCAATTTTAAGATAATTGACTTGCAGGTTTTTTAAATACGCAAAAGAAGACAATCCACTACCAAAATCATCCAGTGAGAATAAAGAACCACGCTCCATTAAATAATTAATAAATTTAATTGCAGATGATAAGTTGGCGATGGCAGCCGTTTCCGTTATTTCAAAACAGATTTTATGCGTTGGAATGGCCCACAAACTAAATTGTTCGGTAATAAATTTCAGCATGGACGCTTCCGACAGAGAGACACCTGACAAATTAACCGAACAGACTGACAAGTTATCCAGAAAATTCGGTTTCTTGGCAAGCCACTCGAATAGATGGCTGATGACCCATCGATCCAGTGCAGAGGCCAGGTTATAACGTTCCGCAGCTGGCAAAAATGCGCCAGGCGGAATAATACGGTCATTGTCATCCCGATAACGCACCAAGGTTTCAAAATGCAACTTTTCATGATTACCGGAGATTGGCACTATAGGTTGCCCGAAAAGACAAAAACGATTTTGTTCCAGGCCCCGCTGTATTTTTGATACCCATTGCATTTCTCCCTGTCTTAGCGCCAGGTCTTCATCATCAGGCAAAAACACATGCACCCGATTTCGACCCTGATCTTTTGCTGCATAACAAGCCGCATCAGCCTCTTTAAGCAGATCGACGGCATTACCGCTGTTAGCATTGACCGATGAAATACCGATACTCACACCAATACTAAAACTTCGGTCTTCCCAGCCAAAATGAAAGCCGCTGATTACATCACGTAATTTTTCGCAGGTCTTAAGCGCCTCGCCCAACGAACATCTATGCATCAATACACCAAACTCGTCACCGCCCAAACGAGCCACAAAATCATGCTTTCGTAAATTTTTTCTTAACAAATCACCCAATTGTCTAAGCAATTCATCCCCGGCAAGATGCCCACACGTATCGTTAATCACTTTAAATTGATCAAGATCCATATAACACAAGGCATGCTCAGAGTTATCCGTACGCACCAATGTCACCAATTGATTAATATGCCTATCAAATTCACTACGATTTGCAAGCCCCGTCAAGGTATCGTGGCTGGCTTGAAAAACAATTTGCTCAGTCAAATCGTGCGCCTCTGTTACATCCTCACAAACCAGTAATAAACTGCTTTGCTGATTTTCATTTTCAACTAATTTAGCGGCTGCCCTAACCCAAATAATCCGTTTATCATGACAAACCAACTTAAATCCCTCTTTATGGATAGACAAGGGATTCACCAAGCAATGCTTGACCAAAGCCTGCATAATGGGTAAATCATTGGCTTGTACGAAATGAAAGACCGAGCGCCCCTGTAATTCTTCAACAGCCAAACCCAACTGTATAGCGCCGGTACGATTAACCGATAAGATAACCCCGCCTTCGGAGAGATTAAATATCATGGTGGGGTTATCATCAAAAAGAGCGCGATAACGGTCTTTTGCCCGCATCAAAGACCAATTTTGGGTCTCAACAGTACCAATCAGCCCATTGAAAGCATCAACCAGAACACCCAATTCATCATGATTGACTTTGACAGCCCGCAATGAATAATCTTTCGTGTCAATGATCGCCTTAACCGTATTCACCAGTTTTTTAACGGGTGAGGTAATCAGCCTTAAGAGCGGTTTTGTTACAAAGAAGGTCATTATTGTCACCGCTAAAAATACTAAAAACAGCAACCCGATAAATTGTATTTTTCGCCAAAATGACTGGGTTAAATCAGCATGAATATAAACACTACCCAGCCTGTCTGCATCAACGACAATCGGCTGGACGACATACAAATTAACCGCTTCAAATCGGGTCTTTGCATCGCCAATAGTTTGAGGGCAGGAAAATTTTTCTTGGCTATTTTTAGATAATTCAGCAAAAACAGCGCCCTGTACATCATAAAGACAGGCCGCTTGCACTTCCGGTAGCGTATTAAGCACACCCAGATTCTCCTTGGCTAAATCCAAATCCTGAAACGCCAATGCAGCCGTACTACGATTACCAATAATTGTTGCCAGCGTTGATAAATCATCACGGGTATTTTTCTGAAACTCTGTAATTTCAAGCACTATCAAAAACAAGCCGGCAAATAACAAGGATAAAACACTGGATAAAATTAAAGTCAGCAATAGCTTGCGATTTATTGACAGATTACCAATTAATTTAATCATTGTTAATTCCCTTAACGACATCAGCGACTTCAAGTAATTTTGCACTGACTTTCAAGCCGCTTTGCGTTATCGTTTTTAGATTAATTTGTAATTTTATTTTGTCTTGTTTGTTGACGAAACCAATCATTCCGCCTTGCTCTATAAACTCTCCGCTTTCACCCACAAGTAGTGTGTCATCAAAAGAGCGGACAATCAGCTTATCTTTAATAGAGGAACTTACAAAAAGGATATGGCAGTGGGGTTCTTTATCCATTTTTTTTAGACTGTCAAATCTGAATACTTTGATAGGTCGCCCCATGACTGAGAGCTTTTCTATAGGGTCAATTAATTCACCAAAGGGATCGTCACCCGCAATACAAAGATTAAAGGTTTCAGCATGATCTGTAGACCAGTTAATAAATTTGGTGAAGTTATACAAATAACCCGCCTTAATCTTGTACTCGACTGAGGAATCATCTGCGCAAAGCAACTGCGAAAACAATAAACCACCTAACATCCATAACACGCTGATGAGTTTCATTTCTTCATTTTACGTAGTTTGTAATAACAGAATGTAATAGAGCAATGCTGCACCCTTGTGTATTTTTGTTATTGATTAGTCGTAACTCTCAGTCGTTAAAAAATAGAACACAGATAAGACGGATTTGACTGATAGACACAGATAAAGATATTTTTTTATATCATAAAAATAATGCCTATAAAACGTAAGGTGTTTTTAGGACTAAAAAGAAAATAGTTGTTCAAGCCCCTCGCTTTGCTCTGCCCCTTTGAAAAAGGGGGATCGAGGGGGATTTATCTAATAAAATCTCCCCTAACCCCTCTTTTTCAAAGAGGGGGACTGAATAATTACAAAAGAAAAAATCCGTTAAAACCCGTCGAATCACTGTCATCCGTGTTCTATGATCAAAGTCGGAATATGCTGAGTAGTTATGATTAGCCCTTGGTTATTGTATAACGGCTAAACCAACACTGACAAAAACTTTTTCAACACTTTTATCATATAACCATGATCCAATACGCCGGCACTTTCCCTGATACTGTGCATGGCCCATAGTGGATTGCCGACATCAACCGAACGAATCCCCAATCTGGCTGAGGTTATCGGCCCAATGGTGCTGCCGCAAGCCAGGTCAGTACGATGCGAGTATTTTTGATAAGGAACGCCCGCCTGCTCGCACCAGTCAACAAACAAGGCCTGTGAAATACTTTCTGTGCTGTAGCGATGATTGGCGTTAACTTTGATCACCGGGCCTTTGTTCACGGCAACTTTATGTTCTGCATCGTAAGCTAACGGAAAATTGGGTTGATAGGCATGCGCCATGTCAGCGCTAATCATAAAACTTTTCGCCAAGGCTCTGGCAAAATCGTCTTTATTTTTTTCAGTTGCTAAAGCAATACGTTGCAGCACATCACCCAAAAAGCTGCCATCTGCGCCTTTATTGCTTTCACTGCCAATTTCTTCATGATCAAAAAAGGCGCAAACCAAGGTAGTATCGTTTTCCAATACGGCATCATCCAGTAAAGCCTGTAATGCGGCATGGCAAGAGGCTAAATTATCGAGCTGACTATCCGCATAAAACTCGTTTTCCGCCCCCCAAAAAGCGCCTTTTTGGGTATCATACACCGCCATGTCCCAAGATAAAATACGCTCGGATTCACACGCGGCTTGCTGCTGTAGGAGTTGTGAAAAATAAGCTTGCGGCAAACACTCTTCAGCCAATACCGATAAAATCAAGGGCAATTCATTTTGCTTATGAAGCTTTAAGCCGTCTTCATTGACGGCTCTATTCATGTGAATAGCCAGATTGGGTAATCGTAACAAAGGCCGGTCAAAGTTTACCAAACGACTAACCATGGCATTTTTATCGTCTTTATAACTGATCCTTCCGGCCAGACTCAAATCCCGATCGGTAAAGGTTGCCAAAATGGGCCCGCCATAAATCTCTACGCCGAGTCTTAGCAAACCATCCGACCCCGTACCGGCATTGGGTTTTATTCTTAGGCCGGGGGAATCGGTATGTGCGCCAATGATTTTAAAGCCCGTTTCAACTAACGGTTTTTGCCCCTGCACAAAAATAACGATAGAGGAATCGTCACGAATCACATAATAACGTCCGCCCGGCTGTAAGTCCCATTGGATTGTTTCATCCAGTTTTACAAACTTAAAAGCCGCCAACCGAGTTTCAACACTGTTAACGGCATGCCATGGACTGGGGCTGGCATCAATAAAATCCAGCAAATTTTGAACCTGTTGCCGGGCGCTCATGATTTTTCTTTTAAATCCAGTGCCGCAGAGTTAATGCAATACCGCAGACCGGTGGGTTGCGGGCCATCTTCAAACACATGACCCAAATGTGCATTACAAACGCCACAGGTCACTTCAACCCGACGCATCCCATGACTGGTATCAACATGTTCGGTAACACTGCCTTCGGGTAAATCAGCCCAGAAACTGGGCCAACCTGAACCGGAATCGTACTTGGTATCAGAATCAAATAAAGGCGTACCGCAACAAATACAATGATAAATACCCGTCTTTTTACAATCGTTATATTTTCCTGTAAAAGGGGCTTCGGTGCCTTTTAAGCGACAAACACTAAACTGTTCCGGTGTTAATTTATCCTGCCACTGCTCATCATTGGTGTGCTTTTTTTCTGTCATAATCCTACACTTATCCTGCCATTCAAATGATTAATCTACGTTCTGCAAACGCCATTGCCAAAACTCAATACCGCCTGCATTGTCGCTCGTTGTTGGTTGCTGTAATGATTATAGCAGTACCCGTCGACGAGTGATTTATTCCGTTGATGTACCTGAACTTTGTAGGGTAGTTTTTAATGATTAATCTGGAATGGACTATCACGGCATTAATCAGTTAGCTGACTTTTAATGCCACATCAACTTGGCTGCCATAACAAAAAGCAACAACGAAAAGTAACGTTTTAATTTTGCAGCCGGCAACTTGTGAGCCAATTTTGCGCCTATCGGTGCAGTCATAATACTGCTCAAACCTGTGCCTATAAATACGGGCAGATAGACATAACCCAAACTCCATTCAGGCAGGTGCGTGGCATTCCAGCCCAACAGTGCATAACTGACGGTGCCTGCAACCGCTATCGGCAAACCACAAGCACTTGCTACTGCCACCGCATTGCGGATCAGCATTTGACCACTGACCAAATAAGGTACGGTGAGCGTACCGCCACCGATGCCAACAATGGACGACAATAAACCAATAAAGTTGGCTACCAAAAAATCCAACGCCCTGGATTGTTTTACCCTGCCAGGTTTTGGCTTTACCTGAAAAGCCATTTGTAAGCCGACGTATAATAAAAAAACCACCAGAATGTAGCGCAACGTATCACCACTTATGTGCTTGGCAACCACTGCACCCAGTGCTGCACCAATCATAATCCCCGGACTTAAAGAGAATACTTTGGCCCACACGACGGCTCCCAATCGGTGATGCGCTGACACCGAAGCAATGGCCGTCAAAATAATCGCGGCCAAAGACGTTGCCACCGCCATCAGCATCACCAGTTCCGTAGGGAAACCTTGCGCTGTAAACAACATGACCAGAACCGGTACAATAACCAGCCCTCCACCGATCCCAAATAGTCCGGCCAATAGCCCGGTGACGATACCCAACAAAATACTTACCAAAAAAATTTCTATCACAACAACCCTTGATTATTAATAACCGACATTAGCATCATACGGTGGACATCTGCCATTCTCACTGACTTATGCCACTGTTTTGTTTAAGCTTGTGCTATTCTAGCCGCAACCTACAAATAACTGATAGTAAATTAATGGAAACATACCTGGTTGGCGGTGCGGTGCGTGATAAATTGCTTGGGCTTCCTGTCATAGAAAAAGACTGGGTAGTGCTGGGTGAAACGCCTGAATCCATGGTAAAACAGGGATTTCGGCCTGTTGGCAAGGATTTTCCGGTATTTTTGCATCCACAAAGTCATGATGAATACGCGCTGGCCAGAACAGAACGAAAAACAGCACCCGGCTATAAAGGTTTTATCGTGCATGCCTCGCCTGATGTCAGTCTTGAACAGGATTTAATACGCCGCGACCTGACTATCAATGCTATAGCAATGACGCCGGAAGGAGCGCTTATTGATCCTTATGGCGGACAACGGGATCTGGAAAATAAAATTTTTCGGCATATTTCACCGGCCTTTGCTGAAGATCCTGTGCGCATCTTGCGTGTTGCACGTTTTGCGGCACGCTACCAACACCTTGGTTTTACACTGGCAGAAGAAACCCGAGAACTGATGCAAGCGATGGTTGTAGCCGGTGAAGTCGATTACCTGGTGCCTGAACGCGTATGGGCAGAGTTATTTAAGGTACTTAAAGAACAATCGCCCTCGGCATTTTTTTATACCTTAAAAAGCTGTACCGCACTGGAAAAAATATTCCCGGAAATAAATGCCCTGTTTGGCGTTCCCCAACCGGAACAATACCACCCGGAAATTGATACCGGCTTACACAGTATGCTGTGTCTGGAACAGGCGGTGCTTTTATCGTCCAGCCCTGAAGTCAGATTTGCGGCATTGGTTCACGATCTGGGCAAAGGCATGACGCCCAAAGAAAATTGGCCGCATCATTATGGTCACGAAAAAATCGGCCTACCCATTCTGGAAAAATTATGTGCCCGTTTGCGTGTGCCTAACGCATTTAGGGCATTAGCGATGCACGTCATGCAATATCATACCCATAGCCATAAAGTTTTTGAATTACGTGCATCAACCTTAACCGATGTTTTAAATGCCTTAGGTGCGTTTAAACCCAACAATACGTTAGCTGATTTTTTATTGGCTTGTGAAGCGGATGCCAAAGGCCGAACCGGCTTGGAACACGCGCCCTACCCTCAGGCAGAAATGCTGCAACGGGCGGCTAAAGCGGCGGCCTCTGTGGACACGACGGCGATTATAAACAGCCACCTACAAGGAGCGGAAATCGGTACAGCCATTCGTCACTTACGCATTAAAGCCGTTACCGAGGTTATCAATACCGGTAAACCGTTGTAAAATAATCCTATCCATTAACTAACTTTTAACTTAACGCCATGCCTACCTTTGACATTATTTCCGAATTTGATACCCACGAAGTTAAAAACGCTATTGATCAGGCGAATAAAGAAATTGCCACCCGTTTTGATTTTAAAGGCACAGATTCATCCGTTGAACTGACTGATGACAAACTGATTATGATTTCTGAATCCACTTTTCAGTTACAACAAATATTCAGTGTGGTCTGTACAAAACTCAGTCGACGCGGCGTTGATGTTGGCTGCATGGACGTGGGTGACGCCAAAGGCAGCGGTAAATTGATGCGCCAGGAAATCACGTTAAAGCAAGGTCTGGAAATCACGCTGGCAAAAAAAATCGTTAAATTAATTAAAGACAAAAAACTTAAAGTACAAGCAGCCATTCAAGGCGACAAAGTCAGAGTCACCGGTAAAAAACGCGATGACCTGCAAGAGGTGATTCAAATGCTAAAAGACGAAAAGCTGGAAATGCCCTTACAATACGATAATTTTAGGGATTAAAGACTCCACCCTATCGTTCCCACGCTCCAGCGTTGGGAATGCCGCCAGTGATGCTCCAGCGTCACGCAACGCTGGAGCGTTGCCGGATGAATTCCCACGCCGGAGCGTGGGAACCAGGCGAATTCTGGGGTGTATTTTTTGCGTACTGCCCAACTTTTACAAAGGGTATTTTCTTCGTGTCCTTCGTGTCTTCGTGGTGATAAGCTTTAATCCGTTAAGCCTTATTCTTCGTGTCTTCGTGGTGATAATCTTTTAATCCGTTAAGCCTTATTAAGCTGTTGATAAACAAAATAAACGGCAATTGCCAGCATCAGCCAACCCGCCACTAACGGCCCGACAACGCCATCATAGTTGCTAACCAAATAGTGATAGGGTGAACTATAATCCGTGTCGAATAATTTTTTGCTCATTTTTATTTGCCATACCCAGCAAGTATGGCAACCAATACAAAGACCCAAACTGGCCTTTACCTGCGTTCTGAGTACGCCTAAAAAAATACCCACCATCAACAAGGCAAAAAATGCCGATAGAATTGCCGGATTCATCAAATGAGCAAACGCTTCACCCAGCAATTTAAAACCACTGAACAGCTTAATATCCTGAACGGGTATGTCAGTATTGCTGCTAAAAAAATGCAGTCCGGCATAATAAATCGAGCTAATCAAAATAGCCACCATGACCGGTAACTTCTTGCTTAAAGACACCAACATAATCCCTCGAAACAGCGGTTCTTCAATCAGCGAGATTAACAGGGCAATTAATAAATTAATGGTCATGTTTTTAGCCAACAGCCCAATTGTCCAGACTTGAGTCTCATCAAGCACATTAATTTTAAGTACATAAAGGACAATAAAAACGGGTATCAAGGTCATAAAACCCAAGCCGAATCCTTGCAACAATTGTTTTAAAAAAACGGGTCTTGGGGCAAACCCCAGCTCTGCTTTACTGATTTTCAGATAAGCCATCGCCGGAAAAATACTGAGCACCAAAAACAACTGTGCCGACCGGTTTATAAGTTGACGAAAAGAGATGGCATCCCCGATGCCCAGCACTATAAAATAGCTCACGACGCAAGCCAGCGATAAAGCGGCCAGTAAGATTAATAGCGGTGCCACCGTATAAAAAAGATAACGCATTATTCGACATCCAAAGAAGAAGGTAACGCCGGCGTTCCAAAATCGCCCCACAACATCTGTACCGCAGCCAAAGCGGCAAGTGATGCAGTTTCGGTTCTTAATATACGGCTGCCCATGCGCACGGGAATAAATCCGGCCGCTTTTGCAATATCACGCTCCTGACCGGAAAAACCACCTTCCGGGCCGGTGAGTAGAGTCACATGCCTGTCTATAGGCGCAACATCTGCCAAGGTTTTTTCTGCATAAGGATCAAGAAACACTTTCAATCCTTGCTGTTTGCCAACCCACTGTTGCAATTGTTCGATTTCAGTCAATTCAGGTACGGTGGTTCTGCCGCTTTGTTCGGCGGCATGTTGGACTATTTTTTGCCAATGCAATAAACGTTGCGGTTTTTTTTCGCCTTTAAATTGCACCACGCAACGCTCGGTTAATAACGGCGTAATAAAATTAACACCCAGTTCCACCGCCTTTTGTACGGACAAATCCATTCTGTCACCGCGCGAAATACCCAAGCCTAACGTTACTAATAACGGTGATTCGACGCTACGATCCAGCCAGGTGTTAACCAGAATCAGTACGGCTTTTCGGCTGACTTCGGCAACGGTGCATAAACATTCACCACCCGTCCCATTAAATAAAATGATTTCGGCGTCTTTTTTTAAACGCAATACCGTTCTGACATAATGGCCATTATCATCATCCAATTCAATTTCTTTACCTACCGCCAAATGCGCTGACGTATATAATCTGGAAACCCGCATATCAATCCTTAACCGCTCGCTGTATGCCATCCCAAGCCACTTCAGCGATAACTAAAAGTTCCTCCCCGGTAATGATATAAGGAGGCATAAAATAAATGACATTGCCTAGCGGGCGTAATAATACCCCTTTAGACAACGCGTATTGATAGACTTTAAGCCCTCTGCGCTCTTGCCATGGATACGGCTCACGCGTGGTTTTATTTTTGACCATTTCAATAGCCAGTATCATGCCCGTCTGTCGAACTTCTGAAACATGAGGATGCTCGTTAAAACGTTCAGCGACTTTCGCCATGATCACAGCCAGTTGTTTGTTCTTTTCGATAACCGCCTGTTGCTGGAAAATTTCCAACGTTGCAAGCCCGGCCCTACACGCCAGCGCATTTCCCGTATAACTATGTGAATGCAAAAAACCGGTCAGTTTTTGATAATCATCATAAAACGCTTGATAGACTTGATTAGTGGTTAATACGGCCGACAAGGGTAAATAACCGCCCGTTAAGCCTTTGGATAAGCACATAAAATCGGGGCTGATGGCAGCTTGTTCACAGGCAAATAAAGTCCCCGTGCGCCCAAAGCCGACAGCAATTTCATCGGCAATTAAATGCACATTATATTTGTCACAAGCGGCACGCAACAATTTTAAATACACCGGATCATACATACGCATATTGCCGGCGCATTGCACTAAAGGCTCAATAATAACGGCGCATACCGTTTCTGCGTGTTCTTGTAACGCCTGCTCCATCAGCGTAAAACGGCGCGTGGAATAATCCGCCCATGACTCGCCCGGTTCACGGTTATAACAATCAGGCCCCGGCACCGTTATCACATCCATTAATAACGGCGCATAAGTTTCTTTATACAACGACACATTACCTACCGCCAAGGCTCCCAACGTCTCACCGTGATAACTGTTTTCCAGCGTTATAAATTTTGTTTTCCGGGTTTGCCCGTAGTTACGCCAATAATGAAAGCTCATCTTGAGCGCCACTTCAACCGCTGCCGAACCATTATCGGCATAGAAGCAACGATTAAGACCTTCGGGAGTTATTTCAACCAGTTTTTCCGCCAACTTGATAGCAGACTCATGGGTGAATCCGGCAAAAATCACATGCTCCAAAGTATCAAGCTGATCTTTTAACGCCGCATTAATATGAGGATTGGCATGACCGAACAGATTAACCCACCACGAACTAATCGCATCCAGATAGCGATTGCCGTCAAAATCTTCCAGCCAAACGCCCTGCCCTTTTTTTATGGGAATAATCGGGAAGGTTTCATGATCCTTCATTTGCGTACAAGGATGCCACAAAACAGAATGATCACGCCGGGAAAGGGATTCGTTAGTTATAAGATGCATTGATATATACTGCCTAATGTTGAACTTTACTGCATTTAACGCTCATCGTTGAACTGATAAACCTGATCTTCGATAGTTGCCAGTGCTTCAATAAAAACGCGAAAACTGAGGTCTTTTATTACTACAGCCTTAATGTTTTTGCTCTTTAGAAAAGCTTGACTGAGTTCATCGTAGCAACGATAGGTTTTTTCAATAGACGGCAATAAATGAGACAAAGCTTTGTAACAGCCCGTAATTTTGGGTTTACTGAGCGACTTTTTATTATGGTGCGCATAAAGCCAGCATTCCAGGGAATGAACACTGATGCAAAAAATAATCTTTTCTGAATGGCGTTGATAAAAACCTGTTTCGCCACTTTCAATGATTGTAACCAGTTTTGCAATAACATTTGTTATCAAAATCTCCGGCGCTAATGGCTGATTATCAGTATCAACTTGAGGGACATCAAAACCTATTTCGTTAGAAACATCGGTATCAACTTGAATAACGATAAAAATATTATTCAATACATCATCACGAAACCGTGTTGCACTCAAATACGCACACAGCATTTGCCAGCCGCCAAATTCTTTTTGTTTCTGATCGGTTTCATCATAAAGTGGTTGTAACTGGACTATGTTTTCACCAAGCTCCGGATTTTTAAAATAACCGCACAGAATATTCTCAATCGTGATTTGATCGGTAATGCCTTCACAAGCCAAGCCAAATAGCATAAACCTTAAAATCCTTTCGGCAAGCCGCCTAAATAACCTCTTAAAAAAGCTTCGGATAGTTTTAAATCTTCATTACTGGATGATCGCGGCTTGTCTTTTAATGCAATGCGTTTGTAGCGGGTATGACCTTGTTTATTTCGAGAGACCACCAATAAGCGTTGTTCATCATCGCTCAAATCAATACCATCTAAAATAGCCGGGTTATGCGTGGTAACAAACACTTGTTTATCGTATTTTTTCGCCAAGCGCACCAATTCTTTAATGATTCGGGTACACAGTTTGGGATTAAGTGAGGTGTCAATATTATCAATCGCAAAAATTTTCGGGGTATCGTCCGACACCATCAACGCGATATAAAACAGCACAAGCAAAAAACCTTCATTGGCACTGCGTTGGTCGAAAGCCAAGGTTAAATAACGATCGGTGATGATAACTTTATCTTCCGATGAAGATAAGTCCTTAGGGATTTCAAGTTCAGCATACCAATCGAATAGTTGTAGACTTTCGTGAATTTCTTGGCGTTGCTCGTCCGATTTGCTTTGAATCACTTTTAAGAGTTTCAGCAAACCTTCGCCATTAATGCCTAAGGGTTCAATTTGACCCTCTTTGTAGAAGTTTCTTAGTGCGGTGTTTTCGGGGGAGTAAATAATAAAGTTTTTTAGTTTATTTTCGTTATTTAAAATTTCTTCAAAATATTCAAGATAGTTTTTGGCATCGTCTTCGTTACCTACAAAAAAATTAGTTGCATCATTTGAAATTAATTTTTTTATATCATCTTGAATTAATATCTTCACCATTTGAAGATGAATTGCTTCAAATTCAGCATTTATTTTTTTTATTCTATCGTCATCGTTAACTTTATTTTTGGCTTTTTCAATAATACTTTCGATTTCTTTTCTTCTATTACTCAAGTATTTTAGTAATGTATTTCGATTTTTAGATAAGTAAGCATCCAATCTAGTCCATTTTGTATAAGCTTGATTGTCGTGATTTAGCGTATATTTTTCTTCCACGTTTAAATCTTTAAAACTCACACCAATATTTATAGGCTCTTGTACACTTTCATTACTGAATGCCGAACGCATCAATTGTGGCTCAGTAACCCGAATCCCTCTCGACCCCAAAAACTCATGATCCAGTTTATCGGCTGCCGCCGCAGCAGCCAAAGCAATCGCTTCCAACAAATTACTTTTACCGCAACCATTTTCACCGATAAACACATTAAAGCGACCGACTTCCAACGTCAGATCAAACAGGGATTTATAATTGTTTATTTGTAATTTGCGAATCATGCTGGGCTGGTTTTACCGACTGATGTGATAGCTAAATCATAACATAGCTTGGAGCTTCAAGGTGTGTACACCAAAAAGTCGAACGCAACGACATGAATAAAACCACGAAGATACAAAGAAAAATCAAAGTAAAAACTTCGTGTTCTTCGTGTCTTGGTGGTTAAAATTAATCAATCTTCTTGCTCTTAATGTTTTCCAAAATCGCCAAGGTAGGAGCAGCTTGATTCATGGTGTAAAAATGCAGTCCGGGTGCGCCGCCGTCTAACAAACGCTGGCAAAGATGACTGACCACATCCAGACCAAAGGCTTGAACAGAGGCTCTGTCATCACCAAAACTTTCCAGGCGTTTTCGCATCCAGCGAGGAATATCGGCACCGCACATTTCTGAAAAGCGGAACAGTTGCGCATATTGCGTAATGGGCATGATGCCCGGAACAATGGGGATTGTTATGCCATTTTTTTCACAAGCGTCTACAAAATAAAAATACGCTTCGGCATTATAAAAATATTGGGTAATGACGGCATTTGCACCGGCCTCAACTTTGCGCTTGAAGTTTTTAAAATCGTTTGTTGCATTTGCCGATTGCGGATGCACCTCCGGGTAGGCGGCAACGTGAATCTGAAAGTAATCACCGGTTTCCTGGCGAATAAACTCGACCAACTCATTGGCGTAACGAAATTCTCCGGCTGACAACATGCCGGAGGGTAAGTCGCCTCTTAAGGCAACAATTTTCGCAATGCCATGATCCTGATAGTTTTTAAGAATCGCGCGAATATTGTCTTTGGTTGAGGCAACACAGGATAAATGCGGTGCAGCAGCGATACCTTTTGTCTGAATATCAATAACGGTATCGAAAGTTTTATCGCGGGTTGAGCCACCGGCACCAAAGGTAACAGAAAAAAAATCGGGATTAATTTTTGCCAGCTTGCTTTGAACAACTTGCAAGCTTGCTGCACCTTCTTCGGTTTTTGGCGGGTAAAATTCGAAACTGAATAGCTGGGGATGTTTTTTTTGTGATTGCATTTTGGCCTCACTGACGGGAATACGATGCGTAAATATTGAAAATTCGTGCATCGTCAATGCAAGATTTACAAAAATTTTGTAAAGTTTATTGTTGGAAGAACAATGGGGGAAAAGCCAGAACTAAGAGTCAAGTTACCTATGTAGGCTCTTAAAAATGGATATGCAATTGCGGGGGCATTCATTTTAACAAAGTTCGATTCTTTAAATACTTCATCAATGTCCCCATCTACAGAAAATCTTGCTACATATTCAACCATAAGAAAAAACTCATCTTCTATTTTCAGAGATACGTTAAATATAATTAAAAACTCATTCAATTCAAGTTCAGAAAAAGCAGGCGTAAATGAAAACTTAAATTCGTCTTCATCCTCTAAATTTTCTTGTGAAACTCCGGCTAAGTTTAGATGCGTAACTTTAGTATCAATAAATTGAATATTCATTAAGGTTAAGCTGCCAACTGATCTAAATAAGCTTTGTCATTTGCTGAAAATATACCATTCTGCTCCCCTCTATAAGAAAGATAAGCAGGCATTATTATCTTGCAATGTTTCTCTGTTGGTAAATTATTGGATTTCATTCTTGTGGTCGTTTTTAAAAGGTTGCTAAAACAATGCTGAATCAAAGAAGATTCAATAGCAGGTTCTAGTTGATTTAAAAAAGACTCAATAGTTGGCCCCATGTTGCATTTTACAGCTTCATATTTCTTTAGAAAGGTAGCGTCATCCATGTTATTAAGCAGCTCGTCTATAAGCTGCAATGACTTTTTTTGGTTCACATTCATTTTAATCACCTATATGTTTGATGATATGCAGCTTTCTTTAAACTGCTCAGGATGAATTATATCCCTACTTTTAATACAATTGACAGCAACCTCAAATAAGCAAAGTTGTTGTCTTGTTACTAAGGGCAGCCGTTCATTTTTGTTCTTAATAAATGCAACTTTAGAATTTGAATATTCATCTTGCACTTTTATTGCACTATACGGAAAAATTTCTTTGTTGTCTTTTGCTTCATTTCTGTAAAAAGCCAATACTTCGATCATAGTTGCTTTTGCTTGTGGATTGATGTTTTTTAATTTTTTCTCGAATTTAGTAAGCATAGCTTGAAAACGTAGTTGATCCTCTACTGAACCAACTAAATCTAAAAGCAAGCTTTTATCTATTTCGATTAAACATTCAACAATTGCATAATCACCTTTTATTGAATTTTCGCCCCATTTATGAGCAAAATAATCACTGTCTGTCCAAAAATAATATCCCTGTGTTAGCCATTGTCTATCATTGGGCTCACTAAGAAATGGAGCATTCTTCCAAATATAACTCCATCCACCATCGACTTTACATGCATGATAACCTTGTATTTTTACCATGCTTTCCATAATTCGTAGAGAGATTAAATAGGTAAAACCATTTAATTATTATAAGTTATTTATTTATTTTATTATTTTATTAAGTTACGTAAACCTAATTATCAAGTAAGTGTAGGATGTGCTAAACAAAAGAAAACACATCCTAGTAATAAATCAATAACGATAATGATCCGCTTTATAAGGGCCTTCAACCGGAACATTAATATACTTGGCTTGTGCATCTGTTAAGGTTGTTAAATTAACGCCCAGTTGTGCAAGATGTGATCTGGCCACTTTTTCATCCAGATTTTTAGGCAGAATATAAACTTTATTTTCGTACTTATCGGCATTATTCCACAGTTCTATTTGCGCCAAAACCTGGTTACAAAATGAATTGGACATTACAAAACTGGGGTGGCCTGTACCACAACCCAAATTCACCAGACGGCCTTCAGCCAAAATAAGTAAACGTTTACCATCAGGAAAAATGACGTGATCAACTTGAGGTTTAATATTTTCCCATTCGTATTGACGCAATGAGGCAATTTCAATTTCAGCATCAAAATGACCGATATTACAAACGATTGCCTGATCCCTCATGGCCAGCAGATGCTCATGGGTAATAATGCCAAAGTTTCCGGTTGCCGTCACAAAAATATTAGCGATAGGTGCCGCTTCTTCCATAGTGACTACGCGATAACCTTCCATTGCCGCTTGCAAAGCACAAATGGGGTCAATTTCAGTAATCCATACTATTGCACCCAGACCACGCAAAGATTGTGCACTACCTTTACCCACATCGCCATAACCGCAAACTACCGCTATTTTGCCGGCAATCATGACATCGGTTGCGCGTTTAATGGCATCAACCAAAGACTCGCGGCAACCATACAGGTTATCAAATTTTGATTTGGTCACTGAATCGTTCACATTAAAAGCAGGGACTTTCAACGTGCCTTTTGCCAACATCTCATACAAACGTAAAACGCCGGTAGTGGTTTCTTCAGACAAACCTTTAACACCAGCCATTAATTCTGGATAGTTGTTATGCATCAGGGTGGTCAGATCACCGCCATCATCCAGAATCATGTTGGGTCTCCAACCATCAGGCCCTTCAATGGTCTGGACAATACACCATTCAGCTTCTACTTCGGTTTCGCCTTTCCAGGCAAAAACCGGGATACCTGCCGCCGCCATTGCTGACGCGGCATGATCCTGGGTAGAAAAAATATTGCAGGATGACCAACGTACTTCTGCACCCAAAGCAGTCAGGGTTTCAATCAAGACCGCTGTTTGTATCGTCATGTGCAGACAACCTGCGATACGCGCACCTTGTAACGGTTTTTCCTGACCATATTCTGCACGCAATGCCATCAAGCCCGGCATTTCCGTCTCGGCTATATTTATTTCTTTACGACCCCAGGCTGCTAAAGCAATATCAGCGACTTTATAATCTTGTTGGCTCATTATTTTACCTACCTTGTTTATTTTTATTAGAGGCCAGCCGCATCTTTTAATGCGTCAACTTTATCGGTTTTTTCCCAGCTAAATGTATCTTCAGTACGACCAAAATGTCCATAAGCAGCAGTAGTTTGATAGATAGGTCGTAATAAATCCAGCATTTTGATCAAGCCCTTGGGTCTCAGATCAAAGTTATCCCGGATAATTTGTACCAATCTGTCTTCGCTCAATTTACTGGTGCCAAACGTTTCCACAGTAATCGAAGTGGGTTCTGCAATACCAATGGCGTAAGAAACCTGAATTTCACAACGCTCAGCCAAGCCGGCAGCAACAATATTTTTTGCCACATAACGAGCCATATAGGCTGCTGAACGGTCAACTTTTGAGGGATCTTTACCCGAAAAAGCACCGCCGCCGTGTCTTGCCATTCCGCCGTAAGTATCAACGATGATTTTACGACCCGTTAAACCACAATCGCCTACAGGGCCGCCAATAATGAATTGTCCGGTTGGATTAATAAAATATTTGGTGTCTTTATGTAACCATTCTTTAGGCAGAACCGGCAAAATAATTTCATCCATCACTGCTTCATGCAATGATTTATTACTAATTTCCGGTGAATGCTGGGTAGATAAAACCACGGCATCAATGGCTACCGGTTTATTATTTTCGTATCGGAAAGTAATCTGACTTTTTGCGTCAGGGCGTAGCCATGACAAGGTTTTATTTTTACGGACTTCAGCCTGACGCTTGACCAACAAATGTGAATAAGTAATTGGAGCCGGCATCAACACATCGGTTTCATTACTGGCGTAGCCGAACATTAAGCCCTGATCGCCGGCACCCTGTTCATGATTGTCATCCTCGTCAACACCCATCGCAATGTCGGCAGATTGCTTGCCGATAGCATTTAATACCGCACAACTTTGGCCGTCAAAGCCTATGTCGCCATGATCGTAGCCAATATCACAAACCACTTTTCTGACCAGTGCTTCAAGATCTACCCAGGCATTAGTGGTAATTTCACCGGCCAGTATCACCATGCCGGTTTTTACCAGTGTTTCACAAGCAACTCGTGACCGTGGATCTTGTGCTAATAAGGCATCCAGGACTGCATCGGAAATTTGGTCAGCAACCTTATCGGGATGACCTTCTGAAACGGACTCTGATGTAAAACTAAAATTATTGCTCACGCTACCACCTTCATTAATGATAAAAGCCAGATGTACAAAAGGCTGCATAAGCAGCCTTTTCATAAAGGGCTGCTTATGCAGCCTTTTGTATTAATGGTGGGCCCTGTAGGACTTGAACCTACGACCTGCCGATTATGAGTCGGACGCTCTAACCAGCTGAGCTAAGGGCCCCTTATTCTTTATCTATTCACCGTCCAGAAAACATCTTAATTGCTCTGACCGGGAGGGATGTCTCAATTTTCTTAAAGCTTTTGCTTCAATTTGACGAATCCGCTCACGCGTTACATCAAATTGTTTACCAACTTCTTCCAATGTGTGATCAGTATTCATATTGATACCAAAACGCATCCGCAAAACTTTCGCTTCTCTTGCTGTCAATCCGGCAAGCACGTTTTGTGTTGATTCACGTAATCCGGCAATGGTTGCAGCTTCAACGGGTGAGAGTACTTTAGCATCCTCTATGAAATCTCCCAAATGAGAATCTTCATCGTCACCAATAGGCGTTTCCATTGAAATAGGTTCTTTAGCGATTTTTAACACCTTACGAACTTTATCTTCGGGCATTTCCATGCGCTCAGCCAATTCTTCCGGTGTTGCTTCCCTTCCCATTTCCTGCAAAATCTGCCTGGAAATCCGGTTTAATTTATTGATCGTTTCGATCATGTGCACCGGAATTCGTATCGTTCTGGCCTGATCTGCAATAGATCGGGTAATCGCCTGTCTGATCCACCACGTTGCATAAGTTGAAAACTTATAGCCACGACGGTATTCAAACTTATCTACCGCTTTCATTAAGCCAATATTACCTTCCTGAATCAAATCCAGGAACTGCAATCCGCGATTAGTATATTTTTTTGCAATCGAAATAACCAGCCTTAAATTAGCCTCGATCATTTCTTTTTTTGCACGCCTTGCTTTAGCTTCACCGATTGACATGCGTCGGTTAATATCTTTTAACCCGGCTATAGTCAATCCATACTGTGCTTCAGTTTCAGTCAGTATTTTTTGTGCTTTTTTTAGCTCTTTTTCACGGGCTTTCAAAACATCCGAGTAGCTATGTCCGCCATTCAAATGATGATCCAACCACTCTGATCCGGATTCACTTTCTGTATAAGAGGCAATAAAGTCCTTACGGGACATGCCGGTCTCTTTAATGAAAATATCCAGAATCAACTTTTCCTGCTCACGAACAATAGCGACGCTATTGGGAATGATAGCCGTTAATTTTTTTAAATATTGCGGTGTCCATTTAAATTCCATGAACAAATCAGCCAGCACTTCAAAAGCTTTTTCAGTTTTTTCATGAGTATAGCCTTGTTTTTTGATTGCTGCTGAAGCTATTTTTAATTGTTTTCTAAGTGCTTCGACTTTTTCCTGAACTTCTTCGTAATTAAGTCCTTTTACCTCTTCTTCAGCACCGGCAACGTCTTCAGCGAGATCATTGGTTGGCATAACCGCAGCAACCAAGTCATCAGCATCACTTAAATCAACAAAACCGGAAATTAAATCAGTCAGGCGAATACCGCCCTCTTCACCGGAAACAGCATCAAATGACTGTATAAAATCATCGACAACAACACAAGATCGGGCAATCGCTTTAACCAGTTGCTGCTGTCCTTCTTCAATACGCTTGGCTATTTTTAATTCATCACCACGCGTTAACAACTCCACTGAACCCATTTCGCGCATATACATGCGCACAGGGTCTGTAGTTCTGCCAAACTCACTGTCAACAGACGCCAAGGCTGCAACTTCTTCAGCATCTTCGTCATCGGTAGTAACAGCTGCTGAATCATTAATCAGTGAATCTTCATCAGGTGCACTTTCATAAACCTGAATGCCCATCTCATTGATCATGCCAATGATGTCTTCAATTTGCTCAGGATCAACAATATCACTAGGCAAGTGATCATTCACCTCGGCATAAGTCAGGTATCCCTGCATCTTGCCTTTGGCTATCAATTGTTTAAGCTGGGACTGTTGCTGTTCTTGATTCATCATTCACTCACTGAATACTCTACTGAGTACGGTCATACTTAACAGAGAAGTATACTATAATATTATGTATATCATCTAATTATTTATTTGCCAACATTTTAACAAGCATCGCTTGCTCTTGACTATCCAAGCCGTTGCTTTGCGCTTTGGCTTGCAACTTAAGGATGCCGGCCTCTATACCTTGCTTAAGCAGGCTATCCAGCGCACCACTAAAAACATCTTCAATTTTGTCTTCGGAAACATTTAAATCCAACAATGCCAGCGCCTTGACGGATTTTTCTTCGGCTGTGTTGCGATAATATTCTATTAAAACAGCGGTATTAACCGTTTTTTTTTCTAAAATCACCTGCAACACATTTTTAAATAATTCAATGCCCCGAAACTCCAAGCCACTCCAATCAATATCTTTTTGCTCAACATTATCTGCCAACCTGGGGTTTTGCAGTAACAGGG
>Ga0194056_10000049_pt1 | contig 46377 bp, 39 predicted proteins | sample SepL4413m_MetaG_FD_155458 | JGI IMG/M metagenome (GOLD analysis project Ga0194056, IMG submission 155458) | Anoxic zone freshwater microbial communities from boreal shield lake in IISD Experimental Lakes Area, Ontario, Canada - Sep2016-L442-13m | ecosystem: Environmental > Aquatic > Freshwater... | reverse complement strand
AGCCCGACGAGCTGCCAGACTGCTCCACCCCGCGTCTGAAGCTGGAATTCTACCATTTTTTGGGGGTCTCTGTCGAGGTTTTCCTGCAAATGAGATATAAAAAAGCGGTTTTTCAAGGTTTAGATCATCATTGAACGGGCATCTATAAGGAGTAACATATTGCCACGCAACATACCTTAAGGCTATGAGATGTCAATTAGTAATCCAGAGTTTTCTAGTTCAAGACTTTTAAATCCAGTAGAGGTGAGTGGTCCTGATGGGGATCATAAAAAAAGTTTTGGCGTAATGATGCTTGCAGCGATTGGCGTGGTCTTTGGCGATATCGGAACTAGTCCGCTGTATGCATTAAAAGAATGTTTTGATCCCAATCATGGTATTGCGTATACCCCAGAAGCTTTGTTTGGCGTCATCTCAATGATGATTTGGGCTCTTATCCTAGTTGTGACAGTTAAATATATCTTGTTTGTGATGCGGGCAGACAATAAAGGTGAGGGCGGAGTTCTATCTTTAATGGCCTTAGCTTTACGATCTTTTGATAGCAAATCAAAAGGGTATTTCTTTTTTATGATCATGGGCATGTTGGGCGCCTGCATGCTGTTGGGTGAGTCGGTTATCACCCCAGCTATTTCTGTTTTATCTGCCGTTGAGGGTATTGAGATTGCTACCCCAAACTTACATAAATTCATTATTCCCATATCACTCATTATTTTGGTTGGGTTGTTTCTGATTCAGAAGTATGGCACTGCTACAGTCGGAAAATTATTTGGACCAATTACGCTGGCTTGGTTTATAACTCTTACCGCTTTAGGCATTTGGAACATTGGCAGTGCTCCTGAAATTATCTCTGCCTTCAACCCTTTATATGCCATTGACTTTGTCAGGTTGCACCCAATGACTGCATATATTGTGATGGGTGCAGTAGTTCTTGTAGTGACAGGCGTTGAGGCACTTTATCTCGACATGGGACATTTTGGGCGTGCACCAGTGAGATATGCATGGTTGCTGATTGTTTTGCCAAGTCTTTTGATCAACTACCTTGGGCAGGGCGCTTTAGTGCTCTCTAATCCTGAGGCGATTAAAAATCCCTTCTATTTGATGGTGCCAGAGTGGGCTTTATGGCCAACAGTGGGTTTAGCTACTGCCGCTACTGTGATTGCCTCCCAAGCCGTCATCTCCGGAGCTTTTTCATTAGTAAGCCAGGCAATTTTGTTGGGCTTTATGCCACGCATGAATATACTTCATACCTCAGATTCTGAGCAGGGACAAATTTATATTCCATTGGTCAATTGGGCCTTACTGTTTATGGTGGTCGTAACCATTATTGAGTTCCGAGAATCAGTGAATTTGGCAGCAGCTTACGGCATTTCAGTAACATCCACTATGCTCATCACCACAATTTTGCTAGCAGTGGTTATGTACCGAGAATGGAAGATGAATTTTATATTGGTGGCAGTAATTACAACCGCCTTCTTTTTAGTTGATTTTGCATTCTGGACCGCCAACTTAATTAAGATCAAAGATGGTGGTTGGTATCCATTGGCCCTAGGCCTACTTTGCTTTACGTGTCTGATTACTTGGTATCGTGGCCGTCAGATTCTGCGTGAGCGAGCAATAAAAGGCGGCATTCAGTTGGGTAGCTTTATTAGCGCATTACTAGAGCACCCTCCTCATCGTGTTGAAGGAACCGCAGTTTTCTTAACGGCCCATGTAGATTATTTACCGATCTCCTTTTTGCATAACTTAAAGCACAATCATGTCCTACATGAGAGAGTTTTTTTCTTGAAAGTAAGCATCTGGGATGTGCCTTATGTAAATGATCAAGAGCGTATTACCCTTAAAGACTTGGGCGGCAATATATTTGTAGTGAGAGCTATCTATGGATTTAAAGAGACTCCCGATATGGGGACGATCATTGGCTTGATTGAAACTAAATTTGATATGAAATTTGACATGATGAATACTTCCTTCTTCTTGTCGCGCGATACGATCGTTCCATCGGCTATCCCCAGTATGGCGCTATGGCGTGAACGTTTGTTTCGCTGGATGTATCAAAATGCAGGGCATCAGTCTGACTTCTTTAAGATACCTACTAATCGAATCGTCGAGCTGGGTTCGAAGGTGGAAATTTGAGAAGTCTGGCTCTTCGCTCAACAATATTCCTCGGAATTTTTTTTATAACTTGTTCGTTTAGTAGCTTAGTCCTAGCGACTCCTGCAGAAGAAGCCGAGCTTGAGCAGTTGGATAAGATTGAACAAGAATTAGAGCTTCAGCGCGAGTGGGCCAAATATCGCTGGGGTAACGCTCAAGCTGAGTGCTATCAAAAGTATTGGGTGAGTTACTGTATTGGTAGTGCTAGGTCACAATATCGCAAAGAGATAGACCCAATCACCCAGCAAGAGATTGCACTTCATGAAGCACAGCGAAAATTACGCAAGAGCTTAAAAGATCAAGAAGATATTAAGCGCGCTGCTGAGCGAGCTTCGCCTGTAAAAGTGGCTGAGCGCGCGGATAATCAGCGTGAATTTGAAGATAAGCAAAAAGAAGCTGCAGTAAGAGCGGCAGACCTAGAGCAGCGCCGTAAAGATGCGCCTAAGCGTGCGCAAGAAAATAAAGCAGGCACGCAGCTCGATTAATTACTGATTCAATATTTTTTAACTTCATTACTGGGTAACTCTTGGCTAAAGTCAAAACAGTTTATATCTGTCACTCCTGTGGCGGCACCTCTGCAAAGTGGCAAGGACAGTGTCCGTCCTGTCAGGAGTGGAACACGATGGAAGAGGGTTTACCAGAGACAACATCAAATTCTCGTTTTCAGGGCTTAGCGCAATCTTTACCAAGACAAAAACTTTCTGCAATTACTGCAGAGGATCTACCCAGATTTACTACGGGCGTTGAAGAGTTTGATCGCGTCTTGGGTGGAGGCTTAGTTCCGGGTGGTGTGGTTCTTTTGGGTGGTGATCCTGGAATTGGTAAGTCGACATTGCTATTACAAGCTTTGGCGGAGATGAGTTCTGCTGGCATGAATGTGCTCTACAGCAGCGGCGAGGAATCGGCAGCTCAAATTGCATTAAGAGCAAAGCGGATTGCACTCAACGCACCACAGTTAGAGGTCTTAGCAGAAATTCAGTTGGAAAAACTGATTTCGATCATGGATACCGTTAAGCCACAAGTATTGGTAGTGGATTCTATTCAAACCTTATACTCTGAAGTACTGAGTTCTGCCCCTGGATCTGTAGCGCAAGTGCGTGAGTGTGCTGCGCAATTAACCAGAGCTGCTAAATCTAGCGGCATCTGTGTATTGATGGTGGGCCATGTCACTAAAGATGGTCATCTTGCCGGACCAAGAGTCTTAGAACACATTGTGGATACCGTTTTGTACTTTGAGGGAGATACCCATTCCTCCTTTCGCCTAGTCCGCTCGATTAAGAATCGTTTTGGTCCTGTGAATGAACTAGGTGTATTTGCAATGACCGAAAAAGGTCTGCGTGGTGTTACTAATCCTTCAGCCATTTTCTTATCGCAGCATGAGCAAATGGTTCCAGGTGCTTGTGTACTCGTTACGCAAGAGGGTAGCCGACCTCTCTTGGTAGAAATTCAGGCCTTAGTAGATACCGCACACGTTCCTAACCCACGGCGTTTGGCAGTTGGTCTAGAGCAAGCTCGCTTGGCAATGCTCTTAGCAGTCTTGCATCGTCATGCAGGCATTGCTTGCTTTGATCAAGATGTTTTCTTAAACGCTGTAGGCGGCGTCAAAATCTCTGAGCCAGCTGCTGACTTAGCAGTGTTGCTAGCAATTCAATCATCGATTCGGAATCGTGCACTACCAAAAGAGCTAATCGTATTCGGTGAGGTTGGTTTAGCGGGTGAGATTCGTCCATGCCCACGCGGCCAAGAGCGTTTGAAAGAGGGAGCAAAATTAGGCTTTACAGTGGCCATTATTCCAAAGGCCAATATGCCTAAGACAAAAATTCCAGGATTGAAAGTAATTCCAGTTGAGCGAATTGATCAGGCAATTGCTGCTGCAGCTGAGCTGAGTTAAATCTTACGGTTTATTAGCGTAGATCTTCCGCCTGAATTAATAAGACTTGCTCTTCCCCAGCAGAGACTTCCATCCAGATTGCTGGAATTTGCGGGAAAGCTTTTTTGAAGTTTTCATACTCATTGCCAATCTCAAGCAGAATAGCGCCTCGCTCAGATAAGTAATCTGGCGCCAAAGCAATAATGCGTCTGATTAAGTCCATGCCATCATCTCCACCTGCTAATGCCAAGACTGGCTCAGCATGATATTCAGCGGGGAGTGCATTCATTGAATGCGTATTGACATATGGTGGATTGCAAATAATCAGGTCGAATAAGTTATCTTCATTGGGCTCAGGCAATGCACTCCATAAATCACCCTCTAACAACTCCACCTGGGAGTTCAGACCGTGGCGATCTACATTACGTGCGGCTACAGATAAGGCTGGCATGCTAATATCGCATGCACTCACATGAATATCAGGGCATGAGAGTGCCAAGAGAATCGCTAGTGAGCCATTGCCGGTACATAAATCAAGTGCTTTTCCATCTGCAGGTAACCATGACTCTAATGAACCATCCACTATGAGTTCAGCAATCCATGAGCGCGGAATAATACTTTGCTCACTACAGAAAAAAGGGACGCCCATCAGCCATGCTTCACCCAAGATATAGGCAAGCGGTTTGCGCGTCAGAATTCTTTCATCGGCAACAGCTAACGCTTTTTTCTGTTGCTCGTCTGTGATGGGGTCATCTAAATGATCAAGTGCTTCAGTTGGACTTAAATTAATTTGTTTGCTGACGAGCCAAAGAGCTTCACTTTGTGCATCAATTGCGCCGTGCCCATAATGTAAGTTTGCTGCTTCCAGTTTTTGTGCAACTTGATCAATACACTGATTAACCGTTAGAGATTGCAAAGGCTCAGGGTCCATGATGGGTAAAGTGGAATTAGAAAGGAATTGATCTGCAATTAAGTAATCAGTTGCTCAAGTGTTTTGCGGTAAATATTTTTGAGTGGCTCTATGTTGTCAATGATGACGCACTCGTTGATTTTGTGGCTAGTGGCATTAAGAGGGCCAAATTCCACAACTTCTTTACAAATCTTGGCGATAAAACGTCCATCACTAGTGCCACCAGTGGTTGATAGCTCTGTAGCAATGCTAGTTTCTGATTTAATAGATTTGCGTAATGCATTCGCTAGATCGCCATCCCCGGTAATGAAGGGGCTACCACCTAAGTGCCAATCAATTTCAAAATCAATGCCAGTGTCTTTAAGAATCTTTTCAAGACGCTCTCGTAATTGCTCTGGCTTACTCTCAGTGGAGAAGCGGAAGTTGAAATCAATTGTTAATTCACCCGGAATGATATTGTTCGCTCCGGTTCCAGAATGAATATTCGATATCTGAAAGCTGGTAGGCTGAAAATATTGGTTACCTTTATCCCACTCCGTCTCTACTAAAGCAGAGATTGCAGGCGCTGAAAGATGAATCGGATTCTTGCCTAGATGGGGATAGGCGATATGTGCCTGAATGCCTTTAATATTTAGCTTGCCCGACAAAGAGCCACGACGACCGTTTTTAATCATGTCACCCAGTTGCTCTACGGAGGTAGGCTCACCAATGACGCAATAGTCCAGGCGCTGTCCCTGTTTTTGCAAGCGCTCACACATAATGACAGTGCCATCATTCGCTGGGCCTTCTTCATCACTCGTGATCAGAAAGGCAATCGAGCCTTGATGATTAGGATGAGCAGTGACAAATTCTTCAGTGGCAACAACAAAGCTGGCAAGAGAGGTTTTCATATCCGCTGCGCCACGACCATAGAGCATGCCATTGCGAATGGTGGGAGTAAAAGGATTGCTATCCCACTTCTCCAATGGTCCGGTTGGTACTACATCTGTATGACCAGCAAATACTAATACTTTGCCTTGTTCACCAGCTTTACCTTTTTTCATTGCCCACAGATTCGTTACTTGAAAGTGATCAGGGCCACTGATGACACTCTCAGTATGAAAACCTATTGCCTGTAAGCGTTTAGCAATTAATTCTTGGCAACCACCATCAGCTGGAGTAACTGAATGGCAAGCAATCAGAGCTTCTGTCAGCTCAAGGGTGGCGCTCATAAAAAATTTAGTCGCGGAGTAATTCGTTGATGGCAGTCTTTGCTCTAGTTTGAGCGTCTACCTTCTTGACGATGATGGCAGCATACAAACTATATTTTCCGCAAGGAGAAGGAAGAGATCCTGGAACTACCACTGAGCCTGCGGGAACGCGGCCATAATGTATTTCACCAGTTTCACGGTCATAAATCTTGGTGCTTTGACCCAAATAGACTCCCATGGAGAGAACCGAATTCTCTTCAATGACTACGCCTTCAACCACTTCGGATCTAGCGCCGATAAAGCAGTTATCTTCAACGATGACTGGACCAGCCTGGATCGGTTCTAGAACGCCGCCGATACCTACGCCACCAGAAAGGTGAACATTCTTACCAATTTGAGCGCATGAACCTACGGTTGCCCAGGTATCGACCATGGTGCCTTCACCGACATAGGCGCCAATATTGACGTAGGAAGGCATTAAAACAGCATTTTTGCCAATAAATGAGCCACGACGGGCTACAGCAGGGGGAACTACACGAAAGCCACCTGCAGCAAAGTCAGCTGCGGTGTAGTTCTGAAATTTACTAGGTACTTTGTCGTAAAACTGGGTATAGCCACCAGCACCCATAGGAATATTGTCCTCTAAGCGAAAAGAGAGCAAAACAGCCTTCTTCACCCACTGGTTAACATCCCATTTACCAACGCTACGGCGTTCTGCAACGCGAATAGTGCCTGCATTGAGGCCTTCTAAGACTGCATTTACAGCATTACGGACATCCCCTGGGGCGGTATCTGGGGAGAGGTTTGCGCGGTTTTCCCAGGCTTGTTCAATGATGTTTTGTGGTGATTGGCTCATGCTTTTTAGTTAACTATCAGATTGTTAAGGGGTTTTGTCCCTGGAGGTAGATTTATCATTATATCGATGGGCAGAAAACGCGTCTAAGGAGTCTTAAGCTTGCTATCATCTTCCCACTTTAGCTTTAATTAATTACCCCTTATTTAAACCCCTTTTTTCCCTGCAAAGTACGCCGTGCAACTGAAATCTATCAAACTTTCCGGCTTTAAGTCTTTCGTTGACCCAACCCATTTTGAACTGCCTGGCCAATTAATCGGCGTTGTGGGGCCTAACGGTTGCGGAAAGTCGAACATTATTGACGCCGTCCGTTGGGTTTTGGGCGAATCTCGCGCTAGCGAACTGCGTGGCGAATCGATGCAGGACGTCATTTTTAATGGTTCTGGTTTGCGTAAGCCATCTGGCCGCGCCAGTGTGGAACTCATTTTTGATAATTCAGAAGGGCGCGCTCAAGGTCAGTGGAGTGCTTTTACAGAATTAGGTATCAAACGTGTTCTGACGCGTGACGGTAACTCGAGTTACTACGTCAACAATCAAGTAGTGCGTCGTAAAGATATTCAAGATATTTTCTTGGGCACCGGCATGGGTCCAAGAGGTTATGCCATTATTGGGCAAGGAACGATCAATCGCATCTTAGAAGCAAAGCCGGAAGAATTGCGCATTTTCTTAGAAGAGGCTGCTGGTGTTTCTAAATATAAAGAGCGTCGTAAAGAAACTGCATCACGTTTAGAAGATACTGTAGAAAATCTCACTCGGGTTGAGGATATCTTGCGTGAGCTTGATCAGCAACTGACTCGTTTAGAAAAACAAGCTACGGTTGCAGAGCGCCATGCAGAACTTTCAACACAAATGAAATCACAGCAGCAGTTGCTCTGGTTTGTACGTCAGACCGAGGCTGGTAAAGAGCAAGAACGTCATGCCAATGGTGTTCGCGATACTCAAGTCGGCCTGGAAGAGCAAACTGCCAAGCTACGTCATGCTGAGGCCGAATTAGAGACCATGCGTACTCAACAGTATGCATTGCAAGATAAGGTTTCTCAGGCTCAAGGTGATTTGTATCAAACTAACTCTGATATTAGTCAGGTTGAGTCTCAGATTCATTATGTACAAGAAGCACGTCAACGCTTACAACAGCAAACACTCGATTTACAAGCGCAGTTACAACGTTGGACTGTTCAAGAGACTGATGCTGCACAAGCACAACGCACTACCGAGCATGAACTATCTCTAGCCACAGAAAAAGAGCAAACCCTCTTGGGAGATTTAAATGGCTTACAAGAGCAAATGCCGGCGCGTGAAGAAGCTTATCAAGCATCTGCGCGAGACCTGAATCATGCACGCGAGAGCTTGGCATCTATCGAACAGCGCTTAGCCAGTTTGGGTGAGCGTATTCGTGCGATGTCTGCTCAATCGGATGAGCTAAAAGGGCGCGAGACTCGCCTCACCAGTGAATTAGATGGCATGCGCAGGCCTGATGCACAGGCTTTGCAAACCTCGATTGATCGTCAAGTGATGGCGCAACGTAAGGTTGATGAGGCTAGACAGCGCGCAGCTGATACCCAGCAACGCGTACCAGCTGCAGATGAGGCACGGAATGCCGCACAACAAAAGATACAGGCTGCAAATCAGGACCTTGCGCAAACTGAAGCGAAGCTAACTGCACTAACTGCTTTGCAAGCCAGTGTTCAGGCGCAAGGCAAGATTGGACCATGGCTAGAGAGTAAGGGTCTCAAAGAAAGTAAACGTCTCTGGCAAGAGCTTAAGGTTGAAAGTGGTTGGGAAGCTGCTTTGGAATCTGTATTACGTGAACGTTTAGCTGCAGTCACAGCAAAGAGCGTTCAAGAAACATTGGCCTTGGCTAATGATGCCCCTCCAAGCCGTTTAGCAATTTTGCTGACTGAAGAAATTACTCCTGCGCATACCAATGTGCCTACTGATTTCACACCACTGCTAACGCGTGTTCAAAGTGCTGGTGCAGCGAGGCTAACTTCTGTATTGCAAGAATGGTTAGATAATATTTATATTGCTAGCAGTCTCGAAGATGCTTTGCATCGTCGTGAGAAATTACCTGCTGGCGGAGCTTTTGTCACTCAACAAGGTCACTTAGTGAGCCGCGTGAGTGTGCAGCTTTATGCTGCAGACTCAGAGCAAGCTGGCATGTTGGCGCGTGCTCAAGAGATGGAAAGTCTTGAGAAGCAACTGCGTGCACAAAAACTGATGCAAAGTGAGTTGCAAAGCGAAGTAGATCAGTGTGTAGCAAATTATCAAGCTGCACACCAAGCTGCAGAGCAGGCGCGTATCAATGCTGAGCATGCTGTGCAAGAAGCGCATGGCTTTGAAGTGGAAAGAATGCAACTCACCCAGGCTGAAGAGCAATACAGCCAGCGAGCCGCACAAATTCAGAGTGAGTTATCAGAGTTGCATCAGCAGATGGAGCAATTAAGCACAAATCAAGCCCAATCAACTAAAGAGTTAGCAGAATCCGAGAGATCAAAGCAGGGACTACAAGAATCTCTTGAGACGGCCCAGGAAAAATTAGAGCTGGCTACTCAAGAGCGCGATCGCTTACGTGAATCACTTCGTGCTGCTGAGATGGCTGCACAAGAAGCAGCATTTGCAACGCGCTCACTACAGCAGCGCATTGCTGATTTACAACGCGATCAAACCACAGCGCGCACCCAGATCATGGAGATCCAAGATAAATATGACTTGGCTACGAAAGAGCTGGCAGCTTTAAGCGATGAAGAGGCGCAAGATAAATTACAAGGTTTATTGCTAGCACGCAGTGCACGTGAGGTCTCTCTTGCGAATGCTCGCACCGAACAAGATGCTTTATTACATCAATTGCGTGAGGCTGATGAAGTCCGCATGCAAATAGAACGTGGTTTACAGCCAATGCGCGACAAAGTAGTTGATTTGCAATTACGCGAACAAGCTGCACGCTTGAACTACGAGCAATTTGCAACCTTATTGACGGATGCTGAGGCTGACCTCATTACCTTGGAAACAAATTTCAGTCCAGACTTGAAGGTGGGTGCACTACAAACTGAAGTCAATCGCTTGAATACTGAAATTCAATCCTTAGGCCCAGTGAATATGGCGGCTCTTGATGAGTTAGCCAGCTCACGGGAGCGTAAGCAGTTTTTGGATGCGCAATCTGCTGACTTGAATGAAGCAATGCAGACCTTGACTGATGCGATTGTGAAAATTGATGCCGAAACCCGCGATCTATTGCAAAATACTTTTGATCAAGTCAATATCCATTTCGGAAAACAATTTCCAGAGCTCTTTGGTGGTGGACATGCTGAACTAGTGATGACTGGCGAAGAAATTTTGGATTCCGGTGTTCAGGTCATGGCCCAGCCTCCTGGAAAGAAAAATAGCTCTATTCACCTTCTCTCCGGTGGTGAAAAAGCATTGACTGCAATTGCCTTGGTTTTCTCGCTCTTCCTTCTCAATCCAGCCCCATTCTGCTTACTGGATGAGGTGGATGCTCCGCTAGACGATGCGAATACCTTGCGCTATGCAAAGATGGTCGCCAAAATGTCAGAAAAGACACAATTTATTTTCATCTCACACAACAAGATCACTATGGAAATTGCCCATCAACTCATTGGTGTCACCATGCAAGAGCAGGGTGTATCCAGAATTGTGGCCGTAGATATCTCATCTGCTGTATCGATGGTGGAGGCCGCCTAAGTGTACGTGGAACAAATCATGACGATGTTGGGTTTGTCTGATTTGCAATTCGCATTAGCTGCCATTGGGCTAGTGATTCTGATATTAGTAGCTATCCTTAATTTTAAATATACGCGGGCACGTCGCCAAGCTAGAGAGCAAAGTCAATTTACTCGCGAACCCAGTTTTGGTCCTGGTTTTTCTGATCCAGAGATGGGACGTACTGAGCCTAGTTTTGGATCTACGTCAGCAGTAAAATCTTCTCCAGAGAAATTTAGCATTGATCCCCGCATTGATTGTGTAATCACACTTCGTTTTGATGAGGCTATTACTGGCTCAGAGATTTTAGAAGAGATTCATGATTGGACTGATTCGCAAGTACAAACTACCGCTAGGTGGGTATGTGAAGGCCTGAATGCTGACCAAGATGCTGCAGAGGATTGGGAAGCGCTTAAGGCCGAGTCTTCTTATTCAGAATTACAGTTAGCTATTCAATTAGCGAGTCGCCGCGGCGCTATTGGAGTGTTGGAGCTGTCTGATTTTTGCTCACGAGCACAGGCACTAGCGGAGACTTTAGGCTCTCAAATTGATATGCCTAGCGTGAATACGATGTTGGAAAGTGCTAAGGAATTAGATGTGATGGCTGCCGATAGCGATATTCAACTCAGCATTAACATTTTATTTGATGCGCCATGCCCATGGGGTAATTTTGATGCCCTCATGCGTCAACGTGGTTTCAAGTTGGCCCATAATGGCAGGCAATATGAGTTCTATAGCAATGGTGTACTCATTTTTAATAGTGCTGATTTAGATCCGAATTCACCGGTATCGCAATTGACCTTATTGCTCGAGGTTCCACTCGTTGCTCAAGAAGAACGTGCCTTTGAAAGAATGCTGGGCGAAGGTGTTGAGATTGCTCAGGCTGCTCATGGTCGTTTAGTTGATGACAATGGTATTAACTTAAGTGAAGCTGCAGTAGTGACTATTCATCAGCATCTCGACGTTCTTTATGCCAATCTAGAGAAGTCCGGCGTGTCCGCTGGATCTTCTACGGCTAGTAGACTCTTTAGCTAGGAAATCACTTTGTCGTCCAATAGTCCGACAAATTTAGCGGAGCGCTATGCATTCTTGCAGGTAGAGCTCGCTCGTCTAGAGCATGCTTATTACGTACTTGATAACCCGCTTCTACCTGATATTGAATATGACCGACTCTATCGGGAGCTCTTAGACATTGAGCTTACACATCCCCAATGGGTTACTTCAGAATCGCTGTCGCAAAGGGTCGGCGGTGCCGCTCTCAAAGAGTTTGATTCGGTAACCCATGAAGTACCGATGCTCTCTCTGAATAATGCCTTTGAAGTAGCTGAGCTTGTCGCTTTTGATCGCCGTTGTCGTGAAGGCTTGCATTTAAATCAGGTTGCTTATGCGGGTGAGCTGAAGTTTGATGGTTTAGCTATCTCACTGCGTTATGAAAATGGCTCTCTAATCACTGCTGCTACAAGGGGTGATGGCGCCAGCGGCGAAGATGTCACAGCAAACATCAAAACAATTCGTGCTATTCCCCTCAAGCTCACTGGTAAGAATATTCCTCAAGTCTTAGAGGTTCGCGGTGAAGTCTTTATGTATCTCAAAGATTTCGAGAAAATGAATCAACAGGCAGCAGAGTTAGGGGAGAAAGAGTTTGCGAATCCCCGAAATGCTGCAGCAGGTAGCTTGCGTCAATTAGATTCTAAGATCACAGCAAAAAGACCACTGTCTTTCTTTGCGTATGGCTTGGGTGCATTAGAGCCTCAATCTTGGCTACCAAAAACCCATGAAGAATTACTAAACGCCTACGTAGAATTAGGCTTACCAGTTTGCACAGAGCGCAGAGTGCTGAGCTCTGTGCAAGAGATCCTCAATTTCTACAATGAGATTGGTGAAAAACGAGACTCCCTCCCATATGACATTGATGGCGTGGTCTATAAAGTCAATGTATTTGCAGAGCAAGCTAAGCTTGGGTTTGTATCCAGAGCACCACGATTTGCATTGGCTCACAAGTACCCAGCACAAGAAGCGCTCACCACTGTCTTAGGAATTGATGTCCAGGTGGGGCGCACAGGTGCGATTACTCCAGTGGCCAGACTTGCCCCAGTTGAAGTGGGTGGGGTAACAGTTACCAATGCCACGCTTCATAACGAAGACGAAGTAAAGCGCAAGGATGTGCGCATTGGTGATACTGTTTCAGTGCGAAGAGCAGGTGATGTCATACCAGAGGTGGTTTCGGTCATTCAAGATCGCAGGCCCGCCAACACAACAGAATTTGTCATGCCAACAAGTTGTCCAGTATGTGATTCGCATATTGAGCGTTTGGCAGATGAAGCCATCGCTCGCTGCAGCGGCGGACTATTTTGTGGGGCGCAGCGAAAACAGGCATTAATTCACTTTGCCCATAGAAGAGCTCTAGATATAGAGGGCTTGGGCGAGAAGATTGTGGATCAATTAGTGGATCACAATCTAGTGAGAACTCCTGCAGATCTCTACAAACTGGGATTTACTGCTCTAGCCAATCTTGAGCGTATGGGCGATAAGTCTGCAGATAATTTGATTCAGGCAATCAACCAATCTAGAAACACTACGCTAGCAAGATTTATCTTTGCCTTGGGCATTCGTCATGTGGGCGAGACTACAGCGAAAGATTTAGCGAATCACTATCAATCAATGCATGCCTTAATGGATGCCAGCATAGAAGATCTACTCACAGTAAAAGACGTTGGGCCAGTAGTGGCAGATTCCATTACGAGTTTTATGCAAGAAGCCCATAACAGAGAGGTCATTGAACAACTTCTAGCTTCAGGTATGCAGCTTGCCGTAGAAGAAAAAATCATCAGTGCAGCAGTAGCAGGTAAGACTTTTGTTCTGACAGGAACATTTCCAACTATGACAAGAGATGAGGCAAAAGACTTGCTTGAAAAAGCAGGAGCTAAAGTAGCTGGTTCAGTATCTGCAAAAACAGATTACGTCGTAGCAGGTGCTGATGCAGGTAGTAAACTGACCAAGGCGGAAGAATTAGGCGTAACAGTAATTGATGAAGCCGCAATGCTTCATTTATTGAAGTAAGGCCTTATCTCCAAGTGAATTCATTAAATTCAAAATTCCATATCAACTCCAAAGAGTGGGCTGCCTTGGGTAATATTTCTGATCCAGAAAAACAGGTACGCATTGATTTAGCAACAGCCTATCAATTAGCGCATCTCAAAAATTGGGATGATGGAATCTATACCCACATATCAGCAGCTATACCAGGTGAAAATGGCGCTTATTTACTCAATCAGTTTGGGTTGTACTTTAATGAGGTCACCCCGCAAAATTTAGTGAAGGTCAATATTGCAGGTCAGATACTATCTGGTGATGGCCCAGTCAATCAAACGGGTTTTGCAATTCATGGGGCAGTACATGCAGCGAGGTTAGACGCGCATTGTGTATTCCATTTACATGCAGATTCAGTGATTGCTGTGTCAGCCCAGAAACAAGGGCTATTACCGATTTCTCAGCATGCTTTGCGCTTTTACCAAGATATGGGTTATCACGCATACCAGGGCTTAGCGCTTTCGTCGCAAGAGCAGACTTCCTTGATTGAGAACTTAGGCAATAAGAAGGCCATACTTTTGCATAATCATGGCAGTATTGTTTGTGGGTCATCTATTCAACAAGCATTTTATTTAATGGATGTTCTAGATAAGGCCTGCAAAATTCAGTTACTAACTGGATCTCAGGAGGATCTTGTTTATCCGTCTGTAGCAATTTGTGAATTAACCTATCAACAGCTTTGTAGCGATGGTGATCGGGAGGGCCAGTTAGAATGGCCCGCATATCAACGTGTATTCGTTAACTATTAGTCGGAGGTAAAAGTGCCAGTCATTCAAGTTCAATTATTTGAGGGTCGTACAGAGGATGTAAAGCGTGAGTATGCGAAAGCGATCACTGAGGCTGCTGTCAAAATTATGGGTTGTTCTGCCGAGTCCGTAGATGTGATTTATCAAGACATTAAAAAATCAGACTGGGCTACCGCAGGTAAGCTCTGGAGTGATTAGAACTCACTTCATTCATTATCGATCCCCATCTATTGGGGATTTTTTTATTCAATGTGCTCTGGGGGAAGGCCTTTCCACCACTCTCCCTTAAATTGACCTTGTAGCCAATCAATACATTGACTCACTTTAGTGGGCACATGTTTGGGCGATGAAAATACTGCATGCATTTCTTGGCTTGGTAGTAACCAATCTTCCATCACCGGCTTTAACACTTGATCTTGAATAGATTGGTGCGCTACATAACAAGGTAGCGCCGCCAAGCCCATTCCTACTCTAGCTGCTGCGAGAATGGAAGAAAGGTTATTAGAAATAAATGGACCCTTCACCTCAACGACTTCAGTTTGATTTTGAGGATTCGTAAAACTCCAGCGATGATCACTTTGCGCTGTTGTGTAGATGAGGGCACGATGCTTTTTGATATCTTCTGGCACCTTGGGCGCTGGATGTTCTTGAAGATAATTAGGATTAGCAACCAATATCCACGGATTCATGCCAATATATCGGGAGCCCAATGAGGAGTCTGGCAGATTTCTCATCCGAATTGCTAAATCAACACCTTGCTCAATTAAATTGATGTAACGGTCATCCATACTTAAATCTACTTCCAACTCTGGATGATGTGACATGAATTCCAAGATCGAGGGCGTTAGCACGCGGCGCCCAAAAGCAACTGAAGAGCTAATCGTTAATTTGCCTCGAACTTTAGATTGCATTAATGAAGCCAGATCATCAGCCTCATTAATTTCCTGAGAAATCACCTTGCATTTTTCGTAGTAGAGCTTACCAATTTCAGTAGCTGTGACCCCCCGTGTACTGCGATGCAGTAATAGGGTGCCTAAACGCTTTTCCAGGCTAGCTACAAACTTAGTAGCAGTAGGCTGGGTAATGCCTAAGTCCTCAGCGGCCTTACTAAATGAGCCTGTTTCAACAATCCGAACGAATAGAAATATGCCTTGAACGCGATCCATAGTGCTTTTTAAGGGTTTTGATACACTATTTTTACACTATTCCATGGTGGAATACTAGATATAGATTTGCTGATCTTCCCAAAAAGCCTAAATTTCAAGATCATGGGGCTATAACAACATTGGGAGACGAATCATGGCAAAAATGAAGGCGGCAATGGCAGCGGTTTTGGTGATGGAAAAAGAGGGCATTACTACTGCCTTTGGAGTGCCTGGTGCTGCAATTAATCCACTCTACGCTCAAATGCGCGAGCGTCAATCCATTACCCATATTTTGGCGCGCCACGTAGAAGGTGCATCGCATATGGCCGAAGGTTATACCCGTGCTAAAGCTGGCAACATCGGAGTATGTATTGGCACCTCTGGTCCTGCTGGAACCGATATGATCACCGGTCTTTACTCAGCGAGTGCTGATTCCATTCCAATTCTTTGTATTACAGGTCAAGCGCCACGCGCACGTTTGTACAAAGAAGATTTCCAGGCTGTTGATATCGAGAGTATTGCTAAGCCTGTTACCAAGTGGGCTGTTACAGTTCGCGAGCCAGGTTTAGTGCCCCGTGTATTTCAGCAAGCATTTCATATCATGCGCTCTGGACGTCCAGGACCAGTGTTAATCGATTTGCCAATTGATGTTCAGATGGCTGAAATTGAATTTGATATCGATACTTACGAGCCATTAGCGGTTTACAAGCCTACCGCAAGTCGCAAGCAAATCGAAAAAGCGATGGAAATGTTAATGACTGCCGAGAAGCCATTGATTGTGGCTGGCGGCGGAATTATTAATGCAGATGCTTCTAAGTTATTAGTAGAGTTTGCCGAGTTAATGGGTATGCCAGTAATCCCAACCTTAATGGGCTGGGGTTCAATCCCGGATGATCATCCTTTGATGGCTGGTATGGTTGGTTTGCAAACTGCGCATCGCTACGGTAACGCAACGATGTTAGCAAGCGACTTTGTATTAGGTATTGGTAACCGTTGGGCTAATCGTCATACCGGTTCAATTGATGTGTACACCAAAGGTCGCAAGTTCATTCACGTTGATGTTGAGCCAACCCAAATTGGTCGCGTATTTACCCCTGATTATGGAATTGTTTCCGATGCTAAAGCAGCCCTCGAGTTATTCGTTGAAGTTGCTAAAGAGTGGAAGGCAAAAGGCAAGCTCAATAATTACGGCGATTGGGTAAGCCGTTGCCAAGAACGTAAGAAGCTCATGTTGCGTAAGACTGATTTTGATAACATTCCAGTCAAGCCACAACGTGTTTACCAGGAGATGAACACTGCCTTTGGCCGCGACACTATTTATGTCACCACCATTGGTTTATCGCAAATTGCAGGTGGACAGTTCTTGCATGTGTATGGCGATCGTCAGTGGATTAACTGCGGACAAGCTGGTCCATTAGGTTGGACTATTCCGGCTGCTCTAGGTGTACTGGCTGCTGATCCTACTCGTACCGTCGTCGGTTTATCAGGCGATTACGACTTCCAGTTCTTAATTGAAGAGTTGGCTGTTGGCGCGCAATTTAAATTGCCTTTAGTGATGGTTTTGGTGAACAACAGCTATCTTGGTTTAATTCGTCAGGCACAACGCGGTTTTGAGATGGACTACTGCGTACAGTTAGCCTTCGATAATATTAACGTGGACGACACAACCCTTAAAGGTTATGGCGTTGATCACGGTAAGGTAGTTGAAGGATTGGGTTGCAAATTAATCCGTGTAAGCGATCCCGCCAAGATTAATGCCGCTTTAGTTGAAGCACAAAAGATGGCTAAACACTTCATGGTGCCAGTGGTGGTAGAGGTAATCATGGAGAAGGTAACCAATATTGCGATGGGTATGGAGATTGACAATATCAATGAGTTTGAAGAAGTTGATTGTCGCCACCCAGCTGGTCGTGAGGGCTTACAAATGGCAGGCCTCTTAGACTAAGCATTCTGAAGTAGTTTGCATTACTAGAGCCCAGCTTAAAACCTGGGCTCTTTCTTTTGGTAGGTATTAAGCCCCTAAAGCCTCTAGCAACTCAGTCTCGAGTTGGATCTGTAGCTTTGGGTTCTTACCCAAGTTGGCAGCATCTAAGAGAAGTACGTCCTCTACTCGCTCGCCTAGGGTATTGATCCTTGCGGTATGAATCGAGACTTGATGTTTAGCTAGCACCCTAGAGATTGTGTAAAGAAGGCCAGTACGGTCACTGGCCGATAGTGCCAGTGTGTAATATCTGCCGCGATCATCCGGAACCATATGGACACGTGGCTGAATTGGGAAGGTGCGTGACTGTCTAGAGAGGCGACCCATGCTTGGATTAGGTAAGGGATCTGCATTCGTGAGTGCAGCAGTCAGCTCAAACTCCACTAGTTGAATGATGTCGCGGTAGCTGCCACCTTCATCTATTAAGGTGCTGCCAGATATTTGGAAGGTATCTAAAGCGTAACCATGACGTGTCGTATGAATACGTGCATCCCAAATTGAGAAACCATGTCTTTCAAAGTAGGCGCAAATTCTGGCAAAGAGGTCTTCTTGGTCTTTAACATAGACAGCAACCTGCAATCCATCGCCAATTGGAGATAGTCTGGCCCGAACGATAGGTTGATCACTATTGACCTTGTTGTAAAGATGTCGTGTGAGCCAAGCAATATCAGTTGAATCTTGTCTTAAGAAGAATGCGACATCTAATTGCTTCCAGAGATCTTCATAAGACTCATCATCAATGCCATATAGGCGCAATTTAGCTCTGGACTCTGCTTGATGCTGCGCTAGTTCTGAAGAGGCGTCGGGCTTAGCTCCGCCCAATACTCTGAGAGTGGCGCGATAGAGGTCTTCTAACAACTTCCCTTTCCAGGCATTCCAAACTTTGGGGCTAGTGCCGCGGACGTCAGCCACAGTTAATAAGTAGAGCGCTGTAAGGTGGCGTTCATCACCCACTTTTTTAGCAAATGCTTGCACCACATCTGGGTCGGTAATGTCTTGTTTCTGAGCTGTCTGGCTCATATTGAGATGTTCGGCAACCAGCCATACTATTAGTTCAGTATCTTTTTTATCTAAGCCGTGATCTTTAGCAAACTTACGTACATCAGCCTTGCCTAATTGCGAGTGATCGCCACCACGGCCTTTAGCAATGTCATGAAATAAAGCAGCTATGACTAATAACCAAGGTTTATCAAAGTGCGCCATTAAGCTGCTGCAGAATGGAAATTCATGGGTATGCTCGATCACCATAAAGCGACGGACATTGCGTAATACCATCAGAATATGCTGATCAACTGTATACACATGAAACAAGTCATGCTGCATTTGCCCAACGATTCTTCTAAAGGCAGGCAGGTAGCGCCCCAAGACGCTAGTGCTATTCATGAGATGAAATGCTCGGCTTACGCCCTCTGGTTGTTTGAGTAGCTTCATAAAGAGGGCTCTATTCACCGGGGCAGCACGCCATTTGCTATCCATCTTTTGACGAGCGTTATACAAGGCTCTAAAAATAGTTGCCGAAAGACTTTTTACATTAGACGTTTGAGAAAGTACTAAAAAGGTTCGTAGAATTTGCTCGGGATGCTTTTGGTAAAGCTGCGGATCAGTGATATCTAGGACGCCTTGGCGCTCAATAAAATACTCATTACCTTCACCAGGAATTGGATGTGTCGTTTTTGACTCTTGTGGAAAGAGTAGCGCTTCAATGTTTTGTAGCAGTACATCATTGAGTTGATTTACCGCTTTTGCAGCCCAGTAGTAGCGACGCATGATTGCTTCACTGGCTTCGCGTGATGACTCTTCTTCAATGCCCATAGACTTTGCTAACGCGGTCTGTAAGTCAAAGGCTAGGACATCTTGTCGGCGGCCTGCTAGTAAATGGAGATTCGCGCGCAGTGTCTCTAAAAAACGCTGATTGCGATTCAATTCAGTGAGCTCACGTTGGGTGACTAAGCCTGCTTCATTTAAGTCTTTAAAGGTGTTACCAAGCAATGCGGCCTTACTGACCCAGGAGATGACTTGTAGATCCCGTAATCCGCCGGGACTTTCTTTGCAATTGGGCTCAAGAGCGTAGGGTGTGTTCTGATATTTATAGTGACGCTGAATTTGTTCCGCTTGTTTGGCTTGGAAAAAAGCTTTGGGATCCATCGCAGCTTCGAATGCGTTTGTAAATTCTTTAAATAGCTGTCTTTTGCCGCAAATGAATCGCGCCTCAAGTAAAGAAGTACGCACCGTAATATCTTGTTCGGATTCCGAAATGCATTCGGCAACCGTTCTTACTGAAGATGCAATCTCCAAACCGGCATCCCAACAGTTTGTGACGTATTGTTCAACCTTCTTTGATAAGGATTGAGCCAACTCAGCATTTGTGGGCAGCAATATCAGGATATCAATATCAGAGTAAGGAAAGAGCGAGCTTCTACCATATCCGCCAACTGCAAGCAAAGTAGCATCATTGTTCAAACCACAATCACTCCAAAATTGAGCGAGAAGCTGATCTGTCACTTTACTTAACTGCTTAGTGAGTTTGCCAATGGCTTGAGTTTTTTTAAACTCAGCGTAGGCAATTTCTCGTGCGGCGCGCAGACTCGCTGCATCGGTAATCTGATTTATCCCCTGCTGCAAATCGCTCATGGATTTAGGCGCTAGCTAGGGATGGTCTAAAAGAAAGACCTTTGACGCAATCAGGCGGAGGGTTGCTACCTTCAGACCAAGTTAAGACCTCAACACCGGTTTGAGTAACTAGGAGGGTATGTTCCCACTGCGCAGATAGGCTACGATCTTTTGTTTTGACTGTCCACTGGTCAGGCATCGTACGAATATCACGACGCCCAGCATTAATCATGGGCTCGATTGTGAAGGTCATGCCAGCAAGTATTTTTTCACCCGTACCTGGTTTTCCATAGTGCAGAATTTGTGGATCTTGATGAAATACCTTGCCGATGCCGTGACCACAATATTCACGCACCACTGAGTAGCCAGACTTTTCAGCATGGGTTTGGATGACGTGACCAATATCGCCAAGTGATGCCCCAGGTTTAACTTGTGCAATACCAAGCCACATACATTCAAAAGTAATTTGGGTAAGGCGTTTTGCCATGACAGAAACTTCACCCACCATGAACATGCGACTGGTGTCGCCGTAGTAGCCATCGGGAGTAATCACAGTAATGTCTAAATTAACAACATCACCACTTTTTAAAACTTTGTCACCTGGAATGCCATGACAAATCACATCATTTACTGAGGTGCAAATCGATGCTGGAAAAGGTGGATAGCCTGGAGGCTGGTAGTTCAGTGGTGCAGGAACCGTCTTTTGGACATCGCGCATGTACTCATGGCAAATACGATCCAACTCACCAGTAGTGACTCCAGCTTTGACATAGGGCGTCACATGATCTAGTACTTCGCTAGCCAAGCGGCCAGCTTCTCGCATCCCAAGGATGTCTTTTTCTGCGGTAAATACACTATTCATGCCTTGATTATCAACGACTTGGGCAGTTTTCACCTACTTAGATTGCCTAAAATTTAGGCAATTGCTTTATTTGGAGAGTCCCTGGTGCCACTTTTATACCTCTTCCCCCTATCTGATGCTGGGGTAGGGCTAGCTAGAGCATTGATATTTAAGCTATAATTTTTGTCTCAAGTCTATTTTGGACTTGAAATCACAAGTTGAGCCTTCCAGGGTGGCGTTTTTTAGCGCAGCTAGGACTCAACTTTAGAACCAACCCTTAGGAGAAGTTATGTCAGTAACAATGCGTCAAATGCTGGAAGCCGGTTGCCATTTTGGTCACCAAACCCGTTTCTGGTCCCCAAGAATGGCTCCTTATATTTTCGGCCATCGCAATAAGATCCACATCATCAACTTGGAAAAAACATTGCCAATGTTTCAGGATGCCCTGAAATTTGCAAAACAAGTTGCTGCTAATCGTGGCACTATTTTATATGTTGGTACTAAGCGTCAATCACGCGAGATCATTGCTGAAGAAGCAACTCGTGCTGGTATGCCTTATATCGACAGCCGTTGGTTGGGCGGTACGCTTACCAATTTCAAAACTGTTAAAGGTTCACTGAAGCGTTTAAAAGATATGGCAGTTGCTAAAGAAGCTGGCGACTGGGAAAAGCTTTCTAAGAAAGAAGCTTTGACTAATGACCGTGATCTCGATAAATTGCAAAAAGCACTTGGCGGTATCCAAGATTTGAATGGTGTTCCTGATGCTATTTTTGTTGTGGACGTCGGCTATCACAAGATTGCTATTACTGAAGCTAACAAACTTGGTATTCCAGTAATCGCTGTGGTAGATACCAACCACTCACCAGAAGGTATTGATTACATCATTCCTGGTAACGATGACTCTAGCAAAGCTGTTCTCCTCTATACCCGCGGTATTACTGATGCAATCCTCGAAGGCAAGGCCAATTCTGCTCAAGAAATCTTGACTGCTGTTAAAGCGGGCGAAGAAGAGTTTGTTGAAGAAGGGAAAGCTGAATAATGGCCGCTATTACAGCCGCAATGGTTGGCGAGTTGCGCGCCAAGACTGATGCTCCAATGATGGAGTGCAAAAAAGCTTTGACTGAGGCTGATGGTGACATGGCACGTGCAGAAGAAATTCTGCGTGTCAAACTTGGTAGCAAAGCTGGTAAAGCTGCTTCTCGTGTAACAGCCGAAGGTATTGTTGTTTCATTTATCAATGGCACTAATGGCGCTTTACTTGAAGTGAACTGCGAAACTGACTTCGTTTCAAAGAACGATGACTTCTTGGCGTTTACAAACGACTGCGTGAAGTTGGTTGCTGAAAAGAACCCTGCTGACGTGGCTGCTTTGTTGGCATTGCCATTGAACGGTAAAACCGTTGATGAAGTTCGCAGTGCATTAATCGGTAAGATCGGTGAAAACATCATGCCACGCCGCTTTAAGCGTTTTGCTAACAATAGTAAGTTAGCCTCTTATCTCCATGGCACACGCATTGGTGTGATGGTTGAATTTGATGGTGACGATACTGCTGCTAAGGATGTAGCAATGCATATTGCTGCGATGAAGCCTGTGGCTTTATCTACAGCAGATGTTCCTGCTGAATCTATTGCGATTGAGCGTAGCGTTGCCGTACAAAAAGCTGCTGAATCTGGCAAGCCACCAGAGATCGTTGAGAAGATGGTTGAAGGGTCTATTCAGAAATACCTCAAAGAAGTTTCTTTATTGAACCAAACTTTTGTGAAGAACGATAAGCAAACTGTTGAGCAAATGCTCAAGGCTGCAAATACAACAATCAAGGGCTTTACGATGTTTGTTGTAGGTGAGGGCATTGAGAAGCGCCAAGATGACTTTGCGGCTGAAGTTGCTGCTCAGGTAGCTGCCGCCTCTAAAGCGACTGCTTAATTAGCTATTTTGGGGTTTGCCCCAGATGGTCTGTAATACCTAAAAGGGCATAGAAACCTGAGTTTCTATGCCCTTTTGTTTGATCTTCCCCAAGCCCTTTATAATTTAGTGGAGATATTAAAAAGTGCTTAAAGATCAATAAGCTAAGTAAGTTAATTACTTGGCAAATTACGGAAAAATAAAACATGCCAGCCTACAAACGCGTCCTCCTCAAACTATCTGGTGAAGCCCTTATGGGTGACGACGCTTTTGGAATCAATCCGATTACGATTGATTCCATGGTCTCAGAAATTGCCCAGGTAGTGAGTAGCGGTGTTGAGCTTGCCATTGTGATTGGCGGCGGTAATATTTTCCGTGGCGTTGCTGGTGGTGCTGCCGGTATGGATCGAGCTACTGCAGACTATATGGGTATGTTGGCCACCATGATGAATTCCCTCGCATTACAAGATGCTTTGCGTCAAAAGGGGGTTGAGGCGCGCGTGCAATCAGCCCTTCGAATGGATCAAGTAGTTGAACCTTATATTCGTCCGCGTGCGATTCGTGCAATGAGTGAAGGTAAGGTGGTGATCTTCGCAGCGGGTACCGGTAACCCATTTTTTACAACTGATACAGCAGCTGCTCTGCGCGGTGCTGAAATGGGTGTTGATGTCATGCTCAAGGCAACGAAGGTTGATGGTATCTATAGTGCTGACCCAGTAAAAGATCCGGCAGCAACTTTATATAAGACCATTACCTTTGATGAAGCAATTATTAAAAACTTGCAAGTCATGGATGCCACCGCATTTGCTTTATGTCGCGACCGTAAATTACCAATCAAAGTATTTTCGATTCTCAAGCCAGGCGCATTAATGCGCGTAGTACAGGGTGAATCCGAGGGTACCTTGGTGCACGTTTAATAGGAGGCCTGATGTCTGCAGCAGCAATTAAATCCACAACCGATCAAAAGATGCAAAAGTCTCTTGAGTCTTTGAAGAGTAGTTTGGCAAAGATTCGCTCTGGACGTGCCAATCCCGGAATTTTGGAGCATGTGCAGGTGGAGTACTACGGTAATCCAACGCCCTTGAGTCAAGTTGCTAGCTTAGGTTTAGCCGATGCCCGTACCATTAACGTTCAGCCATTTGAAAAGACTATGGTTGCAGCTATTGAGAAGGCAATTCGGGATTCTGATTTAGGCTTAAACCCAGCATCACAAGGGACTGTAATCCGGGTGCCAATGCCTGCTTTGACTGAAGAGCGCCGCCGTGAACTTACTAAGGTTGTGAAGAGTGAAGGTGAAGATACTAAGATTGCTGTGCGCAATTTACGTCGTGATGCTAATGAGCATTTAAAGCGCTTAACTAAAGATAAAGAAATTTCTGAGGATGATGAGCGTCGTGCGACTGACGATATTCAGAAGATGACAGACAAGGCAGTGGTCGATATTGACAAAATCATTTCTGAAAAAGAAAAAGAGATCATGACGGTTTAAGGACCTGATTGAATTTAAGTTTCTGATGACTCAACACCCCAGTTCAACCCAGGATATTCCTGAGCTAAGCGCGATTCCTCGCCATGTGGCAATCATCATGGATGGTAACGGGCGTTGGGCAGGCAAACGCATGATGCCCCGGGTCGCTGGGCACTCAGAGGGCTTGGCTGCGGTTCGTAAGATTATTCAAGAGTGTCATCGCAGCGGTGTTGAATATCTCACTATTTTTGCATTCAGTTCTGAGAACTGGCGTCGCCCTCCAGAAGAGGTTGGCTTCTTGATGAAGTTGTTTCTGAAATCACTGAAAGGTGAGGTTGCCCGTCTTGCTGAAAATGGTATTTGCCTACGCGTGATTGGCGACCTCAGTCGTTTCGATTCAGCGATACAAGAAATGGTTCAGTTTGCAGAAGAAAAGACTGCTGGGTGTAAAGCGATTACCTTGACTGTTGCTGCTAACTACGGCGGCCGCTGGGATATCTTGCAAGCCATGCGCCGTTGCTTAGAAGTAAACCCCCATCTAAAGTCAGAGCAAGTGACTGAGGAACTGCTTGCGCCCCATCTTTCGATGGCTTACGCTCCAGAACCAGATTTATTTATCCGCACCGGGGGCGAGCAGCGTGTGAGCAACTTCTTGTTATGGCAGCTGGCTTATACAGAGCTGTATTTCACAGATGTCTTATGGCCTGAGTTTGATGAAGTCGAGCTGCGTAAAGCGTTTGAATGGTTTAGTCAACGCGAGCGCCGTTTTGGTCGGACCAGTGCTCAGCTTGCTTCGCAAGCGATGAGTAACGCAGTCTGATTCTTTCAACCCATCAATCATGCTAAAAACCCGAGTTATTACTGCCCTTGTTCTGCTAGCAGTATTTTCCCCCATTCTATTTTTATTGCCAGCTATTTATATTGGTGCATTCTTCTTGCTAGCTGTATTAGCTGCTGCATGGGAATGGAGCACTTTACTTTCTCCTGGAGCTAGGCGGGCTGCCTGGTTCTACGCATTTTTTTGTTTGGGAATCATTTTATTTTTACTAGGCATGCAAAACGCATCTTGGCAATTTGCATTACTACTCTTATCAGTTATTTTTTGGTTCTTTGTAGCACCATTTATTTTGGCAAAAGGTATAAACCTTTCTTTACAAAAGTTACGCCCCTTTTACGTCGTGCTCGGTTTGATCTTATTACCGGCAACCTGGTTTGCTCTGGTTTTCTTACGTGAACTTGGCTTAATATTTTTGTTGACCAGTATGACTTTGGTTTGGATTGCTGACATTGGGGCTTACTTTGTTGGTAAGGCATTTGGTAAACGCAAGCTAGCTTTGCATATTAGTCCAGGTAAGTCTGTTGAAGGCGCTATTGGTGGTTTTGCACTCTCTTATGGCTATGCATTACTCTGTGTATTCTATTTGCCTTTTGAGTCCAGTTTATTTGGAGCATGGGCGATTCGCTTTGGTTGGGTACCGATGTTTTTGATGGTGACAGTTTTAGTAGCCTTCAGCGTCTTTGGTGATCTATTTGAGTCTCAGTTAAAACGTTTGGCTGGAGTGAAAGATAGTAGTCATTTGTTGCCAGGGCATGGTGGTGTGCTCGATCGCGTTGATGCTTTGATCCCAACAATGCCAATTGCAGCATTACTAGCAGGATTTGTGTGATGACAATAAAGCATATCGCCATTCTGGGGTCGACAGGATCTATCGGCGTTAATACGCTTGATGTTATTCGTGCTCATCCAGACCGCTTTAAGGTGGCTGCCCTTACAGCTGGAAAACAAATCGATCGCTTGGCGCAGCAGTGTGCTGAATTTAAGCCTGCTATTGCAGTTGTTTCTGACGCTGATGGCGCAGCTCGCCTAGAGAAGTTATTGCGCGATCAAAAAATAAATACGCAAGTGCTATATGGTCCTCAAGCGCTAGTCAGTGCTGTTACAGAATCAGGGTGTGACACAGTCATGGCTGCGATAGTTGGCGCCGCTGGTTTAGTGCCTACCTTAGCTGCTGCCAAAGCAGGCAAAAGAGTATTACTTGCAAACAAAGAAGCTTTAGTGATGTCCGGCAATTTATTTATGCAAGCCATGAAGCAGGGCGGAGGCAAGCTACTACCCATTGATAGTGAGCACAATGCCATTTTTCAATGTCTTCCTGCTGAATTTTCTAAAACGTCAAATCCAAGTCTGGGTGTGGAAGAGTTGTGGTTAACTGCCTCAGGCGGTCCATTTAGAAGCACTCCTCTGGAGCAATTAGGAGACATTACGCCTGAGCAAGCCTGTGCTCATCCAAATTGGGTAATGGGTAGAAAGATTTCAGTCGATTCAGCAACCATGATGAATAAAGGGCTCGAAGTGATTGAGGCTTTTTGGTTATTTGGTTTACCTTTAGAAAAAATTAAAGTATTGATTCATCCGCAAAGCGTAGTGCATTCCATGGTTCGCTACCGAGATGGTTCTGTGATTGCACAATTAGGTCAACCTGATATGCGCACGCCGATTGCTTATGGTTTAGCGTGGCCAGAACGAATCGAGGCTGGTGTTGCGCCTTTGAGCTTGACTCAATTAGCGGCGTTGAGCTTTAACGAGCCAGACTTGGTCCACTTTCCCTGTTTATCTTTGGCTTTTGCAGCTGCAAAAGCGGGAGGTACTGCACCTACGGTTCTAAATGCCGCCAATGAAATTGCAGTGGCAGCATTTTTGGATGAGGGTATGCCTTATTTGCGCATCCCTTCAATAGTTGAGAAGGTATTAAATTTAATACCAGTCATCAATGCAGACTCGATCGAGTGTATTTTGGAGATTGATGCGCAAGCCAGAAAAGCTGCACGTGATTTTATTTAGGCCATCAGTCTTTCATTTTAAAAAGTAATTAGGAAATTATTTGCAGGCACTTATTACTCTTGCTGCATTTTTGATCACCTTAGGAGTGCTCGTGAGTTTTCATGAGTTCGGGCACTTTTTAGCTGCCCGTTTATGTGGAGTGCGCGTACTTCGGTTTGCAGTTGGCTTTGGCAAACCATTATTCACTTACGTTGCAAATAACAAAACAGAGTGGGTGATTGCTTCTATTCCTCTGGGTGGTTACGTTAAGTTGCTAGATGGTCGAGACCGTCAGCAAATGATTGATCCCGAAGATGAGTTGCATGCTTTTGACCGTAAATCACTGTGGCAGCGCTCCCTGATTGTTGCGGCTGGCCCATTCGCCAATTTTTTCTTGGCAGTGATTTTGTTTGCTCTGATTTATATCTCTGGCGCCCCACAATTGCCTGCACTATTGAAGGCCCCGCCCGAAAATTCAGTAGCTGCTAAATTGGGTGTTGTAGAAGGCGATCGTGTGATTGGTTGGCAGAGTCTACCTAATTCAAATTCGGTTCCCCTTGCCAGTGAATTTGAACCTGTTCTCAGTTGGAATGCTTTGCGCTGGACTCTTTTGGACGCTCTTACCGGCGAGACTGGATTTGCCTTAGAAATACAGTCTCCTTCAGGCAATCGCTACATGAAGACCTTTTTGGCTCAGGATTTGCCCCAATTAAGCCCTCAAAATGATCCTATGCTGGCCCTTGGAGTTCTGCCTAAGTCAGTACCTCTGGCACAGTGGGATGAGCTGAAATTAGGGCCTCTTGATGCCATTGGATTTGCTACCGAGAGGGTATGGTTGATTACTAAGGTCTCTGTAAGGTTAATGGCGGGAATATTCACCGGAAATACCTCGCTAAAGCAGTTAGGTGGCCCCTTAAGTATTGCGGATATGGCAGGTAAGTCTGCCCAAGTAGGTTGGCAGCCCTTTTTTGCATTTTTAGCACTTATAAGTATTAGCATTGGCTTGCTGAATTTGCTACCGTTCCCGATGCTTGATGGGGGGCAGCTACTGTATGATGCATGGGAGTTGGTCGCTGGTAAGCGGGTATCGATTTCGATACAAGAACAGTTCCAGAAAGTGGGCTTTCTATTATTGATTTCTCTATCTGTTCTGGCCTTGTTTAACGATTTACAACGCTATTTTTCGCCTTGAATTTTTTGACCTCACCTCTCCACATTTCTACCCGTCTAATTGCTCAGCTTTTGTTGGTCTTTACTGCCGCGCTCAGTTCACCTATTTATGCGGCCGAATCTTTTGTGGTTAAGGATATTCGCATTGAAGGATTACAACGCGTAGAGCCGGGTACCGTATTTAGCTATTTGCCTGTGCAAGTTGGGGATACTTTTACAGAAGAAAAGAGTGCAGAAGCAATTAAGGCTTTGTATAGCACTGGCTTCTTTAGAGATGTGCAAATTCAGGCTCAGGGTGATGTTCTGATTGTGATTATTGAAGAGCGTCCAACTATCTCTCGTATTGAATTTACGGGTATGAAAGAGTTTGATCAAGAAATTATTCGAAAGTCATTAAAATCTGTGGGTGTTGCTGAAGCCCGTTTTTATGACAAGGCGCTTATTGACAAGGCTGAGCAAGAGTTAAAGCGCCAGTATGTAGGCAAGGGTATGTATGCGGCTGAAGTGGTAGCTACCGCCACCCCGATTGAGCGTAATCAGGTAGCCATCTATTTTAATATTGAGGAAGGCCCAATTGCCAAAATTCAAGAAATTAACTTCATTGGCAATGAATTCTTTAGTGAGAGCACTCTTAAAAGTGAGATGCAGCTAAAGACGGGCGGTTGGCTATCTTGGTATAGCAAAGACAATTTATATTCCAAGCAAAAGTTGACGGCTGATTTGGAGGCAATTCGCTCTTACTACTTAAATCGTGGATTTCTTGAATTCGTCATTGAGTCTACTCAGGTATCGATTACTCCCGATAAAAAAGGTGTTTACCTCACTATCAGTATTAATGAGGGCAAAAAGTTCACAGTGAAAAATGTGAGTGTAGCTGGCGATACCTTGGGTAAAGAAGCTGAGTTCATGCAATTAATCACCTTAAAGCCTGGGGATACTTTTTCTTCTGCTAAATTAGCTGAAAGTACCAAGGCAATCGCTGAGATATTGGGTTCGTATGGCTATGCATTTGCAACTATCAATCCTCAACCTGACGTTCGTCGTGAACTAGCTGAGGTTGATCTAACCTTGGTGGTTGATCCGGGCCGTCGTATTTATGTTCGTCAAGTGGCGATTTCTGGTAACGCAAAAACTCGTGACATAGTCATTCGTCGCGAGATACGTCAGTTTGAGAGCTCTTGGTTTGATAGTGACAAGGTTGAATTGACCAAGAAGCGTTTAGGTCGATTAGGCTACTTCACCGAAACAGACATTACAACTGATGATGTTCCAGGATCTGCCGACCAGGTAGATGTACAAGTGAAGGTAAAAGAAAAACCGACTGGTGCTATAACAATCGGTGCAGGCTTCTCCACTACTGAAAAATTAATTTTGTCTGCCGGTATTAATCAGGACAATGCCTTCGGAACCGGTACATCGGTTGGCTTGAATTTCTCTTTGGGTAAGATTAATCAAAATCTAACCCTGTCGAATTACGATCCTTACTTCACTGAAGATGGCATTAGTCGCTACACCGATCTCTACTATCGCTCATCTAAGCCCTTGTACTACGTTGGCGACCCAGACTACCAAATTAAATCAGTGGGTTCAAACCTTAAATTTGGCGTTCCCTACACCGAGGTAGATCGTGTATTTTTCGGTTCTGGAGTTGAGGCTTACCAAATTAATACTACGTCCAATACCCCTCAGCCCTATTTAAATTATGCTCAAAGTTATGGCATTGCAGCGCCAGGTTGGCCTGCTACCTTGACTACGTATAACATTCCTGTGACTGTGGGTTGGTCGCGAGATGGACGTGACAGTGCTTTGATACCATCATCTGGATCCTTGCAGCAGTTGTCAGGTGAAGTTGGTACACCTGCCGGCAATATGACTTTTTATCGACTTTTTGGGCAGTATCAGAAATATCATTCGTTCTCAAAGGCCAATATATTGTCTTTTAATGGTGAGGTAGGCTATGGTCAGGCCTACGGTTCCAATCCATTCCCAATTACTAAAAACTACTATGTTGGTGGTATTGGCTCTGTACGCGGCTACTCTCCTGGTTCTTTGGGCCCCACGTACTACAACACGACTTATGGCACCTATCAGCCTATCGGTGGCCAGTCCAAAATTGTAAGTAATGTGGAGTACACCGTCCCTGTGCCTGGTTCTGGTATAGATAAGACCTTGCGTGTGTTTACGTTTGTTGATGGTGGTAATGCCTTTGGACAGAATATCAATCTAGTCTTAAAATACTCCTACGGTTTAGGTTTATCATGGATATCACCGTTAGGACCCCTGAAATTTAGTTACGGTATTCCATATAAATCTCAGCCAACGGATAATATCCAGCGTTTGCAGTTCCAGGTAGGCACGGCGTTTTAATTGTTTAAGGAAAGTTTATGAAGTTTTATCAATCTTCAAAATGGCTTCAGCTAGGCTTATTTGCTCTTATGGCAACTGTAGCTGCTCCGAATGTCTTTGCGCAAGATGCGGGCGCAAGAATTGGCGCTGTCAATGTCGATAAAATTTTTAATGAATCCAATATTGCCAAACAAAGTCAAGCCAAATTAGAAAAGGATTTTTCTAAGCGACAGGCCGATATACGAGACGGTGCGGAAAAAATCAGGGCTGCAGCTGAAAAGCTGGATCGCGATTCTGCTGTGATGAGCGAGTCAGATCGTATTCGCCGTCAACGCGAATTGGCAGATCAAGATCGTGAATTGCAGCGTAAACAACGTGAATTTACCGAGGATGTGAATCAGAAAAACCTGGAGGAGCGCGCTAAGATTGCTCAGAAGGCTAATATTGCCCTTCAGCAGGTTGCAGAGCAAAAAAAATTAGATATCATCATTCAGGACCCTCTTTATGCCACTCCTAAGATTGATGTCACTGATGACATCATCAAGGTTTTAAATAGCCTGAAGTAAGTTTATGCTTACTGCCATCGAGCTGGCCGAACAGTTTCAAGCAAGCTTGGTGGGGGAGCCCTCCCAAGCATTTATTGGCCTCGCATCTCTAGAACGAGCTCAAGCCAAGCAAATATCCTTCCTATCTAATCCACTATATCGCCAACAAGCAAGTGATAGCCTTGCAGGCGCATTGATTGTTAGCCAGGATGACCTCGAGTTTTTGCAAGCGAATCTAAGTACAGCTTCATCAAAGCGAGTTTATTTCGTCTCTAAAAATCCCTATGCAACTTTTGCCAGAATGGCCCAATATTTTGCAAGAGCAAGCTCGCCAAAATATGCTCCTGGGATACATCCAAGTGCGGCAATAGATGCAACGGCAATTATTCCCACTTCATGTCATATTGGCCCCTTTGTGCAAATCGGAAACGGTGTCAAGTTAGGTGAGCGTGTAGTAATTCTTGGAAACACTAGTCTTGGAATGAAGACAGTCATTGCGAGTGATACGCTGGTTTACCCCTCAGTATCTATTTATCATGACATACAAATTGGAGAGCGTTGCATTATTCATAGTGGCGCTGTGATTGGTGCTGATGGCTTTGGATTTGCACCAGATTTTTCTGCAGCCGGCGGAGAGTGGGTCAAGATTCCCCAAACTGGCAGAGTTGTGATTGGCAATGATGTTGAGATTGGTGCCTCGACTACGATTGATCGTGGCGCTATGAGCGATACTATCATTGGTTCAGGAAGCAAAATCGATAATCAAGTACAAATTGCGCATAACGTCACTGTTGGTGACTGCTGTGTGATTGCGGGATGTGCTGCAATTTCGGGCAGCACAAAAATTGGTAATTTCTGCATTATTGGCGGGGCTGCTAATTTTGCAGGCCATTTAACGATTGCGGATAGAACCACTGTTTCTGGTAATACCTCGATTATTCGCTCAATTACGCAGCCAGGACAGCATTTCACGGGAGTTTATCCCTCAATGCTTCACAGTGCCTGGGAGAAGAATGCCGCCATCTTGCGCGGCCTAGATAAAATACGTCAACGTTTGCGTTTGCTAGATAAAAATAAAACTACAGAGTCCTAAGACTCTTCTATATTGATTTAATTAAATACTTTCATACGGGCAATCTAATGAGTAAAGAAATAGCAATTGATATCAACCGGATCATGAAGTTATTGCCACATCGCTATCCATTTTTATTGGTGGACCGCGTTTTGGAATTCACGCCTCGTCAAAGTATTACTGCAATTAAGAATGTCACGATCAATGAACCTTTTTTTCAAGGACATTTTCCTGATTTTCCAGTAATGCCTGGTGTACTCATCATTGAGGCCTTGGCGCAGACTGCTGCCTTGTTAACATTTACGGAAGAAAAAGCAGATGATGCTGTCTACTATTTTGCTGGCATTGATGGGGCCCGATTTAAAAAGCCCGTATTGCCTGGAGATCAGTTGGTTATGGTAGCTACTTACCAGCGTGAAAAGGCCGGTATCTATAAGTTCCATGTAAAAGCAACCGTTGATGGTGAGCTGGTAGCTGAGGCTGATATTACTTGTGCCGTGCGTAGGAAGGGCGTGTAATGACTCGGATTCATGCATCTGCTGTTGTTGATAGCAAAGCCGAGTTGGCTAGCGATATTGAAATTGGCCCTTATTCTGTGATCGGCCCCAATGTGAAGATTGGTGCTGGCACCAAGATTGGCTCGCATACTGTCATCGAAGGCTTCACCACAATTGGTAAAGAGAATAACTTTGCTCACTTTGCAGCAATTGGAGGCCCCCCACAAGATATGAAATACCAAGGTGAGCCCACCCAATTAATTATTGGTGATCGCAATACGATTCGTGAATTCACCACTCTTCATACTGGCACAGCTCAAGATGAAGGTATCACTCGCATTGGGAATGATAACTGGATCATGGCTTATGTGCATATTGCCCATGATTGCCAGGTTGGCAATCACACCATTTTCTCTAGTAATGCCCAAATTGCTGGTCATGTTCAGGTGGAAGATTGGGCAATAATCGGTGGTATGTCGGGTGTGCATCAATTTGTCCGAATTGGGCAGCATGCGATGCTTGGTGGTGCTTCTGCTTTGGTTCAAGATATTCCACCATTTGTCATTGCAGCAGGTGATAAAGCTAGCCCTCATGGGATTAATGTTGAAGGTCTGAAGCGTCGCGGATTTTCAAGTGAAACAATTTCTGCACTACGTCAGGCATACAAGGTTCTCTACAAGGATGGCCTTAGTTTTGAGGATGCAAAGGTAGAAATTAAAAAAATGATCACAGCAAATGTAGCTGATGCTGCCACCGTAGAAAAATTGACCGAGTTTCATGATTTCATTGCCGCCTCTACGCGCGGCATCATTCGGTAAGGCACGACTTTGCCTAAGTTAGCTTGTGTAGCTGGCGAACCCTCTGGTGATTTGCTTGCTGCGCCAGTACTCAGTGCTTTAAATCAAATTCCAGATATGGCAGGTCTAGAGGTTTATGGTATTGGAGGACCTCGCATGCAAGCTCAAGGTATGCGTTCCCATTGGCCTATGGAGACTTTGAGTGTTCGAGGTTATGTTGAGGCAGTCAAGCAACTCCCTGCCATTCTTAAACTTCGCAAGGAGCTCATCCAAAACCTGACTGGTGAAGGGCGTCCTGATGTCTATTTAGGAGTAGATGCCCCAGATTTTAATTTAGGTGTTGAGCTTCATTTGCGCAAAGCAGGGATTCCAACTTTACATTTAGTATCTCCATCAATTTGGGCATGGAGAGCAGGGCGGATTAAGAAAATTTCTAAAGCTGTCGAGCGCATGCTGTGCATTTTTCCGTTTGAAACTGAAATCTACGATCGGGCAGGCGTAGCCTCAACCTATGTGGGGCATCCTTTGGCAAGTGAGATCCCGCTTGAGCCAAACACAAATCAGGCTAGAGAAAAAATTACTAGGATACTAAAACTACCTAGTAGTGGTCTCAAGGGAATTGTCATTGCAGTTTTACCAGGCAGCCGTAACTCAGAAATTGAGCTGATTGCGCCGGTATTCTTTGAGACGATGCAGTTACTGACTGAGAAATTAAAAGGACAGAAGCTCCAATTTTTAATTCCGGTAGCTACACCACGATTGCGTGCGCCGCTGGAGCAGCAATTACTTCAAGCTAAAAATATCAATCCTGACATTCAAATTCATTTGCTTGATGGTATGGCAGATGAAGTATTAGAGGCATCTGATGTGGTGTTAATTGCTAGTGGCACCGCCACATTGCAAGCAGCGCTATGGAAAAAACCCATGGTGATTTCTTATAAGGTACCTTGGCTTACTGCGCAAATTATGAAGCGCCAAGGATATTTGCCTTATGTAGGTCTGCCGAATATTTTATGTGGTGAGTTTGTGGTTCCAGAGCTATTGCAAAATGACGCTAGCCCTGAAAATCTAGCCCAAGCTCTCATCGATTGGTTAAATCATCCTTATAAAGTTGCTGAACTCAAGGCACGGTTTTCTCAAATGCATGAGACCCTCCACCGCCCCACTGGTCTCTTAGTTGCGCAAGCAGTTGCTCAAACGATTGCGAACAGTCGCCAGAAAAGAGTGCAGTCGTGAGTCTGATTTGGGTCTGCGGTGTTGACGAGGCAGGTCGTGGACCCTTGGTTGGAGCGGTCGTTGCAGGCGCGGTAGTGCTCGACCCCAACAATCTTATCGCAGGCTTAAAAGACTCTAAGAAGCTGACTCCTGCCAAGCGTGATTTTCTTTATGAGCAAATCATGGAAAAAGCCAAGGCCTGGGGTGTTGGCCAAGCTAGCCCTGCAGAGATTGATGACATTAATATTTTGCAAGCCACGATGCTAGCGATGCGTCGTGCGGTTGAGGATTTAGTGAGTAGATTAGGTGCTTGGCCAGACAAAGTGTTAATTGATGGCAATCGTTGTCCTGAATTGCCCATTCCCTCTGAAGCAATTATTAAAGGAGACGCCAAAGAGCCAGCAATTTCAGCCGCATCTATCATTGCTAAAGTGACGCGTGATCGCCAGATGAAAATACTTGATGCCCTCCATCCACAGTATGGATTTGCACAGCACATGGGCTATCCAACGGAAGCACACTTTGCCGCTTTAAAAGAATATGGCGTATGTGATGAGCATCGTAAAAGTTTTTCTCCTGTACGAAAAGTTCTTGAAGGTATTGCAAGTTAACGATGAACTTCGATCTCATTACTTCTAAAGAGAATCCTCTATTTAAAGAGATTCGCAACCTACAAGCTACTGGCTCCAAAGGGCAAAAGGCAAGGCTAGCGAGTGGCCAGGCCTTATTGGAGGGCATTCATCTAGTGCAAACTTGGGTGGGTGATCCTGCCTTAAAGACCTTGTTTACTTCAGAGATTGGTCTTCAGAATGTAGAAATTTCACAGGCAGTCTATGAACATATTGAAATATGCCCTGATACCAAGCTTTACCAACTCGATAGTGCTTTGTGGGATTTACTCACTGAGTTGGTGAGTGCACCGCATATTGCTGGCCTGCTCAATCTTTCAAAATCGTGCCTAACTCCGCCTCAATCGATCGCCACTCTTACTGGCGATGTACTCATCCTGGACCGCATTCAAGACGCGGGAAATGTTGGCTCTATCTTGCGAACCGCAGCCGCTGCAGGATTTACCCAAGTGATTGCCACAACGGGTTGTGCGCATCTGTGGTCTACCAAAGTATTGCGTGCCGGTATGGGTGCACACCGCTTGTTAGATTTATATGAAGGCTGGTCTAATCAGCAAGTGCTCAGTGCAGTTACAGCACCCATGCTAGCTGCTACTGCGGATGCTGAGTACGACATCTTCTCCTTACAAAAGGAATTGCAGCATCCGGTTGCTTGGATTATGGGTAGCGAGGGGCAGGGGGTATCAGAAGATTTGCTTGCACAAGCTAAAGGAGTATCCATTGCGATCGATGCAAGGGTAGAGTCATTGAATGTCTCAACTGCAGCAGCAATTTGCCTCTTTGAGACGATGCGCGTTAGGCGTAGTTAAGTCAAAAACTATCCCAAAATCGTTTTATCCGATTTCATGGCCTGCAAGATAGTAGTTGCAATTTCTTCAATCGACTTACTGGTGGTTAGAACCCAAGGGATGGATTGTTTTTTCATCATTGCTGTTGCTTCATTAATTTCATAGCGACAGTTTTCTAGTTTGGCGTAATTACTACCGGGCCGTCGTTCATTCCGAATCTCAGAAAGCCGCTCAGCATCAATCATGAGGCCGAAAATCTTTTGGCGATACGGTATCAAGTCTTTAGGTAATTGCCCGCGCTCGAAGTCTTCTGGAATCAGCGGATAGTTTGCCGCCTTCAGGCCATATTGCATTGCCAAGTAAAGACTAGTTGGGGTTTTACCAACCCGCGAGATACCAATCAATATCACATCAGCCTCTACGAGATTTTGATTGGATTGACCATCATCGTGAGCCAAGGAGTAATTAATGGCTTCGATACGGTTCTTATAAGCTTCAGTATCTGCATTGTGATGCAGGCGGTTCATAGCATGGGTTGATTTCAGGCCTAGTGCAGCCTCAAGCGGCGCCACAAAGGTTTGAAACATATCCAAAATCAGGCCATTAGCTTTGCTGACAATATGATTGAGTTCAGGGTTCACCAAAGTGGTGAACACAATGGGTTGAGCACTATATTTGTTGAGTGCTTGGTTGATGTTACTGACGGCCTCATGAGCCTTATCGACGCTATCCACAAAGGGAATGCGAATGTGCTTAAAAGTAGCCTCAAATTGGGCCAGAATCGATTGGCTGAAGTTCTCGGCGGTAATGCCGGTTCCATCAGAAACAATAAAAACTATACGGGTTTCGGTAGACATGGATTTGGCCTAAAAGACAGGGTCAGCACTACAATAGGAACTATTGAAGTATGCCCCATTTGAGTGGCCGCTTGACCAGTTTTTTATTCCCTTAGAGAGTTTTTATGTCCAACCAACAGCAACAAAATAGCAGTATGGCAGATGCCTATGTTTTGCCTTTTGAACAGCTTCGGATGACTGATGTTGAATCAGTCGGCGGTAAGAATGCTTCATTAGGCGAGATGATTTCTCAGTTGTCCTCCACAGGAGTTCGTGTGCCAACTGGCTTTGCGACTACTGCATTGGCATTTCGAGATTTTCTGAAACACAATAACCTGACCGAGCGTATTCAAAAGCGTTTAGAGGGCTTAAATACTGACGATGTACGTGCATTAGCACAAGCTGGCGCTGAAATCCGTAACTGGATCGAAACGGCACCATTTCAGGCAAAGTTAGATGAAGAAATTCGCAAAGCTTTTGCAGTTCTAGATGATTCTGGCAAAGGCTCCTTTGCTGTGCGCTCATCTGCTACCGCAGAAGACTTGCCAGATGCTTCTTTTGCTGGCCAGCAAGAAACCTTTTTGAATGTCGAGGGTATCGACGATGTTCTGAAGAAAATTCGTGAAGTATTTGCCTCTCTCTATAACGATCGTGCGATCTCTTACCGCGTTCACAAGGGCTTTGCCCATGCTGAAGTTGCCCTATCTGCTGGTATTCAACGGATGGTCCGTTCTGATTTGGGCGCTGCCGGGGTGATGTTTACCTTAGATACTGAATCTGGCTTTAAAGATGTGGTCTTTATTACCTCAAGCTATGGCTTGGGTGAGACCGTCGTGCAGGGTGCAGTCAACCCTGATGAGTTTTATGTTTTCAAAACTACTTTAGCTCAGGATAAGAAAGCAATTATTCGCCGCTCTTTGGGTTCTAAATTAATTCAAATGCAATTTGCACCTAGAGGCTCTACTGAAAAAGTCCAGACAGTGGACGTTACCCCAGAAAAGCGCAATCGTTTTTCTTTGGAAGATGCAGATATCACTGAGTTGGCTAAATATGCCGTCATTATCGAAAAGCACTACGGTCGTCCAATGGACATCGAGTGGGGTAAAGATGGTCAAGATGGTCGCATCTATATTCTTCAGGCACGCCCTGAGACTGTGAAGAGTCAAGCAGCCGGCCAAGTCGAGATGCGTTATAAGCTCAAAGGCAGCTCTAAATTATTAGCTAAGGGCCGTGCAATTGGCCAGAAGATTGGCGCAGGCCCGGTGAGAATCATTCGCGATCCTAGCGAAATGGACCGTGTACAGCCAGGCGATGTATTGGTTGCTGATATGACGGACCCGAACTGGGAACCAGTGATGAAGCGTGCTTCTGCAATTGTCACTAACCGTGGAGGTCGTACTTGCCACGCAGCGATTATTGCGCGTGAGTTGGGTGTACCTGCAGTAGTCGGTTGTGGTGACGCTACTGAGCATTTACAAGATGGCATGATGGTTACCGTATCTTGTGCTGAAGGTGATGAGGGTCACATTTATGATGGCTTGATCGAAACTGAAGTATCAGAAATATCTCGAGGTGTATTACCAGAGATTCCTGTGAAGATCACGATGAATATTGGTAATCCTCAGTTAGCATTTGATTTTTGTCAAATCCCCAATGCGGGTGTAGGTCTTGCCCGTCTTGAATTCATTATCAATAACTATATTGGTGTTCATCCACGTGCAGTATTGGAGTACCCAAACATTGATCCTGATCTGAAACGTGCTGTAGAGAGTGTGGCCCGGGGTTATGCCAGCCCACGTCAGTTCTATGAAGATAAATTGGTTGAGGGAGTAGCAACGATTGCAGCTGCCTTCTATCCAAAGCCCGTAATTGTGCGTTTATCTGACTTCAAATCGAATGAATATAAGAAGTTGATTGGTGGTTCACGTTATGAGCCTGATGAAGAAAATCCAATGCTAGGCTTCCGTGGCGCATCACGCTATGTATCTGCAGATTTTGGCGAAGCCTTTGCTCTTGAGTGCGCAGCAATGAAGCGCGTGCGCGAAGAGATGGGCCTTGATAACGTAGAGATCATGGTTCCGTTTGTGCGGACCATTAATCAAGCTAAGCGTGTGATTGAGATGATGGAAACGCTGGGTCTGAAGCGTGGCGTCAATGGCTTGCGTCTCATTATGATGTGTGAGATTCCATCAAATGCGATTTTGGCTGATCAGTTCTTAGAGCATTTCGATGGTTTCTCTATCGGCTCTAACGATATGACTCAATTAACCTTGGGCCTAGATCGCGACTCCGGCATGGAGTTACTTGCAATTGATTTTGATGAACGCGATCCAGCTGTAGAGTTCATGATTGCCCGCTCTATTGATGCCTGTCTCAAACAAAACAAATATGTTGGTATCTGCGGCCAAGGTCCATCAGATCATCCAGACTTTGCACGTTGGTTAGTAGAGAAGGGTATTACTTCAATCTCATTGAATCCAGATAGCGTGATTGAGACCTGGGAAATGTTAGGTAAGAATTTAAAAACCTAAACACTAAAGCAGCACACTAAAAGGCCTAGATTGAATCTAGGCCTTTTTTTCAAAAATGCTAGGCGTTTAAATCGCCTCTGGCAATACGGCCTTTTTGAACTTCCCATTCACGCTCTTTGGTAGCCGCACGTTTGTCATGTTGCTTTTTACCTCTAGCTAGCCCAATTTCGCATTTCACATTGCCTTTGGAGAAATGGAGATTAAGCGGTACTAAGGTATAGCCTTTTTGCTCTACCTTGCCGATCAGTTTGCGGATCTCAATAGCGTTGAGAAGTAGTTTTCTGGTACGGGTGCTATCTGGAACAATATGAGTAGAAGCAGAAAGCAGGGGGGTGATATGGCAGCCGATCAGGAAAAGCTCCGCCTGGCGAATGACGACATACGCTTCTTTGATGTGCGCGCGACCTGCGCGGATGGCTTTAACTTCCCAGCCCTCCAGTACAAGACCGGCCTCGAAGCGTTCCTCGATAAAATAATCGAAGAAAGCTTTTTTGTTATCGACGATACTCATAGTTATTTGGCTTCCAAGATCGATTATGGCAGACGTCAACAAGACCGTTTTAATTGGCCAATCAGCCGACCGAATGTATGGCTTGGTAACCGATGTGGCGCGATATCCTGAATTTTTACCCTGGTGCGGCGGGGTAGAGATTTTTGAGCAGACCGAAACGGTTCTGGATGCCAAAATTAATATCCATTTCAAGGGTATTAATCAGTTTTTTCATACTCGCAATGTCAATCACCGCCCAGAAACGATTGATATGGTTTTCGTGGATGGGCCGTTTAAGCATTTTTCGGGCCAGTGGAATTTCATCCCCCTACGAGAAGATGCCTGCAAAGTCGAATTTAAGCTGCATTGGGAATTTAAGAGCGCCATTCTGGATAAGATTATCGGCCCTGTTTTCAGCCATATTGCTGGTACTTTTGTGGATTGTTTTGTAAAAAGGGCGGAGGATCTGGATGGCTAGTCACAGCCTAGATCTCTTGCTTTGTGATGCCAGAAAGGGTGACCCTGTCCTGAGTCCATTTCAGTTAATTCTCAAAGATGGCGAATTAGCTACGGTGGGTTTGGCCTTGGTAAGGGCAGGTATTGCGACTGGTCAAGATGACCCGGTCTTAGCCAGAAAAGGCTGTTTTGGGGTGTTTGGAAAGCGTAAAGATTGGGATAGCCCTATTTACTCAGGGGATCGTGTGGAGCTGTATTCCCCGCTTTTAATTGACCCTAAGAGCGTTCGTCGTAAGAAGGCCAATCAGAACCAAGATGCCAAATTCCAGGCTGCCGCATCTAAAAGAAAGGCTAGGAGGCTATAATCTGTTTTTGTGACTAGGGGTTTTGTATGCGACTCATTCAAAAAGCACTCACTTTTGACGATGTGCTCCTCGTGCCGGCCTATTCATCGGTACTCCCTCGAGATGCCAGTCTGGCAAGTAAGTTAACTCGAGAAATTTCTCTTAATACACCGCTAGTGTCTGCTGCAATGGATACCGTGACCGAAGGTCGTTTGGCAATTGCCATGGCTAGTGAAGGTGGTATTGGCATCATTCATAAGAACTTAACGCCAGTTGAGCAAGCGCGTGAAGTGGCAAAAGTAAAGCGTTACGAATCAGGGGTTCTGCGCGACCCAATTACTATCGCTCCAGACGTCACCCTTCGCCAAGTGATTCAACTTTCTCGTGAACATGGCTTTTCTGGATTTCCAGTTCTGGTTGGTAAAGAAGTTGTTGGCATTATTACAAACCGTGATTTGCGTTTTGAAGAAGATTTAGATGCTCCAGTAAAAACCAAAATGACTCCACGTGAGCGTTTGGTGACTGTAAAAGAGGGTTGCTCATTAGAAGAAGCAAAGCGCTTAATGAGTCAACATCGCTTAGAGCGCGTATTGGTTGTGAATGACAAATTTGAATTACGCGGTCTTATTACTGTTAAAGATATTCTGAAGGCCACTGAGCACCCTAATGCTTGTAAAGACAGCGAAGGCAAGCTGCGCGTGGGTGCTGCGGTTGGTGTAGGTCCTGATAATGATGAGCGTATTGAGCTTTTAGTACGCGCTGGGGTAGATGTGATTGTGGTTGATACTGCTCATGGTCATAGCCAAGGTGTTCTAGATCGCGTCAAATGGGTGAAGAAAAAATTCCCACATGTGCAAGTGATTGGCGGCAATATAGCCACTGGCGATGCTGCGAAGGCCTTAGCCGATCATGGTGCTGATGGCGTTAAGGTTGGCATTGGTCCTGGCTCAATTTGTACTACTCGGATTGTTGCGGGGGTTGGTGTTCCTCAAATTACTGCGATCGTCAACGTAGCTGCAGCTCTGAAGGGTACCGGTATTCCATTAATCGCTGATGGTGGCGTGCGTTACTCTGGTGATATTGCAAAAGCATTAGCGGCTGGCGCAAGTTCTGTGATGATGGGCGGTATGTTTGCTGGTACAGAAGAAGCCCCAGGCGAAGTGTTCTTGTACCAGGGACGTTCTTATAAGAGTTATCGCGGCATGGGTTCATTGGGTGCGATGGCTGATGGTTCTGCAGATCGCTATTTCCAGAGCGATATCGTGGCCAATGCTGAGAAACTGGTACCAGAGGGCATTGAGGGGCAAGTTCCCTATAAGGGCAGTGTTTTAGCAATCTTGCATCAACTCACAGGCGGCATTCGTTCCTCAATGGGTTATCTGGGTTGCAAAACCATTGCTGAATTGCATGAAAAAGCCAATTTTGTGGAAATTACTTCAGCGGGTGTGCGTGAGTCACATGTTCATGATGTGAAGATCACTAAGGAATCACCGAACTACCATATCGATTAAAAATAAATGAAGGCTGAATTTAAGACTGATCCTTTCGTGCACGACAAAATACTGATTCTCGACTTTGGTTCACAAGTAACCCAATTAATTGCTAGGCGCGTGCGCGATGCACGTGTGTATTCTGAGATCCATCCTTACGATTGTGATCCAGAATTTATACGCAAATTTATTGAAGAGCAGGGTGGCAAGGGAATTATTCTCTCGGGTGGCCCAAGCTCTGTAACTGAAGCTGGCAGCCCACGTGCGCCCCAAATCGTTTTTGAACTCGGAGTGCCTGTTTTAGGAATTTGCTATGGCATGCAAACGATGGCAGTTCAGTTGGGTGGTGCAGTTGCATCTGCTGAGTCATTAGGTAAGGCAAGGGAGTTTGGCTACTCTGAGGTTCGTGCTCATGGCCATACCAATCTCCTCAAAGGTATACAAGACTTTTCTACTAGCGAAGGCCATGGCATTCTCAAGGTATGGATGAGTCATGGTGATTCAGTAACCACTTTGCCACCTTCATTTAAGTTGATGGCCTCTACCGACTCTTGCCCGATTGCTGGCATGGCAGATGAAGAGCGCCGCTTCTATGCATTTCAGTTTCATCCAGAAGTAACCCACACTATCCAAGGTACTGCGATTATTGAGCGCTTTGTACATGAGATTTGCAAATGTAAGCCAGATTGGGTGATGGGCGATTACATCAGCGAGGCCGTTGAGCATATCCGTAAGCAAGTAGGCAATGAAGAAGTCATTCTGGGTTTATCGGGCGGTGTTGATTCTAGTGTTGCTGCTGCTCTCATCCATCGTGCCATTGGCGATCAACTGACTTGTGTGTTTGTTGACCATGGGCTGCTTCGCCTCAATGAAGGCGATATGGTGATGGAGATGTTTGCACGTAATTTAGGTGTCAAAGTCATTCGCGTCGATGCAGCCAAAACCTTTATAGGTAAGTTAGCTGGCGTGTCTGACCCAGAAGCAAAGCGCAAAATTATCGGCAAAGAATTTGTAGAGATTTTTCAGACTGAATCTAGCAAGATCAAGAATGCCCAGTGGCTTGCCCAAGGAACGATCTATCCAGATGTGATTGAGTCTGCTGGCAAAGGAAAAAAGGGTGCCCATACTATTAAGAGCCACCACAACGTGGGAGGCCTACCTGAGGATATGCACCTGAAGTTGTTAGAGCCTTTACGTGAATTGTTTAAAGACGAAGTGCGTGAACTTGGTGTGGCATTAGGTTTGCCACGTGAAATGGTGTATCGCCATCCATTTCCTGGTCCAGGCTTAGGTGTTCGTATTTTAGGAGAGGTCAAAGTAGAGTTTGCAAATCTTCTGCAACGTGCTGACGCTATCTTTATTGAAGAATTACGCAACACCATTGATGAGGTAAGTCAGAAGTCTTGGTATGACTTAACTAGTCAGGCTTTTGCAGTATTTCTTCCGGTTAAATCAGTTGGCGTCATGGGCGATGGTAGAACCTATGAATACGTAGTTGCACTCCGGGCAGTTCAAACACAAGACTTTATGACTGCGCATTGGGCGCATTTGCCACACGAGTTATTGGGTAAAGTTTCTAATCGAATCATTAATGAAGTGCGCGGCATCAATCGAGTGGTTTACGACATCAGTGGAAAACCACCTGCAACGATTGAGTGGGAATAGCGCTTCAATAGGAGACCTGTTTTTGCAACAGATCACTGCACAATGTCGGATGACGGATCTGATTTTCAAAATCGGGGCAACAGGGTTGTTGCATACGATACCCCTAGATCGAATTATTACAATAATATTACCAATAGCTTTCTTCAGCGAATCATGATGGGATTGCTAGTTTCTAAGTATTGGGTAAATTAATTTATAGTTTTCTTGTGCTTAAAGCGCTCATCAGGGCAACTTTGAGTCAAACATCTTTTTCACGGCTGATGCATATAATTTGCCAGTATCTCAGGCTTATTTTTTGATGTAGGTTATCGCCTTTAGCAATTAGAACTATCAATTTTGGCTAATAATGCTAAATTTAGGGCAATTCCATATTTTATCTTTAGCCATGCTGAGCTTTATCCATAAAAAATCAAATCAATTTATAAATAGGCAATACGCTTGTATTACCTATTTTTTATTGATCTTGACTTTAGGTTTTTTGCCAGTGATGAGTTATGCCCAAGATGCAGGTACATTGCAACGTGAGTTAGAGCTTCAGCTTCAGCGCTCTGCGCCAAAACCTCAACTTCAACCAGAAAAGCCAGTACCGCAAAAACAGACTAAGCCTAACGAGCAAAAAGTGGTTTTCAAAGGTTTTAAATTCCAAGGAAATACTTTACTAAGTAATGCGCAATTAGAAGAGGTTGTTAAACCCTGGGTCAATACGGAAATTACCTTTTCGGACTTAAAAGATGTGACTACGGCGATTCAAAATTTATATGCCCAGAACAATCGAATCGCTCAAGCGACCATTCCGCCCCAAGATATTGTCGAGGGCATTCTCCTAATTACCATTAATGAAGGTAAGTTGGGCTCTGTAATTGTCGAACCAGCCAAGCCAGGCCAGAAGCTTAGGTTTAATTCTGAAACAGCTAAGCTTTACCTTACAAGCAATGATGAGGATGATCCCTATATAAATTCCAAGCCAATTTACCGAGGGATGGCTTTATTAAATGGATTGCCTGGGGTTCAAGCCACAGGTGAGTTTGAACCAGGTCAGAATTTAGGTGAAAGTGATTTTCGGGTAAAGCTTAGCGATGGGCCTCTCTTTAGTGGCCAAGCAGCCGTAAGCAACTATGGTATTTCAAGCACAGGTGTAGGTCAGGTCTTGGCAAGTTTAGCTCTGAATAGTCCCACTGGCTATGGCGACCAAGCTAACTTGGATGCGATTCAATCTTCGGGGTCAACTTTGGCTCAATTGGCTTACTCACTTCCAGTTGGTTACGATGGTTGGAGAGTAGGGGTAAATGGTAACTATTTGACTTCTAAAACCCTACCGGGTTGGAGTGAAAATCAAGTTGAGGGAACTGCGAACACGATTGGCCTTAATACCACTTATGCCCTATATCGCAGTGAAGGCAGCAGTGCCAATTTACGGTTTAGTGTAGAAAACAGAAATTATCAAAATAAACAAAGTGGAGCAGTTATCAGTCAGTATCAAATTAAGACTACCAATGTAGCTATTAGCGGGAGTTTTCCCGATACCTCCCAATCGCTGATCAACTATAGCCTTAGTGGAACTTTGGGCAATCTTAATATTCAAAATTTGACCCAGGCGGGTGCCGACCTATCAGGCCCCGGAACAAATGGCAACTATACAAAAATAAGTTTTTTTTTAAGCCGTACCCAAGCCCTGAGTTTTTTGAAAGATACCACTTGGCTTTTATCGGCCAGCGGCCAGTTAGCCAATAAAAACCTCAATAGTGCGGAACAACTGTATATGGGCGGCCCCTATGCAGTAAGGGCTTATCCAGTGGCGCAAGGAGCGAGCTCCCAAGGACTTATCTTATCAACCCAATTGCTGTATCGCTTCGATATGGGCCTAGAAGTCGGGGTATTTGGTGATTTGGGTATTGCTCAGCAATACGCAACTCTTTATCCGGACTGGCAAGGGGCAACAAATGCAAATAATATCTATCAATTAGGGGCAGTTGGCCCCACTATTAAGTACAACTATGATAATTGGGCATTTGATGCCATGGCTGCTTTTAGGGTTGGCCAGAACCCTTTGTATAACTCAAGCGGGGAACAGCTCAATGTCGATAATTTCTATCGAAGAGTCCAGGCCTGGATAAGGGGTACTTATAGTTTTTAGAAGTTGAGAATTTTTTACGTAAATTTGTTATTATTTAAAACGTTTTCCTCAAAAAAATCGATTTGAAGCCAAAAAATCCA
>Ga0194056_10000048_pt1 | contig 46473 bp, 31 predicted proteins | sample SepL4413m_MetaG_FD_155458 | JGI IMG/M metagenome (GOLD analysis project Ga0194056, IMG submission 155458) | Anoxic zone freshwater microbial communities from boreal shield lake in IISD Experimental Lakes Area, Ontario, Canada - Sep2016-L442-13m | ecosystem: Environmental > Aquatic > Freshwater... | reverse complement strand
CGACAGTGTGCTTCTGCGCAAGTTCAGGAGCCCTGACTCACTGGCCGTATCTGTCAGTTCCAAATCACGCACCATCAATTCCTCCATATCCGTGAATTCGCCTTTTAACTCAATCGCCAGATCCGCCAGCGTTCCGCCCCCCACGATCACGGATGGCTCAACACGGCGTTCATAACCCGGCTTGGAAACCGTGACGGTGTAGGTTCCCGGAGGCACTCCCTCAAACAGAAAATGCCCGTCTTCAGTCGTGGTTTGCTTCAGGTTCAATTCGACCAACTGAACGACTGCCTGAGCGGCCGGTCCGCCGAACTCAGCGTCCGACACCGAACCTCGAAGCCCCCCAAATGGCACCTGCCCCCAGGCCGGCGCCCCCAAGGCAAGTTCAAGCACCAGGATGGCCCTGACCAGCCACCCTCTATGGCTGTGCGGCATCGAATGTCCCTGCCAGGCGCTCGAGCTTCTTTTGGATATCTCCATCCATGACCTCTTTGTGTCCTGTCAGCAACACACATACATCCACGCCGGCGATAGCCCGTGGACGGCGGTTCACAAGTTCAATAGCGATGTCGAGCGCACGAAGGTAATAGGCCCGGGCCTTGGCTAAGTCGCCCGTTGCCGCATAGGTTTCAGCCAGCTTGGCATAAGCGAAAGGCTGGAAGATGACCTCCAATTTTCGCCCAATACTTTTTTCCGCCGCGTCAATCATGCCCTGGCTCTTGCCCCGGTCACCGAGTTTATTCCACAAAACCGACGCTTCACCCAACATTGATATCTGAATATCCACCGGCAATCTTACGGCACCGATGATATTGGAGGCGACTTGATCCAAACATTCGCGAGCTTGATCAGCCAACCCGTGAGTTGCCATGGCGTCGATGACCTTTAACTGCAATTCCCAGCGCCGATAGGGCTTGACACGTTCCGTCGTTGTCCAGGCACTCAGAATCATCTGGGTGGCTGTGCCCGGATTGATCTGGCCGGAAACCACCAGGTCCAGATACCCCCGCACACTTGCATCCGCCGTATCAAGCCCGTTGGTCTTCGCCAGGTTATTCAGGATGCCAGTGGCCTCATCCACCCGACCTGTTTTGGCAAGCGCGAGCGCCAGGTTGGCCGCCACGTCCCCCCCCAAACTGGAGTGGGCATTGAACTTGGCCGCACCCTGGGCCACATCGTTCCCCCTCCCCAGCAAGGCCTGGATGCGAATTATAGTTGAACGGAGATAATCACGCTGCCAATCTTTTGCCGTGAAACCACAGGTTTCGAGTTCGGGAAGCATGGCTTCAGCTTTCACCTTCTCACCGTGTGTGACCAGCCACTCTGCTATGGCAGCCAGAGCCATTCCCCTGCTCCAATCTTCAATTTGTATCGCACAGGCGCGGGCCTTTTCTGGATCTCCTTCCGCCAGGTAGGCGAGGGCTATCTTCTTCTGGGCCTGGCCGCGATCGCTCAAGTCGATGGCCGCGTTGGTTATCGCACAGGCATATTTCCAACCGTAACTGAGCGGGACGTTCGTGCCCGCGTCCGCCGGTTTGGTCACCGCAGGGCCGCAACCCGTCATCATTGCGAGAATCAGCATGGTGGACGCGGCGCATCCAGTCACCCAGCCTGCTGCATTTATTTTCTGTCTTATTTTGTTCATTATCTACCTTCCTGCGACATCTGTTATTCCGCTTAATTGAAGAATGAGTAATTATGCACAGCCATGTTAGGCATCCATTAGGGGAGTGCTATTATTGCGCGAGATCCTCTCTCAAAAAAAAGGCGGCGGGAAGATTCCCGCCGCCAGTACTCCACTGAACCCCTTATCTGCAGGTTCAACTGTTTATTTCATTACTTGACGATATGCACACCCGCAACATAGAGCTGATCAAAGGTCACGATATTGTCTTTGACCAGATCCACACCGAAGTAGATGTCATATGTGCCAGTCGGCAACGACGCGGTTGAGATCGCGATCGGGGCGGTGGTGCTCAGGAGAGGCCCTTGCAGCGTACTCGTCAAACCGACCACCCAAGCGCCCGTGGCGAGGTTGAAGCGGTAGATGGCGCCCGTTGATTTCACCGCCACCAACCAGAAGTCGGCGTTGATGCCTTCATAGGTATCGGAGTTAAGCGCGATATTCACGACGCCAGCGCCACTGGTGATCGTCGGCACAATGCCGGTTTCATCACCCGTAGGAACGTTGTTCGTCACGAAACCGCCCAAACGCCACGGGGTGCTCCACGGACCCGCCCAGTTCTTCTTGCCCATGGCGCCGATGAACTGCACAGGAGTATAGAACCCGTCCGCAGGAGGCTGCACACCGTAGGTCGCAATGGCGCTCCAGAAGTTCGTATTGGCCCGTGGGTCGAGCTTCTTCACGCAGGTGTAGGGATGCGCAACAGGACGCATTGTGGTCTGGAAATTATAGACGGTGGTATCTCGCTCGTAATAGGCAATCGGGGTCATTGCCGGAGCCGGCAAGCTGGTGTTGTCGAAGACAAGGTTGCCGCCCGCGTTACCCGCCGCGACGACATCATAACCCGTGTTATTGGGGGTATACCCGAAGTGCTCATGGGTGGAGAAGCGGCTATTGTCTGTTCCAACCAGCACTTTACCGGCTGTGGTCGGATATCCGTTCGTCATACCAATGGAGTGCGGGGTCGCGAAGTTCCAGAACAAGTTGCGCTTGAACTCGAGCTTCTTGGAGCCGGCAATGGCATCAGGGTAACCAATGTAGCTGGCAAACCCGGGGATGTTCACAGCCAAACCCTGACGGTTCGTGTTGCCCAGGAAATAGCCGTCTTGCGCATAGTCCTGATACAACTTCATCGCCGAGCAGTTCGAGCCAAACGCCCAAGAGTTGGTATTGCCTTCAATCAATGTGATACCGCCGGCGAAGTCCATCGCGATACCGTTGTAGATCCGGCCACCGGCATTGTCGCGAAGGTTCGCGAAGGTGTTCGCAGGATCACCGGAACCTCCAAGGCCAACAAATGTGTAGTTGAACAACGAGCCGCAGGACTGGGGATCATCATTGAACCCTGTTCCATCGCCAGCGCCGTCCCACTCCAGCCCTTTGTCGGAACTGTCAGGCAACTGCGTACCACCGCCCGTGATGGTGCAAACACCCTGCACGACCAGTGCAAACTGGATTTTGCCCCGCCAGCCGGTGTCGGTATCGATACCGTCATCGGTGCCATTCCAGGCAACCAAGTGCTTCATGTTGGCGGTACCACCAAAGAACTCAATGACGTCATCCTTCGTGTTGTACACGTCCAGATGATCAATGGTTGTCCCTCGTCCCACGCCGCAGAAGGTGATGCCGTTGATCTCCTTCGTCGGGCCAAGCACGAATCCACCGTATCGGCTCGAGACGTAGTTCAGGATACCGCTGTTGTCCATATCATCCTGGCCACCGTAACTGCAATCGCCAGTGATATGGCTCAGCCCTTCGATAGCCGACTCAATACGACCATCTGGCGGGTAGATACCTGAGCTATCCAGGGAATCCCACGCGATGTATGACCGCCCGGCAAGGATCAGTCCGCCCCACTGACCGGTGAGTTGATTGTTCAACTTACCGTAGTCTGTGCCGACGGGGTTATTGGTGCTTCCCGGATTGGCGCCGATGCTGTCATCGTACTGATCCGTGAACACGATCGGGTTTGCCGCCGTGCCCTGGGCGTTGATCTTCGCACCACGGCAAATGAGCAGAGAACCCGGCTCGCTGGCCACAGGTCCCACGGGGAGTCCCCGGATGACCGTTCCTGGCTGAATCGTCAGGGTCGCGCCGTTCTTTACCAAGATCAGGCGATCCAATTTGTACACATTACTGCTAAACCAGGTCGTGCTCGCGGTAACGTCGTTTGAAACGACGATATCGGCAGCTCCGGCCTGCTGCGCACCGAGCGCAAGCGCCGCCGCGGACATCAGTCCCGCTAAAACTTTGTTTGTATTCGTTTTCATTGTTTCTTTGTTTCCTAACAGTTTATCGATCTCTTGTTTATTGTTCTTTACTTTGGATTAACTACCACACTGACTTTTTATTTTGCCGTTTTACCATCGTTTCACCTTGATGCCCCGCGCCTTGCCGTTGCCCGCGAACCCACCTCCCTTTCCTCTTTTTTTCTTTTCGCGGTTTGCGGTTTTTGCCCCCGCCTTCCGCTCCTCTTTTCTGATTTCTGATGGGCTCATACTCATAAACCCCCGTTTGCAGTGAATTAGGAGTTCTATTTTTTTCGATTAGTCTTCAGGGGCGGATGGAGACAGAAAATGACTGTTTCAGGAGCGGAAGATTAGGCTAAGAAGAAGAGAATCTAACATGGATGTACATGATAGACAGGATGGGAAAGACGGAGTGGGTTTAATTCGAACGGAAAGAAATACTCAGACATCCTTGAACCGGTAGCCGACGCCACGCACGGCCTCGATGCAATCCGCATACGAGCCAAGTTTCTTGCGTAAGCCAACCATCTGGACGTCCACGGCTCGCTCGGTTACGGCGATTTCCTCACCGCGCACGGCGTCGAGAATCTGCTGACGGTTCAGCACTCTGCCGGGGCGGCTGGCGAGAAAATGTAGCAGATGAAATTCCGTCACTGTGAGACTTTCGATGGGCTTACCTCTGGCAAGTACTTGAAAACGGCTTGGGCTGATCTCTAGGTCGCCCGCCCGCAGTTCACCCTTCTGATTATAGACGTGAACCTGCTGTCGGCGCAGTACCGCGCGGATCCGGGAGATTAGAATTTTGATGCCGAACGGCTTGCCCACATAGTCATCCGCCCCGAGCTCCAAACCCAAGATGATATCCGATTCCTCACCCTTGGCTGTGATCATGATGATCGGAATGTCAGCCGTTGCAGGGTCTCTTTTCAATTTCCGGCATACCTCGAGCCCGCTCATTCCCGGTAACATGAGATCAAGAAGAATGAGGTCGGGCTTCTTCTGGGCCACCACATTCAGCCCCCCCTCACCGGACATGGCTGAGACGACTCCAAAGCCTTCACGTGTCAGGTTAAAGTTCACCAGCTCGAGAATGTCTTTCTCGTCGTCGACAACCAGTATCTGTTTTTGAGCCACGGCCATAGGACATCCCACGCAATCCATTCACACGGATAAGTATTCCGAAATACCCGCCTACTTTGCCGCAGGTTCATTAGCTCCCGATTAGTGGAATGTCAGATATTCGTAAGAACACTGGCACTTGAACTGCGTTCTAACAGCACTCTGATTGTGCGCTAAAGATCATGGCTGGGGGCCGGTCGGCGCACGAGGGGCAAGGCGTAGCCGCTGAAATTGGGTGAACTTGCGAACACCACTTGAAAGGGGGGATCACGGAAAGGGGGTTTCCAAAGGGGGAAAACTGAGGAGGGAAACAGCATTGACAGTTCCAGTCCCCGCGTATGCGGGGCTTCGAGGGCGGCTACCGCCGACCGAGGTATTCAAGGGACTCAGCGCTGGAACCGACTTCGGAGGTTCGAGCGCGTGTGGGACAAGTCAAAAACGATGCACCGCCATGACCCTGAGAAAGCAACTGAATGGATCATAGGCAGTCCCGGCGGTGCTACGAGTAGCGGAGCCGACGGCGTGCTGGCTGGCCTTTTCCCGCAGCCAGCATGACGGAGGCGTAGCGGTCAGTGGGGAGTCAATAAAAGGCCCGAAGGGTCATGGCGAGTGTAAAATCGATGCAAGAGACCGAAGGTCATTATCGGCAAAGTTGCAATTTTCGGGCTGACCCGTCCGGTTCTGTGATGTGACTCCTATGCCTCAAAAAAACGAAAACGTTTTCGTTTTTTTCGGCGAACAGTCCCGGCGGCGCTCCTGTCGGAACCGAAAAGTCATCACCATCAGCCTTCGTCGCTAATCATTCGCCCAGAACATCTTCAATTAACCTGTCCCTTATCTTCCCTGGTATGGGACACTTTTCATGCTTCACGCTTCCCGAACCTCGTTCTAACGTTTTCCTGATTGAGGACTAACGGAAGCATGAAATCATGAGCACCTTGTTTATCGGAGATCAATACAATGACAGGGCTGGGCGATTTTCATTTCATGGCGACCTCGATTGCGGGCTTTATGGCTCCTGATATCGCCCTAGCCGCCATCCGGGCGGGCGAAATCGGCATTATCAATGGCGAGTCGGCGCCGTCCGAGGCCGCCCTGCGCTCCGCCCTCGCCGAACTCCGCGACGCCCCCCGCGAACGATGCGGTTTGCGCCTTGACCTGGGCAATACCACCATCACTCCCGGCCTCCTGAAAGACCTGCCTCCGCAGGTGGGCTGGATTATCCTCGCCCGCACTAAACCCGCGGAAGTGGGCGGGCATATCCTCCGCCTGCACAAACACGACGTGCGGGTCTTGGTTGAATCCGTTGAGCTTGAGACGGCCCAAGCGGCGGAAACGGCCGGGGCAGACGGCGTGATTGCCAAAGGAAACGAGGCGGGCGGCTGGGTCGGCGAGGAAACCTCCTTTATTCTCCTGCAACGGCTTCGCCAGGTCATCACGTTGCCAATCTGGATTCAGGGAGGCATCGGCGCCCATACGGTTGCTGCAGCCTATGTCGGGGGAGCGGTCGGCGTCGTGTTGGATTCCGCCCTGGCATTGCTGCAGGAATCAAAACTTCCCTCACAGGCCAAAGCCCTTATTGGACGTATGGATGGCAGTGAAACTCAGTGTTTCGCCGTGGATGGGGCCCTGTATTTCCGCTCCCTTGCACCCCGTGGTACGGCCACGCAAGGACTCCGGGCAGAGGATATCCTCCGCCAAGTCGGCTGGGAGGATGATCAGATGCACCTGTTACCGCTCGGGCAGGATGCGTGTTTCGCGCGTTCCCTGGCTGAGCGCTACGGCACCGTGGGCAAAACCCTGAGAGGCCTGCGCGCCGAATTGCAGTCTCATCTCAGCGCCGGATGCCGTCACACCCTCCTTATGAAGGATTCCCCCTGGGCGCTCGCACACCATACCGCGTATCCGATTGTCCAAGGGCCAATGACCCGCGTCAGCGACACGCCCACTTTCGCCAGAGCCGTGGCCGACGCCGGTGGCCTGCCCTTTCTGGCGCTGGGGTTGCAGCGTGAATCTGAAATCGAAGCGCTCCTCTCTGAAACCCGGCGCCGCCTCGGTGACAAACCCTGGGGCGTGGGCCTGCTGGGATTTCTGGACGCCTCCCTGCAAGAAGAACAGTTGGCGGTGGTTCACCGACATCACCCGCCCTTCGCGCTCATCGCTGGCGGTCACCCCGAACAAGCCCGGAGTCTGGATCAGGAGGGCATTTTGACCTATCTTCATGTGCCCGCCTCCGGCCTGCTCAGGCTATTCATCGAGGATGGCGCGCGCCGGTTTATTTTTGAAGGCCGCGAATGCGGCGGACATGTCGGCCCGCTCTCCAGTTTCGTGCTCTGGGAACAGACGGCTCAAGTTCTACTGGAATCGGTACCCGCCCATGAACTGCCCGACTGCCACATTCTGCTGGCAGGCGGCATTCATGATGCGACCAGCGCCGCCATGGCGGCTACCTGCATGACATCACTGGCGGAACGCGGAGTGAAAATCGGTGTTCTCATGGGAACGGCTTATCTCTCAACCCGGGAAGCGGTCTCTTCCGGGGCCATTTTGGAAACCTTCCAGCGACAGGCGCTGGCCTGTCAACATACCGTCCTTCTCGAAACCGGACCCGGCCACGTGGTGCGCTGTGCGCCCACCCCTTATGCGGACGCCTTTGCCACACGCAAGGCCCGGTTGCGCGCCGAAGGAGCTTCCACCGACCAACTGCGTACCACCTTGGAAGCCATGAATCTCGGACGGCTGCGACTGGCCGCAAAAGGGGTGATGCGTCAACAGGCCGACCCGGAAGCCCTGGTCCCGGTGAATGAAAACGAGCAAATCGCCGGGGGGCTTTACATGCTGGGACAGGCGGCCGGATTGCGGGAGAAGGTTTGCACCCTGCAGGAATTGCATCACGAGATCAGCGTGGGCGGAACCGAACTCCTGCGCGAGACCCGCCCCGCCACCACAGGCCGGGAACACGAATGCATCGCCATAGTTGGCATGAGTTGTCTGTTGCCAGGAGCCCGGAATCTCGACCAATTCTGGACCAACATCCTGAACAAGACGAATTCCATTCGCGAAGTACCCCCCACCCGCTGGGACTGGAAACTGTATTTTGACGAGCACCGCGAGACACCTGATCGCATTTACGCGCGCTGGGGCGGGTTCCTTGACCCCGTCGCATTTGATCCGGCGAGTTACGGCATGCCGCCCAGTTCGCTCGCCTCCATCGAACCCATTCAGTTGCTGGCGTTGGAACTGGCGCGCACCGCGTTGCGGGACGCCGGATACGAAAATCGTTCTTTCCCAAGGGAAAACACAGCGGTCATCATCGGCGTCAGCGGCGGTCTGGCAGAGTTGGGCCAGGACTACGTTCTGCGTTCTGCGCTGTCGGCTGGGCCTGACAGGCCCACCATGACGGGCATCCAGCGGAAACTGCCCGAGTGGACGGAAGATTCTTTTGCCGGTATTCTCCTTAATGTTATTGCCGGCCGCATCACCAACCGTTTCGACCTGGGTGGGCCCAGTTTCACTGTGGACGCGGCCTGCGCGTCTTCGCTGGCCGCCGTATATCTTGCCTGTCGTGAACTTGAAAGCGGTGCAAGCGACATGGTTCTTGTCGGCGGGGCCGATACTTTTCAGAGTCCTTTCAACTACCTCTGTTTCTGCAAAACACAGGCGCTCTCCCCACGCGGTCGTTGCCGCACCTTCGACCATACCGCTGACGGCACCTGCATCAGCGAGGGACTTTCCATGCTGGTTCTGAAACGGGTTAGTGATGCGGAACGGGATGGCGACCGCATCTACGCCGTCATCAAGGGAGTAGGCGCCTCCAGTGACGGGCGCGCCAAAGGTTTAACGGCACCCTCACCGGAAGGGCAGATCCGCGCGCTCCAGCGCGCTTATACCTCGGCAGGCGTTTCGCCCGCGACAATCGGTTTGATCGAAGCACACGGAACTGGAACCGTGGCGGGCGACCGGGCGGAGACCGAATCCCTGCGCCGGGTCTTCGAGACTGCCGGCGCCAAACCCGGTTCGGTAGCCCTCGGTTCGGTGAAATCCATGATCGGCCATACCAAGGGCGCCGCAGGCGTTACCGGCCTGCTCAAGGTAGCCATGGCACTCCACCACAAGGTCCTGCCCGCCACCCTAGGCGTGGAGAAACCGAACGACAGCCTGACCAACGGGGCGCTTTACGCCAACACCGAAACTCGCCCCTGGATCTCCGCCACTCCTGGCCAACCCCGCCGCGCAGCGGTCAGCGCTTTCGGGTTTGGTGGCGCAAACTATCACGCTATTGTTGAAGAATATGCCGGGGCGGCCGCCCCGGCCGCCTCCGAACAGTGGCCCTGTGAGCTTTTTCTGTGGCGCGCCCTCTCCGTCACAGAAATCGGGTCCCGCATCACCGCGCTGCTGGCGGACTTGAAGGCGGGTGCCCGCCCGGAGCTGAAAGACCTTTCCTTTACGTTGTGGCACATCGCCCAACACCAACTCGAGGGCGTCACACTGGCCATCGTGGCCTCCTCGCTTCAAGACCTGTCCGCCAAACTGGAAACGGTCGGCGCCAAACTGGGCGACGGGACAGCCGCCGTATGGGACACCGCCTCCGGCACCTATCTGGCCCCGCAGGCGCTGGCGCGGAACAGCGGCCTCGCCTTTCTATTCCCGGGACAAGGCTCACAATATCCCGACATGCTGCGTGAACTGGCTGTTCATTTCCACGAAATCCGCGAAGCCTTCGAGACCGCCGACCGGACCCTCGCCGGCCACTTTGGAAAGCCGCTATCGTCTTTTGTATTCCCGCCGCCGCGCTTCAATGAAGAAGAGGAACGTGCGGTGCGCCGGTCCCTCACGGCCACTCATGTGGCTCAACCTGCGCTCGGCGCCGCCGCCACGGGCCTGCTGGACTTGTTGTGCGCCCTGGGTGTGACTCCCAACCGGGTGGCAGGCCACAGTTATGGCGAGTATGCGGCACTCCACGCCGCTGGTTGCCTTACCGCCGAACAATTGTTGGCCCTGTCGGAAGCCCGCGGACGGTTCATCACGGAAGAAGCCCAAGGGGATCTGGGCGCCATGGCGGCGGTCGAGGCCGACGAGGAGAAGACCCGCGCCCTCGTGGGCGACCTCCCCGACCTCTGGATCGCCAACCTTAATTCACCGCGCCAGACCATCATCTCCGGCGCCAAATCCGCGATTGCGGCCGCGCTGAAGCGCCTCGAATCCCAGGAGGTCACAGCTCAAGCGATTCCTGTGGCCTGCGCCTTTCATTCGCCTCTCGTGGCTCCCGCCAAGGAACGGCTGCAAACGCTGCTCGGGGAGACGTCCTTCGCCGTACCCAAACTGGCCGTTTATTCCAACTCCACTGGCGGCGCCTATCCGGCTGACCCGGCCGCCATCCGGGCGCAACTGGGGGAACATCTGGTATCGCCCGTGCGGTTCGTGGCGGAAATCGAGGCGATGTATGCGGCAGGAACACGCGTCTTTGTCGAAGTCGGTCCCCGTAGCGTGCTGACCGGACTAACCGAACAGATTCTGGGAGATCGCGAGCGGATGGTCGTGCCGTTGGAGACGCGCAAACGCTCCGGTCTGGAAGCGCTGTTGCACGCCCTGGCTCAACTGGCCGCCCATGGAACACCGGTACGATTGGACCGGCTATTCGAAGGCCGGTGCCCTTGTAAATACGCATTGGAGCACTTAATCAAGGAAACCCGCGACGCCCCCTTCCCGCCCACCGCCTGGTGGGTGGAAGGTGGCCGAGCCACACCCATGCACTCACAAACCCTTCCTTCACAAGAGCAAAAACCAACTGTCCCGGTTTCAACTCAGGGAGAATCCGGCAACCTTGCGGCGATGCTGAAGGCTCATGAACAGGTCATGCAACGCCTCCTCGATACTCATCAACGCGTCATGGCAGCAGCGCTGGGTAAGCCCCCCCCCGTGGTGATGGCAAAGTATTCTGCACCCGCGCCCCAGACGCCCGTTCCCGCAGCAACGCCCATCCCGGTGGCGCCGGTCAGTCCCGCATCACCGGCAACACCCGTTGCGCAGAAATACAGCGCCGAGCACATCCGGCAGGAGGTATTGCGTATTGCGGGCGAACGTACCGGGTATCCGCCGGATATGCTGGATGTTGACGCTGATCTTGAAGCGGATCTCGGCATTGATTCCATCAAGCGCGTCGAAATCGCCGGCCGTCTGCGCAAGGCGTTCCCCCATCTCGGCGCCTCCCCCGACGCCTCAACCGCCGGAAACCTGGCAAGTCTCAGAACATTGCGGGGTCTCATCGAACGGATCGCCTCGGTTCCTGTCAACGGAAGTCCGGCGGTCCCGAAACCCGAAGGGGTTGCAACGGCTGAACCTGTCACGAAGGCCGATGCGGACGTTCCGGTGCCGCGCTTCATGATGCGAATGGAAGATGCGCCCGCACCGGCGGAGAAGGCCGGATTGCCGCAGGGCGTGCTCCTCATCACGGATGACGGGAATGGACTTGCCGACACCGTGGCAGACGCCCTCCGAGCCGAGGGTGCCCGTGCCGTGGTGGTTTCGGCAAATGGCAAGCCAGGCGGTACGGCCACCCATTATCCGGCCGATTTTTCAAGCCCGGCGAGCCTGCATGAACTGGTCGCCACCCTCCGCCGGACCGAGGGCCAAATCGCCGGCCTGATTCACCTGCGGCCACTCCGTCACCGCGCCCCCGCCGCCGAAAGGTCCCTGGACCTGTGGCGTCGGACGATCCAGGAAGACGTCAAAGCGCTCTTCTATCTGGCCCAGGCGGCCGCAGCGGATTTAAAATCTCCTCCCGCAGGCCACCATTGTGTGTTCGCGGTCATCGGAATGGCTGACGGGTTCCCCGGCCATGGTGGCCTGACGGGATTGATCAACACCCTTGCCACGGAATGGCCCGGCCTCAGGGGCCGCACCCTCGCCCTCGACAACCGCGAGTCCCTGCTCACGCTGGCGCAAGCGATCATGGATGAACTGCACTGCGACGACCATGCCCGGTTCATCAGTTTCAAACAGGGCAGGCGGCAACAGGTCCGGATCGAGCCGGCTGAACTGCGCCCGGGCAAGGAGGAATCGATGCGCATCGGCCAGGACTGGGTCATTCTGATCACGGGAGGCGCCTGCGGCATCACGGCGCAGGTCGCGCTGGAACTGGCTGAACGCTTCAAGCCCACGCTGGTGCTGGCAGGCCGTTCTCCCTTACCCGCCGCCCAGGAAGCCGATCCGACGCGAGGCATCATGGAACCCGTGGAACTCCGCCGCATTCTTGCCGAACAATTATCAAAAGCGGCAGGCAAGGCGACCATGGCCGATATCGAGGCCGCCTATCGCCGCCTGTGCCGGGAACGGGAAATTCGAGCCACCCTGTCGGACCTTCGTAAAACCGGCGCCAAGGTAACCTATGTTCAAACCGATGTACGCGATGCCCAGTCTTTCGGGGACACCGTGGATCACCTCTATACCGAGTTCGGGCGATTGGATGGCGTGATCCATGGGGCGGGCCTGATCGAGGACAAGCGGGTGGAGGACAAAACTCCCGGATCTTTCGACCGCGTTTTCGACACTAAGGCGGATGGCGCATTTATACTGGCACGGCATTTACGACTCGACTCGCTTAAATTCCTGGTCTTTTTCTCATCCGTGGCCTCGCTCGGTAATGCCGGGCAAAGCGATTATGCAGCCGCCAACGGTGTGTTGAACGCTTTGGCCTGCGATTTGGATCGCCACATGGCGGGGCGGGCTATCGCCATTTTATGGGGCCCCTGGCAAAGCGCCGGCATGGCATCGGAAGAGGTCCAGCGCCGGTTTCAGGATCGGGGGGTACAGATTATCCCCCTCACGGCAGGCCGGCGTCGCCTGATCGAAGAGTTGCTCTACGGACGCAAGGGTAACGTGGAGGTGCTTTATGGCGACGCCCCCTACGCTTCCGTAGAGGCCCGGGCGAAGGAAGGGCGAAAGGCGCTTCCCCTGATCGCGGGTGATGAATCCGTGATCCACAACAACGGCTCGGTCGAAATCGCCTGTGTGCTCGATACCGCCGAGCAGGCCTACCTGCTCGATCATCAACTCGACGGCAAGCCGGTGTTTCCCGCGGCCATGGCCATGGAACTGATGGCGGAATCGGCCTGGGTCTTCACGGCGCCCAAAACCGGCGGGATTGAAATAACCTCACTGCAGATCCAGCAAGGCATCGTGCTGCAGGCGGGGCGGCTGCCTCTACGGGTCATCGGTTGCCTGGCAGCCACTCCGCCCAGCCTACCGAACACCTCGTCCTGTTCCATGCAAATCCACACCTCCAAGACCCCGCAGCGCGCGAATTACCTGGCCGGAATCACCCTCGGCCTCGATTCAACACCCCCTTTGTTGTTTCCCGAAACAGACGGAACATTTTACCCTTTTCCGCTCAGCGTACCCGAGGTCTATGCACGCTGGCTTTTTCAGGGGCCTTGTTTTGCGGGCATCACGGCGATTGAAGGAATACGGAAAGACGCTATTGCGGGAATGCTGCACTCGGTGTCCCCGGCGCAGTGCCTGTCCAAGGCTCCCCACGAAAGCCAATGGCTAATTGATCCCACAGTGGTCGATGCCTCGCTTCAACTCGTCATTCTCTGGGAGCGTCACTGGCACAACATGACGCCCCTGCCCATGCAAATCGGACGGTTCCGACTTTATCACTCCCTCTCCACACAGCCCGTTCGCTGCTGTGTCAAGGCGGCGGTGTCCGATGGAGGAGAATTACTGACAGCCGATCTGTATTATACCAATACGCAAGGCCAGTTGCTTGCGGTCATGGAGGGTTTGCAATGCGCCTGTACGCGGGCGCTTAACCGACTTAGCAACTCGCCCGTCCATCAAATGTCCATCCATGGCGACAAAGAAAGGCGGCACATCGCGGCATGTTGACGAAAGAACCCATCGTCGAACCCTTCCCCATACCCCTGGGGTTTGGTCCCCTCCCGGGTTACCGGGTGCAAGGCATTGTCCGGAGCCCGTGGCAACATCCCGTTCAAGCGGCGGGCCTCAAACATGGCTGGTGCTGCCAGTGTGTTGACGAATACCGGGCCAATGCCTGGGAGGAAACCGCCGCCCCCTTTATTTTGCTTGAGTCCGAGTGGAAACACTGGCGCAGCCTGCCGCACACCGCCGCCAAGCGCCGCTGGTTGCGCGGCCGCGTGGCCGCCAAGGACGCGGTAAGGTTACTTTTGATGGATCGTTACAATATGGCGGCTGCCCTGGAAACCATCAGCGTGCTCCCGAATGAACATGGACAACCCCAGGTCCATTGTACCGCACTGCCGAAAACGGGTGCCTGGGTTTCTGTATCGATCTCGCATTGCGGGAACAGTTCCGTGGCACTGGCCGCCGAACGCTCCGAAGCCAGTCACGGGGTAGGCATCGACGTCGCCGCCCAGTTTGAAAGCCATGAGGGTCTGGCGGAAGGCGGGTTCGTCTCCACCGAAATGGCCTTGCTGGAAGATTGCCCCGGGGAGGAGCGTAGCGATTGGCTGCTGCGCCTGTGGTGCGCAAAAGAGTCCGTTGGCAAAGTCCTTGGTTTCGGGTTGATGGGAAACCCGTTGAACTATCTCGTACGCCGGGTAGACCGCGGCGCAAGCGTAGTGGAGGTCGAGATCAAACTTGAGTCTTCCGTCACGCCCCAAAGCAAGACACGGATGGCCGTCAACGTCGGGAGCGACCGGGGGATGACTTTCGCCGTGGCGCACCGGGAGGGAAACTGAATGAGCTGGCCCTGGCAAAAACCTGAGAACGAACCGAAGGAAACCTTGTTGCAGGAGGTGACCCAGGCCATTGCCCAAGTTCTTGGCTGCTCCAGTGGCAGAACTCACGCGGACATTCAGCCCACCGCCTACCTCGGCGCCGATCTCGGCTTAAGTTCCATCGCCGTCGCCCGATTGGCGGGTTTGCTGCAAAAACAACATGGGAAAAAACCCCTGCCTTTCCACAAGTTGTTCGTAAAGCCGGATGGCTCGATGCTCCAGGACATCCGGGTATCGGATATCGTGACGTTTCTCGAGTGGCACGTCCTTAACAGTCATCCATGAGTACCCCTACATCAGTCTATACGGCACGTCCCGCCACCTTTGACGACCTCGAGGAGGTCGCTGTCCTGTTGCAAAGGGTCTTCGACGTGAAAAAATCCGCTGACACTTTGAAATGGAAATTTTCCGGGTGCGCGGGCCATCTGGTAGGATCCACCGTACTGACAAGCAACCACAAGATCGTGGGTTTTCTCGGCCAGATTCCCCTGCGTACCCGCGTGGCGAACAGGGACATCCTCGCTGTCCAGGGGGCGGATGTGGGCATTCTGGAGGAACATCGCCGGCTCGACGCCTTTCTTAACTTGCTCTTGAAAAGCGTTGATGACCTCGAAGCCAAGGGCATCGCGCTGGCTTACGGAACAGCCAATGCGGAGGCCACGATCACCTTGTCGACACTGCTTGGACAACCTACCGTATCCAGAACCCCTCTGCTGGTGCTGCCACTCAGCGATGCCGTACCGGTCTCGGCCCGGACGACCTTTCCGCTCCTCACCCGCCTCTTTGCCGCCTGCATCCGTATGGTGGAACGTGGGGTGGCGAGGTTGCCAGATTTGGCTCATGATCCGCTCCGGGTGATTCGACTGGATCGTTTCGATTCCCGTTTTGACGTCTTCTGGGAGCGGATTCGGGATGACTACCTGATCCTGCTTGTCCGTGACGCCAGATATTTGAACTGGCGTTATGTGGAGGTGCCCGGTGTCGTGTATGAGCGCATCGGTATCGAATCGACCGTTTCCGGCGAGATCGAAGGTTATGCCGTCCTGGGCCTATCACGGCGGGGTGCCCAAGTCCGCGGACGGATTTGTGATCTGGTCACCCCACGGCGGGAAAACGGCCGGGCCGCCCACAAACTGATTACGGCATCCATCGAGTGGTTCCGCGCCCAAGGAGCGGATATTGCCGACGTCTGGATGTTCCCCCATGCCCATTTGCGTTTCCCCTTGCGACTCCACGGCTTTATTCCCCGCAACACAACCCGGGGCCGGTTCCAGGCAAATACCCTGATGGCAAGCGCCGCGTTGCAACTCCAGTGCGTGGAAAGGGCGGACAACTGGTTTCTATCGATGGGCGACAGTGATACGGTCTGAGGCCGCAATGAAAATGGCGACACAAAACACCCTTTACTGGATTGTCTCCTTGGGCGTGGTGTGCATGATCTATCTCTCGGCGCTGTTATCGCTGCATCCGTCTGTATTCTGGTCACCCGACGAGGGCGCCAAATTCATCCAGATGCACAGCCTGGTTTCAAACACCGGGACTGCCCATCCCATTTCCTATGGCGCCGCGGCGCAGGATCCGTCTTTCACGTACTATCCCACCGCCCCGATTTATCCGCAGCCGCTCTGGCCCACAGGTGTTCTCAACCACTGGCCCAATTTGTTTCCTCTTGTTTCGTTACCGTTCTTTCAGCTCTTCGGCCTGCGGGGGCTTTATGTCATTCCTTTGCTCTGCGGCCTTTTGTCGGTGGTCGCCGTTTCCCGCCTGGCCCGGAACATGGAACCCGGCGCGGCCACACCGGGAATTCTGCTGGCAGGACTAGGCACGCCTTTGCTCTTCCAATCCGTTCTGTTTCTGGAACATACGTTGGCCGGCGCCCTGGGCCTTGGCGCCCTGCTTTGCGGTGGGGCCGCCTACGGTTCGACGCGGAGTCGCCCAGGGTTTTCTATTGCCATGATCGCCTGCCTTGTGGGACTGTTCGCCTTGCGCGATGAAACGCTGATCTTCCTGGCCGCCCTGTCATTAACCGGGCTCCTCATGCTGGCCTTTGAACGAAAACCCACCGGCCTTCGCGCCGGGCTGATGTTGCTCGTTTTCTTTCTGTTCCTTGTCATGGTGAAAACGATGGGCGATAATATGGGCGGCTCCAACCGGGTCGCGGAACTCGTCCGCAATATAACACGGGCTCTGGCAGGTCTTCAAGATCCTGCCTTGTGGAGCGCTTTCCCCGATCACCTGTTACAGGTATTCATCAATAACCCCGGGCAGTTCGGGGTCCCGTTATCACCCGGATGGACTGTGACAGGACTTGTCGGACTCGGTTTGTGCGCGTTCTCCCTGATGGCAGGCACCCGGTGGCGGTTCCCCTGCTGGCTGCTCGGGGCGGTCCTCGTCAGCATCCCCAGTCTCCTCGGGCTTTGCCTGCCGGATCGGTACCGGGCGGTTCACGGCCTGTTGCTCGCGGCGCCCTGCCTGGTTCTGGCCTGGTTGCCATCGCGGTTGGGCAGTCAACCACGGCGCCGCACCGAACGGTTTCTCATGATATTACTGCCGGTTTACCTGGTCATCTATGCGCTTGCCACCTGGCTTTTCCGCCGCCCCTCGGGCGGGCCGGAATGGGGACTGCGGTATGCCCTGATCGCCTATCTGCTGGCGGCGGCTTTGGGCGCGGTGGCCGTTACCCGATTCCAGCAGACAAGCAGGGGCTGGCACCGGTTTACCGGACTCGGGGTGGCCGCCTTGCTCCTGGCCTTGTCGTGCGGTTATGGCATGCGCGGAATTGTGGAGGTCCAGGTCACCAAACGGGATCTTCAGGCCTTTGAACAGGAGATTCTTGAAGCCCACTGCCCGATCATCACCGACCAATGGTGGCTGGCGTCGGCTCTGGCGCCCGCCTTCGTCCGCACTGAATTTTACACTGATAATCCCTGCACTGCCAGCGGCTTGTGGCTGGCTCGCATCGCGCCCCGAAAACGGGAGTTCCTCTATGTCAGTTATGCCCCTCCGCCGGACTCGGCCAAGGGGCCCAATGGAGTGAGGCTCACTCTAGCAGGGCGTCGCACCATTCAGGGCATGACATTCTCCCGCTACAATCTGGAGACACCATGAAACAGGAGGCAGGAGGCAGGAGGCAGGAGGCAGAAGGGAAGGGAAACCCTGGCCTCCTGAACCCTGACCCCTGCCCCGAGTCTCGTTCCCACCTCCTTGGGTTGCTGGTTTTCCTGGCGCCCTTCTGCCTCTACTTCAACACCATGGCGCAAACGGTTTACGGGCTTGACAGTGCAGAACTGACCACCGGGGCCTATACGCTCGGCATTGTGCACAGTCCAGGCTCCCCGCTCTACCTTCTGGTGGGCCGGCTCTTTTGTTTTTTGCCCTTTGGCGATGTGGGCTGGCGGATGAACCTGCTCTCGGTGGTGACGGGTTCCCTGAGTGCTTTTTTTATCTATGCCATAGTAGTCCGGCTCACCGGCCGCGCCTGGATCGGCGTGGTCACCGCCTGGCTGCTGGCGGCCTCCTATTACATCTGGGTCTGGAACGTCGTGGCCGAACTTTATTCGCCGCATCTCTGTATCGTGTCAACCTTGATCTGGCTGATCATCAAGTGGCGCGATACGCATCGCGACGGGTTTCTATGGGTCACCGGCATCCTGGCAGGGCTGGGGACGGGTAATCATACAGCTTTGATTCTGGTCGGCCCTGGCCTGGCCTGGTTGGTCTTCACCTCTGATCCAACGCTCTGGCGAAAGCCCTGGCGCTTCCTCGGTCCGGGACTCGCCTTTCTGGGCGCTTTTATCGCGATCTTCCTGTACATACCGATCCGCTCGATGGCTCACCCGGCCCTGGATTACGTGCACGATTATTTTCCCCAGATCAACCTGCTCACGATCAAGGGGGTGATCTGGATGATCCGGGGAGGCATGTTTGAAAGCCTTTTTTTCAACGTCACCTGGAGCGAGATCGGCAGCCATCTGTTCCGACTCGGAACGCAACTGGTGGCCAATTTCGGGTTCATGGCAACCGCCGTGGGACTGCTGGGCCTGGTCGCCGGGCTGGCCGGTTCACGCGAACGCCGCCATTTCATCCTCTCATGCCTGCTTATGTTCCTCTTTCACTCCGGCTTCTATCTGACCTACGGTGCCGCGGACATCGAATGGATGTATTCGGTGAGTTACCTGGTTCTGGCTTTATTCTTCTGTTTGGGATTGTCCGAGCTGGCCGACCGAATTCCCGTTTTGCCGCTGCCGGGCGGAAAACTCCCTGTCACGGCCCTGAAAATACTCGCGGGACTCATGGTGCTACGGCTCATCTGGTTCAACTACCCCTATCTGGATCTCAGCCGTGATTTTTCGGCCCGCGCCACCGGGGAAAGGATCCTGACCGCCATCGGACCGCAGGCGCTCTTTGTCGGCATGTGGGAACACGAACCCATACTCGAATACCTGCAACTGGTTGAAGGCCGGAGACCGGACGTGCGCATCATCAACGGGGTATTCACTGGGCCCATTGGGGCGCAACAACTTTCCTGCGAGGCCCTCCGCGATGGCCATCCTGTTTACACGACATATACCAATCTGTTCGGGCAGGATTTCATCATCAGCCCTTTCAAAGGCGGGATTTGTTATCGCGTTTTAGCAAATGAGATTCTGACAGGAAGTCAATCACTTCCTCACTGATATCAGGTTGAATTCCCACGTTTATCTAGCAGTTCAACGGTATTATTTTGCCGCAGGGAGAGAAACAATGACCGCAGTGCCCGAATATATAAAGGTGGGCAGACAGGGAATCGTGATTAAAGGCGCACGGATACCCGCCTCGTTCTTCCGCCATTTGATGCCTGGCAAGAGTTTCGTCGTTCTTGCCGAGGGAGATCGACGCCTGATGCACGTCCGTGCCAAAGACGTCAAGGCCCTCCAGCGCGCCTATCGCGATTATATACGCAATCTTGGAAGTCGCCGCACCAGAAACTAATAGACCTCTAACGAGGGGCGAATAGTCGTTGGAGATAATGCGTCACCTGAAAGGAATTTGGGACAATGCAAAACATTCTTATTCGATCATGGAAACAAGTGGTGGTGGTCTTGCTGCTCATCGGTGTGGACCTGGCCGTGAGTCTGCCGATCATGGGGGCAACGTACCGGCCGTTCCAATGGATGACCATTGCTTCGACAAATACGCCCGTGCTCTACCCGGTGATCCAGAATCTGTCCTTTGTGGGCGGCAAACCCTATCTGGCCGTTCAGACAACCAACGGCCAGTCTTGTGTGTTGCAGTGCAACACCAACCTGAAAAACTCAACCGGATGGTTCAATGTGGTGACCATAACGGCAACCGGTCGGGTGATACATCTGACGGATACGAATCCCATTCCCCGCAGTTCCGCGTTCTACCGCGTAACAGGCTCATTCTAAGAACGACATGAATGCCCCCCTTCCAGATATCGCCCTCGTTGGCATGGCGGGGATCTATCCCGGAGCTCCCGTCCTCAGCCGACTTTGGAATAACATCGTGGCCAAAATTGAAACGGTCTCCGACGCCCCCGCCAGTTGGAATGCCGGGCACTTTCACGATCCCACCGCGGGGGGGGATAACAATACGCACACCTATTGCCAGCGGGGGGGATTCATCGAAGCCTTTGCCGAGTTCGATCCACTGGATTTCGGTATTATGCCCGGTTCTGTCGATGGCAGCGACCCCGGACATTTTCTAACCCTGCGGGTCGCCAAGGAGGCGCTGGCGGATGCCGGCTACCTGGAACGCCCCTTTGACCGCCAGCGCACCGGCGTGATCATCGGGCATGGCAGCTATCCGCATCGAGGCATGACATCCAGCGGTGCCTATGGCGAAGCCGAACGGTTTGTTGAACTGCTGCGGACAATTGTCCCCGAACTTCCACCCCAGGTCATAGATACCCTCGTGAGCCGGATCAAAAGCCGGCTTCCGCCATTCACCCCGGATACCTGCCCGGGCCTGATTTCCAATGTCCTTTCCGGCCGCATCGCCAACCGCCTGAACCTGATGGGACCCAATTACCTGGTGGATGCCGCCTGCGCGTCCTCGCTCATTGCCCTCGATGCGGGCATGCGGGAACTGGTGGCCGGACGGTGTGACATGATGCTCGTTGGCGGAGCGCAGGAAAACACCAACGCCGGTGTCTTCATCGTCTTCTCCATGTTGGGCGCTCTCTCCAAACGCGGCAAGTTACGCCCCTTCGACAAAAATGCAGATGGCACCCTGCTGGGCGAAGGCGTGGGCTTTGCCGTGATCAAGCGCCTGGCGGATGCCGAGCGGGACGGGGATCGCATTTATGCGGTGATCAAAGGGCTCGGCCTCTCCAGCGACGGGCAGGGACAGGCCTTTCTCGTACCCCGGCTTGAGGGCGAAGTGACCGCCATGGAACGTGCATATCAGGCCGCCGGCTTTTCCCCGTCCACGGTGGACCTGGTGGAGGCGCATGGAACCGGCACGGCCGTCGGCGACCGCATCGAGATTCAAGCCATGACCAGGATTTTTGGCGCGCGCAACGGCCAGTTACCGCGCTGCGCGGTGGGTTCCGTGAAGTCCATGATCAGCCACACGATCCCGGCATCAGGGATGGCCAGTCTTTTCAAAACCTCGCTCGCCCTATTCCATAAGGTGTTGCCCCCGACCCTGTGCGAGGAACCAAACTCCGAATTGGGAATCGATGAGAGCGCCCTTTATATCAACACCGAGTCACGGCCCTGGATCCATGGCAAGGCCTATCCACGTCGTGCGGGCGTGAATGCCTTCGGCTTCGGCGGCATCAACAGCCACGTCGTGCTTGAAGAGTATGCGCCGGATTGTGCGAAGGGTACGCTTCTACGCGATTGGCCCTGCGAATTGGTTACGGTGCGGGGCGCCTCACGTCTGGCTGTCAGCGAAAAGGCCCGTGTTCTGCGCCAAGGTCTTGCGAAATTGCCGTCGGAGACAGCCCTCCGAGACATAGCCTTCACCCTTAACAGTCTGGATAAACCCTACACCGCACCTTGCTGCCTGACCATCGTGGCGGAATCCTCTCAGGACCTGAATTCGAAACTCGATGCCGCCGTCGCGGCTTTGGAAGATCCCGAACGCACCGCCATTCAGGAGCGGCAGGGGATCTATTATTTTGACAAGCCTCTGGCCCGTGAGGGGAAACTCGCCTTTCTCCTGCCCGGCGAGGGAGCCCAGTATGCCGGCATGCTAGGGGATCTCTGCATCCATTTCGACGAGGTCCGGAGCTGGTTCGACCGGGCTGATCGCGCTTTCATCGATCGCGGCCGAAGCCCGTTGCCCAGCCAGATTGTATTTCCGTCCCCCCACTTGACCCAGCCCGAGCAACAGGGCGTGGAGGCCGCCTTATGGAGCATGGAATATGCCCTGCCCCTTGTCGCCACTGCCGATAGCGCCCTGTATCATCTACTTCTGGTATTAGGCGTGCGGCCACAGGCAATTGCCGGCCATAGCACGGCCCAGGACCTCGCGCTCGAAGCCGCCGCCTTCGCCGATTGCACGACACCAGCCAATGTCATGGATAAACCGGTGATCGAGGATCGCGTGATTGAGCAATGGGTTCGCGACCTGGTTCCTGCGGCGCAACTTCTTTCGGTAGGTGCCTCGGAGCCCGCACGTATCGCGCAGTTGGCGGCGGAAAGCGCAGGAGCACTCCATGTGGCCATGGACAACTGTCCGAATCAGGGTATCCTGTGCGGCAGTCCGGAAGCGATTGCGGCGGCGCGCGCCACACTGGAGTCCGAAGGCGCGCTATGCCAGTTCCTGCCCTTTGACCGCGGATACCACACGCCGATGTACCGACCCATCTGCGACCGGATCGAACAAACCGCCGGCACGTATGAGGACCGCATCCCGAAGATTCCCGTTTATTGCACCACCACGGGCAAGCGCCTGCCGGAGACGCCGGCCGAGATCCGGCGCATCATGATTGACCAGTGGGCTGATCCCATCCGGTTCCGGGAAACGATAGAAACCATGTACTCCGACGGAGTGCGCCTTTTCCTGGAAGTGGGCCCGCGCGGCAACCTCACCGGATTTGTGGATGACATTCTGGCCGGGCGCGACTACTCGGCCATCCCCTGCAATCTCGCTTCACGGGGAGGACTCCTCCAACTTCACCATGCCTTGGCGCAACTCTGCGCCCACGGCGTGGAGGTGTCCCTGGATCGGCTTTACTCTCAACGTCGTCCCAGCCAACTGGCTATGGATGCTACTGGACTGACGTCCACCGCGTCGCCCCGCCGGCGTCCAATAAAACTCAAAATGGACATTCCCCTGATAACCCTGGATGAAACTGATCGCCGGGAGTTACGAGATCAACTGACCGCCATACTGGGCGGCAGTCAGGCACCCGCACCGGCCGCGGTTCCGGCAAGCGTTTTTCAAACTCCACCAACCGATTCGCCCGTGCTGCAAGCGCACATTCAGACATTGGATCGAATCCTGGCAACACACGAGGATGTCATGCAAGCCCTGTTCACCCAAGTCGGCACACACGCCCCATAATACTGCTAACCAATATGAAAAATCACTCCTTACGGTTGTCTTTCTGCCTCTTGCTTCTTCCTTTCCCCGCGCTCAGTTCCACTCCTCACTCCGCGTTTGATCGATACTCGGTCATCCTCACGCGCATGCCCTTTGGCAATGAGTCTTCCGCCGCCCCACTAGCCACCAGCGCTACTGTCGTGACCCCGCCTCCCCTGGAGAGCTTCACCAAGAACCTCAAGATGTGCGCCATCACCCGCAACCACTTTGACGGTAAAATTCAGATCGGTATCGTCAATATGATCACCCGGAAAAGTTATTTCCTCCACGAAGGTGCCTCGGAAGACGGCATGGAACTCGTCCGGGCCGATTTCGACAACGAAAAGGCGCTGTTGAAAAAGAACACCGAGGCAGTATGGATGGATATGACGTCGGCGACGGCAGCTACACCCGTGGTCACCTTTGGACCGCACGGCATGCAAATTATCCCGCCTTCACCAGTAGCGCAGCCTGTACTTTCCACAGGGGTAAATGATAATTCCACCGGCAACGCGGATAACCGCGCGGGCTCATCCTCCTCAAGGTCTTTAGACGCGGAGTTTCAACTAAAAATGGGGCAACCTCAGGTGGAGCGTACCATTTCCCGAGAAAGTTCCGAAATGATTCCCCCTCCTACGCCTGTGGGGGCGGGCGGTTTTGGGCGGGTGAATAACAGTCCCGTGGTTGCATCCACGACCAAGGGTCAGACGGCGACGGCAAGTTCTGCGGCGCTGGCCTTAAACCAGAGCATGGCGAGCGCGTTGGAAGTGGCCGCGCTGATTCCGCCCCCGGATCCAATTCCGGCTCAAGTGGCCGCGACGCCCGGTTCTGCCTCGGTGAACAATGATGTGAGGGTTATGGATTACACTCAAGAAGTGCCTCAGTTAACCGCCGCGTATCTGCAGAAACAACTTCAGGATTATCAGATGGAGTTAATCCGAGCGCAAGGCGCAAAAGGCCCGCCATTACCCATTGTATTGACTCCCTCGATGGACGCCCAGTTGGTCTCCGAGGGCGTCCTGCCCCCCAGTGCGCAGTAAGAAGGATTCAGGACTCCAGGTCCACTATCCCTGACAGACGTAACCGGCATACGTTGCAACAGACCCTTGCCTGTTTTTCAACTAATCAATTTTTCACGCACCACTTTTCAATTCGCAATGGCGCCGGACTAGTGTCTGCTCCATCGAACGAACACGAGGTGACACGGGGTCACTTTCACCAAAAAAGCCGACCCGTAAGTCCCCGGATCGTTCCGGCCGGAGTGGCCGCAAGGCTGCTCCGGTTCTTTTTTGATAACGCAGTCCTAATGCGCGCCCAATATTGCCCTAACAGCCGAATGCTATTCATGCTGACTTGCACATTCAAATGGGACGCGCATTCATATGACATCATTCCTTCGCCTGCTCGCATTTCAATTCCTGGCTATGACGGCCCTGGTTCAAGCCGCCGATGACAAGAATATCATTGCCGAAGTGACCGGGCGGTTTCACCCCACAAAACCGGCCGTCATGATGAACTATGACGTGACCTATGTGCTGTTCAATATCAGTTTGAAACGCGTGGCCGAGGCCACCCTTAAAGCAACCGAGGGGGTGTGGTGCAGCAACCTCTCCACCGGAGGCGTCCCCGCCTGCCTGATCGACTTTCAGGTGGAGTCCCCTCGAACCGGTGACGCCGCCGATGACAATATCCGCCTGTTTAAGCGAACCGTATCGGTGCTGACCATGCCGGAGCTGAAGATTATCACTTATGCCAAGCATAACGATGAATTCATTAAACCGTTCTTCAGCCCAGGGCGCCGCATGAGCTATGTCGAAATCTACAATTTCGAGGCCGGCACTCCCACCTACCGGCATCATGATCTTTTCTCAGGCACCGTGGAGACGAATCTCCCGGGGATGGCCGATCTCGCCAAGCAAAGCACCGAAGTGGCCAACGTATTCCAGACCTTGTATGCCGCCTATAGCGGGCAACCGGCGCCGCACCACGCCCGCGCGAACACGGTTCACTTCAATGTGGATGGCACCGTCAGGACTTTTGATTTAAAGATGAAGAAGGGACGGGTATCAGCCCTTGCTTTACCCGGGAAATTCAGCGCTTTGTATGCTGATATCCAGCCTGAAAAGGACAGTGATGGCCGTAATGAAAGTTTTTCCATGTGGTGTGTTCCATTCCGTCAGTTCGCGCATGACACCTCTGATCCGGAACTGAAGAAACTCGCGAAAACGAGTTTGGAATGGTCCATGTTGCCTCTATCTGGCGAATATGGTCTGTTTCTCGGAGCCATTCAGTGTACCCTCACCAAAATTTGTGTCCAGCCCCAGGGATAACCCCCTCGACTTTTCCTGGCCCATTTCCAATAATTTATACTTTCCCTTTGCTTAAGCGGCAGCCTAATATGTACTCATGGTTAAACAACACATCTTCATTGTCGAGGATGAGCCGGATATTGCCGACCTGCTGTCGTATAATCTGACCCGCGAAGGGTTCAAAGTCAGTCTGGCTGCCCGGGGCGATCGGGCTGTGAGCGAGATCCCCCTTCGCAAACCCAACCTGATCCTTCTGGACCTGATGTTACCCGGAATGGGAGGAATCGAGATTTGCCGTTTGCTGAAGGCCAAACCCGAGACGGCAGGAATTCCCATTATTATGGTAACCGCCCGGGGCGAAGAAACGGACATCATCGTAGGGTTGTCGATGGGCGCCGAGGATTACATCGTCAAGCCCTTCAACATCAAGATCGTTCTGGCACGGATAAAAGCCGTGCTGCGCCGCCGGGATACGGTTCCCACCGGAATGGACCAAACCCTCCATGTCCATGACATCACTATCAATCCTGGCCGTCATGAAGTGTTATGCGGAAAGAGGGCGCTGGAGTTAACGGCCTCCGAGTTCCGGCTGATTCATTTTCTTGCCCGGCGGCCCGGCTGGGTTTTCACGCGCGAGCAGATCGTGGACGGCGTAAAAGGAGTTGATTACATCGTCACGGATCGCGCCGTGGACGTCCAGATGGTCTCCCTGCGGAGAAAACTCGGAAAGCATGGGGATTGCATCGAGACGGTACGGGGAGTTGGCTACCGCTTAAAAGAGTAAAGGGTCAACCTCCCCTCTCACAAACTCCTAACGGGCGCCCAACACCTCGCTAATGTCTGAATGATAGCATTTCATTCATGACAAATACTCATACCCCTCACACACACACACTGGACCGCCATGATCTCAAGCGGATTCGCGGCGGCCTGGGGATGAGCGAAACAGGCGATTCTATCGAGTCGCTGCCCTTTGGAGTGGGTGATGTCACCGCGGGTGCCGAAAATGAACTCCTGACAATCACCCACGGCCCCCGGGATCAGGTTGACCTGGCGCGCAGCGTGGAGGAATCCAACTATTTCAAGAATCTCACACGCCGCGCCGCCACAGGAGACGCCCCAAAACGGCTGGTGCGGGGAATTGAAGACTACCTCTCCGATAATCCGGATAACGCCTGGGAAAACAGTTGGGTATATTTTCCCGCCGATCTTATAACCCCTTATGCTCGTGAGGTGTTCGACGGGGATCTTTTTGCCGACAAAAGGGAACGATGCGCCCGCCGATCGGATGCCAGCCGTTTTGAAGTTGTACGCAACGGTCTTCGTTGCATCCGCATACCGGTGAGTTATCTGCTCAAGCTAGCCCTGGCCGATGCCATCAGTGTCGGGCAGGGTCGGCATCCCTCAATCCGTTGCACGGGCGAGAAACTCATGAAGTGTTTCCTCAGCGATAACACCTCGCCTGAAACGCTCTCGTTCCACACCGTCGGCCCGGACTCCGGGACCGGTCTGGGCCGCGCGCTGGCATCGGAGACCCAGCGGCGGTTGTTACTTGTGCAGTTATTGACGATGTACGCCAATGAAAAGTTCGAACTGCGTTCACGGGGCCAGGAAACACAGGTATGTCTGGCGCCGCAAACCCCGTTGCGACAGAAGCGCCTGAACGAGCTTGTCGCGGATTCATTTTACCGCGACCTCTTCATGAGCCCGTGTCTGTCGGGCTGGGACAAAGGCGAATCCAAGCATCAGTACATGATCCTGTGTCATGAGGTATTATCGCGGAGCCGCCTGAACACCATGGAAAAACTGCGCGAGTGCGGCATTCTCGCGCGTGACTTGATTATCCTGCCAACTGTCTCCAACACCAGCCTCGCCAACAATGGCACGCATATCAGCCTGGGTAGTCGCCACCTGACCGCCTTGATGAATTCAGGTACTCCCGATTTCACGGCTGAGGACGAAAAGCGTGTCGGGGATCTCGTGGTGAAGATCGTCGAGCACTTTCTACCACTCTTCGTAGGAACCTACACCGCCGCTCCCCATCGTCTGGACTTCCGGGATTTTCATCCGGAGACGGTGTTGGGATTTCTGCCGCACGAGCTGGATTTCACCCACCTTCGCATGCTGTGGCGGCGCTGGAAAGGCAAGGCCGACCTTAAATGCTTCGGCTTCCCGCTTACGCCCTTCGGTCCACGCGGGCTGGACCGGGTCCTCGGCACGGTTCTGGGGCTGCGCGGCGACTGGATTCCCGACCAGCGTCTGATCGATTATCTTGTGTCCCCGCTCAGCACGGATAATAGTCCCGCCCTGGACGGAACCCTCGGTAACGATCAGCGGCTCAAACGGGATCTTTCCGAAATGGGCGTGTTCGATCAGCGCATGTCATCCTACTCACTCTACCGCCAGCGCCACTTTGCCAGCATGGGGTTCTGTGGGTTTGAAGGACGCCACTACAGCCAGTTTGCCAGCCTTGATCGAGATATGGCCGCCGCCACAGATATGCAGCGGCTCATCACGGCGCTGGCCTACAAGTATGTCCTCAGCGGTCAAGTGACACATGCGGACATACCCGACACACCCGAGGTCGAGAGCGAACGGCGGCAGACCTTTTTCGGGAGCGCCATCGGCATTCCCACTTTTTTTGTCGGAACCCGGACCCCGAACCAGTTCCTTAAGAGGATTCTGAGCCGGACAGCCAGCACGCGAGACAGTCAACGTTACCCAGGTCGGACACGTGTCCAGCATATCGAGTACCGTCGCGCGCTGGTGACCCTGCTGGAGCAGGATGGCGCCGACCTGATCGAAGCCTTTAGGCTGACGGACACGATTCGCGATTTGAAACAGCGACTGAAACCCGCGAACAATGGCTCCGCCCTGGAGTCACTTCTCAACGGCATCCTGAATGAGACGGGCGCGTCCACTCCGCTACGATCTTCTGCCGAGACATTTAACACGGCCACCGAGCGTTACTACCGCGGTCCACTGCTTAAAAACTTTGTCGGTGAAGCCCTGGATCTGTTCGCCCGCGATCTTAAGGATCTCATTGATCGCTCGGCAACGGGTAACAACCAGGACCTTGCGGCACTGCAAACGGTGCTGAACGGGGAAGAACCGGTCTCGTTCTTAAAGGCCGTGAGGGAGAACGTGCTGGCAGGCAAGGCCTCACAGTCGGTTGTGATCAAACTAATCGGCCTCCTGCTGCTGGTGATCCGCCACCATTGTGAATGCAACGGAGGTCAGCCATGACCGTCCATCATTACGTGGATCATCGCGACTCCCGCGGGATTCCCGAAAAATTTTTCGGCGACCCGATTGTCTCATTTCTCTACTCACATGTCCGTGAAGATGCCGGCTGGCTGTTCAAGGCCCTGACCTCATCCCGACTGACAGAACTGCTGGGAGCGTTACATTTCGATATCCGCCCCGGGTGTCCTTATCGAATGCGCCGTGATCTGAAGAAAACCCTTGGTATCGACTTTAATGAGTGCGTTGATCCTCCAGAATCTCTTGATACTCCCCGCAAAGTGTTTGAACGCAGGATTCGCTACTGGGATTGTCGCCCCATGGACCCCAGACCCTCCGCAATCAGCTCTCCGGCTGATGCACGTCTTCTGGTAGGCTCGTTTCAACGAACGTCAGACCTTTATTTGAAGGACAAGTTTTTCTGTTATGAAGAAATGTTCGGGAAGGGAAAATTGGTCTGGTATGATGCGTTTCATGGAGGTGATTTTGCCGTGTTGCGCTTGACGCCCGACAAGTACCACTATAACCATGTTCCCGTAAGCGGCGTGGTGCGAGACATTTACGAAATTGACGGCGTGTTTCAATCATGTCACCCCGCCGTTGTCATCGCCCAGGCCACTCCCCACTCCAAGAACCGGAGAATGGTGACTATTATCGACACAGACGTCGAACACGGAACACAGGTGGGATTGGTGGCCATGATCGAGGTGGTCGCGCTCATGATAGGTGACATTGTCCAATGCTATAGTTCCAAATGCTATCAGAAGCCAACCCCCCTCCATATCGGTATGCCAGTCGAGCGAGGCTGCCCGAAAAGCCTGTTCCGCCCCGGCAGTTCCACGGTCGTGCTTATTTTCCAGAAGGAGCGTGTTCGATTCTGTGACGATATTCTCACGAACCTCCGGCGTACCAACCTGAGCAGCCTCTACAGCGCGGCATGGGGTGAATCGTGGGTAGAAACGGACGTGCCCGTTCGAGCCACGATCGCATGGGCTATTCAAGGAGGGAACCTATGATTGTGACCTTGATTGTGATGTTGATGGCACTCTGCCTGTTTGCGCTTTTCGTCTGGTCATTTCACCATCTGCCGGGAGAGAAATGGCAAATACTGGCTACTTTCCCGACACATAGGGATGAAACAGGCATCTGGCACGGCGTCAACCTGACCTATTATGGTTTTTTCAACGCATTGGGCGTTGCGGTCGCGGTGGCCGTAACCCTTTTTCTGGCAGGCGCTGCGGGACTGCCCCTGACACAATTGATGTGGATCATCGCGGCGCTCCTGACGGTCTGCATTCCCGCTTCAAAAATCATCAACCGCATTGTGGAAGGCCATTGGCATGGATTCACTATTGGCGGAGCGGCGTTTACCGGGATGGTGCTTGGCCCCTGGCTGGCTGGGGGTATCTTGCAACTGGGGCAAAAAACGGGAGGTGGCTCACAGGCGACCCTGTTCGTGCTGGCGGCCATAGCCACGGCCTATGCCCTGGGCGAAGGGATTGGCCGACTCGCCTGCATCAGTTTCGGCTGTTGCTATGGCCGCCCCCTGGCGAATTGTCCCTCCTGGCTTCAGACTCTCTTTAGTCACTGGTTTGTCATATTCGAAGGGCATTTGAAAAAATCATCTTATGCACACGGATTCGAAGGACAACGGCTTATTCCCGTGCAGGCCATAACGGCAATCATCTCAAGCACAGCGGGGTTGACCGGAGTGGTGCTGTTTCTGATTGGCCGACCCATGCTTGCCTACGTTCTGACGATCATCATCACACAACTCTGGCGGTTCGCATCGGAGTTTCTGAGGGCCGACTACCGGGGAACAGGTCGAATTTCAACCTATCAGTGGATGGCCCTTGCGGGAACAGTGTATACGATGGCCTTCAGCCTGCTATGGCATCACGCCCCACAACCAATTCTGGATGTGACTCGCGGGCTGGCCATGGTGTGGTCACCCGGCGCAATTCTTCTGATCGAGGCTCTTGCCGCCATCGTTTTCGCACGAATGGGGATTAGCACGGTGACGAGCGCCCGGATCAGTTTCGATCTCAAGCGGCAGAAACCCTAACCAATTTCTAACTTGCCGCTCATTTTCTTCTTACAAGGTTTCTTTCTAATGGCCCCCATGAACCGACAACTAACAACAAGGAGAAACAAAGATATGAAGAAAGTAGTAGCAGGATTAGTTTTGATGGCGGGTGTGAGTGGGACGTGCCTGGCGGCTGAAAGCAATGCGCCGGCGGCAACTCCGGCTCCAGCCCCGAAGACCTGGGCGGACTCGATCACACTCAAAGGCGACTTGCGGTATCGTTATGAGACTATCAATGACGACTCCAAGAAAAACGCAAGCAAGGAAACCTATACGCGTCAACGTGACCGGGTTCGCGCCAGGCTCGCCGCTGAAGCCAAGGTGAATGACCAAACGAAGGCGGTGGTTGGTTTTTCAACCGGCGGCAATGACCCTATCTCTGGCAACCAGACCCTCGGTGACGGTGGGCAAAAGAAGGACATGAAACTTGACCTGGCTTATATTGATTACAGCTTTCTGGGCGATGCAACGGAAACAGAAGCGCACGCCTATGCCGGCAAGATTAAAAATCCCTTCATCACCATGAACGACGACCTGGTATGGGATAGTGACTTGTCTCCTGAAGGAATCGCCTTCAAAGGCCAGACGGGCAACGACAAGGTGACGGCTTACGGAAATGCAGGCTATATCTGGATCCAGGAGCGCGATAGCAAGGATGCGGCTCAGTTGTTAGCCGGTCAGGGTGCAGTGAAATTCCAGTTCATTCCCGAGGTGGCTTTGACCGTTGGCGCCAGTTACTACGGTTTCCAGAACCTCAAAAGTTATGACGTGATTGACTGGGAAGGCAAAAACAACGGCTACGGCAATACCACCAAAAAAGGCACAGTCAGTGGTGGCACCACCAACAAGGCCTGGGCCACGGAATACACTCCCGTGGTGTACTTTGCCTCGCTCGACATGTGGGTCGCCGGGTTGCCGGTTTCCATCTTCGGCCAGGAACTCTCCAATTCCGACGCCTCAAAACTTGACAAGGGACACATGTATGGCGTCTCGCTGGGTAAAGCCAAAAATCCTGGCACGTTTGAAGTCGGTTACAGTTATACCGAACTCCAGAAGGATGCCACTTTGGGTATGTGGACGGATTCCGATCGTTGGGGCGGCGGCACTGATGGCAAAGGCCAGAAAGTCTATGCCAAGTATCAAATCAAGAAGAACCTCCAGCTTGGTGCCACTTACTTTACGGACGACAAGGGCATCGCTTCCGGCAAGCCGACAAATTATGACCGGATGCAACTGGATCTGGTTGCGGCGTTTTGAGGATGTGAGACGTGAAGCGTAAGACGTGAGATGTTAAACGTGAAAAAGGATAAAATGAAAAAGATAAATAAACTGATGACGATGATGGCGGTGGCGGGAATGGGTGTCGGAGCGGCGGTGGCCGGTGATGCCAATTCTATTGTGGTGGATGGGTCAACGACGGTGGGCCCTGTGGCAAAGGCATTTGCCGAGTATTACATGGGTAAACACCAGGGGGTGAACATTACAGTGAGCGAATCCGGCAGCGGGAATGGGGCCAAGAGTCTCATCAACGCAGCTTGTGATGTCGCCACGATGTCGCGTCCGATGAAGAACTCGGAAAAGAAAGCCGCCCAGGAAGCCGGCGTGCTCGCGATTGAGAATGTCGTGGCCCTCGATGGCCTGGCAGTCATTGTGCACCCCTCAAATTCCCGCGGTAATCTGACCATTGAGCAGATCCGGGATATCTACACGGGCAAGATCACCAACTGGAAAGAACTGGGCGGGGCTGACCAGAAGATTGTGGTGATCAGTCGAGATACCAACAGCGGCACCTATGAGAGTTTCAATACCCTGGTGCTGAAGGATGCCAAACTGACAGGCGGAGCAGAGTATGTCGGCAGTGGTGGTGCCATCCGCCAGCGCGTGCTGAGCACCGAAGCAGCCATTGGCTATGTCGGACTCGCCTTCACAGAAGGGGTCAAGACGTTGCAGGTGAATGGAGTCGCTCCTACGCCCGAAACGGTCATCGCGAAAACCTATCCCATCGCCCGCCCGCTGTTCATGTATACGAATGGTCGGCCAAAAGAAGGTACGGCCCTGTATGACTTCGTGAACCTGAGCAAGACCGCGGAAGGCAAGCGCATCATCGAAGATGTCGGTTATGTCCCGGTGAAGTAATTCCCCTGAAGGGGAAGGGTTATTGGTTATCCGTTAGGAGTTATTGGGAATTTCCCCATAACAAATAACGGATAACTCTTTCGTAGGCATCATGATTAACGATCGTGTCATTGCAAATTCTGCTGCCGCCGGGCGCGATGGCTCATCGCTTCTGTTGAGCCATCGCGCCCGGCGGCAGCAGCGTTTGCTGGGGTTTCTGGGATCAGGCTTCCTGCTTGCCGTAACCTCCCTTTCGATGTTTGCGGTCTTGTTTATTTTTTATTTTATCGCACGTGATGCCCTGCCATTCTTTCAGTTGCAGGGCTTCAAGCAGTTTTTTACCAGTACGCATTGGTATCCTTCGGCGGCAACCCCTGAATTCGGATCGCTTGCCATTTTTGTGGGGAGCGGACTGGTGACCCTTGGGGCGGCGCTTGTCGCCGTCCCTCTCGGCATCACAGCGGCTGTATGCCTGAGTGATGTTCTTCCTTTTTCGGTCAGACAGGTTGTCAAGCCGGTGATTGAGATCCTGGCAGCTATTCCGTCGGTCGCTTATGGTTTTTTTGCATTGGTCGTGTTTGCCCCTCTCCTACAGGAGCGTGGGGGCCATATTCTTCAGGTGGCCGGCTGGATCATCGGCGCGCCAGTGGCCGTGCTCGTCATCGTAGTGGTCAGTGACCTGTTGACCGACCGGATGTCCACGGCCCACCGGCCCTGGGCGCGGTGGGCGTTGATGGCTGTCTTGTCCGCGGCCGCTTTCTGGGGGCTATGGAAACTCGGCTTGTCATTGGGCGGAATATCAGTCACCAGCGGCACCAACGCACTGAACGTTTCGATCATCCTGGGTATCATGGCCTTGCCAACCGTCGTGAGTGTAGCCGAAGATGCGATTCAGGCCACAGGCCGAGAATTGCGGGAAGGTAGTTACGCGCTGGGCGCCACCCGGTCTGAAACCATTCTGAGAACAATCCTTCCAGCGGCCAGCAGCGGCATTATGGCCGCCGTCATTTTGGGTGTGATGCGCGCCGTAGGCGAAACCATGGTGGTGTGGATGGCCTCGGGTAACGCCGCCCAGATCCCCCAGCCCTGGTACAATATGCTCCAACCGGTCCGCACCCTCACGGCCACCATCGCAGGGGATATGGGCGAGGCCGACCAAGCCACCGGATCCTCACGTTTCCACGTCCTTTTCGCAATGGCTCTCTGTCTTCTGGTGTTTTCTTTTGTCTGCAATCTGGTCAGTGAATGGGGCGTGAGACGCACCCGCCGGAAAGTGGGTAAATAACCCATGCGCCTGGATACCCGTAAAATGCTGGATCGCTCGTTCACCGCTTCAGGAGTGCTGGCGATTATATTGATGACCTCCGCTCTGATCATTCTGCTGGCCCCGATGTTTGTCCGGGGCATAGGGGCTATTTTCTTTATAGGAACGGTGGAGCATCGGCGACTGATGCTGGAAAAGTTTGAGCGGGGGAACCGTCCGGCGATCGAGACCGAGGTGGCTTCCGCACGTACGGCACGCGAACCGGTCTTCCAGATGGTCGCGGAGTTTGAAAAGCAGCTGGAGACAATGCCTTCCGCCGAACGTCGGAAGGTTATGCCATCCTTCAAGGAACTGAAAAAGGCCCTTAATGCCCTGTTGGGCCCGGCACCCGGCGCACAACGGCCCATGCTGATGCGGGACCAGTTCGGCCAAACCCGATGGGACCGGGCCCAGGTGAAACTTGAGCGCGTTCTTTTCCGGGAGGAGTGGGACTACAGCCATACCGAACGTGGGGGCGTGAAAATACTCAAACCCAGGGTCAATGATTTTGCCGGCACCGCGTTGGAGCCGCTGTTCCCCTATCTTGCCGCCAACCTGGACAAGATGTTATTGCCCCATAGAACGGTTTATTGGCAGTTTTTAACGGATGAATCTTATGACTCGCATTTTTTCGGGGGGATATGGCCGGAATTATTAGGGACATTGTACCTGACGGTCGGGGCCATGCTCTTCGCAATCCCGATGGGGTTGATTGCGGCAATCTACCTGACCGAATATGCGCCGGAAAATTCTTTTGTAAGTTTTCTGCGGACCTGCATCAGCACACTGGCCGGAGTACCCAGCATCGTCTTTGGACTGTTCGGCCTCGCCTTTTTCATCAATACCCTTGGTGTGTCGCATTCTAAAAGCGTGCTGGTCGGCTCCATGACCCTGGCCCTGATGATCCTTCCCACCGTCATTCGGGCATCAGAAGAGGCCATTCTCGCTGTGCCCCGAACCTATAAGGAGGCAGCTCTGAGTCTGGGCGCCGGGCGCTGGCACACCGTTATGACCATTATTCTCCCAGCCGCATTGCCGGGAATTCTCACCGGTATCGTGATCAGCATGGGCCGGGCGGCCGGAGAGACGGCGCCCATCATTTTCACCGCGGCCGTCAGCATCGGCAAACCCCTAGCCCTGTGGCAGGTGTTCAGCCACCCGACACCGGCACTTTCGTGGAACATTTACAATCTGGCTACCGAGCATGAGGCGATGGATGAAATCCGTCATGTTCAGTACGGCCTTGTGCTGGTGCTGGTCACGCTGGTACTTTTGTTAAATTTGGCAGCCATTCTAATGAGGGCCCGGGTCGCCAAGCGATTGAGAGGTTGAGAGGAGTTTTACTATGAATCAATTTGAGCGCGCGATGGATAAGGACCGGACAGACAAAACCCCCGACGGGGCAGCCCATGTTCAGACCTCTGATTTTTCGGTTTATTACCGTGCCAATCATGCTGTCAAAAATGTTCACCTGTCTTTTGGCAGCGGCTTGGTTACGGCCATTATCGGCCCCAGCGGCTGCGGCAAAAGCACATTACTGAGGGCAGTGAACCGGATGAATGATCTGGTGCCGGGTTGCCGGACGGATGGCGAGTTACTGTTCGATGGGCAAGACATCTATTCGCCCAGTATTGACGTCGTCACCCTGCGGCGTCGGATCGGGATGGTGTTCCAGAAGCCAAACCCGTTCCCGAAAACGATTTTTGACAATGTGGCCTATGGACCGCGCCTGCACCGGCAGGTCACCCAGAATGAATTGGCGGAGATTGTTGAGCGCAGTCTGACCGGAGCGGCCTTATGGGACGAGGTCAAAGATCGCCTGCAGCAGAATGCTCTGGGGTTGTCCGGGGGGCAGCAACAGCGGCTATGCATCGCCCGGGCGCTCGCCGTGGATCCTGAAGTCCTGTTAATGGACGAACCTACCTCGGCGCTGGATCCACGGGCGACGCTGAAGATCGAGGACCTGATTGATGATCTACGAGGAAAGTACACCATCATCATTGTGACACACAATATGCAGCAGGCTGCCCGGGTTTCGGACTTTACGGCATTTATGTATGAGGGTTCAATGATTGAGTATGGGCAAACGACGGCTATGTTTACCAAGCCGAAAGAAAAACAGACGGAAGATTATATTACCGGCCGGTTCGGGTGAGAAGATACCCCTCACCTTAATCCTCTCCCCCAAAGGGAGAGGAAACAGACAAATGACCCCCTCTCCCTTCAGGGGAGAGGAAACAGACAAATAACCCCCTCTCCCTTCAGGGGAGAGGAAACAGACAAATGACCCCCTCTCCCTTCAGGGGAGAGGAAACAGACAAATAACCCCCTCTCCCTTCAGGGGAGAGGGTTGGGGTGAGGGTGATTATATTGGTGGATGTAGGAGGCATTATGAAAGTTCATTTTCAACGCGAGATTGATAAACTGAAACAACAGATACTTGGATTGAGCGCTGATGTCGAGAAATCGGTATCTGACGCTGTCCGGGCAGTGGAGACGCGGGATGCCACCCTGGCAGAGGCTGTTTTGGCGCATGAGAACCAGACCAACGCCCGTGAAGTGGACGTCGAGGAGGAATGCCTCAAGATTCTCGCCTTGCATCAACCTGTGGCGGCAGATCTCCGGTATCTGATTGCTGTTCTGAAAATCAACCAGGACCTTGAACGGATCGGCGACCTTGCCGCACACATTGCCCAGAGCGCAATACTCCTGTGCGATATGCCCCAAGTGGATATTCCATTACAACTGGGAGAGATGGCTGCCATGTCGCAGCAGATGCTGAAAAGGGTATTGGATGCCTTCGTTAACGTGGATATTGCGGCGGCACGCGAAATACGATTGGCCGATTCGGAGTTGGATGCCCTGAACCGGAGGATGGCCGACCGCCTCAAGGCTGTAATTTCTCGCAGACCCGAACTCTTGGAACCTTTGCTCAAACTCATGCATATCTCCCGCCACCTCGAGCGAATCGGTGATCATGCAACGAATATTGCTGAAGACTTGATCTACTTAATCGAGGGAAAAATTGTACGCCATACCATAGAAACGCAATCCTGATCATGGCTAAAAACAAACGAGCTCGTTGCATAGGAATTCTGACAGCCGGCGGGGATTGCCCGGCCTTGAACGCAGCCATCCGGGGGGTTGCCAAGGCCGCACTCCACCATGATATGAAAGTCATCGGGATTCTTGATGGATTCCGGGGGCTGGTTGAAAACCGCACCCTTCCGATTGAGGATTTGCAGGTAAGCGGAATCCTGACGCTCGGAGGGACCTTTCTGGGTTCCAGCCGAGATAAGCCGCACAAAATGCAAATGGGAAACAAGGTTATGGACATGACCGATGTCGCCATCGCCAATGCCCGCCGGTTACAATTGGATTGCCTCGTTTGCCTGGGCGGCGGGGGAACCCAGAAAAATGCCCTGCATCTCCACAAATCGGGAGGCATTAATGTGCTGACGCTTCCCAAGACCATTGACAACGATGTCGCTTTGACCGACATTTCATTCGGATATGACACCGCACTCGAGATTGCGACCGAAGCCATTGACCGGCTTCACACCACCGCCACCAGCCACCATCGCGTCATTGTCTGTGAGATCATGGGGCATGCAGCGGGATGGCTGGCCCTTGGAGCCGGAATTGCCGGCGGGGCGGATGTCATCATGATCCCGGAAATTCCTTATGACCTCAATGTTATCGCAGAACATCTCCGCAACCGCCGTCACCAAGGCAAACGGTTTTCAATTATTGCCATTGCCGAGGGGGCCATTTCGAAGGAGGAAGCCAATGCTTTGGCAAAAGGGCTGAAGTCAGGGAAAAAGAGACCTGACCCTTTCGCCCCAAGTATAGATACCAATGGCATCCACCTGGTTCAGGAGCCCATGTCGAGCCGGGTTGCGCGCCATATCCAGCAGTTAACCGGCCTTGAGGCGCGGGTTACCTCCCTGGGGCATGTCCAACGTGGAGGAACGCCTTCTGCAGCCGATCGACTCCTCTGCACAAGATTGGGCACCAAGGCGGGCGAGTTGATGCTGGCCGGAATATACAACGTTATGGTGGCCGTACGAGGTGAAGAGTGCGTTCCGGTTCCGTTGGAAAAAGTCGCAGGCATCGTCAATTATGTCCCGACTAATCACCCGTGGGTCAAGACAGCCCGGTTGGTTGGAACCTGTATGGGCGATGTGCCGGGAGTATGAGCGCACCAAAACCTAAACCCCGCAGAAGTCGCAACAAGCCCGCGCCCGGCTCGCGCTTTCTGGACCGCGATTTGAATTGGCTGGAGTTCAACCGGCGTGTACTGAATGAGGCGCTGGATGAGCGAACCCCGCTGCTAGAGCGAGTCAACTTCCTTGCCATCTTTACATCCAACCTGGATGAATTCGTGATGAAACGGGTCTACGGGTTGCGCGAACAAATCTGGACTGGCGCTAAAAATTTGGATTTGGCGGGCGAGCAGACTTCCGAGGGGCTCCTGCACGCCATCCATGCCACCATTCAGGAGATGTTGAACCAACAGGCGGAGGGGTATCACCGCATCATCAAGCCGGCTCTGGCGACTGAGGGGATTCACCTCCTTGGTTGGGATAAACTGACGGACGAGGAAAAGCGCATCGCCACTGTAATTTTCGATAAAACCGTGTTCTCCGTTCTGACCCCTCTCTCAGTGGATGTGGGGCATCCCTTTCCCTTCATTTCCAATCTTTCCCTTTCCCTCGCCATCACCTTGAATAACCCCTCTACCGGGGTGAGCTCTTTCGCCCGGGTGAAGATACCTGATACCCTGCCGCAATGGATTCGAATCGAGACCGCATTATTCAAGGGGGCGTGTCGGTTTGTATCCCTGGTGGATTTGATTGCCCATCATCTCGACCGCCTGTTTCCCGACATGAAGATCAGCGGCATCATGCCTTTCCGGGTCACCCGGAATGCTGAGGTGGATGCCGACCTCGACGATGTCGAGGATTTGCTTCAAGCAGTCGAGGAGCAAGTCCGCCAACGCCGCATGGAATGCGCCGTTCGGCTGGAATGTCCGCACGATGCCGACCCCATCAACAGATTAATCCTCATGGAAGCCCTTGAACTTGGAGAAGAGGACGTTTACGCGATGCCCGCCCTGGTGGAATACCGCAGTTTGCGGGACATTGCCGCACTGCCGCTCCCGGGTCTCCGCTTCAAGCCATGGACACCGCTGGTACCACGCCGTCTTCAGGGGGAGGATTCGAGGATCTTTGATGTCATTAGGGCGGGCGATCTCTTGGTGAATCATCCGTATGAATCTTTTGATGACACCGTGCTGCGCCTGATTAAAGAGGCCGTTGCAGATCAGGACGTCCTCGCGATAAAAATGACTTTATACCGAACCGGCAAGGACAGTCCCTTTGTCCCGTTGCTCATCCGGGCGGCGGAATCAGGCAAACAGGTGGCCTGCCTGGTTGAATTGAAAGCCCGCTTTGATGAACATGAGAACATTGTCCTCGCCCAGAAAATGGAGCGTGCCGGCGTCCATGTCGTTTACGGGGTTGAAGGCCTGAAGACCCACACCAAGACAACGCTGGTTGTCCGTCGCGAGAACGGAGAGTCGCGTTGCTATGCCCATATTGGAACGGGCAACTATCACCGGCAAACCGCACGCCTCTATGTGGACACCAGCCTCCTGACCTGCCGCGCGGATTTGACTGCCGACATTGCCGATCTTTTCAACTACTTGACCGGTCGGAATCGTAAAAGTGACTATCGAAAACTCCTGATTGCCCCAGCCAGTATGAAGCACCGTTTCCTATCGATGATTGAACGGGAGATCGAGCATCACCAAGCCGGACGCCCTGCTCATATCCTTGCCAAAATGAACCAGTTGGAGGATCGGGATATCTGTATTGCACTTTATGCGGCCAGCCAGGCCGGGGTCCCGATAGATCTGATTGTGCGGGGATTCTGCTCATTGAAGCCCGGGGTGCCTGGCCTGAGCGAAAACATCCGGGTAATTTCTGTCATCGGCCGGTTCCTTGAACACTCCAGAATTTTCCATTTCCGCAATGGAGGGGCGCAGGAGGTGGATGGCGAGTATTATATTGGCTCCGCCGACTGGATGCACCGTAACCTGGAAAGCCGGGTCGAGGCGATTACTCCAGTTGAGGACAGAAACCTAAAAACGGAACTTCAGTGGATCCTGCAGACACATCTATCCGATCAGCGTAGCGCTTGGGATATGAAACCTGATGGAACCTACGACCAGCGGAAGCCGGCGAGCATGGAAAGTCCGAGCTCCCATGAAACATTGATGCGTCATACTCTGCTGCAACAAGGCTGACCAGGTGTGGCCTGGAGATTTCTTATCCTTGCCTCTCTGACAGAGGAGTCCTATCATCGCGTGCAGAATAGGGTTTTATGTTTCCCGGAGGATTCCGCTATGAAGACATTTAAGCAACACTATTTGTTCAAAGCCTTACGATTCGTCGTGCCGGGGTTTTTCCTGGCAGGATCAGTACAGGCAGGGCAAAAGGAGACCAACACCATGAGCAGCGTCTATGAATTCAGCGTGAAGCGGATCGATGGAACAGCAACCTCCCTCTCAGATTACAAAGGCAAGGTTATGCTGATTGTCAACGTGGCCAGCCGGTGTGGCTTCACCGGGCAGTATGCCGGCTTGCAGAAACTCTACGATACCTACAAGGAACGCGGACTGGTCATACTGGGCTTTCCCGCCAATGACTTCCTCTTTCAGGAGCCGGGCAACAATAAGGAGATCGCGGAATTCTGCTCCCTGAAATACCACGTGACCTTTCCTATGTTTGAAAAAATTGTCGTCTCGGGCGGGGATATGCATCCGCTCTATAAATATCTGACCGACAAGACAACCAACCCGGAGTTCAGTGGCAGAATCTCGTGGAACTTTAACAAATTCATCATCGGCCGGGACGGCCATATCCTCAACAGGTTCGGCAGCAAGACGACCCCCGAGGATAAAGACCTTATCGCCACTATCGAGAAGGCGCTTGAAGCGCCGAAGTAAGGGTCCTTATGGCAGAGCGGGAAAAGATCCGGATTGGCGTCAGCGCCTGTCTTCTCGGCGAACCTGTCCGGTATGATGGCCAGCACAAGCATGACCATTATATCACCGATACGCTCGGCCAATATTTTGAGTTTGTCGGCGTCTGCCCGGAAGTGGAGTGCGGCCTGACCGTGCCGCGTGAATCAATGCGACTGGTCGGCGACCCGGCCAATCCCCGGCTCATAACCACCCGGACCGAAATCGACCACACCGAACGCATGCTGAAGTGGGCCGCTCGCCGTGTCACGGAACTCGAGAAAGAAAGCCTCTACGGTTTCATTTTCAAGTCCCGCTCGCCCAGCAGCGGTATGGAGAACGTCAAGGTCTATAACAGTAAAGGGATGGTGGGCGGCAAGTCACCCGGGCTGTTTGGCAAAACTTTCATGGCACATTTTCCAACGTTGCCCTGTGAGGACGAAGGTCGGCTGAACGATCCTGATTTGCGCGAGAACTTCATTGAACGTGTTTTTACACTCTGGCGTTTCAGAAAGGCCGTCAGTACCACCCCCACCCTGGCGGCACTCATGACGTTCCACGCCCGGAACAAACTGCTCATTCAAGCTCATCACGAAACCCTCATGCGTGAAATGGGGCGGGAGTTAGCAGCGCTAAAATCAGCGCAGGCGAGTGCTCACACTCCCATCTATGAAGCCAAACTGATGCGAGCCCTGAAAACCCTGGCCACAGTGCCCAAGCACACCAACATCCTCCAACACATGGCCGGGTACCTCCGGGGTAAGGCGGACGATGCAGATCGCCAGGAGTTAGCCGACATCATTGCGCAATACCACGAAGGGTTGACGCCACTGATTGTACCCGTAACCATGTTACGGCATTACGTCACCAAGTACGACATCCAGTACTTAAATGACCAATACTACCTGGCCCCCCACCCCATGGAACTCAAGCTTCGAAACCACGCGTGAGGGATTACAAGTCTGTTTCAACGACTACGCTGTCCAAGATCCCCACTTGGAGGACCTTTACCGTGAGCAGGCCATTGCGCCAACTCCAAGTCAGGCCTTCCATCGTCGGTGCCAGATAAACGGCACGCGGACAGACGGCCTGCCGAATGCGAAGTGTAATGGGGCCAACGGGCGGAACTTCTTCAATCATCACCTGCCCTGGCGCAGTGGGGTGAGCCGTGCCGGTATTGAACAGGTGAGCAATCAGGCGACCGGCTTGACGGCGGAGGATAAGTTGAACGCGAGGGGGGGCTTCCAACGTAACAATAAATTCCGGTGCCAGCGCCATCAGCCACTCTCCCACAAGTTGCCGTGAACGAGGATAGTGGGTACCGGCGAAATGGGTGAAGAATTGGCTATGTACCCCCAACACCAGCCCTGCGCCCACCCTATTCAATGTCACAGTCACTTCAGCCGTCGCGTTGAAACCCGGTTCCTGCCCATTCATTACCATCCAGAGCGGCTGCGCGGTCGTTGGAACGACGGCCTGTCGCGGGCCCTTGCACGTCGTGGCCTCACGGCCAACCTGCAGGTAAAAATGCCCGTCTATGGGATCGCCCACGGCCTCGATGCCAGCCAGCACCCCGAACTCTTTGACAACGTGCGTCCCGGAAAGTAATAGTTTCCCGCCCTGCTTAACATAGGTGGTCAGGGCAGCGATTAACACCGGTGAAGGATGGGTCTGCTCTGCGACCACCACCAGCGGATAGTCGGCTAAACGGGCGATCAAATCCTCCTCTCCCAACACATCCACCGCACAGCCATTCTCCAGCAAAGCATGAAGCGCACCCACAAGCGGGGTGTGACCTCCACCCCATTTGGCCATCAGAAGATCTCCATTGGCGGGGTAAAAGTGCGCCGCCGAATGGAGCAGCGCAACCTGAGGAACCGACTCGGTTCCCTGGCACCAGGGCTGCCGTGCGCGAACAAATCGCGCCACCTCGGTCATGATATCCTGATGCCAGCCGGTAAGATGGCCGTTACGCTGGGGTTGGTTGTAGATCTGAAAGGCACCGCCGAGGGAAATCACACTCGCGGCCTCCTGACAAAGCTGAGCCACCGCCTTAAATGTCCAGCCACCCATACTGCCTTCAGCCGTCGTGAATCCCCAACACATCAGGTCCCAGGAAAGCTGGCGCCGCCCATCCATGTAACGTGCCTCAAGAATGGCATCGTTGAGACTCCACACCCAGGAGAAGTCCCCGCTCTGGTAGTCAATGGCGGCCTGAATCGGACCGGGATGACCAACGGTATACATCCAGTTGCTGCAGATCGTGCAGGTGGGTTTCCGGGCATGCACCGCCTCGGCGTATTGTTGCACATGCGCGACAAAGAGCCGCCGGTGGAAATCCGCCCACGCCTGCCAGTTGGGCTCCTGGGGTGACTTGGGGATCTCCGTGATGCCAGTCTCCTGCGTGAAGGCCTTTGTGCAGCGGTCACAGTAGCACGGTTTCGTCGCTCAATTCTCGCCATCCACCCAGAACCCGTCGACATCATAGGTGTCGATGAGTTCAAGCATCTGCGGGATCATCAACTCTGCGGTATAGGGGCTCAAATTACAGGTGCCACCCGTAACGAACCCTTCTTTACCGGAGGGCCCACCCGTGGGGCCGATACACGCCCAATCCGGGTGCAACTCAATCGCCCGGTTATCCCAGACACCTGAGTAGTGCATGATGAGCGGAATCCCCAGTTCGCGAGTAACGTCACGGTGGATACGCAACGCGTCATTGACGATACCCGGCGAAGCAGTCCCCACAGTGGTAGGCCAACTCGTGTAACCCGGATGGCCCTTGCAATCGCACTGGATCCAGTCCGGTCGCACTTTCTCAAGTTCGGTTCGCAGGTGCTCATGTGTGAGTGCCGCACCAAGTTCGGAGTCCTTGACGCCGGCATGCAAATCATAGTGCAGGCCGAAATAGGCGCGCTCATGCCAGTTGCGGGTGGAATCAAGGGCCAGCCAGGAGGTAGGATTGGATCGCATGAGAGTTCCTTTTTTAAAGTGTCTATTCGCCTTTCAGACGAACAGACGGTGTCCAAACACTGCCTAAAACGCAAGTATTAAAAATTCTCCTCCGTTGACGATCCCGTCGATACGTCCTATTCTCCCATGCATCTAATTTGGAGATAATCATGATCAAAGTAGCGATTGTTGGTGCGGCAGGTCGAATGGGTCAGGCGTTAGCACGATGTACAAAGTTGATGCCCCAGCTTCAACTGGTGGCGGCCGTCGAAGCGGCATCCTCCCCCTTGTGCGGTAAAGATATTGGCCTGATCGCAGGGATCGGCGAAAATGGCATCCTCATTACCAGCGACATTGTCGCGGCAGTCAAAGCCGCAGATGTGCTGATTGATTTCAGCTTCCACGAAAACGTTCCGGTTACCCTCAAGCAGGCGGTCGAACACAAGAAGGCGGTTGTCATCGGAACAACGGGACTCAATCCTGAAGAGCGTGACGTGGTGGATCAGGCGGCCAAAGTTATCCCCATTGTCTCGGCCCCCAACATGAGCCTGGGCGTGAATCTCCTTTTTGCACTGGTTGAACAGGCGGGCAAGGCGCTCGGTCTGGATTACGATGTTGAGATTACTGAAGCCCATCATCGCTTCAAAAAAGACGCACCCAGCGGAACCGCCTTGCGGCTCGGGGAAAAGGTCGCTCATGGCCGCAAGCAGAATTTCAGAGATGTCGCCATCTATGGTCGCGAAGGACTCGGCTCAGAACGCCCCAGAGGTCAGATCGGTATCCATGCCCTGCGTGCCGCCGACATCATTGGTGACCACACCGTCCTCTTTGCCACCGAAGGCGAACGCGTTGAGATCAGTCATCGCGCCACCAGCCGCGACGCTTTCGCCAAAGGCGCACTCCACGCCGGAAGTTGGCTTGTCACTCAGAAACCCGGCCTTTACGACATGCAGGACGTGTTGGGCTTGCGCTGAAATCAGTTGTCAAGTTGTTGGGTTGTTAAGTTGTTGTGGATGAATTCCACTCAACAACCCAGCAACTTATCAACCTAACAACTTTCGCACGGAGTGCTCTTTATGGAAATCGGATTGAGCTTGGGATCCAATCTGGATCATCGACTTGAAAATTTGCGGGAGGCAACCAATCGTATTGACGCCCTCCCCGATACCCGGCTGCTTGATAAAGCCCCGATTTATGAAACGGCACCGGTGGACGTGAAGCCGGAATACAAGACCCTGCAATACCTCAACACAGTCGTCATCATTGAGACTGACATGGACCTTTCAGCCTTCTCCGATGCCATTCATAAAATCGAGACCGACATGGGACGGGTACGTACGGAAGATCGGAATGCTCCACGGGTGATTGATATTGATGTCCTCTATGCAGGCAACATCAAGCGGGCGGATGGTATCCTTGATCTCCCCCACCCCCGCTGGGCCCAGCGCCGGTTTGTGGTTCAGCCCCTGGCGGATGTGCGGCCTTTTCTCAAACTGCCGGGTGAACCCCGTCAGGTTTCCGAAATTCTCAAGAGTCTCCCGCCAACATGCATCACCATATTCCGCGCCGAACACCAGTGGTGATCAAAACCTGAACTTCTCCAAACTCCGGCGAGCTTGCGACACGGCCCGGAGTTTCGGGTCATACTTGATTTCGATCCCAAGATCTTTGCAGATACCCTGCATCACCATCTCCACCCAAGGGGTCCGGAGGGCGAGACACCCGGGACGAATCCCGTGGTTTACAAGCATCTGCAGGAACTTGGCGGGCACCTGCATCCACATGTCTTCAAGATCCTCCTTTACGGTCAGCAACTCCACTCCCAACACAAAGAGGGATTCAGAATCTGCCGCCAGCATCATCGAGGGAATTTGCAGGCGTTCTCCCTTTTTGCCCACCGGGAAATGTGATGGTGCCACGTCCATCTCAATAGTCAGGTTGACCGGCGTCATGGCCCGCACTGCATCCACCAGATGATTTGGAATCGTAATCCGGAAAGTCGTGGCAGGTGGCGGATAGTCATGATGCTCGTCCCGCCATTCGATGGCGCCTTCTTTCTGATGGGGCACACGAACATAATAGGTAAATGT
>Ga0194056_10000047_pt1 | contig 46658 bp, 37 predicted proteins | sample SepL4413m_MetaG_FD_155458 | JGI IMG/M metagenome (GOLD analysis project Ga0194056, IMG submission 155458) | Anoxic zone freshwater microbial communities from boreal shield lake in IISD Experimental Lakes Area, Ontario, Canada - Sep2016-L442-13m | ecosystem: Environmental > Aquatic > Freshwater... | reverse complement strand
GGTGGTTTAGGTGCAGCCTATCTATTGCTGGCTCTTTCGTCTGCCAGTGCCTCACTAGCTTCACCATGCTCCGTTTCCACTTCCCGCTCATCGAACCGGACGGGCGGATTTACCGCATCCGGCTCTCCGACGGGCTTCACCGTCAAGCCCACGATCACGCCTGAATCCAGCACGCACAGCACGCAGCACGGGGTCAGGCTTGAAATATCAATTATCGATTTTTCCGTTCGCGCTTACCTTGGAGTCGCAGGGTAAGCTCGTTTACAATAGGGAGAATGTTTTGCCAGTCCTTCTGGACCTTCCGATGAATGGCACTGACAGCCCCTGATCCGAGACAATAGCGGGAATAAAGTGCGTACCGCGTAAGCAACCGCTGCATGAATCGAGAAAGATTCGCCCGCGGCGTCTTTACAAGCAGTTGATGCCCGCTAATTCGTTATCTGGTGAATAAATTGCACGCTAGGCCGGCCGCCGCCTTGGGGTGACGCCGGAGCACCCGTCAGATACTCCTTGATATACCGCTGATGCTCGCGGCTTTCATAGGGAGGACGGAAGTTGTCGCCTTTGGCCAGCACGGGCTTGGTGTCGAGCATTTCGCCGAAGGCCTTGGCTCCCGCTGGTGAGCAGGGAATCCAATGCCCTTCGCCCTTTTTGTCCAGCAGATAGAATTCGGCGTAGGAGAATTCCGGCACCCAGACGGTGCGGGCAGGAATATCGGCCGCGCGGCAGAGGGCCACAAACAGCGAAGTCATGTCGTCGTGACCGCCAAAACCGTCCTTGAGCGCAGCCACGGCCCCTTTCACCGGGTCGCCCGTCTTGTATTTCACCTGCGTCCGCATCCAATCGTACAGGGCTTCCACGCGGTCCCATGCCAACTTGGCTTCCGCCCCAGTCTCCTTGGCCACTTTGCGGATCTTGGGGTTCTGGACCTCAATCTTGGGACTGGCCGTCAGGTAACGTCGCAATGCGGGGGTGAGTTCCTTGACCACCGGCAGCACGAAGGCAGTTTTGTCATCCGGCGGCAACTGCATGCTGCGATTCACTTCAAAGGTCAATACCGCCTGAACCTTCTCACCTGCGGGAATCCAGGGAATGTTGACTATCATCAGTTTGGCCGTTTCTTCGAGAGTCTGGTAGCTTACCTTAACTCCCGGCGAGACCTCCTGTTGGGTGACCTTGACCGTCTGCTCCGGCCACTCGATCGGGACCGGCACGTAGCCGCGGATGGACCGGCACGGCCCGCCCTGGGCGGTGATCACAACGCCGGCCTTCCATTTATGCGTCTGGGCAACGCCCGTCTTCGCACCGCCAGGATCGCTTTCTTTGAACTGGGCCAGCGCGGGCGAGACGCGGGAAAGGATAATCAGGACACAGCAGAAAGTGAAGCGGTGCATGGTAAGTAAGTGGTAAGTGGTTCGAGGGAATGACGAATGACGAATGACGAATGACGAATGACGAAAGAAATTCAAAGCACGAACAACCAAGGTTTTTTTCGCATTTGATATTTGAGATTGTTTCGTATTTCGATATTCGTATTTCGTATTTATTTTCTCAGTCATCTACCGGTTCGCATACCAATTTCAACTTCGGCTGGCCAACAAACTTTTTGTTCGGGCTGGTCAGATTCGAGGGGAGAAGACGGAACGTCTCCGTCTTTGTTCCGGGTATGGAAATGCGAAAAGCGTCCCCCTTCTGCAAGATCGGCGTATGCGTGAGGATGCCGCCAAATGCCTCGGTGCCCGATGCCTCGGCCGGGAACCAATGCCCCTGCCCTTGGTCATCCTCCAGATAAAACTCCGGATAGCAGTGTCCTGGGATCTGGACCGTGCGGGCTGGAATGCCGCTTGCCCGGCAGACGGCGATGAACGTCGAAGTCAACTGGTTGCAGTCGCCGCTGCCTTGTTCAATAGCTTCGATGCAACCGGTGAGCGGTGCGTCCTTTTGATACTGGATCGTCTTGCGGACCCAATCGTAGATCGTGCGGACATGGGGCCAGGCCTTGGTATGGCCCTCGCCGAGTTGCTTGGCGAGGGCCTTAATCCGCGCGTGATTGCTTTCGATCAGCGGACTGGGACTCAGGTATTGCTTGAAGTCAGGCGGCAGCTTCTTGGCGTCGGGTACGACATACAGATCGGTTTCGTCCGGCGGCAGTAGCGTGTGCCGCTTGATCGCCAGGGTGAGGATCGCATGGACCTCCTTGCCGTCGGCCACACGTGGTATGCCCACGATCATCTGCCGTGCCGTGCCGAAAGACTTGTAGCTCACGGTCACGCCGGGCGAGAGATCCTGGCCGACGAGCTTGACGCTTTGCTCCGGCCAGTCCATCGGCACGGTAGTCGTGCCAGTCAAACGCCCTACGGGTCCGCCGGTGGCCGACACAATCATGCCGATTCTCCATTTCTGTACGTCCGGCTCGCCCAGCTTGGGACCGCGGTCCGCAGCCGGTTTCTCGGCCTGATGGTCGTCCTCGGCTCGCGCGGCTAGAATAAATCCCAGCGACACGATGAAAGCAGCGATAATCGGACTGATGCGCATGTTACGATCCTGGAAAGCAGAAAACGCCTCCCTGTATTCTACTTTACGAATTTTGTAAAATGAGACATAAGGTGAGGCTCGTTTCACTCGCCTCACCCTACGTAATTACATCACACCCCCAGAGGAACTGCTATGGCAACCAGCAAAAAGCTTGATCGCGAACAAATTATGCAAATGGCCGGCGGTTACCGCTTTCTGGCCGTGCTCGGGGCGGCCGCCGAACTGAACCTCTTCACGCTCCTGGGCGACGACTCCCTGCCGGCCGAGCCAATCGCCATCCGCCTCGGCTCGAACCTACGGGCGACGACGATCCTGCTGGACGCACTGGCCGCCTTGGGCCTCTTGGACAAGCAGGTCGAGAACTATTGCGTGCCGGCCGACTTGCGGCCCTGGCTGACCGAAAACGCCCCCGGCACCGCCCTGCCGATGGTGCTGCACCAGATGACTCTGATCCGCATGTGGTCGCAGTTGGCGTGGACCGTCCGCAGCGGCGAACCGGCCATGCGGCAGGCGAGTATCCGCGGGGCCGATGCCGATCGCGCCGCCTTCATCGCCGCCATGCACAGCATCTCTGGACCGATTGCCGACGATCTTGTGGCACGGCTCGGTCCGCCAAAGTTCAATCACCTGCTCGATGTCGGTGGGGCCTCCGGCACCTGGACGCTCGCTTTTCTCCGCGCCGTGCCAGGCTCGCGCGCGACCATCTTCGATCTGCCCGACGCGATCGAGCAGGCCCGGGAGCGAATCGCCCAGAGTGGCTTCCGTGACCGCGTCGATCTTGTGGCGGGCGATTTCTACGACGATCCACTCCCTTCGGGGGCCGATCTCGCCTGGGTCAGTGCGATCGTCCATCAGCATGCCCGCGAGGACAACCGCGAGCTGTTCGCGAAGGTCCGCGAGGCATTGCTGCCCGACGGGCGGATTATGATTCGCGACATCGTGATGGAACCCAATCGCATCGAGCCGCCGGAAGGTGCCCTCTTCGCCATCAACATGCTCGTCGCCACGGCCGGCGGCAAGACGTTCACGATGAACGAATACCGTGAAGACCTTCAGGCCAGCGGATTCCGCGATGCGAAACTGCTGGTCAAGGACGCCTGGATGAATTCCGTGGTGGAAGGCAAGAAAGTGTAACAATCCACCATGTTTCCATCCATGGCAAATTGTGCGCAAACCTATACTATTTAATAATTTAGGTTAATGCCTATGGTTTGCGACTTCTGTCGGTGGTGCCTGCGAAGAAAAACGGATGAATTCCGTCCCACAAAGGGAAAAACGGAATGAATTCCGTTCCACGGAGGGAGTTTATGCGGTTGCCATCCCTTTTCAATCGTTCTTGACCCCCCGTATAATAATGGGTAAATTGCCACATTGGCATCACTTGTGCTAATGGGCAGGTCAGGGAGATTATGGAAGAAGTACTGTCGCAAATTTGGGACGCACTAGGCGATATCTTCGGCGGAATAAGCCGTGCAGTCGAGCGATCGCTGACGAGCTTGTTCGGTTCGTCGAACGCTCGATACATCAAGAAGATGCAACCGACGGTTGACGCCATCGGTGCCCTGGAGCCAAAATACCAGGCGATGACCGATGCCGAGCTGAAGGAGCAGACGGCCAAGTTCCGCAAACGTCTGGCCGGTGGGGAAACGCTGGACGATCTGCTGGTCGAGGCGTTTGCCGTCTGCCGTGAGGCGGGGCGCCGCAACTTGGGCATGCGGCACTTCGACGTCCAGTTGATGGGCGGCATGGTCCTGCACCGCGGAAACATTGCGGAAATGGTCACCGGCGAAGGCAAGACGCTCGTGGCCACGCTGGCCGCTTACCTCAACGCCCTGGAAGGCAAGGGCGTGCATGTCGTCACGGTGAACGACTATCTCGCCCGCCGCGACATGGAATGGATGGGACCGCTTTACATGTCGCTCGGTCTGACGGTCAACGCGATTCAGAGTCAGATGGAAGCGGCCGAGCGGCAGAAAGCCTACGCATGTGACATCACCTACGGCACGAACAACGAGTTCGGCTTCGACTACCTCCGCGACAACATGCGGAACGCGGCTCGCGACGACGACCGATTCGACAAGCACTTGCAGCAGGTGCAGGGGGCGTTGAACTTTGCGATTGTCGACGAGGTCGACAATATCCTCATTGATGAGGCCCGCACGCCGCTGATTATCTCCGGTCCGGCCCACGATGACGTGACCCGCTATGCCAAGGCCGATCGCATCGCGCGGCAGTTGAAGAAGGTTGCGCACTTTGAGGTCAATGAGAAGGAACACACGGCCCACCTCACCGACGACGGCGTTCGCGCGGCCGAACAATTGGCGGGCGTCGAAAGCTTCTACACGGCCGGCAACATGGAGTGGCCGCACCTGATCGACAACAGCTTGAAGGCCCACCACCTCTACAAGCGCGACGTGAACTACATCGTCAGCAAGGAAGGCGAGGTGGTCATCGTCGATGAGTTCACCGGCCGTCTCATGCCGGGCCGTAATTGGAGCGACGGTCTGCATCAGGCGGTCGAGGCCAAGGAAGGCGTCCGCATCAAGGAAGAATACCAGACTCTGGCCACGATCACGCTACAGAACTTCTTCAAGCTCTACAAGAGAATCTGCGGCATGACCGGTACGGCCATGACCGAGGCCAACGAGTTCTGGAAGGTTTACAAGCTGGACGTGATTGCGATGCCCACCAATCGCAAAATGAAGCGGCTGAACCATCCGGACGTGATCTACCGCAGCGAGGAGGAGAAGTACAATGCCATCGCCGACGAAATCGAGCGGATGAACAAGTGGGACATCATCGTCCCCGAAAAAGGAGACGAGTTGCTGGGCAAGATCCTCGGCGAGGCGGACGACGCGATCGAGTTTCAGGACCATGAGACGCGTCAGAAGCAAACCCTTCGCCGTACTCAAACGCGCAGCATTGAACGGGCGGGCAGGCCGATCCTCGTGGGCACCGTCTCCATCGAGCGCAGCGAAATGATCTCGCGGATGCTCGAACAGCGTGGCGTAAAGCATGAGGTGCTGAATGCCAAGCATCACCAGCGCGAGGCCGAAATCATCGCTCAGGCCGGGCGCAAAGGGGCCGTGACCATCGCCACGAACATGGCCGGCCGCGGTACCGACATCATCCTCGGCGGCAATCCCGAGGCCATGGCATGGGCCCAGCTCCAGACGAAATATCTGACAAAACTGGACGTTCCGCCTGAGGAAATGGATGCGCTCGTCCACGAGATTGAACAGCGAGAACAGATGAAGGCCGAAGGCCGTGAAGTGGCCGCGTTGGGCGGGTTGCATGTGTTGGGTAGCGAGCGCCACGAAGCCCGCCGTATCGACCTCCAACTCCGCGGGCGTTGCGGCCGACAGGGCGATTCCGGCAGCAGCCGTTTCTATCTCTCGCTGGAAGACGACCTGATGCGGAAATTTGGCGGCGAGTGGGTCAAGAACTGGCTCACTCGGCTGGGCATGCAGGATGGTGAAGCGATCGAAAGCCGCATGGTCTCCCGCCGTATCGAGGGTGCCCAGAAGAAGGTTGAAGAGCGGAACTTTGAAGTCCGCAAGAATCTGTTGGAATACGATGAGGTCATGGACGAGCAGCGCAAGCGGATCTACGGCTATCGGCAGAGGATCCTGGAAGGCGGCAACGGCAAGCAACTCATGCTGGACATGATCCGCCAGCAGGTTAACGGCCGATTGAATCAGTTCCTGGCCCGCGATTACGGTACGGAAACTTTCGCCACATGGGCGGGCAAGGAGTTTTCCGTGGAGTTCGACGCCCGCGACTTTCGTGGTCTCGATTTCCAGGATGCCCAGCGTTATGCGTTGGCCCAGGCCGAGCGGAAGGCCGAGGGGCATATCATGGACGCCCTGGAAGAGAATGTTCCCACCGACGCCGAAGACCAGAGCGATTGGAACTGGGAGGCCCTGGCCAAGTTTGCCAACACGCGCTGGCACATCGGTATCCGCGACCGCGAACTGAAGCAGGTGGGCCGCGAACAACTCGATACGTTTCTTTTGGAGAAGGCCACGGCAGCGATCGCCAAGGTCGATCTCGCGGCCGGCCGCGAGTTCTTGGAGGCTGATTATGGCATCCGCGCGGCCTGCGCCTGGGTGAAGAATAAATTTGGCATCGAATTATCGGTCGATTCCGTCCGGGATCTGCCGCTGGAAGAGTTCAAGAAACTTGTCTATGAGAAGGCCGAGGCCGCCTATCGCGAGAAAGAGATCGAGTATCCGGTGATGGCCGGCCTTTCGCACTTCACGAACCGCGATGCCGGCGGCCACAAGCGTTACGACCGCGAAGGCCTGGTCGAATGGGCACGAAAGCGGTTCGACGTACACCTTGATCTGGAAGATTTGAAGAATCGGCAGCGCGATGAGATTCGCGCCTTGCTGATCGAGCACAGCCGCCGCTTTGCCGAGAAGAGCGTCGATCCGCAGGGCGAAGTCGCGACGCGATTGAAGCAGGTCTTTGACGACCAGACGTTGTCGTCCAAGGTGTTGCATGCGGCTTTGGAAGATGGGCGGCTGAAGAGCCTTTCCGATTGGCTCAGTCAGGACCTCAACTACCCGCTCTCCCCCGAGGCGATGACGCGGCTGAACCCGGAGGTTCTCAAGAACTTCATGGCCTCGGCCGTGGAGGCCAAGTACCGACCCGAGATGCAGAAGCTGGAGCGTGCCCTGCTCCTCAATTTGCTCGACTCCGCCTGGAAAGATCACCTCCTGGTGATGGACCACTTGCGCAACAGCGTCGGTCTTCGCGGTTACGCCCAGGTTGATCCCAAGGTGGAATACAAGCGAGAGGGCATGAAGACGTTCGAGCAGATGTGGGACACGGTCGGTGAGCGGACGACCGATCTGATCTTCCGCATGGAGCAGCTCGACGAGAGTTTTGTTGGCTCCACATGGACCGGGGCCGAGGCACGGCACGATGCCCCTCCGCCCAGCGACATCGGTGACGAGCAGCAGTCGGCCATCGAAGGCACGCAGAACGACGGCAAGCCCAAGCCGATCCGGAACCGGGACCAACGGGTTGGCCGCAATGATCCCTGCCCGTGCGGCAGTGGAAAGAAATTCAAGAATTGCCACATGCGGAAAAGCTAGTATTGAGGAAGACTGCGAGAGGATACCCGAGGGGGCAAAAAATGATCGACGAATATGTTCGTTCGGAACTACTGAAGAAGGTCGAATTGCTTTCGCCACCGCTGCAGCAACAGGTTCTTGACTATACCAGCACTTTAGTCAGCGAAGCAGGGAAGGGCAAGAAGGATTTTCTCGCGTTATGGGGTACACTCGATCTGGTTGCCGCTGAAGAAATGATTCGAGCCATTGAGGAAGGTTGCGAAAAGGTTGATTTAGATGGATGGTGAACGATTACTTGATACGAATGCAATGATTGCGTATCTGAGCCGTAACGTCGCGTTGCGTCAGCTAGTCGCGAGCAGCCCTCGCCTTCTGTTGTCAACGGTTGTGTTGGGTGAACTTTGCTACGGTGCTTACAACTCGACAACGGTCGATAAAAATCTCGCCGATATTGAATTGCTCGTTGAACGTTCCACGCTCGTTGTTTCTGATGCCGCGACAGCAACGGCATATGGACAAATCAAATATCATTTGCGATCGAAGGGGCGACCCATTCCAGAAAACGACTTGTGGCTGGCTGCAATCGCGAGGCGATTCGGCTTTGTAATTGTCTCTCGCGACAAGCATTTTTCTTATATTGACGGGCTCTTTGTTGAAACTTGGTAAAACGGAAATATGTCAGCCATAGGGCAAGTCTGACAACATCTCCGTCGGGAAAGGATTCCCTCGTGCCTTATCTGCTGAACATCTTCTACCTACTCCTGCTCCTGGCAGCGTCGCCCTGGCTGCTTTGGTCGGCTATCCGCACGGGCAAGTATCGTGAGGGCTATGCCGAGAAACTGCTCGGCCTTGCGCCGCCGCGGACGTCGAATAATAAGTGCATTTGGCTACATGCCGTGAGCGTGGGAGAAGTGAACCTGCTGGCCCCGCTCCTCCGTGTGCTGGAGAAGGATCGGCCCGATTGGGAGTGCGTGATCTCCACGACCACGAAGAGCGGCATGGCGTTGGCCAAGAAGAAATACGCCGGCCGGACTATTTTTTATTGCCCGTTGGATTTCACTTGGGCCGTGAATGCGGCCATGCGGCGGGTTCGGCCCGACGTACTCGTGCTGGCCGAGTTGGAACTTTGGCCGAACCTCGTTTGGGCAGCTAGGCGGCACGGCGCGCGTACGGCAGTCATCAACGGCCGTTTGAGCCAGCGAAGCTTTGAAGGATATCGCCGCATCCGGCCGCTTATGGCACGATTGCTCCGGAGTATCGATCGAATCGCCGTGCAGGATGAAACCTATCGCGAGCGATTCCTCGCCCTGGGGGCCAGACCGGAATCAGTCCAAGTTACCGGTTCCATGAAGTACGATGGTGCCCAGACCGATCGCAACAACCCCGCCACGCGGCGACTGGCTGCATTGGCTGGCTTGGCCGCGGACGACGTGGTCTTTCTTGCCGGCAGCACCCAGGAGCCGGAAGAGTCCGTGGCTTTGCAGGTGTTTCAGCAATTGAGCCGCGATTGGCCCCAACTGCGACTGATCCTTGTGCCCAGGCATCCCGAACGTTTTGATTTCGTTGCACGGATGCTGGATGCTTCCGGCGTGGCCTGGCAACGACGCACGTTGCTCGGAGCGCCTCGACAAAGTAGCAGGCACACTCCGTGTGCCGTCCGCTCTGAACTAGACATGCGACTACAGGGCGAACGGCACACGGAGTGTACCTGCTACGGCCCTTGTCCCAGGGTGCTCTTGGTCGACGTGGTCGGCGAGCTAGGGGCTTGGTGGGGAACGGCTCACGTCGCCTTCGTCGGTGGCAGCCTCGGCAATCGTGGCGGGCAGAACATGATCGAGCCGGCCGCATACGGTGCCGCCGTGTCGTTCGGTCCAAACACGCGAAACTTCCGCGACATCGTTGCCGCCCTCATGCAACGCGATGCGGCCGTGGTTGTGGCCGATAGCGAACAGCTTCTGGCCTTCGTCCGCAACTGCCTTACCAACCCCGCCGAAGCGGCCGCCCGCGGCCAGCGTGCCGCGAGCCTAGTTCGCCAACAGCTTGGAGCCACCGATCGGACGTTTCAGTTGCTCCTTCCGTTGGTCGCCAGCCCGCAGGCCGATGGCGATCATCGTGCCGCGTAACCAGTTGGAATCGGTCCAACCATTAGGTCTACAGCGGGTGGCTGAAATCGCAGGTCGCGGCCACGACCATCACCGCCAGGGTCGATGCCGACAGTATCCACTGTTGTGGAGCATTCCACAGGTTCAGAACGGTCGTGAATGCCACAATCACCAGAAGTGCCATGAACATCCGTTGAAACAACGCCTGCCAGCGTCGGCCCTCGCTGATCCGAGCTAGGGCAGCACTAAGGAGTCCACAGACTTGGACCGAGGAAATCACACAAAACTGACTGAAATCGACGCCACCGAACATCCGCTGCGCCTTCCATGGCTGAGGAGGTAGTCGTAAACTCGTTTCCGCCGGAGATTTCCATCCTTGGTCATCCACGAAAGACGGGCAAGTGGGCGAACTATATCGAAAATCTCCCCGAAGGAAAAGGACGATTTCAGACAATTTCCGGGAATTCTAAAACTACTTGTCGTTGGCCGCCGTTTGCGAGGAAATTACCGCATAGGCCGAAAGCTCGGGCGACGTCTGGCCTAGGTCGGTCACAATCCGAATCGTTTTAGTTACCTTTCCCTCGGTGTTGCCGGCCACAAAGGTCACCGGAATCACATGAACCATCTTCGCCTCATTGCTGGTCGGGGTAAACTTAAATGCCTTGTCCTCACAGGTAATCGAAAGCACTTTGAACGGATGGATCCCCTTCACGACAAGCGACTTGGTTACTTCTTGACCCGGATGAACAACGCCCATGAACAGGGACGAAGGGCTGACCGCCAGATTGGCAATCACCCGGCCTTCCACGGCGAGTGGCATCTGAACGCTTTGGCCCTCGCTGGTGACCAGCAACAGATGATCCTGGAGATAGCCGGCCGGTGCGCCTTTATCGAGTGTCACCGACAAATCAGTCGTGGTCCAGCCGTTTTGCCGACTGGAGTCGACCACCTTGGCAGAAATATGGGGGTTGGACGATTTAACCTCGGTAATTTGCCAGTCCCCCCAGCCCGAGCGATTCACCCGAACCTTACGTTCAACGGGAGTTCCCAGCTCAACGTCGCCGAGTTGGACACTCCCAGGCTCGAAGACCACATCGCCACGAATCACCCCTCGAACGTGGAGGAGAATTTCCGCTGGCATTGGCTTGTCGATAATCACGGTAATCGTGGCAGACCGTGATCCGAGGAAGGTCGGGGTATTGAAAACAGCCCGAATAGATCCTTCTTCATAGGTCTTTAGTGTGGGTTTTACAATCTCGATGCTCGTACAGCCACAGCTTGAATAGGCGGTGACGATATGGACATCATCGATGTAGAGATTGGAGAGTGTGAAGTTGAATTCGGCCTTCGACCCGCGAGCGACGGTGCCGAAATCGTGGTCGGTCGTCTGGAACATCTTCGCGGCCCACTGCTGTCCGAAGCAAGGGGATACCACCAAAGTCAAGCACGCAACAAGAAGGAATGTTTTCCGAAGCATTTTAATCTCCACGGATTGAAGTGACCCAAATCGCAGTAAATAGGGGGCGCATCACTTTTTGTCCGTTCGCAATACAAAACTCTCGCAAAATGTTTTGCCGAGCAAATCTAAGTCACAAAATGGCCTGGGTCAAATAAGTATTAAAATTTCCAGGCAAATTCATGGTATAATTAGAGCTAAATTCATCCTTAAGGTGTTTACGCTTATGAAAGTTGCGCATTTTGAGCAAATTCCCGACGATGTCGTCAAGATGGAAGAGGCCAATGGATGCCGCGTGCGATGCCTGATCGGCCCGGACGACGGTGCCCCTAGCTTCACGATGCGGCAGTTTGAGGTGGCCCCCGGCGGCAATACTCCTAAGCACTCCCACGGCTACGAGCACGAGGTATTTGTCCTGGAAGGCGAGGGTATCGTGTTGGATAGCCACGACGAGCATCGCCTTTCACCCGGCGTAGCCGTCTACATCGCCCCAGACGAGATCCATCAGTTCCGCAACACTGGCAGCGGCCCGTTGAAATTCCTCTGCCTCATCCCGCATCCGCTACGGAGCATGACCTCGCCGTGTGCTGCGGCATGTGGCTGTGCGTAAAAGACCGGCGAATCGCAATTGAATCGGGGGGGCTTATACCATCGATATAACCCGTTGGTGTTATTGCAGGAATCTTAACCACTGCTAGAATATCACTTAGTGTGTCTCTTCGTTTGGTCATGGATTTGGCCCCTCACTGAAGGAGAATCGTATGTTGGCCCTAGCTGCCGGATACGAATTCGACGTGGACCGTGGTCCCGATTGGCTCTGGATCAGGATTCGGAGCGTGGAAACTGGTTTTTCGCCCGCTGGATCCCTGGCGGAGCAGCTTAAGGAACTGGTCGAGAATCACTTCATTTATCGCGTTGTACTCGAGCTGCACCGAGTTCCCGAACTGAGCCGTCAGCTCATCGGGGAACTGGCGCAACTGAGCCGGTACATCCAAAAACATGACGGCGTGTTGCGGGTTTGCGGGCTCACGCCGAAAGGCCGTGCGATGCTGGAGCTTTGCGACCCGGATGACTTCTGCCTCGCGTATGAAAATCGCGAGGAGGCCATTCTCGGCAGTTGCGGTCCGCGCGTGCCGAGGTAGTGCTGCGGAAGATCCTTAATTACCGCCTTCGATTACCAACAAACTTCCAGTTCGTTGGCGATCTCTTGGACGCCCGCCACACGGCGGATCGCCTCCTGGGCCATTTGTTTTTGGAAAAATGTTCCTACCGTACCGCGAAGCGTTACGCGGCCCTCGCTCGTCTCAAAACGAAGCGTTCTAGGGGTGATGTAGGGGTTCTGTTCCAACGCACAATGCACGCGAACTTCCAAGGGGCTGATGTCAATCATAGCAGCAAGGGGCGATGCTTCGGAGGGATTCAGGGGGGCTTGTCATCAAGGCGGCTACCTCAGAAAACTTGCGTCTGAGGTTACCTAGTATGGAGAAGATCGGTTGTGAACGGCGATTACATCATGGATTGATACTGAGAAAGATGGGATATTTACGAAAGCTGCGTGGAAAATAGTGGATTTTCCGCCTGTTTCGATAGGGCGGGTGAGGACAGGGCAGGGATTGGAATCCGTCCGTGGAACGGAACTCATTCCGTTCGGGCAGATTATAATAGGAGTTTCGAGTCCTCGGCCTCTTGCACATTGCCACGGGTATGCTAGGTTTGATGGAACTCCGTTGATTGAGTGAAGTGTCGGTCTCGGCTCGAGATCGCCAGATTAGAAAGCCGCCGATGCGCGTCGAATACATCAATCCTTTTATCGCCTCCGTTCGCAATGCTTTTCAAACCATGCTATCGAGCGATGCCGAACGCGGAGCACCCTACCTGCGAACCGCTGCGGAATCGGATTTCTGCGTGAGCGGAGTCATCGGCCTGTCGGGCGATGCCGTGGGAACGGTGGTACTCAATATGACCAAGGAAGTCGCCCTGGGGGTGGCCTCGGTCCTGCTGATGGACCAATTCACCGAGCTTACCGCCGATGTGATCGACGCCGTGGGCGAGTTGACCAATGTGATCGCTGGAGCGGCCAAATCGAAGCTTGAGGAGTTTCACCTCGGAGTGAGTCTGCCGAACGTCATCACCGGCGGTGCTCACACGATCCACTTTCCAAGAGACGTGACCCCCATTTGCGTCCCCTTCAAGACGATCTGGGGCCCGCTGGTTCTCGAAGTCGGCCTGACGCCCGTGCGGCAAGCGGTGGCTAGGTAGCGGCTCGCAATGGAGAGTCCAGCCATTCACTCGTCCCACCCTACTTTTTCGCAACAAAAACCAAGGAGAGCAGCGTGTCTTTCCCACATCAATCCCGTCGGCAGTTTCTAAACCAAACGGCCGTCTTGGGCGGTGCTGCCCTGCTAGCCGCCCGCGGGGGCCATGCAGCCGAGCCTGAGTCGGGCAACAAGCTGCACATAGCTTGTCAAGAGTACCCATGGGCGGTTTTTTATAACCGTGATCGCCGTGACTTTGGCAGCATGGTGGACACCGCCCTCGCCGAGGTTGCCCGCAGCGGGGTGAATGGCTTCGAGCCGTCGATGTACTCGATCCAGTACGCGGAAAAGGTGGGAATGTTGCTGAAGAAGCACGGCCTGGAGATGCGGTCTTTTTACGTCAATAGCGACCTGTGCCGCGCGGCCGACGTGGAGAAAAGCATTCCCCAGATCGTCGCTGTTGCCGAACGGGCAAAGGCCGCCGGCGCGCGGATCGTCGTCACCAATCCCAGCCCCGTGCGCTGGGGCGGCTCCGAGGGCAAAGACGATGCCCAATTGAAGGTCCAGGCGGCCGCCCTCGATCGACTTGGCGGCCGGCTGCGCGACATGGGCATGGTGCTTGCCTATCACAACCATGACGCCGAGCTGCGCAACGCCGCCCGCGAGTTTCATCACATGTTACTCGGTACCGATCCGAAGAATGTCAGCTTCTGCCTGGATGCTCACTGGGTCTACCGCGGTTCGGGAAATTCGCAGGTGGCCCTCTTCGACGTGGTGCGGCTCTACGGTTCCCGCATCTGCGAGTTGCACCTACGACAGTCGATCAAAGGCGTCTGGACGGAAGCCCTCTGCGACGGTGACCTTGACTACCGCGCCCTAGCCAAGCGGCTGCTGGAGATGGGCGTCAAGCCGCACCTGGTGCTGGAGCAGGCCCCGGAAAAGGGCACGCCCAAGACCATGGATGCCGTCGAGTCGCATCGGCGAAGCTGCCAATACGCCCGGGAGGTTTTCGGCCAGTTTGCCTAAGGCACATTTGATGTCCCCAAACGACCACCCAGCCGCCGCCAGCGCAGAGCAGTTGATTGCCGAGTGCGAGGTGCGCCGCCTGCGTCGGTCGGGACCGGGAGGTCAGCACCGAAACAAGGTGGAGACGGCAATCAGCCTGCGTCACTTGCCGACGGGCGTGCGCGCGGAGGCCAGCGAACGCCGCAGCCAGGCCCAGAACCACTCCGTGGCTCTCTTCCGACTCAGGATGAACTTAGCCCTGGAGGTCCGGCGACCCGGTGGCCAAGACTATATGCCCAGCCCTCTCTGGCAATCACGCTGCGGTGGTGGGCTAAAGATAAGTGCCTCGCACGATGACTTCCCCACCCTGCTGGCCGAGGCATTGGATCTGCTGGCTGCCTTGGATGCCGATCCGAAGCTGGCGGCGGGGGTGCTGGGTTGCACGCCGTCGCAATTGGTCCGATTGCTGAAACTTGACCCGCGGGCCTTGGCCCTAGTCAACCGCTGGCGGGTTGCGCATGCACTCCATGCTCTTCAGTAGTCGATCGCCGCGCACTCTTGAGATAGCAGGAATACAATGGATCAATGTCCTGCGGACGTTGCGGGGCCTTCGGTTTCGGCCTCGGGGTGCATCCAGCGGTTCAAGATCGGGGCCAAGGCAAAGCAAATTACCGCCGAGACGATTGCGCAGATGGCAACCTGTCCAAAAACATTGCCGTACACGTGGACGGTCTCGCTCGGCCGGGGCACGACGAGGTTCTCGCCGCTTCCTTCCGACACACCCGTGAACTGGGAAATGATCGAGGCCAGCATTTGTGCGAAGGCCGATGCCAGGAACCACGCGCCCATGACGGTACTCACCAGCCGAACAGGCGAAAGCTTGCTGACCATCGAAAGCCCGACGGGCGAAAGGCAGAGTTCCCCGGTCGTGTGCAGAAGATAACCCAGGATCAGCCAACTCAGCGCGACCATGCCCCGGTCATCCGCCGTGTGGGTGCCGTACCAAAATGCCACAAATCCGAGTCCCACTTGCAGGAGTCCCAGCGAGAATTTGACCGTGGTTGACGGTTCCCAGCCGCGGCGACCAAGGAAGGCCCAAAGCCCGGTGAATGGCAGACCAAAAAGCAGAATCATAATGGCATTTACCGACTGGAAACTGCCGGCGGAAATCTCGTCGTTGGACTCCGCGGTTTGCATTCCCACGTTGTCCTCGGCGACCTTCCAGGAAATGTTGAAATTTGTAGAATCTTGAGAGTCAAGATTTGTCTCGCCGCGTTCTTTCGCATCGGTTTCACGTTTCTTCTGTTCACCGCGGAGGCCGGCAAGGACGTACATCGTGAAGAGATTGTCGCCGTTGTGATAGCCAAGTTGCTTTTGCGTCGGCTGGATCTCAATCGTCGAACCAACTTCATGGGCCGTGATCGTGTGCCGTCCCGTGACGCGATCGACATTGCGCGCAGTAAAAAGCGTGAGGGAACTCCCCGCCTGCTCGAAGAACGCAAAGAACAGCACGGAGAAGAAAGTCAAAATCAGCACCACGTACATGCGCTGGCGCGGGATGCGCGGCAAACGAAACGTCTCGAAGATCAAGTATCCGAAACAGATCAGCCCGGCGAGCGAAACCACCATCGTGGCCGGCCGGCTGCTTTCTCGGAGCACGATTGCCACCACGTGGAGCAACGGGTTTGGACTGGCTTTCAGAGAATCGATCCATGAATCGGGGACCAAGGTCATCGGCTGTTGGTCTGCCCGGACGAAGGCGAAACCCGACACGAGAAAGGCAAACAGGACGACGGCTGCCAGGGTTCCGAGATAGACGAGCCAAGTGGCCGTCAAGGGCCCCAATCGCGGCTTGCGCAGCCGCTCGGGATCGGGCGGCAATCCGGCCTCCGCCGGCAAGCCGCCGCGCTGTAGGGCCACCAGGGCAATTCCGGCGGCCACCAGGATCGCAATCGCGGTGAAGCAATTCATGCCTAAAGAGAACGGGTCGGAGGGACGCGATAGCCACAAGCCAGCCGCAATTGCGATTGCGCCTAGGAGGATCAGGGCTTGACTGACAATCGTCGGAGCAACAAAAGTCGCCAGGCCGATGAGCATGCCGATGGTCGCAAGGCCAAACCCCCAATGCCAGCCAAATCGGTCGGCAAGATAGCAGCAAAGCAGCGGCGCGATGGCGGCGCCTAGATTCACGCCCATATAGAATATCGTGAATCCGCCGTCGCGCTTGATGCTGCCTTTCGCATAGAGCGAACCAACGATCGTGGAGATGTTGGGCTTGAAGAATCCATTGCCCGCGATAAGAAGCGCCAGGGCCATGAAGAATGCGACCTGGTGCTGGACGGCCATCAACTGATGTCCGGCCGCCATCAATAGCCCGCCAAGAATCACGGCACGGCGTTGTCCCAAGAGCCGGTCAGCCAACAATCCGCCAAAAAAAGGCGTCATGTAGACCAGTGCCGTGTAAGCGCCGTAGACGGCGTTGGCGTTCGTATCGCTGTATCTCAAGAATGATACACTTTTATCCACCATGTACAACATGAGCAAAGCCCTCATGCCGTAGAAGGAAAACCGCTCCCACATTTCGGCGAAGAAGAGCATGAACAGGCCGACAGGATGGCCAAACAATTTCGGAGTATGAACCAGCGCGGGGTTGTCGTGTTCGTGACTATGCATATCTTTTCGCCTGAATTTGAATTTCGCTGATTCTACTCGACCTACGCCGCGGGAAAAAGGCCACCAGCGGAACTTAGGACCGGCGCACCAATAAAAAAGTAGCAGGCACACTCCGTGTGCCCGTCTGCCCCTGCCCGGCGAATGCGCAAAACACGATAGTTATTGGTGCGCCGGTCCTTGCGAGCAATCATGGGGTTGAATCTAAATTGGCCAATGATACCATGGAGGCTAAAGGAACCCTGGATGTTAAAGGAACCCCTCGCCATGTCTCAACTGACCCGTCGCCGTTTCGTCCAACTTGCTTCCGCCGGACTGGGGGCAACCGCCGCCAGCGGCATTCATGCCGACTTCGTGATTGCTGGCACCAAATCGTCCGGCCGAGTCCTGGGGGCCAACGATACGATCCGTGTGGCCGTGGCCGGAATCAACGGCCGGGGTGGGGAGCATATTAAAGAGTACGCCAATAGGAGGGGAGTGAAAATCGCCTACTTGGTCGATCCCGACAGCACCCTTTTCGCCGCACGAACCAAAAGCATCGAGAAAATTGCCGGCTACAGGCCCCAGTGCGTGCAGGACCTCCGCAGGGCTTTGGAAGACAAGCATCTCGATGCCGTTTCCATTGCCAGCCCCAATCACTGGCACACGCTCCTGACGGTCTGGAGCTGCCAGGCCGGCAAACATGTCTATGTGGAAAAGCCTTGCAGCCACACGATCTTTGAAGGCCGCAAGTGCGTCGAAGCGGCGGAAAAATATGGCGTCGTCGTCCAACACGGCACCCAACAACGCAGCGAGGGTAAGAGGGCCGGTGAAATCGCGGCCCTTCAGTCAGGCAAGTGGGGCAAGCTGTTGGTGAGCAAGGCCTACGTCTGCAAACCGCGGTGGAGCATCGGTTTCAAGCCCGACGAGCCAGTGCCTGCAACTCTCGACTTCGATCACTGGACCGGCCCGGCCAAGTTGCGGCCGTTCAATCGCAACCTGGTTCACTATAATTGGCATTGGTTCTGGGATTTTGGCAACGGCGAGATCGGCAATCAGGGCGTACACCAGACCGACGTAGCACACTGGTCACTGGGGCCCGCAGCCACGCTGCCCACCCGCGTATGGAGCCTCGGTGGCCGATTGGGGTTCGAGGACCAGGGCCAGACGCCTAACATGCAGTTGGCCGTCTATGAATTCGGCGACGTGACCGTGGTGATCGAGGTTCGCGGTCTGGTGGAAGGGGGCGATAAGAACAAAGGCGACGCCAACGTCCCCTCAAAGGTCTCCAACGAGTTCTATACCTCCGAAGGCCTAGTGCGAGACGGCAAGTTCTTTCCCAAGGAAGGCGGTAAGGAGCACGAGGTCAAGGTCGAGCCGGTCCACGTCACGCCGGGCGGGCCATTTGGCAGCTTCATCGCCTGCGTCCGTAACCGGACGCCGAAGGCGGTCAACGCCCCGATCCTCAACGGCCATTACGCCGCCGCGCTTTGCCACCTGGCCAACATTTCCTACCGCCTGGGCAAGCAGGTTCCCTTTAGCCACGAGCCTGATGGCATGAGCCAGCCGCAGATTGCCGAGTCGTTCGAGATGATCAAGCGGAATCTCCGGGATGTCGGCGTGAATCTCGACAAGGCAACCTACCGCATGGGCCGCACACTCGCGATCGACCCAAAAACCGAGCGTTTCATCGGTGACCCCGAGGCCGACAAGTTTTTGACGCAGGGGTATCGGGCAGGGTATGAGGTGCCGGAGAAAGTATAGGGATCTACCGCCAAAGCTGCCGCACGGCCGCGACCAGCCGATGGTAGTGTTCCGGCTCGCTGTAGGCCTGCGCCGATACCCGCAACACAACCCTTGGGGTAGGGAAGAAATGGGCGGCGGAACTGCCCATCGCTGCTGGTTAATGAACCAACCGTGCAGTACAATTATCGGTGGAGCCTGGGATAGAGAACCTCGGACTTCGGAGGAGAGGCGTCGCCGGTTATCCGAGGGATGTACAAACGGCCTTATTTCTCTTGGCAAGGAGCCAAAGTGATACCGAAAAACGGAAGGTTGACCACCCAATTTCCACGAAGGTTCCTTGCGTTCACCGTGATCCTCACCGGGATCGTGCTCGTATGGCTGGAGTGGGGTGCCTACCGTTCCTTCCGTGCGATGGAAACAAATCAGCAGCGGGATTTCAGGATCGAGGAACTGCGGAGTACGATCCTCTATCTCGACGAAGTGCTAACCATGTCCGCACGCATGGCAGTAGCCACGGGGGAACGGCACTGGGAGGAAAGATACCGCCACCACGAACCCGAACTGGATGCCGCCATCAAAGAGGCCATGAGCCTCTCGCCCGACGTGGCCAGTAGCGAGGCCGCCGCACAAACCGATGTGGCCAATATTAAACTGGTGGAGATGGAGAACCAAGCCTTTGCCTTGGTTCGGCAAGGCCACTTGCCGGAAGCACGGGCAGTGCTCTTCAACGGGGAATACGAAACGCAGAAGCGTTCGTACGCGGAGGGGATGACCCGCTTGGCCGACCTTCTCAACGCGACCGCTAGAGCCGGGTTGCGGGCAGAGCAGAAAGGGGCTTTCCTGAGTATCGTGCCTGCTGCCATCGTCATTTCTGCGTTACTGGTCGCATGGTTGATTGTTTTGCGAACCATGCGGCACTGGCGGATGGCGCTGTTGGCGAACAACCGGCAACTGGCCCAGCAGGCCGATGAGTTGGTGGTTTTGGCGTCCTTTCCACTCCTCGACCCACAGCCGATCGTGGAGGCAGACCTGGAGGGTCGCGTGTGCTTTGTGAACCCGGCGGCACGGCGACTGTTTCCCGATATCGAGGACTGCGGATCGGAACACCCCTGGCTGGTCGACTGGCAGACGCTGGCCACGGCGTGTCGTCGGGGTGCCGTGGACTTGCCGCCGCGCGAGGTGGCGGTCGGCGACCACTGGTACCAACAGACGATTTACTTCGTGACCCAGTCCGGGCGTATCCGCACGTATGGGCTGGACATCACCGAGTACAAGCGCACGGAGGAGGCGTTGTATAGGCAGCAGCAGTTTCTCGAAGCCGTACTCGACAGTATTGAAGTGGGTATTGTAGCCTGCGATGCCAAGGGTGTCCTCACGTTGTTTAATCGCGCGACACGGGAGATTCACGGACTTCCGCTAGAGCCCATTCCTGCCGAGCAGTGGGCGGAGCACTACGACCTCTATCTGGCGGATGGGAAAACACCGATGCGAACCGAAGACGTTCCGCTATTTCGCGCACTTTGCGGCAAAATTCTCCTCAACGTGGAAATGGTGATTGCCCCCAGGCATGGACCCGTGCGGACTATCCTGGCCAGCGCGCAACCATTGCATGACTTCGGCGGGCAAACGACCGGGGCGGTGGCGGTGATGCACGATATTACGGAACGCAAGCGGTCAGAAGAGAAGATTCGCCGGGCACATGACGAGTTGGAAATCCGCGTTCAGAAACGAACGGTCGAACTAGCTCAGACGAATGTTCAGTTATCCCATGCCAAAGACGTTGCTGAAGTCGCCAGCCGCGCCAAAAGTACGTTCCTGGCCAACATGAGCCACGAGATCCGTACGCCTCTCAATGCAGTCATCGGCATGACGGAGCTCGTGCTGAGAAGCCAGTTATCTGCCCAGCAGCGGGAGTTCCTCCGAACGGCGAGAGACTCGGGCGAGGCTTTGCTGTCGGTAGTCAACGACATCCTCGATTTCTCAAAGATCGAAGCGGGTAAACTCACGCTCGATTGCAGTCCGTTCGACCTGCGGGAAAGTCTTGGCGATACGATGAGATCGTTTGCCATTCGAGCCCACCAGCAAAGACTGGAGTTGGCCTGCTTCATCCATCCTGAAGTGCCCCGTATCGTGGTTGGCGACTATAATCGGCTTCGCCAGATCATCGTCAACCTCGTTGGCAATGCCATCAAGTTCACGGAGACCGGGGAGGTGAGCCTGGAAGTGACACTGGAATCCCGCTCGGAAAAGGATGTGGGATTGCACTTCGTCGTGGCTGACACGGGGATAGGCGTCCCGCCGGAGAAACAGTCGGCCATCTTCGAGATGTTTGAACAGGCCGACAGTTCGACGACGCGCCGCCACGGTGGCACGGGCCTGGGTCTGGCCATCGCTTCGCGCCTGGTCGGCCTCATGGGTGGCAATATCTGCGTGGAAAGTGAAGTCGGCCAGGGAAGCCGATTTCATTTTACTATCCGCCTCAATCTCGCCGACAACGAACTCGCCGAGCCGCTGCCCCCTGAACCCGTGATTCTTCATGGGATGCGAGTACTCGTAGTCGATGACAACGCTACCAACCGCCGTATCCTTGACGAGATTCTCCGCAGTTGGCAGATGGCGCCTACCGTTGCCCCAAGCGCGGCGGAGGCAGTCCGATTGCTGCTGGAGGCCCAGAAGAAAGGCGAACCCTACCGCTTGGTCCTCACCGATGCCCACATGCCGGGCACCGACGGATTCATGCTGGCCTCGCAGATCAAGCAAGACCCTGCGATGGGCAGCACAGTCGTTATGATGCTGACCTCGGGAGACAGCCCGGAGGACACGCAACGCTGCGAAGAACTGGGAATCTCCGCGTATCTGCTCAAACCGATCAAACAATCCGAACTCCTCGAAGCCATTGAACTGGCCCTCGGCATCTCGGTTCCCAAAAGGAAATTGCTCGCGGCTGCGGCACAACCGAAGCATGCGCAGGGTTTGCAAATCCTGTTGGCAGAGGACAGTCTCGTCAATCAAAAACTGGCCGTGGCGTTGCTCGAAGGACAAGGCCACAAGATCACCGTGGTCAACAATGGCCGAGAGGCGATTGCGGCCTTGCAAGCAGAAAAGTTCGACATGATCTTGATGGACGTGCAAATGCCGGAGATGGACGGGCTGGAGGCCACCGAGAAAATCCGGACGCGGGAACAGCACACCGGCACGCACATCCCAATCGTTGCGATGACTGCCCACGCGCTGATGGGCGACCGTGAGCGATGCCTGGCAGCGGGGATGGACGGATACATTGCCAAACCGATTCATGTCGCCGAGCTGTTCAATGTGATTGGTGGATTGTTTTCCATTTCTGCGGAGCTTGCGGGACAGCCTGTTCCTGAAATGGCCGAGGGAGAAATTGTCAACTGGCATGAAGCCCTCCAGGCGGTGAGGGGCAGCACGCAGCACTTGAAAACGGTAGTGGAGGCTGCGCTGGAGGAAATCCCCCGCTTGATGGCGGCAATTCGCCAGGCCATTACCAACTCGGATACCACGGTGCTGCGGTTGTCCGCCCATACCCTCAAAGCATCGCTTCGCTACTTCGGAAAGACCGTGGCCTACGAGGAGGCACTCCGACTGGAAAGGATGGGGCAGGACCGGAACTTGGCCGAATCGCAGGAATCTCTGGCTGCACTGGAACCGGAGATCCTGCGGATCATTCGGGTTTTGCAGGAGTATCTGCAAAGCAATCCAATGATCATTCCAAGCAGATAGCCGGCCCCAGGAACTAGGAAAACCCGAGAAAAACGGGTTTGGTGGCAAGTTTTTTCCGGTTTTCGCGGAGTTATGCCCGTTTCTGACTTGTATTTCCCGCCAAAATCGCTCTAATCATCGAGCGTCCGTCCTATAATCCAGTAAAGGACCATCAACCATGCCGATCATCGCCGAGGCCCGAACATGAGAAATCGCGTTTCTACTGGCTCAATCGCCTTCCTTGTCACCGTAGCGATCCTTTTGGGTAGTCTTGCCTTACAGCCGGCACAAGCCGAGCCTGTTCAAGGGATGTACTTCGCCAAGAAACAGTACGTTCCGAAACCCTTGCCGACGTTCGCCGAGACCAGGGGCAAACTGCCCAGCCCGATCTACGACGAAAACCCCTTGTATGTCCAAATGTACTGGAAGACGTGGGAGTTGGGATTCCGCAACTTCTATGAGCCCAAGCCTGGAAGCGGGTTCGTCAGTCAGTTCATCGACGCAGCCTTCAACCAGAACATCTTCCTTTGGGACACCTGTTTCCTCACCATGTTTTGCAACTATGGGCATCCCCTGGTTCCCGGGATAGGCTCGCTCGACAACTTCTATGCCAAGCAGTACGAGAATGGCGAGATTTGCCGTGAGATCAACCGGACGACGGGGCGGGATTATGTCGAGTGGGTGAACGGGGAGCAGAAGGATTTGTTCAGCCGTTGGAGCAAGTTCTCCGTCACCTACACGGGCCGCGAGGTTCCTCAACCGCGTCCGCACCTGACCCTCGACGCCCTCAATCATCCGATCTTCGCGTGGGCTGAACTGGAGAGCGTCCGCGTGACCGGCGACCGATCGCGGTTGAAGCAGGTCCATGAACCGCTCGTTCGCTACTATCGTGGGTTGCAAAAGTACATCCGCCAAGGCAACGGCCTCTACATGACCGACTGGGCCAGCATGGACAACTCCCCACGCAACCCGTACTTGGACAAGGGCGGCACGGCCGTGGATACTTCGTCGCAGATGGTCTTGTTCGGCAACCAACTCGCCGAGATTGCCGACCTGCTGGAGAAAAAAGACGAGGCCGCGACGTTCCGCAAGGAAGCGGCAGAACTGGCGGGGATAATCAATGCGAAGATGTGGGACTCCAAACGGAAGTTCTACTTCGACCTGACGGTTGATGGCAAGCAAACCCCGGCGAAGACGATTGCCGCCTTCTGGACGCTCCTCGCGGGCGTGGCGTCACCCGAGCAGGCCGACGCCCTGGCGGCGGAGTTGCGAAATCCCCAAAGTTTCGGCCGCAAGCATCGCGTGCCGACCACTCCGGCCGACCAAGCGGGCTTTGACCCGGCGGGTGGCTATTGGCGCGGTGCCGTCTGGTCGCCTACGAACACCATGGTCATTCGCGGACTGGAACGCTACGGCAAGCACGATCTGGCCCGCGAGATCGCCCTGGAACACCTACGGATGGTAGGCGAGGTTTTTCGGACTACGGGCACCGTCTGGGAAAACTACGCCCCGGATGCTACAAAGCCTGGGAAACCGGCGAAGGGGGATTTCGTCGGCTGGACGGGAATCGTCCCCATCTTATACTTCCTCGAATACCGCATCGGCCTGAAGGCCGACGCCCCCAACAACCGATTGACCTGGGCATTGACTTCCATGAAACGCTGTGGTTGCGAGCAATTCCGATTCAACGGCCACACGGCCACTCTAGTTGCCCAGCCGCCAAACGATCCCGCGGGACTGGTCGATGTGAGCATCGAGTCGGACGGCCCGTTCCAACTTTTAGTCGAGCGCGGGGGAAAGAGATGGGAGTTCGGCATCAAGGCCGGGAAAAATCGTTTCGCGCTTGATTGACACGGAGTACCGTACGGTTGGGCCCACGGAGAACCATGAGATCAGGATGAATTGTCCTCAGAATAAAAGAAAAGTTCAAGACGTTTTCCGGGTTAGTTCGTCTCACAATTCGTCTCAGTGGAATGGTTCCAAGTGCTTCTCTTGGCCAGTTCGGGGGTGTCGGCTAGGCTTTGAAATCGCCGTGATCCAGATTCCGACCATGCCCCCAAAGGCGTATGTGTCTTCCGTGCGTACAACTGGGACTCTTCAAAACAATTGTCGCCGACGTTTTTCCGCGTGCGGGCGGGGTCGAAAATGCGGCCGTTCATGGCGAGGCACGCATGGAATCCATGGCGCCGGCGTCTGCAGACGGCGATGTGATCCGGATGCTGCGGATTACACCGGCCTTTGAGGCGTTGAATGCAATCGCGGGCTGCGAAGGGGCGATGTTGAGAATATTGGTTTGTGCGAAGTTGCCCGGATTTGCTTCCGGAAATGCGCCGTCGGGAGCGGTGATTCTGGTTCGCAAAACTTCCAGTTCCTCCCGTGTGGGGATCTCCGAATAGCGGTTGTCCCGGTAGAGATGCAGTGTGAACTGGTACAGAAATCAAGAATAGCAACACGCCACCGGCGATGTGCAACGATTCGCGGCCGATGTGCAATACTCCGAGCAAGGTCGGCCCGCAGAACAAGAAGAAGAGCAGGATCGCCAACGCAAAGATGTTCTCTCGCGCCACCACTCGCACGCGCCGGCTCTCTTCCACTAATGGAGTCGCCCTCGTCAGGCCCAGGAGCCGTATCCGGTTCCAGAGGAGTCTCAGTAGGATCGTTACTTGGTTCATATATCATCTCTCAATTCACCGGCAGTTTCCCGGTGACGCGCTGGAGTTTATCTGCGGCGGCGATTTCACGACCGTCGGCCAGGACGCGCAGGCCCTGGCCGCGGTGGTATCGCTGGCCGGTCTTGTCCCAAAGGATCGTCAGCGTCCGACCGTGATAGGCAATGTTGTCGAGGCAGAAGTATGCCCAATCGCCGGGCGCGAGCGGGTTGACTTCCACCGTGTCGTCGGCGCGGGGGCGAAGGCCAATCAGGCCGGTAATGATGAGGTCGCAGTAGGTCGAGTGGTTGTAGTCCTTGCCGCGCTCCACGCCCCCCTTGCCGGCGTCCCACGTTCCGTTCTTCCAACCCTTCAGCCTGGTGCGAGCGATCCAATCGCCGGTGAGTGGGTTGAGATTCTCGTCGATCCACGGCACGACCGAGCCGTCGTCGCGTTTCAAGCGGTGCGAGTCGGTGTAAGTTCGCAGCAAATTGAAATAGTCGCCGTTGGTCACGACATCTTGCTGATAGTTGTTGAGCAGATTCGCCATGGCCGTCAAAGTGACGGCGGTCGAATAGGGCCAACTCGGTCCGTTCCACTGGCACTCATGGCCCTGGTAGGAGATCGCGAACTTCGGATGCCGCTGCTCGGCCGTCGTCGGCCCGAAGGGCGCGGCAAAGCCCTTGGGATCGATGATCTGCTTCCAGGCTGCGGCATAGCGCGTACTCACAGACGGCAGGTTGAAATACCAGGGCGTGTAGCCGTACAGTTCGCAGACGTCAGCTAGCTGCGGGAGCGGCGGCGACGGAACGCTTGGGTGGACCTGGCCGGGTTGCCGTTTCCGCATCTTGAAGAACTGCGCGTCGGCATCCCAGAGTTTATATTGGACAAGCCCTTTGATGCGGTCCGCTTCGAGGAAGAACTGCTCCGCCATCTCAGGCCGACCGGCCATGACGGCAATGGCACCGATCGCCCTAGCATCGCCAAACATGTAGCTATTGATCGTCGCCCGATAGCCGGTCCCGCCAATCGCCACCTCCATGCCGTCGGCACCGTCTTCTTGCCAGAACAGACCGTTGGCGTCGCGCCGTTCCTTCTCCCAGCGGCGGAAGTTTTTCACGAGATCGGGCAGCAACTCTTTCGCCAAAGCGGCGTTGCCGTTGACGCAATAGCGAGCCCAGATCGCGTCGGCAAGCCAGTTGCTGTAGTGATGCAGATTGTTGGTTTTTCGGAGCCAGAAGATGGAGTCGTCGTCGAGGAACTTAGGATCGCGGAGCCAGCGGCCTTCGTAAAGATGATGGCCGACCGCGCAACTGATCGTGTTGTGCTTGCCCGCCCAGCCAACCGGAGGCAGGAACTCGGTAACGACAAATCCGTCGCGGGTTTCCTTGATGTGCTTGCGGTAGGTCCACCAGCGAAAATAGTAGGTCTTCTCTATATCGAGGCCGGGGCAGTCTAGCAGCGGCACATTGGCGGCCAAAAACTCGGCCGCCTTAGCGTTGGGGATATACTGCCGGTAAAGGTCGTTGTCGGTGGCGTTGAACTGTGCAACGTAGTCCTGGAGTTTGTCCGGCCGCAGGACTGCCTCGGCCGCTCCCGCAGGAGGGCAGACGCAGAGCAATAGAATCGGTACGGCGAAACAGAGAGTGAGATATATTGGTTTCATAGCTACCATTGTTAGTGTGTGGCAAGATTCTCTGGCAGACGGATGCCACCGTGGCACGGGCATCTTGCCAGTGTCGAATTCCACGGGCTAGAAGCCCGTGCCACGCGCTTGCCAGAAAATCTTACCACTACCATTGTTACTTGCATTTTGCGCCAAGACAAGTAATACTCATGTTCTTGGACTCTTCCGGTTCTACGTGCAGATGACAATTGTGTCGGAATATCCAACGCCTACCACAACCGCCCACCGCAACCCATAGCCGAAAAAAACATGAAAATCGCTATCCTTGCATGGCCCCTTCTTCTGGGTATGATCGCCAATCATCGGGCAATGGCCGACGATTCGGCCGCGCAGCCCATCGACCGCTACAATATCGCCTTTGATTCACCCAGCAAGGACTTCCACGGTGCCATGCCGCTGGGCAACGGCGAGGTGGGGATCAGCGCGTGGGTCGAGGAAAACGGCGATTTGCTCTTCTACATCGGTAAGACCGATGCCTACGACGACAACAATCGGCTGCTCAAGCTTGGGCGGGTGCGCGTCAAGCTCACGCCCAATCCGGTCGTCAAAGGCGGGCCTTATCGCCAGGAACTCAAGCTCGGCAGCGGCGAGTTCGTCGTCCAGGCCGGCAAGGACGATTCGGACGTGACGTTGCGGCTATGGGTCGATGCCCAGCAGCCCATCATCCACTTGGAGGCCCAGGGCAAAAAACCCTTTGAGGTCCGCGCCGCGTTGGAATCGTGGCGAACCCAGCAGCGCACGCTCGCTGGCCGGGATCTGTCGCACAGTGACCCTTTGAACCAGAGCGGCAAGCCGACCATCCAGTATCCCGACACCATCCTGGAGCATCAGAAGGACCGCGTGGTGTGGTATCACCACAACGCGCATTCCGTGTGGCCGGCGACCCTGAAGTTGCAGGGCTTGGAAAGCGCGATGCAGGGCGCAATCGATCCGTTATTGGACCGCACGTTCGGTGGAGCCATCGTGGGCGAAGGCATGGTCAGCGACGGCACTGCGGCGATCAAATCGGCCCAGCCGCGCGACAAGCAGGCCATCGCTATCCACGTGCTCAGCCAACATCCGGCCAAGCCCGAGCAGTGGCTGGCGGCACTGGAGGCGAATATCGCGCGGCTTGCTGCGATCAACCTGGAGACCGCCCGCGAGGCGCATCGGCAAGGGTGGCGCGAATTCTGGAATCGGAGTTGGATTCGCCTCAGCGGCCCGTCGGACGCCCAACCGACAACCCTCGGGTACGGGTTGCAGCGCTATCTGACCGCTTGCGGCGGGCGGGGCAACCCCTGGATCAAGTTCAACGGCTCGATTTTCACGCTCCCTTATGAGCGCGATCCCGATTACCGCCGCTGGGCCGGCGCGAATTGGTTCCAGAACTTCCGCCTAGTTTATTGGCCGATGATTGCCACGGGTGACTACGACGTGCTGCGGCCGATGTTCCGCACCTACCTGGCCGCTTTACCCCTGGCCAAGCAGCGGACTCGGATCTACCACGGCCACGACGGTGCGTTCTTCCCGGAAACCCTCTATTCCTGGGGCACCTACGCCAACCCCGATTACGGCTGGAACCGCGGCGGCAATCCCGTCGGGCTGGCCACGAATTCGTACATCCGCTACTACTGGTCCGGCGGTATCGAGCTATCCACGATGATGTTGGAATATTATGCCAACACTGAAGACCGGCAATTCGCCACCGATACGTTGCTGCCGCTGGCCTCTGCGATCGTCCAGTTTTACGACCAGCACTACAAACGCGACGCGAAGGGCAAGATCCGCTTTGAGCCGGCCGCCTCGCTGGAGACGTGGCATGTGGCGGTCAACCCTCTGCCGGAAGTCGCCGGACTCAAGTTTGTCGTCGGCCGCCTCTTGGAATTGCCCACCGACCTGACCAGCGAGCGTCAGCGCACCGACTGGAAGCGACTGCTCAGCGAATTGCCTGAAGTACCTACGAAGACCGTCGGTGGCAAAACATTCCTCTTGCCCGCTGAAACCTTTGGCAACCATGCCAACGTGGAAAACCCCGAGTTGTACGCGGTATTCCCTTATCGGCTGTTCGGCGTTGGCCGCGACGGATTGGAGATTGCCCGCGAAACATTCAATCGTCGTGAGAACCGGCACAACACCTGTTGGTGGCAGGATGACATCGACACGGCCTGCCTTGGTCTGGCGGCCCAGGCGAGGCAGAGCGTGGCCGGCCGGTTTGCGAACGTCAACAGGAGTTTCCGTTTTCCGGCCATGTGGGGCCCCGGCAACGACGAAATCCCCGACATGGATCACGGCGGCGTTGGGCAAATGGCCCTGCAATACATGATTCTGCAACCGGTGGGCGACAAACTGCTTCTCTTCCCCGCTTGGCCGAAGCCGTGGAACGTCGAATTCAAGCTCCACGCGCCGAAGCAGACGGTCGTCGAGGGTGTCTATCGCGACGGTAAACTGGAGCAGTTCAAAGTCACGCCTGAATCGCGGGCAAAGGACGTAATCAAGCTGGAGCCGCAATGACAATCCCCACAGGAGTGACATGCGCCCCAGAATCATGCTATGCTAATTAGGTTAGAATTTATTGTTGTGTGTTTTGTGTCCGTTTTACAAGGAGAGTTTTGATGAAGGCGAAGTTCGTTGTTTCCCTGATGGTCGCCCTGACCATCGCATTATTGACCGGGCCGGTCGTGTTGGCCGCCGACGTCCTGAAGCAGGTTCCTGAGAATGAATTGAAGAAGGTCAAGGAGGCATTGCCGGCCAAGGCCACGGCGGAACCGGCAAAGCCCCGCCGGATCCTGATCTTCTGCCGCACGGAAGGTTTCCCGCACGACTCGATCCCAATCGGCGCCAAGGCGTTGGAGTTGATGGGTGAGAAGACCGGGGCGTGGAAGTCGGACATCAGCGTTGACATGAAAGCCTTTGATGCCGACTCGCTCAAGAAGTACGATGCGGTGGTGTTCAACAATACCACGCAATTGAAGTTCAAGGATCCCAAGCACCGCGAGGCCCTGCTGGAATTTGTCCGCAATGGCGGCGGCATCGTCGGCATTCATGCCGCCTGCGACAACTTCCCCACCTGGAAGGAAGGACAGGATATGATCGGCGCCGTGTTCAATGGCCATCCTTGGCAACAGATTCCGGTAAAGCTTGACGATCCCAAAAGTCCGCTCTCGAAGGCATTCGACGGCAAGGCTTTCTGGGTTAAAGACGAGATCTATCGCTTCAAGGCCCCCTACTCCCGCGATCGTTTGCATGTCCTGCTCAGCATGGACATGACCCGCATAGACAACAAGCAAAGCCGTCCCGACGGCGACAATGCCGTAGCCTGGATTCAAGAAGTGGGCAAGGGCCATGCCTTTTATTGCTCGCTGGGCCACGTCCACGAAATCTTCTGGAATCCCACGCTTCTCCAGTTCTACTGCGACGGCATGCAATATGCCCTGGGCGACCTGAAGGCCGATGCCACGTCCAGTGCAAAGCTCTCGCCGCAGCCGGAAGCTATCCATGCGCCCGAGAAGGCCGGAAAGTAGTTTCAGTTGCGGAAAGGGTCAACAACAAGTGTAGGGTGGGGAGAGCGCAGCGAGCCCCACCAATTCTGTTGCGGTCCGCTTTTGGTGGGGCTCGTTTCACTCTCCCCACCCTACTTCCTAGATTTCCCGTAGGGTGCGTGGAGCGAACCCCTTCGTGGAAATGGTGGGTTACGCACGGAATCTAACGAACGGGAACATTTTTCCCTGGAGTAAACCGGTTCGCGCAACGCACCACAGCGATTGGGTTTCCGTGCTCCACCCACCCTACTTCTGCACCCAAAACCGGAAGAGCCAATTTATCCAAGTGCCTACCGGTTTGGGGACCGCACTGGAAAGAAGCGGCCACCAGCGGGCCTCAAGGGCGTTCTTCCCACGCCTTCTTCTTCGCCTTTAAGAGCCGCTCGGTATACGTCTCTTCTTCTTTCCCAACCTCTGCCTTCGCCGGGGACATTTCAGTCGCACGGGGTTCGGAAGCTGTGGGCGAAACACGTTCCGGTTCGTCGAGCGGCTTCAAATCAATCGGTGCTTGGGTGGGCAACTCGAACCGCGCCGTCGCGCGAAGCTGCTCCAGGTGTTCGGCCACTTCCGCCTTGCGACTCTTCAAACGCTCAATGTACTGTGGCAGAGCCGGCGCGGGCTGGCGGCGAAGGATGAAATCGCGCAGACGGACCAACAGCAGCGGCAGCCAGGCGAAGTGTACCTGTACGCGGCGGATGAACACGTCGCCCAGGAAGACGCAACTGGCCATGAGAATTAGCCAATGCCACGCCTCCTGGCTACTGCTGGCCTTGGGCAAATCGTGGCGGAAGGTGTTGAAATCCAACAACTTGCCGGTCGCGTCCGGATTTTCGATGAGTTGGCCCGGCGGACCGTCCTTGGGCTGCACGGCGGCGAGCTGGGTCAGCAGGGGATCGTTGGCCTCGCGATCGCGAAACTCGTCGGAATAGGGCACGTTCACGCCCGTCCGCAAGGGTGCCATGCCGCGGCCTGGATTGATCGTCACGAAGTAACTGCCCGCTTCGTGCATGGGGAACGTGCCCACATAACGGCCCGGTGCGGTCTGCTCGATCTCCAGGCCCAGCGGCTTCTTCAAATCAGGTCCGACGGCCGTGCCGGTCATGGTCAGGAAGTTGAGGAAATCATTCTTATCGTCCAGTGCCGTGACGACAACCCGCATCTTGCCTTCCTGCGGCTCGAAGGTCGCGGCCAGCTTTCCCGATCCGCCCGAGGGCCGCATCGACCAGCGAACGATCTGGGCAAAGAGTTTGTCGCCCGCCGCGCTGCCGGACCAATCCGGCGTCCATCGCAATCCGGCATCGGTGGTGAAGGCGACCGCGCGGCCAAGTCCGTAGTTCCAGCCGGCCAGGATCGTGGTGTTCTCCTCGCCGCCCGGCTTCGTGGCCAAGAGCACGGTTTCCACCAACGGGTTCTCCTTCTTGCTCGTGAGCACGTAGCCTTGGATCGGCGGCAGTTCGCGGATGCCGGACATCATCGGATGTTGGGAGACCTGCTTCACGGGAAACGAACTGTGGGGGTCATAAAGAATCGGTCGGGATACCCGGCGGGCTTCTTTCTGAAATATCCGCGGCAAGGCTTTGCTGGGATTGTTCACCGAGTAATACTTGCCATTGCCGTCCGAGGCAAGCTTGGCTAGATTCTGGCTCTCGGACGTGCCGTGGGCGTTGACGGCCACCGTGGAAATCGTCACTCCCATGGCCCTCAGCCGGTTGATTGTCGCTGCCTGCGGTGGGCCGGGGTCGCCGTCACTGAGTACGATCATGTGCTTCACAGCCACCTGCTGCTGGTTTTGCAGCCCGGCGAAACCTTGTTCGGCCAAGAGCATGGCCGGTTCAAAGTCGGGCATGTCGCCGGGGACCATCCGATCGACGGCCGCCAGCAGCTTGTTGCGGTATTGGGCGATCTCCACGGGGCCTTGGTCGTAGATCCACTGCTCGTTGCCGTTCCATTGCATCACGCCGCAATAGTCCTGACCGCTGAGCGTCTTGATCGCTTCCTTGGCGATCTGTTTCTGGATGCCGTTGCCTTGGGCAATTTCGCTGGCGTGCATGAGGAGCACCAGCGCGCCGCGCGGGGCCACTTCCGCATTGCGAATCTGGAAATCGACCGGCATCGCCTTTTCCAGTTCCGTGCCGGTCCATCCGCCTGCGCCAAAACTTTCCGCACCGCCCAGCATGACCAGCCCCGCGCCCATCTGCTGCGTGTTGCGCACGAGCATGTCGATCTGTTCGTCACTGAAGCTCACTTCATCGCTGGTGGCACGGGGCACATTGGCCAGCACGATCGTGTCAAAGATCTGCAACTCGGCAAGGCTGGAAAAAAGCCGATCCGTGCCGCGGACGACAACTTCCATGCCATGCTGCCGCAGCCGCTCGGCAAGCGGCCCATATTCGTTGGGCCGTTCCTGGCTGACGATCAGCAACACCTGCCCTTTGCCGGCCACGTGGATAAAGGCCGTGGCACGATTGTTTTGCGGCATGGCGTCGTCTTCAGGCCGGTCGGGGACGAATTTAGCCTCGTAGGTATAAAAATTCGCGCTATCAATTGTCTGTCGCAGATTGAAGACCTTCTTGCCGGGCGGAAGCGTCACACGTTGTTCCGTGCGGTCGATCGGCTGGTCATCGACGATTTTGGTGACAATCAGCCGGCCGGGCACTTCGCCGGTATCGCCCGGCTTGTCATCGCAGTTGTTGGAAAGCACGACGCGGAGGTCGAACGGCTGATTGAGACGGACTTCGCTGGGCAGGATCACTCGCTCCACGGCCACTTCGGCCCGCGTGTGGTAGCGAATCGCAACGACATCCATGCCGATGCCAGCGGCAGCCACGGCCTGAGCCTGCTCCAGAGCGTTGCCCTGGTTCTGGTTCCCGTCGGTCACCAGAACGATCCGCCGGGCGGCATTTTCGGGAAACGTGGCCTGGGCCAGTTTCATGGCGGCGGCGATGTTCGTCGCCTGCGGGTCGAAAAGGCTCTCGATCGAACTGCCCATTTGCAGATCGTCGTCAAAGGGCGGAAGCTCGATCGCAGCATTGCGGCCGAAGACAATCACACCGGCGCGGTCTTTATCGTGGCGATGGGCGTGGACTTCGTCGCGGACGTACTTGATCATCGCCGCGCGTTTTTCTTCCGGGATGCTTAGCGACTGATCCAGCAGATAGAGAACCGTCAGATGATCGTTGCTCCGCACAATTTGCATGTCGGCTGCTGCCATGACCAAGAGCACAATCACGAGCGTACGAAACAGCAAGGCCAGCCAACGGCGAATTCTCCCCAGCCCAGCTAGTCGGCGATAGCTATACCACCAGAGCACTGGCAAGAGCAAGAGTATTGCCAGGTAGGAGGGAGAGTTAAACGAAGGGTGGTAGAGAAACATGGGCTAGGAAATGACGAATGACGAATGACGAATGACGAATGACGAAAAAATGAAGAGAAGACATGTGGGTCATGATTTTCGCCTTCTCCAGATAGCACTGAAAATCAAATGAAGTTCTTTGGCCTCTTGCCACAGAATCCGCCCCTCAGACTTCGATTCAGGAGTGGCGGTGGCCATCATGCGCAGCCAGAATTTGGTTTCACGTGCCTCCTTCTTGCAAATGCTGATTCGATGGCGAAAGTCTTTCTTCGAGACCGAATCGTCCGCCTCGCAATAGTTCGCCCCAACGCTTGTACCACTGCGAACCAATTGTCCAATCAGGGGCATGGTGATCACATCTCTCGGCAATTTTCGGGTGAACAGAATGACAGCCTCCCCGAATAACGCTGTCCGCTCTTCCAAATCGTAGGGCTTTTTCGTCGGAGTAGCAACGCTTTCGGCATTCGCCTTGTCATTATCCATCTGCAATAGCCTTTCGTCATTCGTCATTCGTCATTCGTCATTCGTCATTCGTCATTCGTCATTCGCACGCATTGTACCCGATTATTACCCGTATCCAACACATAAAGCCTCCCCCGGCTATCCCTCGCCACGCCCCAAGGATTAAACAACTCCCCTTCTCCCCGTCCTTCATATCCCCAGCAGCCCAAGGAGCGGCCGTCGCGGGTAAACTTCTGGATGCGATGGTTGCCGTACTCGCAAACATATAAGGTATCGTGCGGGGCGAGTACGATGTCGTAGGGATAGTAAAGCTCGCCCGGCTTGCTGCCTTGCACTCCCCACGACTTCAGCAATTTACCTTCGGTGTCAAAGACCTGGATGCGATGATTGCCGGCATCGGTGACCCAAAGATGATCGTCGGCATCGAAGACGATCTTTTGTGGTCGAGAGAACTGGCCTGGCGCGGAGCCGTGACCGCCCCATTGCAGGAGGAAGCGGCCATCGGGCGCGAATTTTTGGATTCGGTCGTACTCGCCATATTCGGAAATGTACGCGTTGCCTTGCGAATCCTGGGCTGTACCGGTCACGAAGCCGAATTCACCCGGCTTTTCGCCCGGCTTGCCACCCAACGTGCGGAGCAGCTTGCCTTGGGGCGAGTAGACAAGTACTTGAAAGTAATGCGTATCGGCTACCATGAGGTTGCCGTCGCGATCAAAGCTCAGGCCGGTCGGCTTGCCGTTGGCGTGGTCGGGTGTGGACCACTCGCGGAGAAAAGTGCCGTCGGTCTTGAAGACCTGGATGCGGGCCGTCTTATCGACGATGTAAAGCAGGTCGTCGCGATCGATGGCAATCGCTCGGGGTGTTTGGAATCGGCCATCCGAGATACCCTGCCGTCCCCAAACCGATTCGACGTGGCCGATGCTAGATGCATCGTGGTCGCAGCCCGGAAGGACGAGAATCGCCAGCGGCAGGAGCCAGGTTGTCACAAGTTTTGGCATGGTTCGTAGGATGGGCTTTAGCCCGTCTCCGATAAACGCAGGATTGTCGGGCTAAAGCCCAACCTACAATTACGCATGTTTCGCACCTAAAGCTGGAAGAGCCCCGTTTATTTCCGGTTTTGGTGAATTATTCGCGAAAAACTGACCTAGGGCTATACTAAACTTCTTGTTAGAATCCAACGCGAGTCTAGGGTCCACCAATGGGACGGGAAGACTCAACATCAATGCTAGCAATGATTTCGGCGGGAAGGAACCCATGAAACGATCACTGGGCCGGAACTGGGGACGGGCGGCGTGGACATTTTTCTGGCTACTGCTGGGCAGCGGCGGTGCCATGGCACAAGCACCCGAGCAACATTGGCAAGCCACGCCCAATCCACCCAATTATCCGCCGAATTACCAGCCATCGACCACCCCAGCAGGTACTCCCGGAACCGGCAACCCGGCCGCAGGTACCTCGGCGACGGGGCAATATCAATATCCGCAGCACGATCAACCCGTCGGTCCTCCGCAGGATCCGACGATCGAGCACCGTCAGCCCGTTCCGGCCGGTCAGCCGGTCTATGGGCCGCAACCGCCGGCCGACAATCGCGGGATCTATGCTCCGCAGGATCCACGGGCGCAGGGTCTACCTGGCCAAGGCCAGAGGATCGCACCGCCATGCTTGTCGCCGTGTGTACCGGATCCGGCGCTGGGTCTACCTAGCCAAGGCCAGCCCATTGCGGGTCCGCCGGCCGCAGGGCAGGCGATCCAAGGTCCTCCCCCGCGGAGCACCGCACCACAAGCACCGTTTGTGCTCTCGCCTCCGGAAATCGCGGCCCTGGAAAATTTGCTTGCCGACTGGGAAAAGCGGAACCGAGAGATCCATTTCATGGAATCGAAATTTTTCCGCTGGAAATACGACGCCGTGTTTGGCAACGGCAATCCACCACCGCCCGACGAAGGCGTCTTGAAATTCGCCTCGCCCGACAAGGGGCTGATGAAGATCGAAGCTAAAGATCCCAAGCAGTCGGAGCAATGGCTATGCGACGGCAAGTCGATCTATCAGTTCAACTATACGGAGAAGAGGGTCACGGAATTCGTCATGCCGCCGGAATTGCAGGGCAAGGGGATCGGCGACGGCCCGCTGCCGTTCGTTTTTGGCGTCGAGGCCCAAAAGCTCAAGGATCGCTATTTCATGCGGATCATCACGCCGCCCAATGTGCAAAACGAGGTTTGGCTGGAGGCCTATCCGCGCTACCAGCAGCAGGCGGCCGAATTTAGCAAGGTTCAGGTGATTCTGCAAGTCTCCGCTCCTACCAAGGCCCTGTTGCCTTATGCGATCCAAATTTATTCGCCCAACGGCAAGGACCGCACGGTCTATCAACTGCAAAACCCATCGATCAATCCGCGCGTACTTTGGCCAGGTGGGATCTTGATCGGCGATTGGACGAAGCCTTCGGTTCCCTTCGGCTGGACAAAGAAGACGGAGTTGCCCCCACTACCCGTGCAAGCCGGGCTGAATCCAGCAAGGTCAACGCGGCGGTAGTCAGTCAGCGAACCAATGATGGAAAGATGACGATAGGTCGCCTGACAGGCTCCCGGGCTGTTTTCCAAGAGAATTCACCGCAAAAGAACGCAGAGAACGCAGAGAATAGAATCTTTCTTTTGCGCCCTTTGCGTTCTCTCGCGGTGAATACTAATAAAATCTTTCGACAGAAACATGAGGAGCAGAAAAATAGGAAAGAAAGCAAAGAACCACGGATGACACGGCTGGGCGCGGATGGGCGAAGATAAAGATTTTTTCCATCTTCCTGTCTTCCTCCCCTTTTCTTCCTCGACCCCTTTGTCCTTTCTTATCTCCCACGGTAGGCGTCCTTTCGGTGATCCACGGTCAAAATGTTGACAATCCGATTTGGCTCGTCAATGCCATAAAAAACTCGGAATCGTCCGATTCGATAACGCCAGGTCTCAGGCTGGTAGCCTTGCAGTTTTTTGATATTGGTTCCCAAATACGGCTGATGGCGCAATTGTGGATAGACATACCGGCTGAGCTTGGTTTCCACAAACGACTGCTGTCGCGCATCCAACTCTCGTACGTTCCGCCGAAACTCGTCCGTCTCGAAGATGCGGTAGTCAGTCAACGAACCGCCCTCGCTTGGAGCGCGCGTCGGTGTGGCCGCGATCCAGGCTGCAATTCAGCGAGGTGTTCCCGTGAATCTCGGCCATTTCAGAATCGTCGACCAATTCGCTCTGCTCGATGAAACGCAGGGTCGCGGTTTCAATAAAGTTTGATAGCGGACGATTGTCGCTCTCCGCCGATTGCCGGAAGAGCTGATAGACATCGTCACTGAGGCGGAGCGTTACGGTTTTGGACATAATACACCTGTATTCAATTGACTAACAATAGAATACAACTGAATAAGGATGCTGTCAAGCTAGTGTAACACGGCTGGGTCATCCACGATTCAATTCCTTTTGGAGGTCGTCGGGGTCCACCACGAAGACGTCCATTTCGTTGCGAGCCAACGCGGTCAGAAACTCCTTTCGGTTCAGACCGGCTATCTCAGCGGCCTTTTCTTGGGAGATTATACCGCGACTGTACCAGAGCATCGCTGCTGCAAGCCGCATTTCCTGGGCAAATTCGTCCGGCGAGCGCCGCAAGGTCGAAAAGACATCCTCGGGCAATTCCATGGCTACCGTTTGCATGACATCCCCCCTTTTTCCAATAGGAAATAACCAACCCTTGATATTCTAACACAAGGGAGAAGGCAAAAGGAATCCCTGTCGGATGATTCTCCTCCACCATTGGCAACTCTAAAAAACTATCTCAAAAGGTCTTTTTCACCGCGGAGGATGCGGAGGTACGCAGAGGATGAATCCTAATTGAGAGCCTCTGCGATTCTCTGCGTCCTCTGCGGTGAGTTTTGAGATAGATTCTAAATGGGTTACACAATTCCTGTGGGAAACGGTTGCTTGGCCCGGAATCAGTTGCTGATTAGTTGCCGGGCTGCGTTTGTGGTATAATAGGGTGTTTGCAATCAAGATTCAAGGAACCCATCCATGCGACATCCAACGGTATCTCGACGAGAAGTATTGAAGCGCGCAGCGGCCGCCGCCGGGGCAATGGCCTTGCCAATGATCGTGCCCGGTTCGGTCTTTGGCGAAAACGCCCCTAGCAACCGCTTGAATTTAGCAGGCATCGGCGTGGGGGGCCGCGGCACATTCGACTGCCGGTCGCGATTCCTGCCCTTGGAGGATGTGCGGTTCGTGGCTTGCGCGGATTGCCGCCAGAACCGTCGCGACGCCTTCGTCAAGATGGCAAACGATCGTTACCAGGGGAAAGTTTGCACGGCCTATCGCGACTTTCGCGACGTCCTGGCACGCAAAGACGTCGATGGCGTGGTCGTTAGTACGCCGGACCACTGGCATGTGCCGGTCGCCGTGTATGCCGCCCAAGCGGGCAAAGACATGTACGTGGAGAAGCCCCTAGGGATCGCCATGGCCTGGGAGTGGAAACTCCGCGAAGCGGTCGCCAAGCATAAGTGTGTCTTCCAATATGGTACGCAACAGCGCGGCGACCAGAAGCAATTCCGCCGGGCCTGTGAGTTGGTGCGTAACGGCTACATCGGCCAGGTTCAGCGCGTCGATGCCTGGTGTCCCGACATGTCGTCCCAGTACAGCGAGGCCTCGGTTCCGCCCTATGGCTCGACGAAGCCGATCGACGTCCCCGCCGAGTTGGATTATGATATGTGGATCGGTCCGGCACCCATGAAACCCTACACGGCCGACCGCGCGACATGCTTCGGAGGCTGGCATATTTACGACTATGCCCTGGGATTCGTCGCCGGCTGGGGTGCCCACCCGCTGGATATCGCCCAATGGGGCCTGGACATGGACAACAGCGGTCCTGTACGCTACGAGGGCACCGGCAAAATCCCGCCCAAGGGCAGCCTGTGGGACACTGTCGAATCGTGGGACGTGCATTGCGAGTACGCCAACGGCGTGAAAATGCACTTCATGGGCGAACGCGTGGCCAAGCCGTTCGTCAATGCCTATCATCCCGCATGGGAGGACCACGGGACAACCTTCTTCGGAACCAAGGGGTGGGTCAGCGTCAACCGCAATGCCCTCTACGCCAGCGATAAGAAGCTACAGAAGACCCAAACCAAACCCGAGGAAATTCACCTGACGACCACAACCTCGCAGGCACGCGATTTTGTCGATTGCATGAAGAGTCGCAAGCCGACGATCAACCCCCTGGAGTCGGCCATCCGCTCCGACACCATCAGCCACCTGAGCGACCTGTGCATTCGCCTTGGCCGCCCGATCCAATGGGATCCGCAAAAGGAGCAGATCGTCAACGACGCCGAAGCGACCAAGCTCTTGAATCGGCCACTACGCGAACCATGGAAACTCGATTAGTGTTCTTCGGAATGGGGATATGGGGCGGGGATCAGTTCGCCTTGTATCGTCATTCGTCCTTCGTATTTGTTTCGTATTTCGTCATTCGGATTTTGGATTTTCCCCTGGGGCCAGGATCTTCATATAGGCCTGATATTGCTTGTCGAGTTCAGCGTAGTCGGTGCCCGTCATGCGGGCAAGTAGGTCCGGATCCTGGCTGCCGTCATACGTTGCCGCCAGACAACTCACCAGGGCGTCACGATAACGGCCATCCTCATAGTGTACGAGAAAATGGGTCATTCCCGCGATCTGGCTGTAAAGCTTGGCGATTTCGGGATGCCCCTGCAAGTCCTGCACGCCCATGCGGACGAGCCGGTCGAAGGGGAGATAAAAGTCCTTTTTTTCCAGGTGAAATCGCGCGGCCTCGATGCGTACGTCGCTCAGTCCGCCGAATACGAAGTAATCGCCTTCGCGGCGGAGCGTTTCCATGTACATGGCGATCCCTTCGATCAGCCAGCAGTTGGCCCTGCGGCCCAGGTCGTCGCCCACGCGCCGCGATTGCTGAAAAAGCTGATGCGTGGCCTCGTGATACATGGTCCGCTCGCTGTCTTTGTTGCCGGCAAAAAAGTAAGCCGTGCGATTCTCGGCCACGTAAAGGCCCATCGAGATGCCCACGTCGGGCATGATCGGCTTCAAGGCCCGATGGTACTGTTGCTTGTCGCGGAAGTAGACGACGTCCAGCCGCGGCGATTTCATATTGCTCGCCGGCCGACCGCTGAAGAGGGCCTCGACATCGGACTCGCTGGAGTAGTATCCCAGGAAGATCTGCCGCCAAAGGCGATGCAAGTTTTCGAGCTTTACGCCCAGGGCCACGGCGGCCTCGATACTGTGATTGGTGCGGATGCGGTAGTGTTCGGTTTCAATGTCCCAGCCGGAAGCAATCTCGGCGTGCAGCGCGGCGTCGTTGTCGGCATCGATCCAAGTGACGCCCATGAGCCGCTCGCCCCGCTCGTAGCGAGGCAGATTGGTCTTTTCAATCCAGCCGAACTTTTCGTGCCAGACCATGCCGTTGCGGAGCATCTGCACCTCGTAAGGCGTGTGCCATTGGTTCTGGTACTTCTGGAAACCGAACACGCGGCGCGACGCCTCATGATCGGGATTGGCCTTGATCGCGTCCAGCGCAAGACGATAGGCCAGCGACGCCTGATGACGGCGGACGCATCGTTGGGCCAGACCAAAGAGTGCCGCGGCTTGATCCTGCCGCAGTTTCAGCAAGCGACGATGCCACTCGGCCAGAACGCCCGACGTACTCTCCGGCGCGTGCAGCGAGCCGACTTCTTGCGGCAACACAGGCAGCATGACCTTGTGGGGATCAGGCGGCGCGACAAGATCAACGGTTTTCTGGGCTTCGGCCGTCAGATCCTTTTGTTGACACCAGGCCGCCAGACGACCAAGGTCGGCGGCATAGCGGGCCTTCAATGTCACCGCTTCTCGGGCAAGATCCTCGACGGCTGGGCAATTTCCAGCCCAAAGCACTACGCAGCAAATCACGGCACACCGAAGCACGGCGGCCGACAGCCCAAGGCGGCTCAATCGTAATATCTTGGCATTTCGCAAGAGGTGAAGTTTACCGTCGGAGTTCATGTCTCGCACACAGGTGCCGGGCGGGAAAAAGTGGCTCTTCAAGTCTAGCATGAACCACGGGGGCAGGGAAAATCACCCCTCTTTGGGGGTGGTTTTCTGCTAGCTGTGTGTCGCGGCCGGCATGGCGTCGATCAGCGCACGCAAGACCTTATTCACCGCTTCCGGTGTCGTAAATACTTCGGAGATGTCAGGGTCCAGCGCAACCACGAGTCGATTCTTGTCCACTCGCGTCGCAAAACGATTCGGTTTCGCCGTGGAATAGTCAAATTTGTACTCTGCACGCATATCATCGCCTGAGCGACGCGACGTCTTACGAACGGGTGCCTTCTTCATGGTCCCTTCGCTCCCTCTTGGTTGCTTTTCTCGCACTAATGATCCGAATCAAATCTTCGCCACGTTCCGTGAAAAACACCAGTACTAATCGCTGAAGAATCGTATGTCCGATTGCAATCTCACGGATCTCGTCGTCCGAATGCTCTTCATCGTCGAATAGGACGGCTAACGGGTTGGTGAACACGGTGCTAGCTTCGTCGAACGAAACACCATGCTTCTGGAGATTCGAGACGGCCTTGTCTTCGTCCCATTCAAACTGTAAAGCCATCCCGTCCACTCCACGAAATCTAGGAAATAGCCAATTGCGAAGCCTCAAACTGTCCTTATTTTAGCCGCAGAACGCGATCGGTTCAAGCCGGTTTTTTGGCTCTTCCGGTTCTAGGTGCGGAACGCGAATAATTGTAGGGTGGGGAGAGCGCAGCGAGCCCCACCAATTCTGTTGCGGTCCGCTTTTGGTAGGGCTCGTTTCACTCTCCCCACCCTACTTCTGCACCTAAAACCGGAAGAGCCGGTTTTTTTGGGCTTGGTTTTTGTGGCTCGTTTCACTCGCCCCGTGCGCCCGCTCCCTTGGCTCGCCGCCAACTACTCAGGAGCAAAGGCACGAAGCCGATCAAGAGGCCACCGATCCCAAGGATGCTCGCGATTCCGGAAAAAGTCCCAATGCTGTATCCGGCAATGAATGCCATGAATATTGCTGAAAGCAAGGGCCACAGCACATAGGAGGCGGCACTATATGCACCGTCCTTCAATTTGCCGCGGTAGTACCACGCACAGGCAAAACCCGTCAAGCTCATATAGAAACAGATTTGAAAGCAAATGACTTTGATTGAGTCTTCCAGAATCTTGCCCACGGATGGCATATAAGACGCGGCAAACAGCAGCAACATGCCCAAAAACCAGATTACCAAGGTCGCCACCCAAGGGGTCTGCCATTCTGGGTGGATTCTGGCGTAACGGGGATGCAACATTTCATCGCGTGCCATGGCAAACATGCTGCGGCTGAACTGCAGGATTTGGGTTTCTATCGTACCAATGGTGCTCAACAGGGTCGCGAGCACCGCCAGGTAATTCCACGGCGTCGGAAATAGCTTATTGGCCATCGCTAGAAGAACATTGGTTTCAGCCTCGGCGATCTCGTCATCGCTCAACACGATCAGCACAACAACCATCATGATACAAAAGAACAAGATCAAGTTGACCATGGCCCAAAACGCGCCTATGCCGGCCGGACTCAGCCTGCCGCCCGGCGTGGCCTCTCTGGTTTCTTCCGTGAGATTCATGGTGACGTCCCAGCCCCAGTAAAAGAACATGGCGGTCAAGGCACCGGTGGCAAACAACTGGGGTGTAAAGGAAATTGGAGAGATCCAGGTCCATGAAGGTGCGTGTACCGGTTTGCCGCCATATTGGATGAAGGCCCCAATAATCAGCGATATAACCACGGCGGTCTCAAGCCCCGTCAAGAAGATCTGTGTATAGCTGGCATGCTTAATACCCCTCGTGACCACGACCGTCACCAAAGTCAGCCATATCGCGGAGGTGATTGCGACCGAAGTGGGATCCTTAACCAAACTAGGTCTAATCAATTCCAGGGTTGATTGGGCGGCGGGGATCGTCGCAGAAACCATGAAGAATGCCGATGCGGCAAGCAGTCCCCAACCGGCAAGGAAACCCCATGTTTTGCCAAAGACGTGCCCCACCCAGGCATAGGCAGCGCCGGCGTTGGGGGCTATTCTACTGAGGTGGACAAAGGCCAGCATGATGCCGAACATGATCAAGCCGCAATAGAAGATGCTGCCCACGGACAGTCCCTCAACATCCTTCACGATCGTCGCCGTGGTTACCGCAACGCTAAACGCCGGCGCCGTACCGGCAATGCCCATGATTGCCGATTCAAAGGCACCCAGCGCGTTCCCTGCCAAGCCTTTCTTTTCTGACACGTTGCCCCCCTAAAGCGAAAAAGTGAAACCAATTAACTTAGCGTAGCTCCCCCCCGTTGTCAAATGGAACCGGGGTATCTTGCTGGGGTATCTTGCCCCGCCGGCCAACCCACACTATATTGGCTCTTCCGGTTCCAGGTGCGGAACGCGAATAATTGTAGGGTGGGGAGAGCGCAGCGAGCCCCACCATTTCTGTTGCGGTCCGCTTTTGGTGGGGCTTGTTTCACGCTCCCCACCCTACTTCTGCACCCAAAATCGGAAGAGCCACTATATTTTGGTACGTTGCTTTAATACGACCACCAAGCCTTGTTCCACCATCATGCCTAACCACGATGCCGATTTAATTGATACCGTACGTCTCTCCTTGGTCGATGGCGTTGGGCCGCGAATTCGCCGGAGACTCTTGGACCGGTTCGGCGATCCGGCGAAGGTGCTGGCGGCTGCGCCGAGCGTGTTGCGAGAGGTGGAAGGCGTTGGGCCGAAAGTGGCCGAGCGTATTGTCCGCGCCGGCGACGAGATCGACGCTGAAGCGGAGATCGCTTTCTGTAGCAGTCACGGCATCGCGATTCTTACCGAAGCCCATGCCGAGTATCCCCGTGCGCTGCGCGAGATCCCCGATCCGCCCGGCCTGCTCTTCGTCCGTGGCACGCTCAAGGCGGCCGACGCCCTGGGGATCGGCATCGTCGGCACCCGGCACGGCACGGCCTACGGGCTGCGGCAGGCCGAACGGTTGGCGGCTAGCCTTGCCCGGGCCGGACTGACCATCATCAGCGGCCTGGCCCGAGGGATCGATGCGGCCGCCCATCGTGGTGCGATGGAAGCTGGCGGCCGCACGCTCGGCATCCTTGCCAGCGGCGTGATGAATATCTATCCACCTGAACACGACAAGCTAGCCGACCTCGTCGCGGCCAACGGTGCATTGATCAGCGAGCTACCGCCGCGATCATCACCGCTCGCGGGCACCTTCCCCCAACGCAACCGCATCATCAGCGGCATGTCGTTGGGGGTGATTGTCGTCGAGGCGGCCGAACGATCCGGCGCGCTGATCACGGCCCGTCATGCCATGGAGCAGGGCCGCGATGTGTTCGCCGTGCCGGGCAATGTCGACAGCCGCGCGTCGCGAGGTTGCCATCGTCTGTTGCGCGATGGAGCGATCTTGGTCGAATCGGCCGACGACGTACTGGGGGAACTTGGCCCCTTGGTCGAAGCGGCCCCGCGCGATGACGGCCGTAAGGTGCATCACCCGGCCGAGCTGCTGCTGAATGACCTAGAGCAGAAGGTTCTCGACGTGATTCGCGGTGAGGCCACCTCGATGGACGAGATCGTCGTGCAAAGCGGCCTGCTTGTGCCGCAGGTGCTTGCCACGATTAGCGTGCTGGAAATGCGACACCTGATCCGGCGGTTGAGCGGAACCACGGTAATCCGGCTGTAGACCGACTATCTCGTCGCCGACGAGAAGGCCGGCAGCAAGCTGGAAAAGGCCCGGCAACTCGGTATGAAGGTGCCGAGCGAGGAGGGTCAGTCGCCAATGCAAATTCGTGGGAGCGATGAGGGCAGGTCCGGTATTGACATATATTTGTCAATATCGGTATCTCGATTAGCAGGCGGGACTGGACTGCCGTAGGTACGACTTTTCGCCCAGCGATCTCTAAGCCGCTACTCGGATCTTCTTCCGATTTGTGTTGGCGGAAGAACCGCTTTCAGCCAACTCCCAGCAAACCGCCTCACCACTGCCATCTGTGAAGAAACGAATAAGCGGCTGCTCCTGGTTACGGTTTAGGCGATTGATAGTCCAACGCAGGCGGTGCTTCGTAACGTGTTCTTCTTGCGGTCGCAACGGGTCAAAAACACGATGCCCCCACGCCTCTTCTTCAAACGCATTCAGTACCGCTTCCTGATTCGGTGACGGGAGCTTGAACCGCTTGACCACATGATTGCCAACGAAGAGGGTTCGTCGCACTCGGTCCCAACGCGGCGTGAAATCGCTCCTAGTTAGGGTTGGCGAGCTAGCCACGACCATCTGGAGAACCACGGGGCGGGCATCTTCTCCACTGGCAATCGACAACCCTGAGTTCGTTAGCACGAAGCAGGTTTCCTTCGTGAAGGCGTTGTTCGGACTCGATTGGAACCTTCGCTCGGTGTCATCGGCTTGGGTGATTTCGCGGGCGTGCTGGAGGTAGCCCATTCTCACAAGCCAGCGAAGGTCACTTGTCTCCAACCCACGCGCCAGCAACCGCTCGATTTCAATAGAAAACTCCCAGGCATCGACCTCCGTGTTGCGGGCGTAGGCATGGGCGTTTGCCAATACGGTGAACGCATCCCAAATCTTCGGTGCGATGTCTGCTACCTCGCCGGTGGCAAGTTGTCGTTGCTCATGTTCACCAGTCATGCTTAACCTACCGCGTTTGCTCAGTTTGCCGATCATTTGGTCATGGAATACAAGTTGAGTTCATATATCAGGGTACTCGCCAATGACTTTCCTGTCAAGCAAAAAAACCCCACATCAGGTTGGTCGGTTGCTTAAACGGTCGTTGTCACCCCACATCATGGTGGTTTTTTGGTCATTTCGTGGTTTATCGCTACCTGAGCGACACATGACCGCTACTAGACTGCTAGCTGACAGGATGGAAATTTCGTTTACACTGGAGTTAGATTTACTGGCATTTCCATTTATTGCGCGGGAAAGACACTCGCGTAAGAAAGCACCTTTGAGAGGACAGCAAATGATTGGTAAGAAGATGGTACGAGGTTTGTTGGCGGTGGCATTGACGGCAACGCTGTTTGGTGGGACGGCGAGGGCTAATGTCATTCTTCCCACAGGGTTGGCTCCGGGTTCGCAATACGAGATCGTTTTCGTAACTTCGGATGGCACGACCGCAACGAGTGCCAACATTGCCACTTACAATAATTTCGTCACGGCTGAAGCGAATCAAAACAGTACTCTCTACAATCTCGGTGTGTCGTGGCATGCGGTTGCTTCGGTAGTCCCAGGTCCCGCTGCAACGTCTAATGCTCCATCCGCAGGGATACCTATATATACTGCCCGTGCTTGGGTTTGTCCTTTTGGATTGAACGAAGTTACCGCCGGTCGGCATCGCACTGCCCAGCCGAGGTGGGGCAACTACGAAAATGTCGATGGATTTC
>Ga0194056_10000046_pt1 | contig 46680 bp, 39 predicted proteins | sample SepL4413m_MetaG_FD_155458 | JGI IMG/M metagenome (GOLD analysis project Ga0194056, IMG submission 155458) | Anoxic zone freshwater microbial communities from boreal shield lake in IISD Experimental Lakes Area, Ontario, Canada - Sep2016-L442-13m | ecosystem: Environmental > Aquatic > Freshwater... | reverse complement strand
TTATGGGCATGGCGAGACCGCCATATTTAATTAGACTACAACGCTGCTAGCGTGGCACGATGACGGGGACAAGAATGAGGGGAAACCCAGGAGTCGGTCTAATCAACAAGGCCAGAAAAATCGCTGCTTAGCGGGGGCCATGCGAGCGTTCCGTAATCGGTCAGGGACGCATCGGTCGGCCGGGGTCGGAGAACATGCGCAAACGGGAATCGGGGTTCCCCAGGAACTTGGGAAGTTCTGTTCTCGCGTGGTGTTACCGAAACGTCACCGGATAGCGAATGACGGGTTTGCTGCGGCGTCATGTCGTTGGTGAAGCGAAGGGGTTACTTGAGGAACCGTATGGTCTAATGCGTCCACGTACGGATCTGTGGGAGCCCTGGGCGGGCAACCGCCCAGGGCCACCCGGCCAGCGACCTTTTCTTTTCCGTAAGGGCGGTCCCTACCGCGATAGTCTTAAGTCAGCTCGGGAGTCTTAACAAGATCAAAGACTCCCCTCTCCCTGTTTCAATCGTCCCACCCTTTTCCACAACAGAAACTACTTGTACAATTATGCGTTCCGCACCCAAACCCGGAAGAGCCAACTATAATGCGCAACACCCGTTCCACCGAGTTGATCTTTGAACTCTCCAAGCCCGGTTGCAGCGGTGCCAAGCTGCCGCAGTGCGATGTTCCGATGCGTCCGGTTTCGGAACTCCTGCCGGTCGAAGCACTCGCGACGAAGCCCCTGCCGCTGCCGGAGCTGTCCGAGCCGGATATCGTCCGCCACTTCGTCAATCTGTCGACGCTGAACATGTCGGTCGATACGCATTTCTACCCGTTAGGCTCGTGTACGATGAAGTACAATCCCAAGCGGAATGAACGGATCGCCGCCATGCCGGGCTTTGCCAATTTGCATCCGTACCAGAGCGACGACACGATCCAAGGGATGTTGGAACTGCTCTACCAGTCACAGCAGATGCTGGCCGAGATCGCCGGTCTGCCGGCCGTTTCGCTGCAACCGGCGGCTGGTGCCCAAGGCGAGCTGACGGCCCTCTTGGTGGCAGCAGCCTATTTTCGCGATCAGGGCATCACAAAATCGGTCGTGCTGATTCCCGATGGTGCCCACGGCACGAATCCGGCCAGTGCCGCGATGGCCGGATTCGACACCGTGCCCGTAAAGAGTACCGACGGCGGGCTGATCGATCTCGACGATCTTCGCGCCCGGCTCGACAATCGCGTGGCCGTGCTCATGATCACCAATCCAAACACGCTGGGGATCTTTGAAACGCATATCGAGGAAATTGCCAAGATGGTCCATGCCGTGGGGGGGTTGATCTACCTCGACGGGGCCAACATGAACGCCATCCTGGGCATTACGCGGCCGGGAGATTTCGGCGCCGACCTGATGCACTTCAACCCGCACAAGACTTTCAGCGGCCCCCACGGCGGCGGCGGTCCCGGGGCGGGGCCTATTGCGGTGGCCGGGAAGCTCGCTCCCTATTTGCCTACCCCTATCGTTGTCCAGGAGGCGGGCGGTTACAGGCTGGCCTACGATCGCCCCAAATCGATCGGCCGAGTGCGGAGCTTCTTCGGCAATGTCGGCGTGCTGGTACGGATGTATTGCTACCTTCGCACGCACGGTCCGGATGGCCTGCGGAAAATCTCGGAAAACGCCCTGCTCAATGCCAACTATCTCTTGAGCCGCGTGAAGCACATCCTGCCGGTTCCCCAGGGCGATCGCTGCATGCACGAATTTGTCGCCTCGGCGGCGCGGATCAAGGCCGACCGTGACATCTCGGCCATGGACATCGCCAAGCGGTTACTGGACTACGGCTTCCACGCCCCCACGGTCTACTTCCCGCTGATCGTCAAGGAGGCGATCATGATTGAGCCGACCGAGACCGAGAGCAAGGCCACCTTGGACGCCTTCGCGGAAACGCTGGAGTGCATCCTCCAGGAGACGCGCGAGCAGTTGCACGATGCCCCCAGCAGCACGCCCGTCTGCCGACCCGACGAGGTCCAGGCGGCGCGGCAGCCAAAGTTGACCTGGAAACCGCACGCATGATCGATCCGAGCCGTTGTCGACTGCTCCGTCACGCCCCAGCCCTCGGGGTGTGGAGCATGGCCGTGGACGAGGTGCTCCTGGAGCAAGCCCAGGATGCGGAGGTCGCTTGCCTCCGTTTCTACCGATGGAGCGAACCGACACTCTCGCTGGGGTACTTCCAGACCTACACCGATCGGAAGGAACATCCGCCCAGCCTCGCGTGTGCCGTCGTGCGACGGCTGACCGGCGGTGGAGCGATCCTGCACGATGCCGAGTTGACCTACAGTATCGTCCTGCCGGGTACCCATCCACTGGCCACCCACCGCGATAAGCTCTACCAGGCCATTCATGGATGTCTGATCGAGGCCCTGGAGCGACTTGGCATTACGGCCCGATTGTGCGCGGCGGCCGATAAAATCGAGACCGCCCGGGAACCGTTTCTTTGTTTTCAGCGAAGATCGCCAGGGGACGTGCTGATTGGTCAAACCAAGATATGCGGCAGTGCCCAGCGGCGGCGCAATGGGGCAGTTCTACAGCATGGCAGCCTGCTCTGGCGAACTTCGCCCGCAGCCCCCGAACTGCCCGGGGTGGCGGATGTCGCCGCCCACCCGATAGAGCTGGAAAGCCTGGCCGACCTATGGCTCGGCGGCTTGAGTCGTCGATTGGACTTCTGCTGGCAGTTTGACGACCTTGATGAAAAAGAGGTTAGCCGGGCTGAAATCCTCTTGGAATCGCGTTATGCCCGGGATGATTGGACGAAGAATCGGTCTTCTGTGACGCTCCGCAATCAAGAAATGCTTTGACGCCGCCGATGGCTCCTGATAGATTAGACTGTAGAGGCTCTCCGCCGGGTTTGCGGATAATTGTGGTGCGGGCGTCCCGCCTGCCCGAGATGTTGTGGTTGAACCAGGCAGGCGAGACGCCCGCACCACAAACTTGGCGGAGAGCCATTATAGGTGGATTGTCGTGTTATTTCCGGGCTCTTCCGGTTCTAGGTGCAGCAGTAGGGCCGTAGGGTGGGCTTTAGCCCACCCGCGTGTACAGGTGGGCTAAAGCCCACCCTACGATTACCCGTGTTCCGCACCTAGAACCGGAATCGCCTATTTTTGGAGTTTGTCATGGACGTGAAATTGGTCGTTCTCGGTGGGAAGCATCCTGGGCAGGAAATTGCCATCCGGGGGCCGGAATTCATCGTTGGCCGCGCACCCGAGTGCAAGTTGCGTCCCAGCAGCGACATGGTCAGCCGCCGGCACTGCATGATTAACCTTTCCGAAGGCCTGGCCACGATCCGCGATCTAGGCAGCCGCAACGGCACCCTCGTCAACGATCAGAAGATCACTGGCGTGCAGGAACTTCGTACCGGCGACAAGATCAAGGTTGGACCGCTGGAGTTCGAGGTGCATCTGAGTACAAGTGTCAGCGGCAAGAAGAAGCCCAAGGTCCACGGCGTTCAGGAGGCTGCCGCCCGTACGATCGAGGCCGCCAGACCGCGTGATAGCGAGCGCGACATCAACGATTGGCTGAATGAAGAGGAAACCACGAAAGATACGACGAAGAACGCTCTGACCGCGACAACCATCGTTCCGACCACGATTGAAAAGCCGACTGAAGCTGCTGCGGCTAATAGCGGCCGGCAGCAGCGGATCGATCCTTTGGCCGATCCTGGTCAGGCCACCAAGAAGCCGATTGCCGAGAGCAGCCGAGTCGCCGCTGCCGACATGCTCAAGCAGTTCTTCCAACCCCGCCGCTCGTAAGGGTGCGCTCAGAAATAACTTTGCTCTTTCGGTTCTAGGTGTGGAATGCAAATAATTGAAAGCCTCAAAACCCGCCCCTAAATCTTCCGCGCTGTTGGGTGTCGCCTTCGACAACGACGACGGCCATACTCGGCTGACTCGCGGCGATAATTTCGTCCTTGTCGGCGGTTCCCAGGAAACCCATGCCGTAATGCAGGAAACAGCGGTGAAGATCAACGAGCATCTCGACCGGCAAGGCAAGCGGCTTGAAGACGCCTCGGTGACGGAGCTTCGCGACATCTGCCAGGATGTGCGGGAGAAGCACGGAAAATAGCCGGCAATGACAGCAGTTGGCAAGGTTAGGATCAAGGCCGCTGCCGGGTGACCACCACGCGAAGATCGCATACATTGGTATGCGTCGGCCCCGTTTTTAAGAGCGCATCCAACGGCTGGAAAAAACGATACGCATCGTTGCGTGTCAGAAACTCTTGCGGCGATAGCCCTTTCTTTCGGGCCGCCTGCAAAGTGCCTGCATCGAAAAACGCCCCGGCGGCGTCGGTGGGACCATCTTCGCCGTCTGTCCCGCCGGAAAGAAAAGCCACGTCGCGCGCACCATCTTCCCAGAAGGTTTCCAGTGCCGCCAGCGCGAGTTGCTGGTTCCGTCCACCTTGCCCACGGCGCGATGACTCGACCAGTCGCACGACCGGTTCGCCACCGCTAATCAGGCAATCCGGGCCGGGTCGGTCGCGCATTTGCCGCGCCATGGCAGCCAGGTGACGGCCGACTTCTTCTGCCGGGCCTTCCGACTGCCGCGTGCTGATCATCGCGTGGGAATAGCCCCGCCGCTCGGCCTCCATGCCCGCCGCGTCGACCGCCGTGGCATTGTTGCCGATTACCAGGTTCGTTATCAGGCAGTCGGGCGGTGGTGGTCGCTGCAACTGCGGCCGCTGGAGCCATTGGAGTACGGCCGCCGGAATGTCTGCTTCACGTGCAGAGAACTGCCGGAGTACTGCCAGCGCGGCCTCCGGAGTGGAACTGTCTTCAACCGTGGGGCCAGAGGCGATCAGGTCCAATGGATCGCCGAGTACGTCGGAGAGGATGAGCGAAACCAGCCGCCCCGCGCGGCACGCCCGAGCGAGCCCGCCGCCTTTGATCCGGCTGAGTTGTTTGCGAACGGTATTAAGCTGTTCGATGTTCGCGCCGGCCGCGCTGAGGTGCCGAGTGACGGCGAGCTTCTCGTTCAGCGTAATTGCTTCCACCGGCGCAGGGAGCAGCGCCGAGCCACCGCCGGAGAGCAGGCAAAGGCACAAGTCGTCCGGTGCAAGCGATTCAACCCGTCGCAGGATTTCCATTGCGCCCGCCGCGCCCGCCGCGGTCGGCTCATTGACACCCGCCGGCCTGGCCGCGTGCAGGCGAATCGACCTCAGTGGGCGGACGCAATCGGCCGGCACATTGATCCAGCCCGTAAGCTGTTTTTCTTCCGCCAAGGTTGGCCCGAGGACTTCTTCCACGGCGGCTGCCATGCCGGCACCTGCCTTGCCGGCACCGACAACAACGATCCGCCGCAGGTTGCGCAAGGAAATCTCTTCATCGCCAACAACCAGTAGCGGACCCTCGACGTGCAACGATTCGCGGATGAGTTGATCCGAGCGGACGGCGTTAAGACCAGCGTGCCAAATCGCGAGGGCATCGGAAAGGAGGGTGCGAGACATTGGGCTTTCCCCTCATTCTCCAATAACCTTGATCAACGGAGATTTTTCGGTTTGGTGCGTTCGGTGCCCTAGTCTTCGCCTTCCGGGCCCAGCATAACCGTCTCGCCTGCCTTGGACTTCAGCGTGAAGCGATCACCCTTCAGCGTGTCGACCTTTTTGCCATCGCCGCGGTAGACAATCACGGCCTTACCCGGCCAGGGATTGACGATGGTGCAGTCTCGCCCCTTCTCGCTGTGAATCATGACGTACTGCACATCGCCGCCTTTCAGCGAGCTGGAGACCAGGAATGCCCCCTCCGCCCGCAGGTTCCAGAACCGCGCATCTTTCTTCTTCGGCCACCCCTGAAACACGCGGAGTACCTGCCGATGACTCATGCAGAGCATCTCATTGATCGTGTTGGGTAGGGTACTGCTTTCAATGGACCCCTGGAACCCGTTGGACATCCGGCCCTGTTTTCGGAGTCTATCCAAAATGATCTCCGGATCATAGCCCATCCGCACCGCCGCCGGATACTGACTATTTAAGCCGTTGTCGCTAAACCATGGACGGCCTTTCGCGTTGAGGGTATTCAGCGCGATCTCGATCAGTTTCGGGTCGTCGTCCAGCCCGATCGCACCCGCCGGATAGATGTGCTGGATGCCGACGCTATTGCCGTCGATCCACTCCGTGCCCTTCTCGCTGTAGCGGAACACGGTCTTGCCATCCTTCTGGAACGTGGGGAACTTGCTCAGGTTCTTGACGATGTGCTGCCATTTCTCGCGACGGTCCACGTCTACTCCCAACTCCTTGCTCATGTCCAACGCCAGCGTGAACGTGTTGTACGCCATGCCCAACGACATCAGGTTGTTGTAGTCCGACCCAGACGTCTCCTGAATGGAATCGTTGTAAATCGCGTATCGGCCGGGCGGGAGTTTGCTCACGGGAATCTTGTCGATCGAAACGCCATTGAGGGTCGCGATCGGCGGGCGGGCACCGGGGTTCTTCGGCGGAGGCGAGTCGGCCAGCTCGAACCTCAGATAATCCTCCCAGAAGTTGACAACTTCAATCACAAATGGATAAACCCTCTTGGCATAATCCAGGTCGTAGGTGTGATACCACTGCATGGCCATCGGAACCAGGCAGTAGGCCGCATTGGTCCTCTGACCCATGAACACTCCGCCGTTTTCGATGGCCGGGTTGCGCCGGCCGGGTTGCCTGCTGCTCTCCATGCCCTTGGCCCAGATTCCCACGGGATAGTACACGCCGCGGCAATTCTGACAGTTCTTCGCCAGCCACTTGCCGCGCTCCATGAAATCAAGGGCCGGCTGATTGAAGCAATCCGCCTGCTCGATAAAGTTGCATTTGTACATGGCATAGTACTGGGACTGCCAGTCGAAGTTCAGATGGTAGTCTCCGCACCAGTTGGGATCGTCGTGCGTGGTCCAGAGTCCGAATAGCCCGGGCGGGAATACCTTGTCCTTGATGCTGCTGCCGACTTGGTAGTTGTACAGGTAGTATTCTTTTTCCAGCACAGGATCGCCGATCTCGATCAGCGACTTTGTCCAGAAATCCTTCCACCACTGGCGGTGCTGCTTCTCGAGAACCGCCACTTTCTCGTCGGTCAGGTCCAGAACCAGCTTCTGCACCGCCGCCAAGGGATCTTTCTCGTCAAAATTGCTCTTTAGCGCCAGCGCGATGGTCACCGTCTTGCCGGGTTCGAGCTTGAAGGAAAGCTCCTTTTGCCCGACGATCTTCACGGCGGAGGCCGCTGCGGTGGGAATCTCCGATGGATGCGTTCCCCCTTCTTTTCCTGAGAGGTAAGCTTTGGTGGCACAGAGAAATTTGCCCTTGGCGTCGTCGATCTTGTCGAGAACCTGCTCCTTTGAACCCCGCCCGGGCAGTGCCCACATCTTGCATCCGCCGTCAATCGGTTCTTTTCCGTCGTTCGTCAGCTCGATGATCAGGAGGTCTTCGGTCGCCGACACATAGGTGCGCATCGATACGGCGTGCGTGCTGTTGGCGAACTTGCCTTTGGTAATCCCCGAATAGACGTCCTGCTCGGTATGCCATGAACTGCCTTTGAGCGCCGGCATACTCAGGTCGAGTCCGCCGAACGGACGCGGGCCACCCTTGCGATGGTCGTGCCGCAATTTGCAGAAACTACTCTTGCAGGTCCAGAACTGCAGCGGCCATGTCTGCGGTTCAACGCTAATCACGACCCCCATGCTGCCGTTGCCCATCAGGGGAGCACCGACGACATTGCGGGACGGGACACCCTGGGGCGGGGAATTCATCACGGCCTTGTACTGTGAAACGATCCGTTCGGACTCGGCCTGAGGATTCTCGGACGCCACCGCCCTTGCCGTCAAAACTCCGGCACAAAGGCCTACCATCACAGATGCCACCAACGGAAATGCACGCATTCTTAATCTCCTTCGTTATAAAAAAGTTTTAATCGTCGGACAGTGCCTATAATAGGGTATCCATGATAGGGTCTCTTTTGCGTAGGTATACTTTGAATTACTTATCGAGACGTCATTTCGACGCCGGCAATAGGCAAGCGTCATCGGATTGCCGACGTCTTGCCCGCCCACTTCTTCCACGTCGCCGAGTCGTCAAGCATCTTGCAGAACACGCCGCCAATCACCGGCCGAGCTTGGAAGCCCTGCATCCGCGCGTCCTTGGTTTGATACCAGTCGGTCAGCGGCACGCGTTGCGGCGTGTGGTTGACGAAGCCGTACACAGGGCCCATCAGGGCGTCGAAGTCGGCCCGCGACGAAGCCAGCGTCGCCGTCCATACCTCCCAGTCGGTCTTTGTGTAGTTGGCGCGGTTGTCTAGCGGCAGGCCGAAGCGGTTGAGCTTCGTCTTGTAGAATGCGACTTCCTTGGCGGCCACTTCTGCCGGGAAGAGCTTCAGGCCCAGCAGCTTGTCCCACACCAGGTTGTACTTTTGGCTCCAGGTGCCGGGCCGATCGAAAGCCAGGCGATAGTGATCGCCGTCGTCGGCCATTTTGATCCACTGCTTGGCGAATGACTCGGCCAGGCGGCGATACTCGGCGGCTTCGTCCTTCTTGCCGGCCATTTCACACATCCTCGCGTACGCCCCGAGGGCCACGATGGCCTTGATCGACAGGTTGGCATTGTGGGCCAAGTGGCCGGCAAAGTCGTCGGTACAGAGTTGGTTCGGCGGATCGAGTCCCTTCTGTTTGAGGTACGCCGCCCAGCGGGTCAACTGTGGCCAGTATTTCTCGACGTAGGTCGTGTTGCCGTCGAGTTGGCAAATCACCGCGGCGACGATCAGCATATTGCCCGACTCCTCAACCGGCATCTGGTTGTCCTCGGTCCGTTCGCCGCCGCCATAGACCTGGCCATTGGCCTTCGGGTAGGTGCCCAAGTCGTGCGGGGCGAAGGGGAACTTCCATCGCGCCATGGCGGCATAGTCGAGCACCGGCGTCGTCGACGCCTTCAAAAGATCGTTGCTGAAAAACATAAAGATCGGTGCCGCTGGGTAGATCACGTCCACCGTGGCAATGCACCCGTTGCTGAAACATTCCTTGGCGAAGAGCATCGGCCGGCCGTCGGGCGCGGCGACCAGCTTGTGCCCGGCAATCGCCTGGCGGTAGCTCAGCGCACAGAGGTTGGCGTAGCCCTCGCCGCCAATGCGGGTGAGGTCGGCCATCAAGTCGCGGTCGAACGCCGCGCAACGCTGCATCAATTCCTCATACTGCGCGGCGGCCGTTTGCAGCAGTTTGGGCGCGTCCATGCCGTTTCGACGCCAGTAGGGCCGGAGCTTCGTGCCCAGATATTCGATCGAGTAAATGTCATCATAGGCTAACATCAGGAACCGCGAGACGGGCGTCTCGCCAACCTTGCCCAGATCGAACACGCACGCCGCGACGGGGTACTCGTCGTTGACGGCTCGGGGCATGCGCGTAGCGTCGCTCTCAGGAAAGTGGCCGTTCTTGGCAAACCCCAGACGAGCTTTCTCGGAGCCCGCGATGACCGTCAATGCCTTTTCGTCGGCATGCTCGTTCGCCGGCAGGGCCACATAGAGGTAGCCCCAGTCGATGCGGAGGTTGTCACCCGCCTTTCGTAGCACGGGCTGGTCCTTCGAGCCGATCTGCATGACCTTCAACCCGGCCACTTCCGGCCGCGACCAGGCGACCGATTGCTTGGGATCGTTTACCACCAATTCAGCCGAACTGTCGTAATACAGCGAGACTTCATGCGGTTTTCGGTCGGTAGACTTGACTTGCCATGTGAGATACGTGACCGGCCGGGCAACCAAATCGAGGTCGCTTGGCAGCATCGGCGTGGTGAAGCTGAGTTGCACATGTACGCCATCGGCGGCAAATTCGTAGAATGTTTGCGTGGGCAACACCTTCATGCTGATTTGCTCCATCGCCGGCGCGTCTTTCGGCTCGCTGCCCATAATGCGATAGGTTTTGCCGTCGATCCGCACCATGCCGCACAGGGCGTGTACCGTGCCAGTCCAATGCCGCGGCCAGCTTTCCGCTAGCTTGTCGCTGGGCGACCAGATGCTGAAGTACGGGTCATGCACCACCAGCGGCACGGATGGTGCCCGCGAGGCCGGTTTCTCCTCGGCCGCGACAGCGGTGACGATTGTGGCACACAGAGTGGCGATTGCAGCCAACGTCAAGGAAAATCGAGTCATGATGAAAGGCTCCTGGGAATCGTGGGGTGGGAAAGCAACAAAGCTTCAAAAGGCAGGCATGTCCAGCCGAACCGCATTTCCCATTTGGGCGTCGCTCGGATGCGATCCGAATGAAGATTCCCTTCCATGATAACAAAGGGCTGCGGCAGATTCAAGTTACCCCGCCGATTTTACGGATGTCGAATCCTGGGATTGTTGAGAAGTTACGTACTCAGCCGGTGAATATGGAAAGTGTCTTCAACTAGGGTTTTGCGGCAAAGGTCGACGAGGTGGTCATGGTGGGTGAAGAGAAATATTTGGGTGCGCTGGGCCAGCGATGCCAGTTGCGGGAGAATCGCCGCAGCGCGGTCATTGTCGCAGGTGATCAACAAATCATCCAGGATAAGGGGCATGGGCTCGTGTTGCTCAAGATATCGATCGAGCGCAGCTAGGCGAAGCGCCAGATAGAGTTGGTCCCTGGTACCGTCACTCATTCCTGTAATTGATACGGAAGTCTGATCCGGGCGCAAACCCACGAGAATAGGCGTATCGTCCGCATTGAACTCCGCGCCCAGCCCACCGAACGCACCCCGAGTGATGTGGCGAAAGATCTGGCCCGATTGCTCCAGCAAAGGACCTTGGTTTTCCTTCCGGAACCGCTCGATCTGAGTTTGCAGGAAATGCGCAGCCAAACGCAGGCGTACAAAGCGAGAAGCATCTTGCGTCAATCGCGCCGCGCAAGACTCGGCCTGCTGTCGATAATTCGCGGCTGCATCTCCAGCAGATTCAAGCGTCTGCCTTTGATGTTTGAGACCGGACAAGGTATCTCGCATCGTCTGGAGCGTTGCTTCCTTTTCTTGTTTCTGGCTCTGGAGCGTGTGCCTCCGCTGGGGAAGTGTCTCGATATCCTCCGCCCTAATGCGGGCAAGAAAGTCGTCCACCGTTTGGCCACGAGCGAGGCCACTTAGAGTATCACGGAAGGTGGCAATCCGACTCTGCGCCTGGTGCCGCAACTCCAAGTTCGTCAGTAACGACTCCAGTGATTCAGCCGTTTCAAGCTTCGCCAGATGGACCAATTCTTCCAAAGTCTGATCCGCCTGGGTGCAGGACGCCTGGCTCTCCTCCAGGGTGTTTTTTGCTTCTTTGAATTGTTCCGCTAGTTGCTCATGACGAGTGTGGACGTCGCGAGCTTTGGCCAACATCTTCCAGAGATTACTTTCCCGAGCTTCGGTGGTATCTCCTCGGATACCAAGAGCAACGGATTTTTCGCTTACGGCTTGTTCGTATTGCCCCACGGCCTCCTTGGATTTCTGCGATTTGGCGGAAGATTCCTTCCAGCTATCGAATTTTGCGAGGAGCTCTTTTCGTTCCTGCAAAAGAACCAAGCCGGACTTGGGGGAGATGGTTTTCGGCATGTCGGCATTTTGACATTGTGCCGCCCACTTTGTCGTCGCAATATCGACCGCAGTAGCAAGGCGTGCATTGCTCTGCTCAAAAGGTTCCCGCTGAATCTTCAGCCCTTGGAGTTGATTGATTATCTCGATTCTTCGGCCCGATGACTGTTCTCCTTGCTGGACCCGCCTTCTGGACTCGTCGAAAAGCAACGTAAACTCTTTTTCCACGGACTCGGAGAGAACCGCGGCGAGCTGTATCTTGGCTTCTTGAACTTGGTTACTTTTCTGTTGGAGGGTTTCCTCGGCAACTCTCATTTGACGCAGAAGGTCTTTGAATTCAATCCACGTTTCACGCCATTCCTCCATTTCATCCGGCGATCGTGGCGCAATTCCGCAGGGTAGCCACGTCGCCTCCCATGAAGTTTGGCATTCTTTCAACTTGCATTGGAGTTCCGATATTTTCCCCTCCGCCTCCCGATTCTGTTTTTCAGACTGGTTTATCTGAAATCGCTTTTCCTCCGCTTGGGCCACCGCCTCGGCCTGTTCACGGAGCTGATCCGCAATGTCGTCTGCCTGGACGATCGTTTGGGGAAAGGCGTCCTCCAAAGGCGTTCCTGGAACGAGTTCTTCTTTGCTCCCGCCGCCTTTCCAGTCCGCCAGCACAAGGGTCCAACCGCGATCTCGATGTTCTCTGGCTTTACGAAGAGCCTGCTCCGAGGGTAATTCTCGACGGCGCTCCATCCGACCAAGCTCGGCTTGAAGGGACTCGATCCGCTTTATCCCTCCAAGAAGTTTGGACTCCTCGCTATTGATAGCGCGATGTATTCCGTTCATCTCTTCGCCGATGCGGCGGATGGTCGCTTTGCTGGGAACGGAAAGGCTTCCCGTCGTGTCCAAATCACTTGGTGCATCGGTTAACTCCCGATGGCGATCTTTCACTTCATGGGTAAGGCGTTTGACCTCGGATTCGCTCGCCGAAAGCGTGCGGTTTGCCTCGGTGGCTCCTGCCGCTACGGCCAGGGCATCTCGTAGATTGGTCAAATCCGTTTCCGGTAGATCCTGCAACTGCGTTTCCAGGGTTTTGATCTGCGTCTTTAGGTCATCCGTCTTTTCTATGTTTTTCTCACGTTCCTCCAGTGCTTTTTGAAGGTCGTCCGCGGCCTCCTCGCAGGCCAGCCGAGCGGCACTGCTCAGCCGTAGCGTTTCGAGTACGGAGAAATTACCGGACATTTCCAGATTTTGCATGCCCGCGAGCAAGGTCGCCTCAAGTCCCGCCAATTTGGTTTCCAGATTGGTCAGGGAATTTTTTCGTTCGTGATAACCACCCAGATTCTGGTGCAATTGATCCAGGGCGTCCGCCTCGGCCAACAGGGCAGGTGTGGTCTGGCAATCCGCCAATTGCTCTTCAAGTTTGGCGATCCGAGACATTAGGCGGTCGAATTCCGCGTGGGCCTCGCCGGCCGCTTTTCTGGCGGCTCGCGCCCGTTCGACGAAATCGCTGGAAACGTCGGGCATTAAGGGAAGCACAGCCAGTTTCCGCATCTCCTCACTTAATCGTCCTACGGTGGGAATCGCATCTTCACAACGGGAAATCCATTCCAGGTCTCGAGTAAATGCCGATATCTCGCCTTCCAGCTTGGTTTTAGCGTCCTCTGCCGCGGCCAAATCCTTCTCAATCTTCTCCCATGCCTCTGGGCTTACTACGGCTTCACGAATTTTACGCAGCAGTTCCTTATGCCTATTCACCGCCGGCCGGATCGATACATTGGCGGTCGCACGCCCCTTAAACAGACCGTCCGATTCTTCTGTCAGTGCCGCCAGAACCATTTGAACGGGGGTTCCGCCCATACTGGCCGAAAACAGAGCATTACCGATATCTCCCTCACCACGAAGTAGTTGTTCTGCTCCTTCGCGGAGTTCCTTCGTACCCAGGCCAAACATTGCGGAAAAGTATCCCTGATCCACACTGCCAAGAAAAGGAATGAGGGTATTGTCCGGCAATTCATTGTCATCCGCGTCCAATAATGTGTTTCTGTTTCCTTTGCGTCGTTGAAAGGAGAGTCGTTTCCCCGCCCGACTAACTATTTCTCCCGTGATTCGTAATTTTTTGTAGTCATGCAGGAAATTGTCGGACGATTGGCCGCGGATGCCGAAAAGCAGATCGCGGAAGGCGCGGAGCAGAGAACTCTTGCCTGCTTCGTTTGGTCCATGAATGACATGAAGATCGCCGCCCTGAGCGGGAAACTGAAGATCCAGATTGGTAAAGGGTCCGAAGGCCGGGATATGCAGACGTTCAAATCTCATGCCGTCCTACCTCCCGTTGTTCCCAGTGCATCCAGAAGAATGGCTCGCACATCCTCCATCAGTGCCGATCGCTGGCTTTCATCCCAATCGGATTCAACCTCGATTCGGACTTCGGGAGGCAAAACATCGAGCATCTCCTTAATCTCGTCAGGAAGATTTCCAGATTCAACTCGGGCCTGTTCCAGGATTTCCAGAACGATTTTGGTAAGAGCATCGCGCTCCGCAAGTTGTGCCGGATCATACACGGGAGATGTTGAAACCTTGATTCGTTCAATCCAGATGGCTTCCTCCCCCTGATCTTGGGCGCGCCCAAGCAATTCAGCGCGCCAGCGGTGGGATTCCCGATGAAGCGAGCCATGCAGGGGCGTGGCTCCCGTGAACACAACCCTGGCGGCAACCAATCGTCCCCCCGCTTCACTTCCGGCGATGGCCATCGATTTAGTGACACGACGGAGTACCTCGGACTCTTCAATAACCCCGGCGAGATCGATCTCAAGCACCTGCCATCGGACGACATCTAGGTCGTGCCACTCCGTATTCTCCACTTCCAAGAGATCATTCACGGTCACCAATCGGCAACCGCGCGGACCAACCTCCCCGGCATTCCGTCCCTGACAATTCCCTGCGAACACAATCCAGGGATCCTTGCTAACCACCTCGGGCTGGTGAATGTGACCGAGTGCCCAGTAGCCATAGCCTTTCTGACGTAGATCCGTTACTGAACACGGGGCGTACGTGTCGTGTCCGGGCCGGTCGGTCAAGCTGGTGTGCAGGAGCCCTAGGTTGAACTTGTTCGGAACGGCGGCGGGATAATCAAGCACCAGATTCTCGGGCACAGCCCGACTAGGGAACCCGCGTCCGTGAATCACCACGGGATGTCCAGCTACTTCCATGGATTCCGCCGTCCGGGTGGAAAAAACATGCACATTCTCCGGAAGGCTCAGTTTTCTGGAAATCACCGAGGCCGCGTCATGGTTGCCTGCAATCAGATAAACCGGAATGTGATTATCGCGCAAGCGAGCTAACTGCCCCCGAAGGAAGAGGCCGGTGTTGTAATCCTTCCAATCCCCGTCATAGAGATCACCGGCAATGACCAGAAAATCAATGTTCTCATCAATTGCCAGTTGGATCAGGTTCTCGAAAGCCCGTCGCGTTGCGCTGCGGAGGACATCAACAGGCGCCTCGTCATGCGAGTCAAGACCACGAAGCGGGCTGTCAATGTGAGCATCGGCGGCGTGAAGAAAGCGTACCATGCGGAGTTTCCAGGTGTGCCGGAATGTCGGGCATCCATTTTAGCTGATTCTACCCCTACCAGGGGCCGCCCGCAATCAATGCAAGTATTTAGAACTTGTATTTCGTTGCGAATTCCAGTCGAACGGCCCGGCCGGCCTGCATGTTGAGGTAGCCCGTCTGCCATACATCGACTTCAAAGCCGAATTGAAGGGCGGACGTCGCGTCGTAGATTACGTTGGAGAAGATGGTTTGATTGCGAGTGCGGCTTCCGGCCGCCACCAGGTCTGTGTCGCAAGGGTCATCGATCGCAAAACCGGAGTGCGTGTGCAGATCGGGCCGCCAATTGCAATAGATATCGAACCAGCCACCGGTCGAATGGATGCCGCGATGGGTAACGCGATCGACGCCCTGCATGATTCCGCCCATATAGTTGCTGAGATTACTGCCGGTGAAAAACTCGCCCTGAAAACCGAAGTTTTGCGAGAAGGGGATCAGGATATCGCCATCGAGCGACCATGTTTTAATCCGTAGCCCCAGGTCGGGTGTGGAAAGCGAGCGGAAGTCAAAATCCTGCTCGCCGATGTGGCCGCTAACACCGACAACAATCGGATGTGCCTCTGGGCCAGTTCGCTCGCCCACGGTCCAGCCTGCCCGGCACTGCACGTCGGGATAGGGGCCTGGATCGGCGGAAACCGTCGTGTCGGTGACAAAGTCGGTGACGCTATTGGCGGCCAGTGCGGACTGTAGAGTAACGAGACTGGTGTCCGAGACGGCCACATACCTTTCCACGCGGAACTGTGCCCGCCGATATCCTAAGTTACCCACGGCCGACCCGCAGGTGTAGTTCAGTGTCGGCAGGTAAAGGGGTGAGATGACGTCCCAGGTCTGGCCGACGAGAAACCGCCATTCGTCGTTCTTTGCCTCAATATATGCATGCCGCAGCAGCAATCCAGGCTTGTTTCTTGTGGCAAATTGGCCCTGAAAGTCAATCTCGACCTTGCCATCGACCTTCAACCCATCAAAGAAGGGCAGCGTCGGACCGAAGACGTCTGTCCCGAAACGGGTTGACTTGGCGTCCACATTGTAGTCGGATTCATGATAATGGGTGTTGGGCGACTCGATCCACAGGCTGTAATCGCCGATGCGGCTCCGTTGCGAGTCGTAGGACATGCTACCCCAAACGGTGCCATAAGGAACGATTTTGAAGTCACCTTTGCTCCACGACCACTTTTTGAGTTGTGCCTGCAATTCTTCCTGGGTAACATACGCAGGATCGCTGCTTGCCGCCGCCTCGGCGGCGGTGATCTGAAACCGGGGGGCGGCCTCGACGCTATTCGGCAGACCGGGAATTGCGGCTGGCGCAACCGGCTGTGCATAGGCCACCGGTTGGTACTGCACAACGGCGGCCGTCATGCCGACCGGTGGAGCGTAATATGCAGCCGGATCGCCCACTTGCGATACGAACAATAGGGCCACGGTCCATACGGGGAGCATAGGTTTCTCGCATTCTTGCCGTTCGCGAACGGTTAGGAATCCAGGTCGCATTACCGCTGAAAACCGACGAATCGGAACGTACGGATTAAGCGTTAATAAACGCATCGGCAACATTTCCGGAAGACTTCAACCAATGCCACCAGGGCAGTAAGGATCTCCCACGATCACGGAAGGGGATCCCAATACGATTCGCTGAGAGGTGTAAAGTGGGCCGAGCGAATTGCTGTCCGGATGTGATTTGCTGAAAACTCCCGTGGAATGGGCAATTCATTCCGAATGTGCCGCATGTTCCGTCTTTGACGAAAAAACCACACGCCTTGCTCTGGCACCTACCTTTCGGCCCACGCTACTTCCGAATTCATCTTTCTGTCCCCCATTTTTCTGTCAGACAGTTCCTCCCCGCTATTTTTCTGTCCTCCTTTTCTGCCCCATTCTTTTACCCGCGCGTTTCACTCGGAAAATCCGGACCGAAATTCCGCGATTTTACTCCTCGGGAAGCCTCCAAAACCCTCGACGGCCCTCGGCCGATTACGGAAAATGAAGGGCATGGTCGACACTTCGCTTGCCCTTCATTGGTTCATGCACACACCGCATCCGGCCGTCGGTCTGGCTGCTACGGTGAAAGTCCGCGGCTGCGGGCCATCACGGCCGATAACCACTCCGCAGCCGGTGCCGTCCGCTGAAACCCGTGTACTCCGCGTTGGCCTGATTGCCGGGCCGGAAGCAACCCGGGATCTGGCCGGTGCCCAAGTGATTGAGTACCTACGCAAGGACCAAAGCCTGGAGATCGATCACGCATGGGACGGCGTCGAATTGGGTAGGGATGACCCGGCCGACTACGACTGCCTTGTATTGCTCGGTTGGCCGGCCGCATCAAGCCGCGAGCAGATCAAACGGATCGAGCTTTTCTGCCGCTGCGGCGGGTCGTTGGTCGCGCTGCGAGCAATGCATGCAGAAATTCCCGGCTGGCCGAACTTCGCCGAAGAAGTGCTGGGCGGGCGGCAACCCGCCTACCGGCGATGTCGTTTGCTGGAGGTCCAGCGATCAGACGGTGCCTGGCATCATCCCGTGGTCGAGAACGTCGAACCGATGATCGCTGAAGGCGAGGTCTATGATGGGCCACGTTTCTCACCTGACACAACCGTGCTGCTCACTGCCGACAGCGGCCAGCGCGTGCATCCGGTGGCCTGGACCACGCGCCACGAAGGCGGCCGAGTCTTTTGCACGACACTTGGCCTGGATGATGATTTCCTTGAGCCGAGTTTCCTGCGTCTGATTTCCAATGCGGTCCATTGGACAGGGCTGGTCCACTACGGCTTTCCTTCCGGGTAGACTTCTTTGGGGAGCGTGTAGGGTTTGGCGGTGTTCGTCACATCTTTGTAAGCCGGGGGCTGGTCAATGCTGATCGTCATGATGCCTTTTGCGCCGTCAAGTGCTTTCATGACGTCCACGCAGCGCCAGTCCTTGTTGAAATACCGCCGGTAATAATACTTCTTCTGTCCCAAGTCCACGGCGACCGCCCAGCAGGTGGTGTCGTATTCCGTTGTCTTGCCGCTCAGGTCGCGAACGGTGCCCTTCGCAATGTCGATATTATTGAGGATCGTCATCGCCAAGTTAAGCCCCTCGTCGTACCCTTTGGCCGGCAAAGCCGAGGTGACCAGGGCCGCTATCCTGACGAATCTCGATGGGGGCGTGTAGTCGCCGGGGAGTCCCAGCATCCCCGTGCCCTGACCAAACCCGCTTGCTTTGATGCCTTCGACGGTGATCGGGTTGGCGTTGTTTGGCGTAAGGTTCACGTAGTTGCGGAGATTCGTGAGATGCCAGTCGAGTGCTGGTGAATTCGTCATGACGCCGATTGGATTGTCATAAACCTTCAGTTCTCCCTCGACATACTCGATAACGAGGGACTTTCCCTGCGAATCATGGATGGTGTAATGAAGCGGCATGTCTCCCGCTATGTCGGACACGACGTGACAAACGCGGATATGCTTGATCCCTTCTCTCACTTCGGCGACCGTGGCAAAGTTCGCGAGGATCCAGGTGATCACCTCATACTGAGCGATCGTCTTGCCGGCCTTTTGGGCATCGAACGGCTGATATTTGGCGTATTCAATAAAGAAGAGGTTGCCGGCCGCAAGACCCTGGTCGTTGATGCCGTCGATCAACTGGGGCAGTCCACCGGCATTCATTCCCACCACGCCATACTTCGTGGTCCATTTCAGCCCATTCTGCTTGCCGTCAGGGAGCGTTCCTACGTATTCGGTCCCTTTCGGCACGACGGAGATGCTGGAAGCGAAGGACTGGCCTTCCAGCGTCCGCCCGTAAAAGACGTACCCTTCTTTCGTCTTCACCCTGAAACTGGTGCAGGCGTAAGAAGAGGCCGCGGTAACGGCAACCACGAACAGCAAAAATGACACGCTCACGAACTTTGACTTCGACATAACTTTCCCCTTGTTTTAGGAAGCTTTATATACCCGCATTTCTCCCCGTAGGGTGGGTGGAGCAGGACTGGTGCGTTACGCGAACACGTCCAAAACAGCGGTAAGTGTTCTCGATGGTTCGACTTCGTGCGCAACCCACCATTTCCGGGGTGGTTCGCTTCACGCACCCTACGGGTTGCTGTCACTGCTAGCACTTCGCAACTTTATGATCAAGGCCACAGAACACCACCCTGCGCCCCACATTGGGCATAACTTAGTCTAGCTTACGGATTGCGTGATTTGGCAATCGGAATGATGTGCGCGTTTTCTCGACCTAGAGTTACGTGTCTGCCATGGCATGATCGTCATGCGGGGCAGTTGCACAACCTTCACGGAGTACTCGCAGGAAAGGTTTACTACATGCGTAAGACGCTCATTTTGGCCGGCATTCTAATGGCGGCCTTGGCACTGCGGACGGCGACCGCGCAGCAGAAAGCTGCGCCGGAGCGACAGTCCGCCACACCGGGGATTGCGATCGACGCACACCCGATGGAACAAGCCCGCCAGGAGGATGCGAAGGCGATTCGCGACGTGGCCGACGCCTTTTTGCAGGCGTACAACGCAAAGAACGCCAAAAGCTTGGCGGCCCTCTTTGTTCCCGCAGGCGAGATCGTCAGCGAGACCGGAAAGAGTTTCCAAGGCCGCGAGGCCATCGAACGCGAGTTCGCCGCGATCTTTCAGGAACACCCCAAGGCGAAGATTCGGGCTGTCGTTCAGTCGATTCGTTTCATTGGCCCAACACTGGCGGTCGAAGACGGCTTGACGACCGTGACCGAGAGCGATCAACCAATCGAACGCAGCCGGTACATGGTCGTGCAGGTCAAGCAGGATGGCAAGTGGCAGATGGCCAGTGCCCGCGATTTTGCCGACGAGGCTGCGTTGCCGGCGGAAGAACTTCGCCAATTGGAATGGCTGATCGGCGAGTGGGTCGATGAAAGCCCGGATGCTTTGGTCATTACTTCGTACTGGTGGGATATAAAACGCGACGCCATCATGAGCCACTTCACCGTGCAGATCCATGGTCGGCCGGTCACAACCGGCAGACAGCGCATCGGTTGGGATCCACGGACGAAGAAGTTGCACTCGTGGGTGTTCGACGCGGCGGGCGGCTTTTCCGAGGGCGTTTGGACGCGCACGGGCAATCAATGGCTGATCAAGATGACTGGAGTCACGGCCGACGGACATGCGGCTTCCGCGACGAACGTGATCACCCGCGTGGCCAAGGATCGCGCGACATGGCAATCCCGCGATCGCGTGATCGGCGATAAAACGGAGCAGAACCTCGATAAGATTACCATCGTGCGAAAACCGCCCATGCCCCAAGCGGCGAACGGCACCAGCAGACCATCGGCAGGAGAATCCAAATGAACATCAACTCAAAACAACTTTTGGCATCGCTGCTGATCGCTCTGTGGGCAGCCTGTCCCGCCATGGCTGGACGCGGTGGCGGCGGTGGCGGTGGCGGTTTCCATGGCGGTGGTGGTGGCGGATACCATGGCGGCGGCTACAGCGGCGGTGGCGGATACCATGGCGGTGGCTACGGCGGTGGCGGTGGATACCACGGTGGTGGTGAGTATCACGGCGGTGGTGAGTACCACGGCGGTAGTGAGTTCCACGGTTTCGACGGTGGCACAGGTGCCTATCACACACCGTCATTCAACCCATCGCGAGAAACAGGCGAGGGCGGCAGGACGAATTTCCCGTCGAATAATCCATGGCAAGGCGCGCACGCTGGCCCTGGCCCCGGTCCGCATCCTGCCCCTGGTCCACATCCTGGCCCTGGCCCGCATCCTGGCCCTGGCCCGCATCCTGGCCCTGGCCCCGGTCCGCATCCTGGCCCCGGTCCTGGTCCACATCCTGGTCCCGGGCCACATCCTGACTGGTGGCACGGACAGTGGAGCAATCATTGGCATGGTTGGTACAACGGCCCGGCCGCTTGGTGGGGTGCTGGACTTGCCACGGGATTGGTCGCGGGAGCCATCGACACGCCTTGGTCGTGGGGCTACTGGCCGTACAGCAACCCGTACTACGTTGCTCCGACCGTGGTTGGCGGCGCAACGTACAACTACTCGCAGCCGATCGCCTCGGCGATCCCAGCCACCAATACCGGCCAGGCAATTCAGATGACCGACAACTCGCAGGGCGCGGCGTCCGAGTCGCCGACCGACCAGGCAACCGATCTGCTCAACGCGGCACGCAATGTTTTTGAGAAGGGCGAATACCCAGAGGCTTTGTCGCTGTGCAACACGGCGATTTCCAAGACACCCAATGCCGGCGTGCTGCACGAGTTTCGCGGGCTGACGCAGTTTGCCTTGAAAGACTACAAGGAGGCGGCATGCACAATCTACGCCGTATTATCGGTAGGTCCCGGTTGGGACTGGACGACCTTAAGCAGTCTCTATCCGGACGTTGAGGTCTATTCCTCGCAACTACGTGCCCTGGAACAGTACGTGCGGGCGAACCCGAATGTCGCCCAGGCTCACTTTCTGCTGGCCTATCACTACATGACCTGCGGACATGTCGATGCTGCCGCGCAACAGTTCAAAGCAGCGGCCGAGTTGAATTCCAAGGACCAATTATCGGTCCAGCTTGCCAATACGTTGACGAAAGGTGCTACACCCGACGCAACACCGACTGCCGCGAAACCGGCGGCACCCAGTGCGCCGGCCAAGCCCATCGAGAGCGCGATGCTCGTCGGCGATTGGAAGGCCAGTCGGTCCGATGGCACCAACATTGCGCTTCGTCTGAGCAAGGAAGGCAAGTACACGTGGAAGTTGACGCAACAGGGCAAGCCAATCGAATATAACGGCCCATACAGCGTCGCGGACGGTCTGTTGATCCTCAAGCAGAACAACGCCCCCGTGATGGTCGGCCAAGTGACGTTGCTGGCAGACAATCAGTTCAATTTCAGACTACCCGGCGACAACCCAAGCGATCCCGGGTTGACGTTTGGCAAGTAGACGACTCGCGACGGTCGGTGCGGGTCTTGTCTGCCCCGGATTCGGCGAGGGTCTCCTGCCCCCGCCGAAACGCCCGACCGAAGGTCTCCTGGTGAGTGAGAGACCTTCGGTCGGCCATGATCACAACCTTGCCAACTGCTAACAGTGACGGCAGGCCGTAGGGTGCGTGAAGAGAACCAACACACAGGAAATGGTGCGTTGCGCACGGACCCAATACTTCGAGAACATCTACCCCGGAATAGACCGGTTCGCGTAACGCACCATTTCGCGGGCCTCCGTGCTCCACGCACCCTACTTCGAGCCAGCAATGACAGCAGTTGGCAAGGTTATGATCGAGGCCCCTTCGGTCGGCGGCGTGGCTCGGTCAGAGACCGGCCACAACAGTGGCTGCCCTGTTTTGTGGGGCAAGCCACCCCCGCGCCCTTCTGGTGGTTGATTAGAACTTGAACCCTCAGTTCTCTTTGCGGGCGATCTCGTGCGGCAGGCGACGCTAGCCTCGCACGGGTAGCAACCGTGATTCCGTAAATCAACGTGTGTTGCGGCATGGTGTTGCCATAATTCAACATTCGTTTGGACTTCCGTGCGCCCGCGCAGCTTTATTCTGGCGCAAGCTGTTATCCAGCAAGCTCTTGCGACGAGTACCCATGCTGCGCCGATGTTTTGGCACCCGACGTGCTTTCTGAAGATGTCACCGATTCAGCACCCAGGAACATCCTGCTTCTCGAAGGAGTGTCTCGTGACCAAAGCCGCCACCAAGTTCGCCCGCACCAAGAAGTCGCAACCGAAGATGCCTCGCGCTGCCCGCCCCTTTGAAGACGATATCTTTAGCGACAATCCGTTTGAAATCGAAGATTCCCACCTAGACGATGAATCGGAACACATGGGCGACGAAGATATCGAGGCCGACCTGGAGTTGGAACTTGACGCCGACCTGGAAGCCGAGAAGCTGACCGGCAACGACGACCAGATCGACGATCCCATCCGCATCTACCTGATGCAAATGGGCGAGATTCCCATGCTCACTCGCGCGGAAGAGATCGTGGCTGCCAAGCAGATCAAGAGTGCCCGTCGCCGCTATCGCCACACCACGCTAGCCACCGACTACGTGCTGCATTCCACAATCGATATGCTCAAGAGTATCCGCGACGGGCGGTCGCGGCTGGATCGCACGATGGAAGTCTCGGTGATCAATATTCGGGAGAAGAAGCGGCTGACGAAGGTTCTCGCACCCAACCTCGAAACGCTGGCCCACATTGTCGAGCAGAATCGCAAGGATTTTGCCGTGGCGATCCACAAACACCGACCCTTGAAGCAGCGTCGTGCGGCCTGGAAGCGGCTGATCGCTCGCCGTAGCCGAGCCGTGCGCCTGATCGAGGAACTCAGCCTGCGGACCCAGCGATTGCAGCCGATCCTGGATAAACTCAAGCAGGTCTCGCGACAGATCGAAGAAGTGTACTCGCAGATCCGTCGGCTCAAGGACCAGCCGAATGTCGCTCCTCAACGGGCCGCGCTGAAAAAAGAACTCTGCCAACTGATGAAGATCACGCTGGAAAGCCCCGGCACGCTTCGCCGCCGTATTGCCCGCATCAACGGATTGGCCTTTGAATATGAAGCCGCCAAGCGGCGGCTCTCGGCCGGCAACCTGCGGCTGGTCGTCTCCATCGCCAAACGCTACCGCAACCGCGGTCTGAGCTTCCTCGACCTCATTCAGGAAGGCAACACCGGCCTGATGCGGGCAGTCGATAAGTTCGAGTCGGCCCGGGGATACAAGTTCTCAACTTATGCCACGTGGTGGATACGCCAAGCGATCACCCGGGCGATCGCCGACCAGAGCCGCACGATCCGCGTGCCGGTACACATGATCGAGTCGATGGGGCGCGTGCGGGGCGTTCATCGCCAGTTGCTCCAGGAAAACGGCACCGAGCCGAACCTTGAAGAAACCGCCTTGGCCGCCGGCATCTCGATCAACGAAACGACTTGCGTCATGCGGATGACCCGCGAGCCGCTGTCGCTCGATCAGCCGGTAGGCGAGCACGACGACACCTACTTCGGCGAGTTCCTGGAAGATTATCGCGAAAACGATCCTTTGATGGAAATGAACCAGGACATGCTCAAGGCGAAGATTGCCGACGTACTCCAGAGCCTCGACTATCGCGAGCGGGAGATCATCCGTCTCCGTTATGGCTTGGTTGACGGCTATTCCTACACGCTCGAAGAGGTCGGCAAGATCTTCTCGGTCACACGGGAGCGAGTTCGCCAGATCGAGACCAAGGCCGTGAAGGCATTGCAGCATCCAGTCCGCGCCCGGCAGCTTTCTGGCTTCCTCAACGAGACGCGCCATCCCGCGCCGCTGACCGAGGTGAGCAGTGACACCGCGGACGTTTCACTGGAGAGCGTGTGAGTCCTGTTGCCGCAATCGTAGGGTGCGTGAAGCGAACCAACACCCGGGAAATGGTGCGTTGCGCACGGACTTAATACTTCGAGAATGTCCACCCTGAAATAGACCGGTTCGCGTAACGCACCATTTCGGGGGCCTCCGTGCTCCACGTACCCTACGTTTGCTCATCCAGCGAGGACTATCCATAGCGAACCAACACCCGGGAATATCTTTGAGAAGAATAACGAATCTTACCATGGGCACCGTTCCAGTAATGGACACCAAGATTCAACCGAAAGGTGATCACCATGGCAGAAACTACGAACAACTCGTTACCCTTTCAAAACGAAGATCAACTCCAAGAAGAAACCCTCTTCATGCTTTTTGTGGACTGGGTGCGGACCGAATTGGTCTGGTACGCCGGCAGTTTCAGTTTTCACCTCCTTGCGCTTTCGGTCCTATTACTGCTGCCAAACTTTGGCGGTGGCAACAATCCGGGCGACTCGCCCGAACTGGTGTCAAAGGCCGAAGAAGCGGACAAGAAGGATCTCGATAAATTTGAGAACTTCGATGTCGGCGAAATCAAAGACACCCCGCCTGTCGATTTGAATGTCGACCTGCTGCAACCGCTCACCGAAGTCGCCCTGAAGGCGGAACATTACGACGAATGCAAGGTCTTCGAGCAACGGAGCAAAGGCACCGTACGCGGCATGACAGAAGTTGGGTCTACCGGCGGCGGGGCGTTCGACTTCGGTCCCGGTCCCAGGGTGGCCGGTGCCCTGAGTATCACCCCGGGATCTGGCGGGGATCCCGGCTTCGGTGGTATCGGCGATATCAGCGGACGGAAGCTCAGGAAAGGCCCCGACGTCACTAGAGTTTCCGAACGGGCGGTGACCGCCGCCCTTATCTGGTTGGCCAAACACCAGATGTCGGACGGCAGTTGGAGCCTGCAAAACTTCGCGCGGCAATGCAAGGACAAATCTTGCACCGGCACCGGCGGCGTTTCGGCCGATGCCGGCGCGACGGCGATGGGCCTCCTCCCCTTTCTAGGCTCCGGGCAAACGCACAGATCCAAAGGCCCTTATAAGGAGCATGTTCTCCGAGGCGTCCAGTGGCTCGTCCGGCATCAGCAACCCGATGGCAACCTGGCCAAGGGCGCGCAGCAGATGATGTATTCGCACGGTCTAGCCACGATCGCGCTTTCGGAAGCCTACGGGCTGACGGGGGACAAGCAAGTCGGTATAGCGGCGCAGGGGGCGGTGAATTTCATCCTTGCCGCCCAGAACACGGCCGACGGCGGCTGGCGGTACAATCCCAAAGACGCCGGCGACACCTCCGTGGTCGGTTGGCAATTGATGGCACTGAAGAGCGCGCACATGGCCGGCCTCAACGTCGGAGGGTCGGCCTTCTCCGACACCGGCAAGTGGCTGGATTTGGTCGCGGTACACGATGGCGCCGAGTATTCCTATCAGCCGGGAGGCGGTCCCTCGCCCACCATGACCTCCGTTGGTCTTCTCTGCCGTCAATACCTGGGCACCAAGCGCAACAACCCCATGCTCATCGGCGGCATGGACTATCTATTGAAGCACTTGCCCGACAAAGATTTCTCCAACATCTACTATTGGTATTACGCGACCCAGGTCATGCACAACATGCGAGGCAGCGAGTGGGATACCTGGAACCACAAGATGCGCGAATTGCTGGTCACCACCCAGATCCGTAGTGTCGATGAGTGCGCCAACGGAAGCTGGGCACCGGAAAAAGACGCCTGGGGTAGAAGTGGCGGTCGAGTCATGCAGACCAGCCTTTCGGCTCTGACCCTGGAAATCTATTACCGTTATCTGCCCTTGTTCAAGGCCGAAACAGACAGCGGAGAAGGCGAGGGTGCGGGGGCTTCCGCCTCGTTATTCCACACATCTTTTGGACCCCATCCGGCTTGCCTGAATGGTAAGTGAGGTTGAATGGCTAAAATGGAGAATGAAGACCAACACGACCCCACCCACCTTGGCGGACAGCCGACAAGTCTAGCGGCAAAACGTGTCGTAGTACAACAATCCCGCAACGCTCTTCGCGTCATGAATGCGGCCGTCGCGCACCCTCGTCAAAGCCTCTTGCCACGTCAGAAGCAGCACGCGGATATCCTCGCCCGCCTCCAACGCCATATCTCCGGCGGTAAGACCCGACGCGACATACACGTACATCTTTTCGTCGAGAATTCCCGGCGACATGCAAAACGTAGTCAGGTACTCGATGTGGGCTGCGCGGTATCCGGTTTCCTCGGCCAATTCCCGTAGTGCCGTCTTCATAGGCTCTTCCGGTGGCTCAAGGGTACCCGCCGGGAGTTCCACGAGACGTTCCCCGACGGCTACGCGATAGTTCTCCACAAAACAAATACAGCCATCGTCCAGCAACGGCACGATTGTCACCGCTCCCGGATGACGAACGATATCCTTGGCGTGTTGCGATCCGTCGTCCATTTCCCGCGTCACGCGTTCGACGCGGAACCGCATGGCCTGGTAAAGCACCTGGGTAGTATTCATGGCACTTTTCTTTCGTAAGAATAGCGGGTTCTTTCGGGTTTAGGGAGTAGGATGGGACGAACCGCAGGCGGGGTTACGAACTGAAACCTGGAAGAAGGAGCTTCCCCATGGCGATTATAACGCAAGTCACGGAATTGTTACAGGGATTGTTGGGGGAATCTTGGCCAACCAGGAACATCCCCCCCCTTGCCAACCCGAACAAACTAGAGTATAAGGATGGTCAAGATCCTGGAAGATCCCATGGAAAATATCGATTCGGATCTGTAAACGGACCGTCGGAGCCAAATTATGGGCAGTTCAAGATCACTGTGGGCAGTCCTCGCTGTTTTGTTTCTGGCGGTTCTCTTCGTTTACGGATATCGCTGGCTGTTTCCACCCGTGCCGCGAGCGAAAAGTGCCGACGAATTGGCCGCAGCCGCGCTGGGTGACGGCACGGTGAAGGATCGGCAATACGCCGCGGTAAAACTGTCCGAACTTGGCAAGCCGGCCCGCCGGCAGCTCCTCCACGTGTTGGATCAGAGCCAGCAGGCGGAGGTCCGCGTGGCCTGTATCCAAAGTTTGACCGAACAGTGGGACTACCGCAGCATGCCTCGGCTCTTCGATCTCATGGACGACCCTTCGCCTGCGGTTCGCCAGCAGGCGGATGAGGCGGTGCAGTGTCTGATCCGGGATTGTGTGATAGGCAAGGTCCCTGGAGACTACCAGCGGGCGGAGCGGCAACGTTTGCTATCGGCGGGTTACTCCACCCCCCTGCCGATGCCGAGCAAGGTCCACGGCGACCAGCGGGCGGAGCGGCAGGCGGTCATCAAGAATGCGAGGTCGGAGTGGGAGAGATTCAAGCAATCCGGTTTAGGCCGGACGTTCATTCGTGAAAAGCTGGGAGGAGAAGACCTTTAAGAAGCGACCACCCGCTAGAATATCAAGTACGTCGGGCTTTCTAGCCTGACTTGTCTGGTTCATTAGTTAGGCTGGAAAGCCTGACGTACAACCGTTGATTCTTGGTTCCAATAGGGCGAAGATAACCATGAAAACTACAATTTTTCGTCGCGCGTTCACGCTGATCGAGTTATTGGTCGTCATCACGATCATTGGGTTGCTGGTGTCCCTGTTGTTGCCGGCCGTCAACGCGGCACGTGAGGCGGGTCGAAGGACGCAGTGCGCCAATAACCTTCACCAGATCGGCACGGCCTTCCAGAATTACAAGGGCGATAACGGCGGTTCGGCGGGCAATCTCAATGTGAACCTATGGACCAACACGCTGACGCCTTACCTCGAGAATCAGACTAACTCGGTGTACAAGTGCCCCGATGACAAGGAAAGCGGGATCGTCAGCGAAATCGACACCTATTTTTATGCGTCGAGGAGCAACGTTGCCAAGAAGAAGCCGCTCGACGGCTCGGCACTTCTGTCCATAGCCCTCTATGATCTCAATGCGACCGTCTGGTCCGACTATGGAGGGAGAGGCGATACGGGGAAAACATGGAATCAGTGGATTCAGACGTGCCTCGGTTCAAAGTATCCGGGGTACACGCCGTCTCCCGGCGCATGGGCACTTGTCACGGACGACGGCATGGACTACGTCATCAGCGACATCTATTGGCTGATCGATCCCAATTATCCCGGCGGGGGGCGAGGCTTCGCTCTCATGCCGATCTGCCAGGCCTGTGGTGCCATCTGCCGAGGAGACCCGCCGGCGACGGTCCAGGGCTATAACCCCGACGGAGGCATAACGCCCATGGGGGAACCGATTACGCAAGGAACCTGGTGGCCGCTCGGCACGTCCAATCCAGTCAGCTACGGCATGAATAGCCGCGCCAACCGCTTTCTTTGGGACAGCAAGAAAGTGCTGGCTACCGAGTACCTCAAGCTCGTCGCCGACCTGGCGGGTGGAAACACCAGCGAATTGCTGACCCCGACTCCCGCGATGGTGAATTCGCCCGACTGGACGCATTGGGGTGCCGGCCGTGCCCGACACTCCGGCATGATCAATACACTCTTTGGTGACGGACACGTCGAGGCGATCAGCCCCGACGCCATCAACCCCAAGCTGACTAACGACGAATACTGGAAGGCCGAGATCGACCTCAAGTAGGAGGGAGTCTCCGCCAAGTTTGTGGTGCGGGGCGTCTCGCCTGCCTGATTCAACCACAACACATTGGGCAGGCGGGACGCCCGCACCACAATTATCCGCAAACCCGGCGGAGAGCCGTAGACAGGAGTCTGGCCATGGAACTGCCGAAGAGAAATCGTCGAGTCGGACGGGTTCGTCCGGCCTTTACGTTAGTCGAGTTGTTGGTGGTCATTGCCATTATCGGCATGTTACTGGCATTGCTGATACCGGCAATTGTCACGGTGCAGGAATCGGCCCGGCAGGTTCAGTGCCAGAACAATCAGAGACAATTGTGCCTCGCACTGCTGGCGTATGAAGGTTCGCAAAAGTCGTTTCCCGGCTGGCAGAATACACCGAGCAAGTCTATTTCCGGCTGCAACTCCATCTCGTGGGTGACGATGTTGCTGCCGAGATTGGACCGCAACGACCTCTGGAAAAAAGTCAATTCGCCCGGTTTTGACTTCGCATACACATTGGTTCCGTTGGGTTTGAAGTTACCGATATGCCCCAGCGATCCACCTCCCTCCAACCAGAGCAGCGGTGAAAGCTCCTACATTGCCAATGGGCTGGTCCTGCGAGACCCGACGCTCAATCCGCCCTTGCCGCCGCTAACCGTCGATTATATCTCGGGTGCGGACGGTGCCGCGAACACCCTCCTGCTGGGCGAAAACACTCAAAAAGCTCCCTCCGCTGCCGTGGGCGCGTCGAACAAGGCGCACGACTGGTATTATAGTACGGTTGGTTCGGTTATTACTTCTGCTTCCTGTGCCGCCGCCTGGCCGACCCAGATCAACCATACCTTTGGCTTCAATATATCGGCAAGTAACTATACCTCGGCCTTCGGGGCAACCCGTGCCAATGCCTATGCGACTTTTGCCGCGCCCTATGGTAGTCAGACTAGCTATTACAACGGCAACCCGATGACGGCGAACATTAACTCGAACCACAGTGGTGGATCGGTCGTGAGCTTCTGCGACGGACACATCCAATTCCTGCGCGATGACGTAGGGGTGAATTTTGCCACCGGTAGCGACCCCGCAGCCAAAATTACGGTTTACCAACTTTTGGTGACTCCCGATGGCAGCCAGTTCGGCGGCGAGCCTGCGGCCGATGAGAGCCAATTCTCGAAGTAAGACCGGATGCCTAGACGTAGGGGGGACGAGCGCAGCGAGCCCCACCATTTCCAGCGACCCATTCCGACGTAGGGTGTGGGAGAGCGCAGCGAGCCCCACCACCGGTTTCGAGGCACGACGCATATTCCGTCCTCTCGTGCCCATTCGTTTCCCAACGCCAACAGCGTTATTCATTTCCCTACGCCAACGGCGTTGCGTCCTCTAGCCCAGGGTTGACGCGCTAGCGGCTACCCCGGGTATTCGGGAACCCAAAACACTCCTACCCCGAAGGGGTTGCGTCCCAACTTCCCTGGGGACGCAACCCCTTTGGGGTAGGGCATTGTTGATTCGTATACCCAGGCCATCCCCCCCTTGCCAACCCGAACAAACTAGAGTATAAGAATAGTCAAGATCCTGAAAGATCCCATGGAAAATATCGATTCGGATCTGTAAACGGACCGTCGGAGCCAAATTATGGGCAGTTCAAGATCACTGTGGGCAGTCCTCGCTGTTTTGTTTCTGGCGGTTCTCTTCGTCTACGGATATCGCTGGCTGTTTCCACCCGTGCCGCGAGCGAAAAGTGCCGACGAATTGGCCGCAGCCGCGCTGGGTGACGGCACGGTGAAGGATCGGCAATACGCCGCGGTAAAACTGTCCGAACTTGGCAAGCCGGCCCGCCGGCAGCTCCTCCACGTGTTGGATCGGAGCCAGCAGGCGGAGGTCCGCGTGGCCTGTATCCAAAGTTTGGCCCAACAGTGGGACTACCGCAGCATGTCGCTGCTTTTGGACCTCATGAATGACCCCTCGGCCGCAGTTCGCTTGCAGGCGGGTGAAGCGGTTCAGTCCCTGCTCCGAAGGGATTGCCAGTTCAGTAAGGTCAACGGCGACAACCAGCAGGCGGAGCGGCAGGCAGTCATCCAGCGTTTGCGGTCCGAATGGGAGAAATTCAAGCGACCCGGAGAATTAACCTGGTTGTTCATTCGGGAAAAGTTGGGAGGAGAAGACCTTTAAGGAGGCATAGATAACCATGAAAACCACAATTTATCGTCGTGCGTTCACGCTGATCGAGTTATTAGTTGTCATCGCGATCATTGGGTTGCTGGTGTCCCTCTTGCTGCCTGCCGTCAACGCAGCGCGTGAGGCAGGCCGAAGGATGCAGTGCGCCAATAACCTTCATCAGATCGGCACGACATTCCACAATTACGTGAGCACTAATGGCGGTTCGGCGGGCAGTCTCAATGTCAATGCGTGGACCGACACGCTGAGGCCCTACCTCGAGGATCAGACATTGATGTACAAGTGCCCGGATGATAAGGAAAACGGGGTCGTTACCGACATCGACACCTATTTCTGGGCGTCGCGCGCCACAACCTATGCTAAGAAGAAGCCATTCGACGGTTCGGAGAAGAACATGTCCTTGGTTTTCCGTGATCTCAACGGGCCAGGGTGGGATAACCACGGGAGACAAGCCCAGAATATGACATGGAATGATTACATTCAGCAGAAACTTGGTCCGCAGTATCCGGGTTTCGCGCCGTCGTCAGGCGCCTGGATCTTCGTCACGGACGACGGTGCCGACTTCAACATCGGCGACATGTTCTTCCTCCTCGATCCCAACTATCCCGGCGGGGGGCGCGGCTTCTGTCTTGCCGCCCAATTTAGGACCAGCGGTGCCGTCTGCCGAGGAGACCCGCCCGTGGTAGTCGCGGGCTATACCGCCAACGGAAGCAGTGCGTCCATGGGAACTCTCATAGGGGGTTCCAATATCGTGGAACTAGCTTGGTGGCCGCTCGGCACTTCCAATCCGTGCAGCTACGGCATGAATTACAGTGCCAATCGCTTTCTTCGGGATAGCAACAAGGTACTGGCCGTCGAGTACTGCACGCTTGTCGCCGACTGCAGACCTGTCGCCAGCCTGGCGAATGGAAAAACCGACGATTTGCAGCCGGATAGGGAGTCCACTTTGAAGGGTTCGCCGGACTGGACGCATTGGGGTGGTGGACGCGCCCGACACTCCGGCTTGATCAACACACTCTTTGGTGATGGACACGTGGGGGCGATCAACCCCGACGCAATCAACCCCAGGCTGTTCTACGACGAGTGCTGGTCGGCCGAAGTCGACCTCAATCTGTAGCATCGGCCCTCGCGCATCGCCATTGCTCATTGCGGGACAGCCCCGAGGATATTTGGGTCATGAAACCACCGAAGAGAAATCGTCGAGTTGGACGGGTTCGCCCAGCCTTCACGCTGGTCGAGTTGTTGGTGGTCATCACCATTATCGGCATGTTGCTGGCCTTGCTGATGCCGGTAATTACCGCAGTACAGGAATCGGCTAGGCAGGCACAGTGCCAGAGCAATCAGAAACAATTATGTCTCGCACTGCTGGCCTACGAAGGTTCGCAAAAATCGTTTCCCGGCTGGCAGAATACACCTAGCAAGTCTATTTCCGGCTGCACATCCATCTCGTGGGTGGCGATGTTGCTGCCGAGATTGGACCGCAACGACTTATGGAAAACCATCAATTCGGCCGGTTTTACAGGCTTCGCAGAGAGCATCCAAAGTTCTTACTCGTTGGGTTTGAAGTTGCTGGTATGCCCCAGCGATCCGCTTCCCTCCAACCAAACCAATGGCGAAAGTGCCTACATCGCCAACGGGTTGGTTCTGCGAGATCCGACGCTGACCCCACCGTTGCCGCCGCTAACCATCGATTATATCTCGGGTGCGGACGGTGCCGCGAACACCCTCCTCCTGGGTGAAAATGCTCAAAAAGCTCCCTATGCCGCTGCCGCGGCAGGTGCGGCGGATAAGGCGCACACCTGGTACAACATGATTAAAAATGGTGTCTCCATCACCGGTTACTTCCAGAATTACCAGACCTTTGGCTTCAATGTATCGGCAAGTAACTATACCTCGGCCTTAGGGGCGACTCGGGCTAACGCCTACGCGAAGTTTGCCGAGATCTATGGCAGTGAGACGAGCAAGTACAACGGCAACCCGATGACGGCAAACATTTACTCAAAGCACAATGGTGGATCGATCGTGAGCTTCTGCGACGGACACGTCCAATTTCTGCGAAATGACGCGGGGATGAATTTTGCCACCGATAGCGACCCCGCAGCCAAAATCACGGTTTACCAACTCTTGGTGACTCCCGATGGCAGCCAGTTCGGCGGCGAGCCTGCGGCCGATGAGAGCCAATTCTCGAAGTAAGACCGGATCGCATTAGCCTGCGCCTTCCGCCGCAAGGTCGCTCTGCGGAATGGCCTCGGGCAGAGAACGGGGTTTTGCCGTGTCACAAGTGCCCGGCACAATCATCGGGCTGGGCGAGTTCTTATCGAGAATTGCCTTCAATTCAAGATGGTCGATCGTCTCGAGAACGATGAGCCGCTGCGCCAGGGCTTCCAACGCCTGGCGGCGGGTATTCAGGATATGGCTGGCTTTACCCTGGGCCTCCGAGAGGATGTACTTGATTTCCTCGTCGATCTCGCGTGCCGTCTGCTCGCTGTGCGTGCGGTCGCCGGCCAGGTCATTTTGGGTAGCGAGGAAGATCGAGCGGCGGCTCTCGCGATAGCTGGTTCGGCCCAAGCGGCTCATGCCGTAGTCCGTGACCATGCTGCGAGCGATTTCCGTGGCCCGCTCCAGGTCGTTCTGGGCACCCGTGGAGACGTCGCCGTAAATGATTTCTTCCGCCAGGGTGCCTGCCAAGGCAACTTGGATGCGGCTCTCCAGCTCGCTCTGAGTCAGCAGATAGCGATCGCCCTCAGGCCGCTGCATCATGTAGCCCAGTGCGGCTAGGCCGCGCGGAATGATCGAAACCTTATGCACGGGATCGGTGTTCGGCAGGCTGGCGGCAACGAGGGCATGGGCACTTTCGTGATAGGCGATTCGCTGCTTCTCGTCGGCATGCATGACCCGTTGCCGTTTTTCCAGCCCCGTGGTAACGCGATCGACCCCTTCCGTGAATTCCTGCATGCTGACGGCCTTCTTGCCGGCCCGAGCCGCCAAGAGCGCAGCCTCGTTGACCAGATTGGCCAGGTCGGCACCGACAAATCCAGAGGTGATCCGGGCGACTTCCCGCAAATCGACCGAGCTATCAATGCGAATCTTCATGATGTGGACGTCGAGAATATCCTCGCGGCCACGGACGTCCGGCCGGTCGACCAATACATGGCGATCAAATCGCCCTGGGCGGAGCAGGGCTGGGTCGAGCGTTTCCGGCCGGTTGGTGGCGGCCATCACAATCACGCCGCTGTTGGAATTCACGCCGTCCATTTCGACCAAGAGCGCGTTGAGCGTTTGCTCGCGCTCGTCGTGACCGCCAACAACACTCGTGCCGCGAGTCTTGCCCAAGGCGTCAAGTTCGTCGATGAAGACGATGCAAGGGGTTTTGGCCACCGCCTGCTGGAACATGTCTCGCACCCGCGCAGCACCGACGCCGACGAACATTTCGACGAAGTCCGATCCCGAGAGGCTGAAGAACGGCACCCCCGCCTCGCCGGCAACGGCTTTGCCCAGCAGCGTCTTGCCCGTGCCGGGCGGCCCGACGAGCAACACCCCCTTGGGAATGCGACCGCCAAGCACCTGGTACTTCTCGGGTTGCTTGAGAAAATCGACGACCTCGCGGAGTTCATCCACCGCTTCATCAATACCGGCGACTTCGTCAAAGGTCACCCCGATATCTTCTTGGGCCAACAACTTCCCGCGACTGCGGCCGAAGGCCATCGCCGAACTTGCCCCCCCCAGTCGCCGCAAGAGCAGGAGCGAAATGACCATAACGCCTGCGATAAGCCCAATCAGCATGAGATAGCTTCGCCACGGACTGGGCGTCGATCCCCCCTGAAAGTCGTTAAAACCGTTGGCGGAAAGTCGACTGAGCAATAAGCCGTTGTCTTGATCCAGCCCGTAACGCGAACAAGTAAACGGCACATCCTTTTTGGCTGCCGCGCGCAAGTTTTCCGGATCGAGTATTTCCCGCGTGACTTTCCCGGTGATTTCGCTCGGTCCCACGTGGAGATCGCTCAGATTTGAATAGCGAACCGTCAACTCCGTGCCATTCCCGGATTCATGGACTTTGATCGAGGGATCCTCATTCGTTTTGGACGGAGCACCTTTCTCAATAAACTCTTGTAGGTGACCGAACTTGATGACCACCTGGGAACCATACGGAAGAAAAAGTGCGGCAAGTCCCAAGCAGACAATCACCGCAATGATCAGAAGGCTGAAATTGTTATTAGCGGGAGCTTTTCGGCCGTCGGGTGATTTCGAGGGCTTGGCGGGGCGAGGTGGAATCGAATCCATGCATGGGTTTCCCAAGAAAATAAGTTTCTGTCCAACACCCTATTTTCGGCTCTCCGCCAAGTTTGTGGTGCGGGCGTCTCGCCTGCCTAGTCCAACCACAACATCTTGGGCGGCGGGACGCCCGCACCACAATTATTCGCAAACATGGCGGAGAGCCCTATTTTCTTTGATCGTTCGGCATCACTGCGTCCGCAGGGGATCCCGGGTCGGCACCCAGGGCTGGTTGTCGAGGAACGGATTGAGCGCGTCCGTATTGCTGCGCGAGTCAACGCTGCCATCAAAGAACAACACGTTCATGGTCCCCACATGCCGGAAACGGCTATAGCCCCAACCGCCCCAGTATTCGGGCGAGCTGCTCCCCGCAATGTCACCCGTGGAGGACTTGTCGGCGGGTTGGTCCGCCTTGGTAGGCTTGAGAACATTCGCTACGAGCTTGCTATACTCGACGAGTAGGATGCGACCGCCGTCCCCGTTCAAAAAGTAGTTGGCCCGGTTATTCATGCCATAGCTACAGGGATCGCCCCCCGCGAAGAACCATTCCTGTGGCTGATAAAACGGTTTGCAGGATTTGCCATTGACATCGATGACCACCTGGTTGTTGCCGTCGTACAGCGTGTACCCAGTGTAACCGTGACCATTGGTCCAGGCATACTTGCCCGTCCTCACTCCCTGGCTGTTGTAGTCGATAAGAATACAAATATCTGCAAAATCATCGTTCCCCGGCTGGTCGTCGGCCGCAATCACGTAGGCTAGCGGGCTATTCCAAGTTCCTATTCGTCCCGCCCAAGTTGAATCCTGCGGGAGGAATCCGGACTTTTTCGCGTTCGGTCCTTCGCAAAGGGGGACTTTGAAGTCCACCCCCCCCTTCCTCTCCTCATCCACCGTGAAATAATAGTCGGAGGGTTCCCCGCCGGAAGTTTTCTTTTCCCTGTCGTCCGGGCAAACATACATGGTGCGGTTGTTTTCCAAGTAGCCGGCAAGTGTGTCCGTCCAAAATCTTGGGTCGAGCGTAGCTGCGCTACCGCCGTTGGCCGCCATAAAGGAGTGGAAGGCGGTGCCGATCTGCTTCAGATTATTTTTGCACTGGACATTTCTCGCCGACTCGCGTGCCGCCTGCACGGCCGGCAAGAGCAGGCTGACCAAGACCCCAATGATGGTGATAACCACCAGCAATTCAATCAACGTAAAACCACGAAAATTGCGAACTTTCATGAATTGGCCCTCCGTACCCGGAACACTCTGTATTAGGTTTGAATTAACTCAACAACAGGCTGAACTAGCCGTCAGAACTTTGCATCTTTCTCTGCAAGGCGTTTTTGCCAAACCTTAAGTTTTGAAGCAGAAAATATTTTCCACATTTCACGGATTCTTACGGTAGCTGCTTTGCGTTTCTCGGGGGGGGCGTTGGGATTGAAGCTCGGCAGCACGCCCATGAGTTTAAGTAGCGTATTGGCCGCCATGCTGCTAACCGGCAGCGACGGGTCATCCATTAGGTCCAGCATGGTCGGCACGCACTCGTAATCCCAGAGGGTGGCAAATCCGTGCATGCAGGCAATTCGCACCTCGGGATTTTTGCTTTCCTCGAAGACGCTTTTCAGATAGGGCTGGGCCTCGTTTCGCGTGCCTGTGTAGGGAAGGCTCGCCGCACGCATCTGAAGCTTAACGGCAACCTGCCGCTGCTTTTCAGGGCTATCGGCATTCAGAGCCTGTCGCGCAAGCTCCGCCGGAGATTCCATCTTGGGCGTTTGCCCGCGCTGCCACCGCCAGACCAAAGCCGCAGCGAGCAAAACCACCAACAGACCGACCAAGAGAGGTAAACGCTTGTTTGCCATCCGTCCAAACTCCGTTAGAAAAACAACTCTAAGCTTGGCAATTATTTAGATTAGAAGAGTTTATAGGAACAATGCAAACTCCACTATACAGGAATTCCCGCTGTTAAGCAAGCCCCAGGGCTTTTTTATTGATCTTCCGGTTAGGTGCAGAAGTAGGGTGGGGAGAGTGAAACGAGCCCCTGCGCTCTCCCCACCCTACAATTATTCGCGTTCCGCACCTGGAACCGGAAGAGCCTTTTTTATTGATCGACGCTGACCTTTTCGCCGTGGCCATCCAAAAACGTCTTGACCACTTTGCCTGGATGGGCGGAACTCAGGGTGCCAAAGGTCAAGGAGTCCAAAGCGGTTGCCAGAGGGATTAATGGTGGCACGTCGGTCCACTTCCCCGCTCGCGGGAGGGGTGTCATTCCGTCGCCCGTGCGCTCTCCGATCATGATGGTCGTGGCCAAATCGGTGCGCTTTGAAAGAAGCGGCGGTGTGGGCGGAGGCACGACCAGCTTACCAGTCTCGTCCACATAACTCACGAAGACGCTGCCGTTAATGCGGTAGCTCAAAAGTGCCTGGACGTTTGGCGACGTGGGGTCAATTAAAAAGGGATCATTGGGGCAAATTACAATGTTCAGACGCATCTTCGGGACGTTGGCCACAAGAGCACTATCCTTGCTGCGAATCGTATCCCACATATCGCCGCGTTCCAAGTAAGGGAAAAGTGCCGCGACCCAGCTATACGAAAAATCCACAGGGGGGGTTCCGCGGGAACCTTTGTTTAGAACGCCGGGGAGACGTCTCTTGGCATCTTCGTACATGATGATCGCCCTGCCGATCTGCATCTGATTGTTCATGCAGGTGGTCTGCCGGCTATCCTCCCGAATCATGTTCACCGCCGGAAGGAGGATTGCCAGCAAGATTCCGATAATCGTGATAACGACGAGGAGTTCGACGAGGGTAAAGCCGCGGGGGGGGCGGCAGTAGGGGGTGGAAATTGAGAATTGAAAATTGAGAATTGAAAATTGGGAATGACGGAAAAGGCCGCGTTCGGCCGGTTTTTTGCGCGTCCTGCGTAATTTGCGATTTACAATCTCTCGTTCCATGGCTCACTCCTCCTTTTTCAGGCGAAATCCCCTGCCCTGAAGTCTATTGTCGTAGAAAACGTGAAAGAATTCCAGTCCCATAAAAAAATTTAGAGAAACACTGGATTTTTTGGCAAGAATCTGAGACAATACCAGAGGGCAAGGGGTGTGGCTGACGCAGGGCTTGCAAAGTTGCCGCGGGTTGTCAAGTTGCACGCTGCGGGCTTGTTGGTCTTTGGGGATCAGAAGGTCGAAGGAGTCTAATCATGGAACGACAGAAGAGAAAGCTTCGAGTTGGACGGGTTCGCCCGGCTTTTACGCTGGTCGAGTTGTTGGTGGTCATCACCATCCTCGGCATGCTGATGGCATTGCTGATGCCGGTAATTTCCGCAGCGCGGGAAGCGGCCCGGCGGACCCAATGCACCAACAATCAAAGGCAATTGGGCATCGCCATGCTACAGTACGAAGGTTCGCGCAAGTCGTTTCCCGGCTGGCGGAATACGGTAACCAACCAAACGGTCTCGTGGGCAACCATGTTACTGCCGAATTTGGACCGCAATGATCTGTGGGGCAAGTTTAAGGCAGGCAACTTCCAAGGCACCACAACTTCGGTCAATGCCGGCCCGAGGACTTTGAAATTGCTGATCTGCCCCAGCGACCCTCCCGAGAGCGATGCCGGAGGCTCCAGTGCCTACATTGCCAACGGGCTGGTCGTGCGAGATCCGCTGGCGAATCCAGCGCTGTCGCCGCTAACCTTGGATTATATCTCCGGTGCGGACGGTATCTCAAATACCCTCATGCTGGGCGAAAACACCCGCACGCTTCCCGCCGAAGCCCAAGCAGGCGCGACGGTAAAGGCCCACAACTGGTTCTTCCTTACCGATACTGATGTTAATCCCCAGATCGCGCAGACCTTTGGCGTCAAATTAACTGCAACGGACTATTCTTCGGGCCTAAAGACTTTTACCGAGCCCTATGGCACTGAGATGGGCAAGTATAACAACAAAATGACCGCGAACATCAATTCTGCCCACAGTGGCGGAGCGGTCGTGACCTTCTGCGACGGACACACCTGGTTCCTGCGAGATGACGTTGGGGTGAATTTTTCCACCGGCAGCAGCACGGTTACGGTTTATCAAATCCTAGTGACTCCTGATGGCAGCAAGCTCGGCGGCGAGCTTCCGGCCGATGAAGGCCAGTGGTAATAAGATCCCGTGGCATTTGCCTTTCCCGGTCCGAGCGGGGGCCGGGGCGATGCATTGTTGGGGCTTGCGAAGAAAGGCACGTCATCCCAAGGGATGAGTGTGCATCAAGCGTGAAAATGCAAGCGAACTCGGTGCTGCCAAGCGTATGCCACCCAAGAAAGAGCGTCGTTCGTGCCAACGGTGCTGGCGCTCACTTTCTTTTTGGCTCTCTGCAAGGCTTGCTGTCTTTATAGAGGCTAAGATTCTTCCGGTAGTCTTCCTTGTCGGCGTCCTTCGTTGCCATCTCTAATGCTTTCTGTTGAAACTCCACGGCCTTGTTAAACATTCCAACTTCGGCATAAGCGGCGGCGAGGGTGTCGAGATAGTCTGCCTCTTTCCACTGCGATAGTTTGCAAGCCCATAGAGCATTCTCGACTGCTCGCTTTCCGTTACGAAGACAGTCATGGGAACTTGTTGCCAGAATCCATGCCAGGCTGTTGCGCGGCCCCGCCTCCTCGGGATCGAGACGAATGGACTTGGTATAGTCGGCCAGTGCCTTGACAAAGTCACCTTTCTTTTCATAAGCATCACCTCGATTGTCATACGCCTCAGCGAGTTGCGGGTCCAGCCGGATGGCCTCGTTACAGTCGGCAATTGCCTTATCAACGTCGTCTTTCTCCAGATAAGCAAGCCCCCGGTCGGAGTAGGCCTCCGCATAACAGGGCTTGAGCCGAATGGCCTCGGTAAAAGCAAGGATTGCACCGTCGAAGTCCTTACTGTCCAGACACGAAATGCCCCGTTCGTAGGCTTCCGTTGCCCCATCGGCACTTACCGCAACATTCAGCAGAAACGAGATTCCAATCCAGGCTGCCGCCCATAATTTCCATGTGTTCATTGCATTTCTCCCTATTTAGGTGAATTTTCCTTGACCCCACAATCATACCCTTGCCACTTTTCTTCCACCAGATGAATAAACTGGCCTTGATCATAACCTTGCCAACTGCTGTCACTGCTAGCTCGACGTAGGGTGCGTGGAGCACGGATGCCCGCGAAATGGTGCGTTACGCGAACCGGTCTATTCCAGGGTAGACGTTCTCGAAGTATTGAGTCCGTGCGCAACGCACCATTTCCCAGGTGTTGGTTCGCTTCACGCACCCTACGGGTTGCCGTCACTGCTGGCAGTTGGCAAGGTTATGATCAAGGCCAAAAAACTGGAATGATGTGGTCACCGCGTGCCCAATCCAGTATAAGTATAGATAATCTTCATCGACAGGAAAGCATATATGACATCCCCTCAAATCCCACCGCGCCGTACAGGCCCCAATTCGCACTGGTCGACCCTGGCCGTCCATGCCGGCGAGGACCAGGAGCCAAAACCTCGTGGGGCGGTGGCCGACCCGATCTTTTGCGCCTCGACCTACGCCTTTTCCGACACGCAGGCCCTGATCGACTTCATCGTCCAGAAGCAACCGCGCGAGGAATACGCCCGCTATGGCAACCCAACTGAAAAAACGGTCGAACGCAAGCTGGCCATTCTCGAAGGGGCCGAGGCGGCCGTCCTCTATGCGACCGGCATGGCGGCCGTGTCGGGGTTGCTGCTGGCAAAGTTGAGTGCCGGCGATGAATTGGTGATGTTCGATGAACTTTATCAGCGAACTCGCGAGTTCTGCGAGAACGAGCTAAGCCGCTTCGGTATCGTCACGCGGTTCGTGCCGACCGGCGATTTCGACCAGTTGGAAGCGGCCTTTTCGCCGGCCACGCGGCTGCTGTTCTGCGAATCACCCACCAACCCCCATTTGAGCGTCATCGACCTGGAGCGGTTCGCCGCCCTGGGCCGGAAGCACGGCATTGAGACCGCCGTCGACGCCACGCTGGCGACGCCCTACAACGTCCGGCCAATCGAGTATGGCATCGACTATGTGCTGCACTCTTGTACGAAGTATCTGGCGGGGCACAACGACCTGCTTGCCGGCTCCATCGCCGCTTCGCAGGAGAAGATTGAGCCGTTGCGAAAATTCCGCGGCTATGCCGGAATGACCAATGCCCCACACGCGGAATACCTGCTGCTTCGCGGACTGAAGACCTTCGAGCTGCGCATGCAGCGGCATAACGCCAACGGCCAGGCCGTGGCCGAGTTTCTGGCCGCTCACCCGCGGGTCGAGCGGGTTTATTACCCCGGGCTGCCGGGACATCCGAACCACGAAATCGCCCAGCGGACGATGCGCGGCTGCGGCGGCGTGGTTACCTTCACCGTGAAAGACGCTGATTGGCGGCAGACGGCCCGGGTGGTCGATGCCCTTCGCCTGCCGCAGATTGCCGCGAGCCTCGGCGGTGTCGAGTCGCTGGTCGAGCAGCCGTTGATCCTGAGCTACTACGAGTTCACGCCCGAGCAGCGACTGGCCCTGAGCATCCCCGACAACATGATCCGGCTCTCATGCGGCATCGAGAATACGGAAGATTTGATTGCCGACCTGGCGCAGGCACTGGGGAAGTCCTAAGGATCGGCGCATAAATAACTGTCGCAAGAAAAGTAGCAGGCACACTCCGTGTGCCGTCCGCCCCCGCTCGCGAGTGGGCAAAACACGACACCTATTGATGCGCCGATCCTAAGCCCATTGCCGCAACGCATCTTCGTCATAGGTCATGCCGTCAGAAATCCGGTATCGCTGCCGCCAGCCCCTCGCGATAGGTCGGATACGCCAACTCAACTTGCAATTCAGCAAGCATCCTCGCATTGCTCACCCGCTTGTCGCCGCCGCGGCGGCCAAGGGCCTCGCCGGGCAACGGATCGCGGAACGATGGCTGCGGCAGGCCGAACTGCCGAGCTAGCTCGGCGAAATACTCGCGGCGCTCAACGGGATGGCCGTCCGAGATGACGTAGGTTCGCGGCGGTTGAGCATGAGCCTCGGTCGCCAGGACCGCTGCTGCCGCGTCCTCGACATGGATCAGGTTCACATGCTCGCCAGCGGCGATCGGCAAGGACTCGCCGGCGGCCAACTCCGTACGACGCGGCAATCGGCCGGGACCGTAAATGCCAGCCAGACGCAGGACAATGCCACGGTCGCCGAAGCGATGTGCTGCGAGGGCCTGTTCGGCGGCAAGCAACGCCCGGCCCGACGCACGCGAGGGCTGACAGGGAGAGGATTCATCGACCCACCCGCCCCCTTGCTCCGCATAAACGCCCGTCGAACTGATGAGAATCACGCGGCGGACCTGCGGCGATACGGCATCGAGCACGGCGAGCAGTCCGTCGGCATGCACGGCCAATCGTGACGTGCCGCTGGCCGGGTCGTAGCCCACGGCATAGAGCAGCGTATCGGTGACGGGAAGGTCGCGTAAGGTAGACGGCTGCGTGACATCGGCCACGATCGGACGAATAGCCTCATGGGCCAGCGATTCGGCACTTGCCTCGCTGCGCACGAGGCCGGCAACGGTATGACCGGCTGCAATCCAGCACCGAGCCACACGAAGACCGAGATACCCGCAACCGACGATCAGCTTCACGCAGCTCCCTTGGCCGGATTCATCCATGATCAGTCATCCAGTGCTCCCGGTTCCTGTTGGCCCTTGGTTTCCGATTCGAGGTAACCGCTGAGCATGATTTGAGCAGCCAACTTATCGAGCCGCTGCTTGCGTTTTTTGCTGGTCAGTTCGGCGGCCATCAGCAGTTCCTCGGCCTGGGCACTGGAAAACCGCTCGTCGAAGAACTCAACGGGAAGCGCGGTGATTTCCGTCAGCCACTGCCCAAAGCGACGGGCCTCCTGCGATTTGCGGCTTTCGCGACCGTCGAGATGGATGGGCAAGCCAACAACCCATAGCGCGATCCGCTCCTCTTGGGCAAGCTGCTGAAAGTATTTCGCGTCCAACTGAGGGTTGCGGCGCGTGTAAATCTCCAGCGGACTGGCCATCGTGCGATCAGGGTCGGTCACCGCCAAGCCAATCCGGACGGTTCCGTAATCAACTCCGCCAATTCGGCCAGGCGAAGATCCGGGTTTGGGAAAAAACTCGCTCACTTGAGATACCGCTCGATTTCCATCGCACCATGAAAAATGCCGAGAATTTCCACGCGATCTTCGGACTTGACAAGGTAGGCAATGCGATAGTGACCATAGAGAATTTCGCGAACTTCGCGATCGATGATCCGCTCAAACCGCTGTCCCAGTCGCGGATGGTTGTGCAATAATTGGATCTTGTTGTAGATTCCTTCGACAACACCGTGGGCAGCCCACGGACTATCGGCGGCGATGTGGTCGTGGATATTTTCTAGCCAACGAGCGGCTTCCCTCGTCCAGACTATTTCCGCCACGAGTCAATCTTTCTCTTGATTTCCTCGTCGGAGACCGTATGACCAGCGTCAGAATTGGCCAAGCCACGCTGCACCATGCGATCGAAAACTAATTCGCGGAGGATTTCATCGTATGAGCTATCGTCCGGCTGGAGGGTGATGATTTCCTTCATCGTTTCTTTGATGACTGACATCCAATTCTCCTTTGTGGTTTGTCCACGACCGCGTCACGTCGGATTCCAGCGTCAGAAGTTAAGTTACCGCTGAGTTCACGGCGGCGCGGCGAAGCTTGTCGCGAGCTCGGCTGAGGATGGGGCCAATGCTGTTCTCGGGCATGCCGACGATCGTGCTGATCTCTTGATACGACTTGCCTTCCAGATGGAACATGCGGACCACCAGGGCCTCCGTGTCTTGCAGACTGCCGAGCAACTGTTCGACTTCCTCGCGGTCGATCGCCTGCTTCTCGACACCCACATGCGGATCGGGAATCATTTGCGGCGCATGCTGGATGCCGACGGCAAGCCGCGCACCAGGGCCGCGAGCCAAGAGGTCGCGGACGACAATTCGCCTCGCGACAACGGTCAAGTAGGTCGCCAGACTGCTTTGGCTGCGAAAGTTCCGCAGCACCGCAAAATCATTCCGAATCACCGCCAAGAAGACCTCGGCACAAAGATCATCGCGATCCTCCGGCGAGAGGCGAATGCTGCGGGACTGGGTCGTGTGCCGGATCACATGCAGAACCAAACCCATGAAGCGATCGACAAAATCCTCCCACGCCCTGGGCTTCTTTTGAAGGCAGCGCTCCAGCAAATCCCGGTCGATATCAGAAAGTCCCACGCTATCATTCCCTTGGCAACGAACAATTGCCCTGCTACAACAATGTTCCTACTTCGATTCTAGTCACGATGAAGCCAAGTTACAAGGCGCATTAGTTCGCATACCGCACCATTCGATGCTTCACCCACCCTACGTCGAGCTAGCAATGACAGCAGTAGGGTGCGTGGAGCGAATCGGTCGGGAAATGGTGGGTTGCGCACGAAGTCGAGACGCTGAAAGCACTTACCGCTGTTCCAGATCCGTTCGCGTAACGCACCATTCGATGCTTCACCCACCCTACGTCGAGCCAGTAACTTAAGCATCGGGGGGGGGCTATTAATGCCGGATCAGTCCCTCGCTCCGATTTCCCAACAGACCCCGTTGAGCCAATTCCACCAGCTCTTGTACTTGGGATTCTCTAGTTTGAGCATCAGCAACGGGTTGCGCTTCGGCTTCGTCGGATGGCGGACCAGTTTCATCCTGGCCTCGTGCGGGGTGCGGCCGCCCTTTTTCACATTGCATGCCAAACACGCGCAAACAATATTTTCCCAAGTCGTCGGCCCACCGCGACTCCGCGGCACCACATGATCGAGGCTCAATTGGTGAAGGGGAAGGTGTCGGCCACAATACTGGCATTGATGGTCGTCGCGAGCCAAGACATTGCGACGGCTCAGAGGAACCCCTTGCTTTGGCAAGCGATCATAGCGCAGCAGCCGAATCACGCGGGGAACTTGAATCTCGAAATTGACCGAGCGAATCCAATCTTCGTCGGGTTGTTTGAAATGGACTCGTTCCTGGCTGACCCCTAGCCACGTCTCGAAGGTGTAATTGGCAAAAGATCCTTCGTCGCCCAAATGAACGACTTCTGCCAATTCCCTGCATAACAGGGCAAAAGCACGGCGGGCACCGATCACATGAATGGCCATGTAAAGCCGATTGAGTACTAGGACACTTGTGTGCAGCGCACTAGGGGGGGGCTGAAAAACCGAAAGGGAACCGGACAGCCCGGACGATTTTCGCATCCTGGGCGGTTTGGCCGCACGATGATTGGCCAGATATGTTCCACGCACCGGCGAATTCCTCCAGTTGCGCCCGAACCGAGCTAGCGTCCGGGCAAAGCCCTACAGGACCGCTGACCTCTTCATCTTATCGGACCGCCTCCCGGCACGCCAGATCACCGGCCACAAATCCCGAAAAACTGCAAACGCAGCTTCGTAGAACGGAATTTAGGCTCTACGCCAAGTTTGTGGTGCGGGCGTCTCGCCTGCCTGGTTCAACCATAACATCTTGGGCAGGCGGGACGCCCGCACCACAATTATCCGCAAACCCGGCGGAGAGCCGGAATTTATTCCTTTGTTTCGTGTTTTTCAGGCAAACGGAATGAATTCCGTTCTACGCAAGGCGGCCGCGGCCACCACGGTCCTGGTGTTCTGGGCAAGAAAACTGGCCCCACGCTAAAAATTTTTCGAGAGACGTATTGCAACCTAACGGGATGGGCCATTAGGATGGAGTCTAAAGATATTAGTTGTTCACGCTCGTTGCTTTACTATTTCATGTTTAGCCGGCCACCGCCGGTGCTGTTCAAGGAGCGGGTCTATGATTCGATATTCGTGTGATCTGTGCAAGCGGGATCTCGATCCGCAACACGATCTTCGTTATGTGGTAAAAATGGAAGTCTTCGCCGCCATGGACACGGCCGCCGACGGAGAGGATGACAACGACCACCTTCAAGAAATCCAGGACATCCTCGAGTGCCTGGAGGATGCCGACGACGATCAGATCGGTGAAGAAGTCTGCCAGCAGCTTCGCTTCGATCTCTGCCCCGAGTGCCGTAGTAAGTTTGCGAAGAACCCGTTGGGCCGCGAGAGCTTTGCCGCCAAGGTGGGTGGGTTCAGCAAAAACTGAAAGGTCTCCGAGTGAGCGGGAGACCTTCGGTCGGCGGCGTGGCTCGGTCGGAGACCGGCCACAACAAAACGGAATAAATTCCGGTCGGACTTGATCATAACCTTGCCAACTGCCAGCAGTGACGGCAACCCGTAGGGTGCGTGAAGCGAACCAACACCCGGGAAATGGTGCGTTGCGCACGGACT
>Ga0194056_10000045_pt1 | contig 46964 bp, 36 predicted proteins | sample SepL4413m_MetaG_FD_155458 | JGI IMG/M metagenome (GOLD analysis project Ga0194056, IMG submission 155458) | Anoxic zone freshwater microbial communities from boreal shield lake in IISD Experimental Lakes Area, Ontario, Canada - Sep2016-L442-13m | ecosystem: Environmental > Aquatic > Freshwater... | reverse complement strand
CGAGTTTGTTTCAACTCCTTGAAAATCCAGAACTTCTGGAGTATACCGTCTGTTAAGTTGGTTCGTATGGGGGAGAGTGAAACGAGCCCCACCAAAAGCGGACCGCAACCGAATTGGTGGGGCTCGCTGCGCTCTCCCCACCCTACAATTATTCGCGTTCCGCACCTAGCCGGAAGAGCCAAAGTTTGTTCCAAAACCGCCCTACGCAGGCAAAACGCACACGCTTACAAGTCCCCGTTGGCACCATCCATACCGTTCATGAGCGATCCTTATTTCCAGCAACTCTTTGCCGACCGCATCGGCGGTTCAAACTACGGCAAAGGCACCGAGATCTACAAGTTCGAGAAGATCAAGCGCGCGAAACGAAAGGCCTTGGCGGAACATCCCGAGCGGAAACTGGTCGATTTTGGCATCGGCGAAAACGACGAAATGGCCGCCGCCAAGGTTCGCCGTGTGATGGCCGCCGAAATTGATAAACCAGAGAACCGCGGTTATGCCGACAACGGCATTGCCGCTTTCAAAGAGGCCGTCGCCCGCTTCATGCAACGCGAGTTCCAGGTGGAGCTCGATCCTATCCGCGAGATCAACCACTGCATCGGCACGAAAACGGCGCTGGCCATGCTGCCCGCGGCCTTCATCAACCCGGGCGACGTGACGCTCATGACCGTGCCGGGCTATCCGGTCGCCGGAACGCATACCAAGTACTATGGTGGGGAAGTGCATCGCTTGCCGTTGTGCGTGCAGAACAACTTCCTGCCCGATCTGGATGCGATCCCGGCCGACATCCGCAAACGCGCCAAGCTGCTGGTAATCAACTATCCCAACAGCCCAACGGGTAAGGTTGCCACGCGGGAGTTTTACACCCGAGTCATCGACTTTGCGATGAAAAACGAGGTTGTGGTCATCCAAGACGCGGCCCACGTCATGCTCAGCTATGTCGATCGACCGCTGAGTTTTCTGGAAGTACCGGGTGCCCGCGATGTGGGCGTCGAAATTCACTCGCTGTCCAAAGGCTGGAACATGATCGGCTGGCGGATGGGCTGGGTCTGCGGCCACGAGCGGGTCGTGAGGGCACTGGCCGACGTGAAAGACAACTCCGACTCCGGTCAGTTCATCGCGGTGCAAAAGGCAGCGGCGGCCGCCCTGGATGATCCATCCATTCCGCGTAATGCCCGGGAGAAATATGGCCGTCGATTGCGCAAGCTGATAGCAACGCTTCGTACCTGCGGCTTCGACTGCCAAATGCCCGGGGGCACGTATTTCCTCTACACAGCCAGTCCCAAAGGTTTGACGGGGGGCATCCGATTTACGACTGCGGAAGCGGCCTCCCAGTTCCTGATCGCCGAGCATTCGATCTGCACGGTGCCCTGGGATGACGCCGGCAACTTTCTGCGGTTTTCGGTAACCTATGAAGCGACCGACGAAGCGGCCGAAGATGCCTTGATGGCCGAAACCGAGCGGCGGCTGAAATCGCTGAACCTGGAGTTTTAGGATGTCGCCTTACCTAAAGAGTGCGGTGGGGGCCTTCTTGGTGGTCGATCCACTTCTGATCTTGCTTCTTCGTCGCCTGCGAGAACACAGGGCATGGTATATGGCCCTCTGGACGCCGTTGATGGCCCTCCTGGTATTTGGGCCTACCCTGATGCACAAGGTAGAACTTAAGGGAACTTAGGATCGGCGCATCAATAACTGTCGCAAGAAAAGTAGCAGGCACACTCCGTGTGCCGTCTGCCCCCGCTCGGCGAGTGGGCAAAACACGACAGTTATTGGTGCGCCGGTCCTTAATGAGTCGCGAGTCGTTGTTGTCAATATCAAAGACTCCCGCCCCTTTGTACGTCCCTCTTTTATTCTCCCAGGCAGAGTCTCAACTGGCGGATTGCTTTATTGACGTCTCCCATTGCCTCCTTCTTGTGACCGCCGAAATGGTGAGAGGCTGTCTTCAAATAAGCATGCACCTCCTCCAATGCAGAAATGGCGGCAACGATCTTGGGATGCGAATGAGCAGCCTGGGCAATGCCCGTCATTGTCGCAGACCCCACAGCCGCACCTCCTAGAACCATAAACGCACGCCGCGTGTACCCGCTTTTGCTCTTGGACATGACAACATCTCCACATGAAAAGTGAAACAAGTAGCCGTTCACGCCCCCAACTGTGTCGGGGAATAAGACATAACAGCATACATCAGGTTCTAAAGGTACGAAAACTTTCTGTCAATAGCCTGTAACCGTCGATGTTTTTTCTCCATCTTCCTGATATTTGGCGAGGCATTCATCGCCACCTTCAGAAAACGAACTCTTTTGAGTTCCCTACCACCAGCGGTCACCTAAAGTCTTCTGCTCCGACGGAACCGTTGGCTTGCGTATCTCAGCCGTCGCCAGTTCTTTCATCGCGGTGTCACTCCCCTACACAAGCATCAACAAGCCTTTCTCCCAGTCGCCTTTCGTGAAGCAACAAAACCTTCCGACCACCAGATTCGCGTCAGGGTCCGTTGGGTTGGTCTTCAGGGTCGGGCATGCGTGACGTTCTCGGGCTCGGTCTCTCCGGTAGCGGGCTTCGGCTCCTGTTGCTTGGTGAGCGGCATTAACTGGGCGGTAACGGCAGTGCCTAAACCCACGTGCTGCAATGCCACGGTGAACCACATTTGTCCGTCCCACCCTGACGGAGCCCACTGCTGCAAATCCAGCTCGTAGAGGGCATGCCTTCCAAGATCCACGTATTCGTCGACCGCGTCATGCTTTCCCCAGAGCGGCTTTTCGCCTTTTCTCTTTCTCTTGTCAAATGTGTCAATGCCAAGTGCGACTCTCTTGACATAGTCGGAACCAGTACGGTAGTCGATGATAAAGCCCGCAAACGAAAGGTGGGCCAGACGCTCGATCTTCTGGGAGGCATTTACTGCCACGGTCAAATAGCGAACGCCCTTGAGTTCCAGACCTGCGAAGACCGCACCATCGCTTGTCGTCTCGTTTTTGATGACCTCTAGGAGCAGGTTTGTCGATCGAGCGATACCATGTGAATCGTCGGGAAAGACCTGCGCACGGCGGGTCACAACCTCAAAACCAGGAGGCTGCTCCCCGATGTCCTTCAGTCTCTTCTCAACTTCCGCCCTCCTGCGGGGCAGAACAGGAACCGATCGACGATACCAGTATGCTGCCCGCATTTGCGAGCCTTTCCACACCGCCCCGACTTCATTTCCCGCAAAGTCCCACCAACGGTCGCCGAGCCTTAACCGATCCCGAGTCGAGGCATTCTCTTCCATATCCGCTGTCGCCAGTTTCCTCAACTCGACATCACCGCACTTGGCAAGCAACGGCAGACCCTGTGCCCACTTGTTCTCCATGAAGCAAAGGTGTTTTCCGTCAACCAAGATGGCTTCGGCGTTGTTTGTACCGGTACTTTCGCTATCGGTCTTCCGAGGCTTCTCCTGGGTTGTCTCGCCGTGGAAAAGGAATGAAAGCCCTGCGAGCAGCAGGAGGGACACAATCGCAGCCGCAACCTTGAGCCACCACCCGTTGCGAGGCGCAGACCGCTGCGTCAAATCTGAAATCAACGCCGTCACCGACTGGTAGCGGTCATCCGGCTTTTTGGCGACCATCTTCCGAAATAGGGCATCGAGCCACGGTGGCGCAGCAGGGCATGCCTTTTGGAGCGACGGTACCGGATACCCACGGTGCGCGACGATCCGCTCCATGACCGTGTCGCCGGCGAACATCGACTGCCTCGTCAGCAGGAACCAGAGGGTACAACCGAGGCTATAGATGTCTGCACGGTGGTCGGCGCTCCGGGTGTTGAGTGCCTGTTCGGGCGGCATGTAGTCCACGGTGCCGAGGACGCATCCGGTTTTGGTCAAATCGTCGGAGGATTCGGCAGTTGGCTGGAACCGGGCGATGCCGAGGTCGAGAATCTTCACCGTGCCGCCCTGGTCTAGGATGAGATTGGACGGCTTGATGTCACGGTGGACGATGCCTTGGGCATGGGCACATTCCAATCCACGAGCCGCCTGGAGAATGCAGTCGATGGCTTGCTCGACGGGCATCGGTCCATTTTCCTTGACGAGCCGTGCCAGATCATTGCCATCGACAAGGTCCATGACGTAGAAATGTGCCCCTTCCGCCTCGCCAGCGTCGTGAATCGACACGATGTTTGGATGGGACAACTTCGCCAGTGCCTGGATCTCGCGATCAAACCGCGCGATGGACTCAGGTGACGGCATGAGCGACGGCGGCAGCAGTTTGAGGGCGACCTGCCGGTTCATCTTCCGATGGACTGCCTTAAAGACCCGCCCCATCCCGCCGCTACCGAGTTCTTCAAGAATTGTATACTCGCCGATCACCTGGTGCTTGCTTCTCTCCTCGGCGGACAGTTTCCCCGCCTCGCCAAAGGTTTCGTCCGCCACATCGTCTGCCCGCTTGCACATCCACTCCGACATCTTCAGCACCCGTACCCATTCCCGCATCTTCTCGGTCAGGTGCGGCGCATCGCGGCACAGTTCCTCCACGCAGGGCTCCTGCCCTTGTTCGCGCAGGTTTTCCCAATGGTCAAGAAGATCATGGAACTGGTCGGTGTCAGAGGTGGACATGGTCATTCTGGCAGTGGTTCTCCCAGACAAGCCTTTTGGAGCCGGAAGCGGGATTCATGCCAACGACGGCGAATGGTTCTTGTTGTCACGCCCAGGACTTTAGCGGCTTCCTCTTGGCTCATCTGCTCGTACCACAGTAGGTTAAAGACCTCGCGAACCTCCTCAGGCAAGGCCTCAACATGCTCGTGGAACTCCGTCCATTCAGCGAGACCCGAGGGCTCGCCCGACAAATCCGCCCGATCGTGCTTCGGCGGCGCGTTACCCTTGAGGTTCACAGCCGCTGTATCGTGGTGGCTGCCGATTCCCTCGGGACCGTAGTACCGACGTGCCATGTCGATAAGCACCCTGCGGATCTGGGTCGCCGCCAGATTGTAGAAGTCCCGTGGTAACTCGGGCCGTACCGTCTCCAGGGCGCGGTGAAGCCGGGTAACCGCCTCGCAGAACACATCGTCCGTCTCCTCCCAGCGGTGGACTCTGGGGTATTGCCGTAGCATCTTTCTTGCCAGACCGCGAAGCCGCTCGCAGGCGTGCTCGATGAGCCTGCGACGTGCATCGGAATCGCCCGACCGCATCAGGTCGAGCCAACCAGCGGTCTGACTCGTAAGTTCGGTCATGGCGGCAGAGGGTAGGATGGAAGGGATTACTCCACCACCATCTTACCCTCGCCCCCCCCTCGACGCAACCACTGGGGGCTGGCTGGTTCAGAAGTATGTCTCAAAGTTGATTACGGAGATATTGCCAGTGCTGACCTTTCGCCAATTCGCATTCAGGCTATCCAAGCCAGCCCCACTGTCCAGGACACCTTTCCTACCGACCGTGTTGCCCGCGAAAACCAGCCCGTCATTACCGCCGCCAAGATTTACGGTCAGATCCGCGAAAACCGAATTCCGAATCTTAACCGTATCGTTCCCCGCGCCGGTTTCCAACGCGAAGGCTTTCTTGGCGACGAGTTTCTCGACCGTGACCAAGTCGTTTCCCGCCCCCGTGGCTAAGCTGGTGATTCCGCCAACCGACACGTTGGTAACCGTCAGCGTCTTGTTTCCTGGACCGGGATTGACCGTTAGCCCCCCCGAGATGCGGGTCAAGTCGCCGGTGATATTTCCAACTCGCAAGATGTCATCCCCCGCCTTCAAGTCGATGGTGATGTTCTGTACGTGTTCAAAGATGATGGAATGTTTGCCATTCACGGTGGTGGGAACATAAGCGGTTTGCATACCCTGGATCACGAACTCGCCCGGCACGGCACTGCCTACAATCGAGACACCGTTGGCGAGTTTGTCGCCCGTGATCAACAGGTTGCCTGCCTGGAAAGTAGCGGTGATGTTTCCGTCCATCATGAGACGTTTCTCAAGACCTTCAAAACTCAGCTTGGGACTGCTTTTTCGATTTGCGAACATTGGAAATTCTCCTTCTTGAATAGAATTCTTCTGGCGATTTGTGCCCGCAACGAGCGGGCGCACTTTTGGCGTAATCTTCGTCAAGCTAATTCACTGCAAGGATCGTGGCGTGGGGATGGTGTTCCCGTAGCTTGTCGATAGCTTTCTTGAGACCAGGAGCGTAAATTGCAACGGTGTCTACGTAACCGGATCTCGTCCTGATGGTAAAAATGAATTTGCGGGCGCCGCGAGCATATTGCACATCAGCGCAAACAACGACCGTTGGAGGCAACAACACGTAGGAAGAAGAAACCAACACCGAGTAGTGTTCCCCCCCGACAGCGTTGGTTTGCTGGATTCCTCCCCCGTTCAACGCCAGGACCGAAGCAAGACCCATTCCGACTAATGATTTCAGACGCATGACCGATCTCCTTTGTGTTTGGTTGGTCGCCGGTATGCCGGCTTCCTTGGTTACTTATTACTGCCCACGGATATAGAAAGCGAGCGATCTGCCGTTCATAGGACATCAAATCGCCAAGAAAATCGTTAAAGCAACGGTCCTCGGGTTCCATGAGCGTTGTGTAGATCGCGTAAGTCGTATTGCGGAAACACCTTAGCGCCTTCCGCTCCCGTGATGCGATAGTCACTGTCGGCCAGCATGGCGGCGACTACGTTGCCACGGCATCGTACAAGTCGGGAGAGGAGACGGTGATCTGGCGAGCCGAGGGCGGATCGGCCGCGGCGGGCACATCATCATGAGTTTCGTCCACACCCACCCGCCGGACAGAGCGGGGTCGACAGAGCGGGGTTATACCGGCACTTACCACTTTAGGGGCGGGCGACTCATCGCCGCGACCAACCAGGATCTCGAATCGCTGGCGGCGGCCGGCCGATTCCGGCAGGATCTTTTCTACCGGCTTAGGACCGGCGCACCAATAACTGTCGTGTTTTGCGCGTTCGCCGAGCAGGGGCAGACGGCACACGGAGTGTGCCTGCTACTTTTCTTGCGACACTTATTGATGCGCCGATCCTTAATGTCCTGACAATCCGCATCCCGCCGCTACGCGAGCGGCTCGACGATATCCCGCTGCTGGTGACTTACTTCCTCGGTCGCATGAACCGCGAATTCGATCGCCGCGTGCATGGCGTATCGCCCGAGGCCATGCAGCTTCTCAAGCAGCACAATTGGCCGGGCACCGTCCGCGAATTACAAAGCGCGATCAAACATGCCTTGATCCATTCTTATCTTTCCTACTTTTGGACTCGCTTTTTTCTTCAGTTGGCTTGAGCGGATCGTTCATCGGCGGAAGGTAAAGAGACGTGGCCCTTGGGATTTTTTCTCCAGGTTATTCATCATATTGAGGATATGCCCGGAGTCGATTGCCGGAACGGAAAAACGCTTTGCGGCATCGGCACGGATTTGGAGGGCACCGACCCCCGCCCCAACCATGAAGCAATCAGGTTTAGCCGTAATTGTATTGAAAACCTGATCTCGCATCGTGTTCCATCGAGTCGCAACGTATGAATCCGAAATCGGGACATGAACAAGTTTAGGGCGGGAACCGGCCAGTGCGAACCAAGCTGCGCAGGCATCCGCGTCGAAATCAGCCGTCACGATGCAAACCGTCTTGCCGTCCGTGACCGCGGCAAATTGCGAACTCGACAGGTATGCATAAACCACATAGAACGGTATGTAATTCGACTCCGTCAACGCGACGCCGTTTTTTGACATAAATCCGAGGAAGCGGTGCGCCTGATCGTTTCCGTCTTTCTTTACGAATAACCTTCTAAATATGGGGCTTATGCGAACATTGCCGGGAAAGACAAGTGGGGCTAATATACCCTGTCCAGAGAATAGGAATTTTGATTTCCTGAAGCTCTGAGTCTAACCAGTGCATATTAGAGAATAGGAATTTTGATTTCCTGAAGCTCTGAGTCTAACCAGTGCATATTAGCAAGACAAGGGTGGGGTCATGCAGGGGGTCATGCGGGTGGGGTCATGCAGGGAGGAAGGCCGGCCTCCGCTGGACATTTCGCTCGGTAATCGCGATACTTGGAAGTGGCTGGAAGCAGAGCCGAAGTACTGGCCGCCGCAGGTCCGCGTGGAGAAAGACCAAGTGAAGATCATCTTCTACACGTACACCAATCTGGAGAAACAGAGGATCTTTCGCCATACCGACACGTACCGGCCTGGCGACTATTGTGCGAAGAGCAAAGACAAGCCAACCGCGGAAGATCCCCCAGGCCCGATGCTCTGAGATACCGGCCTTACCGACTGTATCGAAATGTTGTAACACGCTCTAAGCAAGCCTGCCTTTGTTGGACAATCACCTTGAACATGAGGTTGGCTGTCCGTGGAAACGGTAATATATCATGCAACACGCGAACGGCGCACATTGTAGAACGGGTTCTCCAAACCATCCGGGAACCCATCCTTCGGCGATCCGAATCGCTGTTACGTTAATCTGGCTGCTTCCGGCCTCAGTCCTGGCCGGCGAACCGTCCCCGAAACCCTCCTTGCCCGCGTCCCAAACCGAAGTGCCCGCCGCGCTACTGGTTCGGCTGCGCGCCCAATATATTCCCGAGGAAACTAAGACGCCCAACGTCTCCGAGAACGACAAGGTCCATCGCTACGAGGCGATTCTCCGCGAGGGCAGGTGGGCCGAGCGGCAGTACGCCCAGGCGGCAAACCTCTACGAGGTCCGGGAGTTGATGATGGCGGCTGCCAAGGGCCTCGCGACCCTGGAAGGCTCGGCCGAGGCACGCCAGCTTGTATCGGAGATCGCAAGCCGGATTGCAAATTCTTCCGCGCCGCCCGAGAGCCGAGTCATGGCCGAGATGCTGTTCGTGCGTGGCAGGATCAACGAACTGGCCGACTACCCGGCCGAGGCCGCGGATGAACTCGCGGCGTTTGTGGCCCGCTACCGAGGCACGTCGGGCGAGCCTAAGGCCATGGTGGGGGCGGCGGAATTCTGCCGGATGGCCGGCACCCCGACCCGCAGCGACTATCTACAACAACTCTCGGAGAAACATGTTAGTGCCCCGGGAGTGATCGAATTCCTGGAAGCCGAACACATCAATCCTTTTCCAGGTCGGTTGATGAACGCACGACTGGTCTGCCTGGACGGCTCGGTACTCACCTTGCCCCGCGACACACTGGGAAAGTTTACCGTGGTCCACTTCTGGTCCATGGCGAAATCGGGCCTAGTGGAACGCGCCGCCAAGGGTGTGGTCAGTCTCTGGCCGCAATACAAACCTTTCCGCGCCGCCGGGGTGGAGTTCGTGGGCGTGAACCTCGATTCCGACCGTACACGTGTCGCCAGGTTTATCCGCGACGAGTGCGTGGGCGTGGATTGGCCCCAGACGTGTAGTGGGTTAGGCCTGAACGACCCGACGTTCCGGAAGTATCGTGTCCAAACGCTGCCGGCTTACTGGCTCATCGGTCCTGATGGCCGCGTGATTTCCGACAACTACCACGGAGGCGTGCAGCCTTGGTCGCAGTTCTGCAATACAGTCCGTGATATCATGGGCCAGATTCGCGAAACAGCCATTCGGATGCCCTACTACCGTTCGGGCGAGTTTCTACTCCCATCTCCTTCTGTGAGAGGGGTCGTGGGTGAGGGTGCCGCCGAAGTACCCGCCGAGCAACTGAACGAACTCCGCCGGAAAGTTCTTCTCCCGCCCGCCCTGGGCCTGAGCAAGGACCGGAAGGCTGCCGCCTTGCGCGAAGCGTTGGAGCTTGGCCGGACGATCGAAAAGAATCACCCGCGCGCGGCGAATCTCCCCGTGGTGTGGAATGCGATGCTCGTGGCTGCACGGTGGCTGGCTACGGAGACCCCAGACAAAACCCCAGACAAGGCCCTTGCGAAACAGGCGCAAGCAATTGCCGCACGGATATTGCAGTCCAAGGCGGAAGGCCCGTCGCGGCTCCTGGCCGACTATGTGCGGGCATCCGGTGAGCTGGCTGCCGGCGAGTTTTCCCGCCAGGAGTCGGCCCAGCGGATCGACGCGTTCGTTGAAAATTATGCCCACGGGAAGTTGAATTGGGCGGCGGGCGTTCTCGGGGTGGTACTTGCCATGGAGTGTGGCGACGAAGACACACGCGTGGCGCTTGTTGCCGAGCTTGGCGGCTATGTGGACCAGTGTCCGAAAGTCCGCGGTTTCCTCCGCGACTTCTGCGATGTGAATGTTGACGCTCAAACCACGCAGGTCGAGCCTTCGCTTCCGTTCGGCGGGGCAGTGCCGCGGGAGGTCCGCGGCGAGCTGCCGAAGCTTGACGGCGGCACGCTGCGATTAGTGGATCTGAAGGGCAAACTGGTGATGATCCACTTCTGGTCGATCGCTTGCCCGGCGTTTGCCACTCCTGAAATGCGTTCGGGGCAGGGCATGGCACCGGATCCCAACCAGGACATGATCGTCATCGGCGTGAACCTCGATCGCTCGCGCGAGAAAGTGGAGAAGTATCTGAAGCAGCACGACGAGTACAAAGGGTGGATACACGTCTTCAGCGGCCTGGGCCAGGACGATTCGCTTGCCCGGGAATTGGATATCTACGACATGCCGCGGTCCGTGTTCCTGGGCCGCAATGGCACGATTTACCGATGGGGGCGTCCCGCGAGAATGGGTTCCATGGACTATCGGAATATGTCCTCGCTCTCCAAGCCCAGGCCCGCGAGCGGCGGAACCACGGAGATCTCGCTCGATTTGGGCGGCAAGGTCGCCATGAAATTTGCCCTCATTCCCGCCGGGAGCGTCTGGATGGGATCGCCGCCAAATGGTAAAGGGTGTTTCGATGACGAGGTGCCCCAGCGACACAGATACTTCGCCAAACCGTTCTACATGGGCGTCCATCACGTGACCCGCAGCCAGTTTGCCGCCTTCGTCCAGCAGACCAACTACAAGACCGAGGCCGAGCAGGAAGGTTGGGCGCTGGTATGGAATGGCGGATGGCAGAAGGTCGAAGGGGCCTCTTGGCGTAAGTGTGGATTCGACCAGAACGACGATCACCCGGTCGTCTGCGTGTCGTGGAACGATGCCGTCGAGTTCTGTAACTGGCTCGGACGAACCAGCGGTAAGACCGTCCGACTTCCCACGGAGGCCCGCTGGGAATATGCCTGCCGCGCAGGAACGGAGACGATATATCCCTGGGGTTGCCGCCCCGAGCAAGGAATCGGGTGGTGCAATGCCGCCGACCGGACTGCCGCCAAGAAATTCCCGGGCTGGTTGGCTTTTGATTGGGATGACGGACACGTTTTCACGTCGCCGGTGGGAAAGTTCAAGGCGAATGCTTTCGGGCTTTACGACATGACGGGCAATGCTTGGCAGTGGTCTGCCGACTGGTACGACCCGGAACTCCTCAAGCCGAAAGGGCCGCTCACCGACACGACCGGCCCTGGAGGGGGCACGTATCACGTAGCCCGGGGCGGAAGTTGGCAAAGCGGCCCCAACTACTGCCGCTCTGCCGTTCGCCGCATGGAGGCATCCGCCACCCGGACCAACATGCTAGGGTTTCGGGTTGTTGTGGAAACACCCTAGCGTTGGAAGGTTATGATCAAGGCTGACAAGCCGTAGGGTGGGTGAAGCATCGAACGGTGCGTTACGCGAACTGATCTTGAACAGCGGTAAGTGCTGTCAGCGTCTCGACTTCGTGCGCAACCCACCATTTTCCGGCCGGTTCGCTCCACGCACCCTACGGCAGCAGACCCCTCAATCCTGCCAAAACGGCAGGCGCAATACCGCTCGATACCCTTACTCCGCCAACCACCAACCGATTTCGGCAGTCCGTGTTTTTCGCTAGTTCACGCAAAGCACTACTTCATAAGGACTTGCGTTACAGTCGCTGCTATTGGCGCGCCACTTGCTCCCTCCTCTCGCCGCCAGCGCAGTGATGCGCAAGTTTGGCAGAACTATTGACCACCCGTCCGTGATGGTTTTGCGGTCGGTCGAACAAATGATTCATCCTTGTGGAATTGCGGAGGCGACGCATGGCGAAGAAAGATAAGAAAGAAAACTGTTCCTGTGAAGAAAAAGTTCAACTCCAACCCCTGGGCGACCGGGTTGTAATCGAGCGGGAGGAATCGGAATCCGTGACGGCTGGCGGCATCGTTCTGCCCGACTCCGCCAAGGACAAGCCGACCCGAGGCACCGTGATCAGCGTCGGCGAAGGAAAGCTCAACAAGGATGGCAAACGGACGGTCCTGCAGGTCAAGGCCGGCGATCGCGTCCTCTTTACTTCCTATGCGGGCGAGCAGTTCAAGCTCGGCGACCGCGAACTGCTGCTGATGCGTGAAGACGACATTCTCGCAGTGCTCGGCTAAGACGTCGAACCAGACACAACCAAAATCAAAATCCGCGGCGAGAGTCATCGCCCAAGAGACTTGAAGGAGAACCATAGTCATGTCCAAATTGATTGCATTCGACCAGGAAGCACGCGACGCCCTGCGCCGCGGTGTTTCCAAGCTGGCCCAGGCGGTCCGAGTCACACTCGGCCCCCGGGGACGCAACGTCATCCTCCAGAAGAGCTTTGGCTCGCCGACGGTCACCAAAGACGGTGTCACGGTCGCCAAGGAAATCGACCTGGAAGACGTTTATGAAAATATGGGTGCCCGCATGGTCCGCGAGGTTGCCTCGAAGACCAGCGACAAGGCTGGCGACGGCACCACCACCGCCACCATCCTCGCCGAGGCCCTGTTCAACGAAGGCCTCCGGGCCGTTGTTGCGGGCGTGAATCCCGTGCAACTCAAGTCGGGCATGGAGAAGGCCGTCGCCGACATTACCGACAAGCTCAAGAGCATGTCAATCTCGGTCAAGAACAAGAAGGAAGAGATCGCCCAGGTCGGCACCATCGCCGCCAACAACGATCCCGAAATCGGCAAGCTCCTGGCCGACGCCATGGAGAAGGTCGGCAAGGACGGTGTCATCACCGTCGACGAAGGGAAGAGCCTGGCCACCGAGGTCGAGTGGGTCGAAGGCATGCAGTTTGATCGCGGCTATCTCTCGCCCTACTTCGTCACCGATCCGCAAGCGATGGAAGCGGTACTTGAGGACGCTTACATCCTGATTCACGAGAAGAAGATTTCCAACATCAAGGAACTCGTGCCGATCCTGGAGAAGGTGGTCAATTCCGGCAAGCCGCTGTTGATCATCGCCGAAGACGTTGACGGCGAGGCACTCGCCACGCTGGTCATCAACCGCCTCCGCGGTACGATCAAAGTGGCCGCCATCAAGGCCCCGGGTTATGGAGATCGCCGCAAGGCCATGCTCGAAGACATCGGCATCCTGACCGGCGGTTTCGCCATCTTCGAGAGCCTCGGCAAGAAGCTCGAGAACATTACCCTGGCCGAACTGGGCCGGGCGAAGAAGATTGTCATCGACAAGGACAACACCACGGTCATCGAAGGTGCGGGCAAGAGCGCGGACATCAAGGGCCGCATCGAGCAGATCCGCCGCGAGATCGAGAACACCACCAGCGACTACGATCGCGAGAAGCTGGAGGAGCGTTTGGCTAAGCTGGCAGGCGGCGTGGCCAAGATCAACGTCGGGGCCGCGACCGAGTGTGAGATGAAGGAGAAGAAGGCCCGCGTCGAAGACGCCCTGCACGCCACCCGCGCAGCGATCGAGGAAGGCATTCTTCCCGGTGGCGGCGTGGCACTGTTGCGTGCCGCGGCCAACGTCAAGCCCGTTGGCTTGGTGCAGGAAGAAGAGGTCGGCTACAAGATCGTGCTGCGGGCCTGCCGCGCTCCGGTGACCCAGATCGCCGACAATGCCGGCCAGGACGGCGGGATCGTGGCCGAGAAGGTTTCCGAAGGCAAAGGCAACTTTGGCTACAACGCCGCGACGAACGTCTATGAGGATCTCGTCAAGGCCGGCGTGGTTGACCCAACCAAGGTTACCCGCACCGCATTGCAGAATGCGGCCAGCGTGGCCACCTTGATGTTGACCAGTGACGCTTTGGTGGCCGAAAAGCCCAAAGAAGATAAGGGTGCCCCGGCCCAAGGCGGTGGCGGCGAGGATATGTACTAATTCGGTCACCGCTCGCGGCTTTGCCCGCGAATGACGCCAGTTTATCAATAAACGACCGCCGGTCCTGTAGATGCAGGACCGGCGGTTTTTTTATGTGTTCAGGAGGGCCCCGAAACGGAGGAATTGATCGCCAAGAGGAATTGGTCGCCACCCTTGACAACATGCGAGTCGTCGGTGACAATCATTAGGGTATATGGTTTTTTGCACCAGCATAAGGGGCTCGTGGAGAACGCAGAGTACAATGGCCAGTGACATCTCGCCGGAGAACGAGCAATTCATCCAGCACGAGCTGGAGTCGGGCATCTATCTTGAACGCGGCGCGTTGCTGGATGATGCAGTGAGTCTGCTCAAGCGGTGCCGGGATCTTCAGCGCGAAATTCAGGCCGGCATCGATTCCGGTCCAGGCATTCCCGCCGAAGAAGTCTATGCGAGGCTTGAAGACAAGGCCCGCAAGCTTGCCGCCAGCCGTTCCCCGTGAGCGGGCCTTCTTTCTCGCCACTCGCTGCCGCAGATCTGGATGGCATTTTCGAGTACATCGCCCGCGATAAGCCGCAAGCCGCAATCGCCTTTGTGGATACGCTCAAGGAGAAGTGCCGCACCTTGGCGCGGTTTCCTTTACTGGGGGTATCTCGGGAAGGTTTGATTCCGGGTCTGCGGATGTTTCCCGTGAGAAACTATGTTATTTATTACCGCACAGAGAGTGGCGGTGTTCGCATCGAGCGTGTTCTTCACGGTGCCCGCGACGCGGACTCGCTATTTCGCTAAGTACCGGCGCAGGAATAACTGTCGCAATTGTCGTCTTTCGCTCCGCGAAAGAACGCACCTTTCGCGGAGCGAAAGGCGACACTTGTTTCTGCGCCCTTCCTAACGCTGCCGGTTCTATTTGCGTGTCCCAAGGGGGCATCGGTTCCGCTCCACGATCAGCGCATCCAACTCTTGCTTCAGCCGTGGCAGAATCTCTTCGTAGGTGAACGATCCAAGCGTTACTTCACCGCGTTTTAGATTCACATAATTCGGCCCGCACCAAAGACCGAGATCGACCATGTCGGTCTCGCCGGGGCCGTTCACGCGGCAGCCCATCACGGCAATCGAAATTGCATGACTGGCCGCATAACGCGTTGCCTCGTGAACCTTCACCGCCAGATCGACGAAGGCCGAGTTCTCGACCCGTGAACAACTCGGGCAGGAGATGATGTCCAGCCCCTGCGAACCTTCGGCCTGCATGCCGACGAACCGTCCGGCGGCGATGTCGTTGAGAATCTTCCGGCCAGCAAGAATCTCCTGTTTCTTTTCAAAGGCCGGCACGGTGAGCGAGACGCGGATCGTGTCGCCGATGCCTGCGGAAATGAGCTGCTCGAAGGCCCGTTGGGTCTTCAGCACGCCCTCGGGCGGCATGCCGGCCTCGGTCACGCCAAGGTGCAACGGCACGTCGGGACGCCTGGCGGCAAAAGCCCGGTTGGCCTCGACCACCGCTGCCGGATCGGAGTTCTTCAGTGAGACCACGTAACGCGTAAAGCCGAGCTTATCCAACAATTCGCAGTGCTCTAGTGCGCTGTCGAGCATCGGATTGATGCGATCTTCCTTGGGATATTTCTCTCGCTGGGCCGGATCGATCGAGCCGCAGTTTACCCCCACGCGGATGGCACAGTTGTTCTCGCCCGCCACATCGGCGAGAAACTTCACCTTGTCCTGCCACGGCTTGGTCTGCTCGTGATGGAATAAGTGGCCTGGGTTGTAACGGATCTTGTCGACCACGGGCGCGATGTCGGCCGCCAGGCGATAGTTCTCCTGGAGATCGCACGAGAGATTCGCCTTGATCCGCTGGCGAATCTCGGCCAGGGCCAGGGCGTCGGCCTTGGTATCGACTGCCAAGCGAATGATGTCGGCTCCGGCCTGGACCAGATGCTCGATCTGGGCGACCGTCGTGTCAATATCGGCCGTCTTCGTGGCACACATGCTTTGAATGGCAATGGGATTGCCGGCACCTATCGTGAGTGAGCCAATTTGGACAGCGCGAGTGGGATTGCGGGGGGCTTGCGCCATGGAGCGTACTGCTTTCCGAAGTGGATTTCTGATTTTGACCTCTTATTTTACGCAATTACGTGCGGGAGTGTATCCCAAAAAGGGCCGTGAAAACAGTCTAAGATTCAAACTAGAGAAGAGGCGTGGACTTTGCCGATAAAACGGATATTAACGATTTCCACTAATTGACACTGGGTTTGGCTGCCACATTCGCTGGCTTGGCTGGGTGGGCGTTCGCCCAGGAAACATTGTCGCAAGTGCATTGAATCAAACATGTTACGTTGTTTTACATTGATCGGTTGTCTGCTCGCTTCTGGCTGCGCCATGTTGCCGGAAATCGTGCATCAACCGACCTTGCACAATCCATTTCCCCAGATTTCCAAAGTTGCCGTAGCCACTTTTATTAATGCCAGTTCGGAATCGACACTCGATGGCCGCAAGGTTGCCGAGGCCTACGCTGCCGAACTGGCCGAAGTGCCCGGCTACGTCGTAATTCCCGTTTCACTGGCCGAAACGGCCATCCGTACCTACGGGATTCAGTTGGAGAAGGAAAAAGATGTCAGGCGACTTGCCCAGATTCTGGAAGTCGACGCAGTCGCCGTGGGAGTGGTCACGGAATACACACCCTACTATCCGCCTCGGATGTCGATGCAAGTCCAGTGGTTTGCGGCCAATCCTAATTTTCATCCCATTCCGGCCGGCTATGGCTTGCCGTGGGGAACGGCGGGCGAGAAGGACATTCCTGGTCCGCTGGTCTTCCAATCCGAGCTGGCACTGGCGAAAGAACAACTCAAAACACAAACTCCGCCTTATCAGAAACTACCCATTAACCCGCCAAATTCCGATGGATCCGGAGGGACGCGTGCGCCCGGCTCGCCGCCTGCCGCTCCAGGACAGCCACTGCAAGGCACCACGGCGGGCAGTAAGCATGAGGTTCGCAAGGTGTCGCATAAGGCAGTAGATTCGACCAGGCCGGCAAACCCGTCAGAATCTGCCGCGCCGGCCGAACCGGCGACTTTAACGCCTGGCGAAACAGGTCCGGAGGTTTCGCCGAGTTGGCCCGACCCGCGCGGATTCGTTCCTCGGCCACCCACCGCATACCCGATATCCGGCGTACCCAGCGACGAGCCGGTGATGCAATACATGAAGAGTTATCGCGGGAATGACGTTGAGTTCACCACCGCGTTGGAAGATTACTACTACTCCCGCGACGATGCTCGTCTGGGAGGTTGGCAAAGCTATTTACGGCGCAGCGACGACTTTGTCCGGTTCTGTTGTCACATGCACATTTGGGAGATGCTCAGCGCGCGTGGAGGGGCCGGAGAAACGCGAGTAGTGTGGCGATGGTCTCCTATCCGATAAGAGAACTGGAACCACCAATTTTACCGTGGACGGCTGGAAATGATCCGAATCAGAACGACCGAGAAGAGTTCGTATCGTTCATGACCGTACGCAATAAAAACTCCGGGCATGTAAAGCTGTACCGTTGGTAACGACGCTTTCTTAGAGGAAGATTGGAGCAGCAATGAGTCAGGACATCAATGTTTTGGCCCTGGCCAAGGGCGATGAACGCTATGTTTTTCTTTATGACGACGCCAGCCGAGCGGAGACGTTGCGGACCTTGGGCCGCTACGCGTCCAATCCCGAGTTGAGCTTCACTTGGTATGACGCGGCTGTACTCAGCCAAAAGATTCGCCAGGAAAGCCGGCACTACCGGTCGCGCTCGCGTTTCGGCATGCCGCTGACCACCGATTCGGAAGAAGCGTAAAGATAAAACGGCTCTCCGCCAAGTTTGTGGTGCGGGCGTCTCGCCTGCCTGGTTCAACCACAACATCTTGGGCAGGCGGGACGCCCGCACCACAATTATCCGCAAACCCGTCGGAGAGCCGATAAAACGTGCGTACCGCAACTGCTCGTTTCCTGCAATACTTGAACGCGGAGCGGAACGCTTCCGCCCACACGATCAAGAGTTATCGCGAAGACCTCACGGCCCTAGCCGGCTATCTGACCGAAGCGCGTGGCGGCAATTGTCCCCGGCCGGAGGCCATTACGGTGATGGAACTTCGCGGCTACGTGGCGGCCATGCACGAGGCCGGCTACGCCAAGACGTCGATCGCCCGGCGGCTGGCATCGCTACGGAGCTTCTTCAAATTTGGGCAGCGTGAGGGTTGGACGAAAACCAATCCCGCTAAGCCGCTCCGCAGTCCGCGGAAAGGCCGCTCGCTGCCGCATTTCCTTTCCGCCGAGGACATCGGTCGGTTGCTCTTGGCCCCGCCGGCCAGCACGACGATGGGTCTCCGCGACCGCGCCATCCTGGAAACAATGTACTCGGCCGGGCTGCGCGTGAGCGAGACCGTCGGTCTCAACCGCGGCGACCTCGACTTTGAGGACGGCATCTTGCGGGTTCGCGGCAAGGGCCGCAAGGAGCGGTTAGCCCCCATCGGTTCCTACGCCATTGCGGCTTTGCAAACGTGGCTGGCCAAGGCCCGCCTGAACCCTCGCGAGCCGGTCGGCGGAACGGCACCTGTGTTTCTCAATAAGTTCGGCCACCGGTTGACGACGCGAAGTGTCGGCAGGATGTTGGAGAAATACCTGCAACTCACCTCGCTCGACAGTCGTACCACGCCACACTCTCTGCGGCACAGCTTTGCCACGCATCTCTTGGATCGCGGGGCCGACATTCGCAGCGTACAGGAACTATTGGGCCACAAGAGTCTTGTGACCACGCAGATCTACACGCACGTCAGCACCACGGCACTCCGCGCGGTTTATGAAAAGGCGCATCCGCGGGCGCGGTAAAGCAGCACTCGACCGGTTGCTCCTCATCGAACTCGCCGGCTATCGCCGCTCTGGACGCACGGAAACTCCGTCAACCGGATTTTCGTGCATCCGTAGGGAATAAGCGTCAGCTCCTCGACGGGTTCCTGCGAAATCTGTGGACTCGAGGGGGTCTCGCCGGCCCAGCCGTGCTCGAGTTTCCATTGGGGAAGCTTTCGGCCCTTGACCTTTGCCACCATGCCCGCGCCATCCGGCGAGAACGGCTTCTCGCCCACGGGGCGCTGCTCAAAGGTGATGCTGGCTTCGGGGTTTGCCTCGTCCACGATCAGGCCGTAGTTCCACGGCGTTGAAGGCCGGACCTCAAAATCGCCGTGCGGAAGCTCGCGGTGGGGTTTGTTGGCGTTCACCCGAGTCCACGTCTCTCCAAGTTTAAGAGAATAGACCAAGGGGCCGCGCTCGACGGCAATCGCCCCGTTGTAGCACCGCGAGATCTTAGCATGCATCGGGAAACGCAGGGCTACCTCGGCGGTGCCGTCCCACGGTTGCTCGATCCGATGGAACGAATTGGGCTTCAAGGCTTGCTCCGGACCATCTGCAATGCGAACCGCGGCGCCTTCGGCCCAGGCCGGAACGCGAAGGAGGAGCGGGAAGCGAACGGGCCTTTCCGCCTTCACCGTCAGCTTGAGCATTTCGCCAAAGGGATAGTCCGTTTCCATCGTCACGCAAACCGGCACGTCGCCCACCTTGAAGCGGGCCGAGCTCGGCGCATAGGCCATCGCGGCAATCCCGCCGTCGGGCGTCCGCATCCAGAGATGGGCGGCAAATTTGGGCCAGCCCTGGTGCATGTTCGACGTGCAGCAGCCATAATTTGGCTCGAGGCCGTACAGGTTTGACTCGGGACCGTTGGTCGTCCATCGATGATCGGGGTTGATCGTACACTGAACCTGGTTGACTTGCTGAGTGTATTGGTGCGACCACATGTCCGGAGCGAATGTGGCCGGCAGGGCATTGAAGGCCACCCGTTCCAGGCGGTCGCCGTAGGCCGGATCGCCCGTCAGGGAGATAAGCTGTTCAAGCGAGTAGAGGGCCTCGACCACGGCGCAGAGTTCAGTCCCTTGGACCGGGTTTTTTCCAGCCAGACACTCATCGCCGCTGAACATGCCCGTTACCTGCCCGTGATAGCGGTCGAGGATCTCCAGCATACGAGCGGGGAATTTGCGCTCGGCCTCATTCCGCGTAAGTCGCCACGACAAGGCATAGGCCTTCAGCGCCATGGCCGTGTTGACTACGTGTTTCTCCCACGTCCACCGACCGCGGCGCTGCGTGGGCAGGGTTGCCTCCCGCCCGGCGTAAAACTTCATGTAATCGTAACCCTGGGCGCGGAACTTCCGGGCTAGGTCCAGCAGCCATGGCTCGCCGGACTTCTCGTAGGCATAGTAGACCGGAATCAGTCCCTCGAACCAACGGAACCGCCCCCACTCGAACAGCGGCGTGCGATTGAGGGTGCCGAGGATCGCCTTCAGGTTGCGGAGGATGGCTTGAAGAACCTTGGCATCGCCCGTAGCTTCGTGATATTGGACGAATACTTTGTTCGCCAGGAGAAGCGACCACAAGTCGTAGCTCCTGGCACTGGCATCGGCGGGATAGGGAGCATACCATCCGTCGGGACGTTGGTGGGCGACGATATGGTCGACGTAGCGGCTCACTTTCGACTGGAGGGTATGGTCACCGAGTATCCAAGCCAGCGGAATGACGCCGTCCAACCAGTACGGCGCGCGTTCCCAGCCTTCGGCCTTGCCGCCGAACCACTTGCTCTGCCCGACGTCGGGCCAGAACTCGTCGAGATGACCGCTCAGACCGTCGGCCTGGAGGCGGAGTTGGCGTTGCAGCCAACCGCCGGGAGTGATCGATCCCAGCGAGAGAGGACGAAAAGCCGGCTCGGCAAGGCCGGACGGTGTTTCGCCGGCCCCCGATGACCCCACGGTGGACAGGGGCGATAGGGCTGCCGCAGTGCCGGCGGCAATCCCGGCCAGAAACCGGCGACGATTCAGAGGTTGCATGTTCATTTTATCTCCTTCAGAGGAGATCGCTTGATCTCCAAAGTCACTTCAGATCCCGCGACCAAGTTAACATTTCTGGTGTTGCCCGCATTCTCGCCCACTATCTTCGCCGGCCCGGCAGCGACCGCCATTTCCTGGAGTCCGTCGATCTGTAGCGTGACCAACTGGTCGATTGCGGAGCGCAGCGTCACTGTGACCGAACCGCCTCGCCACTGTAACCGTCGAATCTCGACTTGGCCGCGGCACAAGACACCGGTCACGCTTCCCGACTGCCAAGCCTTGGGCATCGCAGGCAGCAGTTCAATCCGCCTGGGTTCCGATTGGACCAGCATCGCCAAAACAATCTGCGGCAATCCACCGCCGAGATCGACGTTGAATATACTGCGGACGTTGTGCGAAGTCACCATCGACTCGGCAAACCAAAACTTATTCGCCAGCCAGTCGAGCGTTTCGTACGCGCTGTTTCCATCATGCAGACTTGCCGCCGCCCAGCCCAACTGGCAAAGCCCGAAAGCCATGTCCGCGCCGCCGTTGGCGCGGCGCCACTTCATGCGTTTTTCGATGGCCACCTTGAAGGCCGCTTGCAGGTGCGAATCGGCCGCAACTTCGGCCGGCAGTCCAGCATACAAGCCGTAGAGATGCGAGGCATGTCTGTGGGCGTAGTTGTCCTTCAACAACGGCGTGTTCCACTCGGCCACCGCGCCGTCGGCATTGACGGGGTAAGCCGGCATCTTTGCCAGGATGCCCTTCCACTTCGGCAGATTTTCGGACTCGATCCCCAGTTTCTCGCAAACCGTCACCAGGTTACCGAACAACTCCTTGGCGGCCGCCAGGTCCATCGTGGCGTTCAAGGCCGACTGCGAATGGGAGTTGGCCGGCTCGTTCTCGGGTGAATAGGACGGACTGAACATCCATTTCCCGTCTGCCCCGGGATAGAGGAAGTCCTCGTAGAATGCAGCCGACTCCTTCATCCAAGGAAGCGCATGTTTGAGCAGGAACTCCTTGTCGCCGGTGACTTGCCAGTAATCGTAGAAGAACTCAGCGTTCCAGGCCGCGCCGGCAGTCCAGAAGGTCATGGGATAGGAGGGGATCCACCGGTTGTTGAGGCCGTGCGTACTGGTGCGGTGCGGAATATGGATTCCCCGCGTGCCAAAGAGCCGCCGGGCATTATCGCGATAGTCGGGCAGTTGGACTTCGAGATAATGAAAGAACCCCTCCAGGGCCTCGGGGATGTTCGCGGAGAGGGCCGAAGCCATCACCGTCTGGAGGTTTCCGTTTTGCGTGTAGTCGCCGGACCAGTCCGGTGTCCACGTTGCGCCCCAAATCCCCTGCAAGGTCGGCGGGTATTCCGGGCCGCTACTGGAGAGAACCAGGTAGCGGCTGGCGTCGAATTCTTTTTCCAGCAGTGCCGCGTTGAGCGAGCCTACCTTCGATTTCGTAAAAAGCGACGGTGCCGTCAGGCGGTGATCCGCTTCGCTCCCCCCCAGATCGAGGTGGCAGCGGTCCATGATCGCCCCATGCACGGTCGCGTGCCGGGCCAGGAGTGTGTCGTAACTGCCGTCAAGCTTACCCAGGGCCACAAGCTCTTGGGGGATCTGCGAGTGTTCGATGTCTCGCGAGAGCGTCGTGCGAAGCACAACCAGTACCTCGCTCGCCCCGCGTACGGTGAGCATTGTGCCCGCAGTCGTCGTCCCGCCTTTCACGATCACCCGCGCGGCAACTTCGCAGCCTTGAAGGCTCCCCGGCCAGTGCCGCGCATAGACGGCGCGGAAGGTCAACGAGCCACCTTCGGTTGCAGGCTGGGCCTCCGCGCGAGCCTCTCGAATAGCACCGCGTTTCGGCGGCGCGGCGTTCCCCACCTTCGGATCGTGCAGGACGAAGCCCAGGTCGCAGTCGACGCCCTTGCTGCCCGTCAGTGACAGCACGACGACGTTGTCCGGCCGGGAAACAAAGAGCCGCCGCGCATGCACCCCGGCATCGTCTTCCCAGTAGGTGCCCGTCACTCCCGTCATGAAGTCGGTGCTTCGCAGGTAGTTCTTCGGTGCGCCGCGATTGGGCATGGCGACCTTGAGCGAGCAGGCCGGTACGAAGGGGTCGGTCCAGGTGTCGCCATTCTTGCCCTCTGACTTTCCGTAGGCAAAAACGCGGTCGGACGCCGCCTGGAATTTTCCCTTCTCGATCATCTGCCGTAACTCGGGAATGATTTTGGCCTGGCTGACGGTCGGAAAGGGCACGGCGAGTGGGAGGAACAGGCCTGCGTGATTGAGCACGATCGTTTCCTCCGGCGCGCGGCCCATGGCCATCGCTCCTTGCACGCCATTGCCGGTGACCATGGCCTTTTCCCACGTCCGGGCAGATACATCACTCACCACGCTGCGATGCATGGAAGTGATCCCCAATGCTGAAAGGGATTTCTCTGCCTGCGGGTTCTCCGAGGCAGCGGATGCCCAAGACGCAATCGCCAGTAGTAGCAAGGCCGATACAAACAACCGTCTCTTTATCACGTTAGTACTCCCAGTGTTGCCCTTGTTGTCGGGTAGATCCGCTCGTATTGTCAATTTCCTTCGCTACTTCTTCGGCGTCAGCTCAAACCACTGGACCGCGACTCCCCGCTGGAACGGCGCGGAGATTCGCAGCGTCTGCCGCCCCTTGCTCAGCTTGATATCCACCGGTGCCATCTTCTTCCACAACCCGATCGTGCCCGGGATACTGACCGCGCCCAGTTTTTCGGTCCCGCTGCTTACGTTCAGGACCATGTCGCGGTTTGCCGCCGCCAGCATGACCTCCAGCGAGTAGGTCCCCATTTCCGGCACATCGATCACGTAGTCGAGCCAACTGGAGTCGATGCTTTTGTGGAAGTTGACCTGCTTGCCGCCGGTGGTGCAATCGTAGACGGTCACTCCGGGCGACTTAGCGGAAAAAGTCTCGGCTTCCACGTGGATCACACCAGGTGGAACCACGATCGGCTCTTCTTTCCCCCGCGGGGTCTTCGAGCCGCCAGCGGACGCGAATTCGTTGGTCGCTGCCGGCCCTTCCTTGTCGTAGTCGAGGACTGGCTCCTTGTGTGACGGATCGGCCTTGGACCGCTTGCCCGCCAGGACCACATCGACCTCCGAGGCCGGCACACCTAGTGGATCGCTTGTGTTGACCGATTTACGGACCTTGAGTGCCAGCACTCGCAGGGCGTCCGTCTTCGCCTTTGAAGGCTGCACGGAGGCGAGCCACTGGATATGCGAGATTGCGGAAAGCTCGGCCGTGCGGTAGCGCTTGGTCATTTCGGCCACAAACGCGGTGCCATACGTGGAGTTGCCGCAATCGGAGACCAGCCACCCACGGCCCTGATAGACTTTCCAAACGCTGCCCACTTGGGGCTCGGTCTCAGGGAAATCGCAACGGGCGGCGAAGCAGCAATGCCTCGGCTGGCCGACGCCGATGGCCGGGATGCCTAATGCGTTACACACAAATTGGCCGAAAATACCCCGTGGCCCGCACTTCCCTCCGCCTTCCATGACCGTGATGAACCCGTTGTCGAACGGGAACGGCGAGAAACGACGCCATACCTCGCTGACGATCTTGTGGATCTGCTCCTTTTCAAGCAGATCGGGCCGCCAGCTTCTTATCATCTGCCGCGCCCAACGGATGTCTTTGTCGCCGCCGATGCAACTGAGCACGCGGGCGTAATCCACGACCAGCAGATGGTTGAAGCTCGGCATGAGCTCCTTCTTTTCATTGGCCGTCTTGTAGTTGTAGTATCGCTTCAGCCAGTTGACCGGCTCGCCGCTGTACATGCCCGCGCCTCCCGGCGGAAAAGCCGCGGCGGCCATCGCCAGCTTCATGTAGACGCCCTTGTGCGTGTCGGGGTCCTCGGTATAAAGCTGATGCCATCGCTCCAGGGTTTCAAGGTTCTTGGCCCCGTCGCCGATCAATCCTTCGTTCGACGCGACGGCCTCCAGGTAGAGATCCAGGATCTCGGTGCTTTTCATCACCCAGCCCAGAAACGTCCGATGGGCTTCGACCTTGGCAAATGTGTTGACCGTGGCAACGCCGTGGGTGACGATGAATTGCCGCTGGTCCAGGGCTTTGCGAACCGCCGGATCCTTGACCAGCTCGGTCAAGGCGGCTTCGTTCGTTTTGGCTAGATCCGCGGGCGTCTTCGCCTCTAGCCACGCATTGAGATTGGCAAAGTACCCGCCGAAATCGCCCGAGTTGATCGCCGCGTCTAGATCCTTTTCATTAGGCTCCCATGCGGAGGCCGGCCAGGCAACCGCCAAGAGTACTAGGCACCCGGCCGTCAGGCCGACAATTTTTCTAACGGAACATTTCACCATGGTTCTCCTTCGTTTCGGTAACTTCGCACGAATAAATAGGGTGGAACTTGTAGGGAGGGTCGAATCTCGCGGGTGGGGCTTTGTGGGGTAGGTCGAGCAAGCCGCGTTTAAGGTAGGCTGGTCCCTCGCGTACCGCTGGTCCGCCGGCACAGCCTCGCGGATCAGGCAAGAGAGACACCAGTGAGTATGAATCGGTGCTTCCGGGATGTCAAGTGGGTGCCATTGTCCCAGGGCGTCATTGTCCCATTCGGGCAAAAACGACCGGTCTCTATTTTTCCTTCGGTTGCCCGTCCCTGCCTAGTGCCGCCGCAATCCGCTGCGGCAGCTCGGCTTCCATCATTGTCTCGATATCTTGCGGCAGCGCGAGCGACCAGTTGGGCCATTGCTCGACGGTGCCGGGCATGTTGGGTCGCTGGGGCATCGCCTGGGCGTCTTCGAGCGTGGCGGTGATGATTTGCGACGGCGACTGGGCCAGATGGCGATAGGCGTTCTCGATGACCTCCGCTGCGGGTGCATCGCTTTCCACGCCGAGCATCTCGCGCAAGCGATCGCGGAGCTGGCCCATCTCATTGCTGACCGTCAGGCCGATGGATCGCTGCGCTGCCTCGTCAGCCCCGCTCCAGAGACCGGCAATCGTGGGTAGATCGTGCGTCGTGACCGAGGCCATCGAGAGCTTGGGATATTCGGCGGGTGGACGGGGTTCAAACCAAAGGAGCCGGCAGGAAAGCACCCGTCGCAGGGCCAAACGCTCGCGGACGCCCGGCTCGACGTTGCCTAGATCCTCGCCGACGATGAACGCTCCGGCGCGATGGCTTTCCAAGGCCACGATGCCCAGGAGATCGTCGGCCGGATAGCGGACATACCAACCTTGCCGCGGATGCTGGCCGTTGGGAATCCACCAGAGGCGGAACAGGCCCATCACGTGATCGATCCGCAATCCGCCGGCGTGCCGTAGCGTGGCCCGGATCGTCTGGATGAACGGCTCGTAGGCAGCCGCGCGGAGTTTGGCTGGAGCAAACGGCGGCAATTGCCAGTCCTGGCCGTCGGCGTTGAACGCATCGGGCGGGGCACCGATGACCATCTCATGGGCCAATAGGTCTTGCCACTCCCAAGCGTCCGCGCCGCCGGGATCCATGCCGATCGGCAAATCTTGCAGAATGGGGATCGCATGTGAGGCATCGCTCAATTGCCGATCCAGCAGCCATTGCAGCCAGGCATGGTAGCCCACTTCGTTGGAATGTTCGGCTGCGAACCGCGCCACGGCCGCGCTGCCGCTGTGGCGATATTCGTCCGGCCACTTGTGCCAATCGGGGCCGAATTTCTCGGCCAATGCACAAAACGTGGCGAAGCGTTCCAGCGACGCTCCCTGCTCACGGCGGAAGGCGGCGAACGGGGCCCCCTCCCTCCCTCTCCCAGAGGGAGAGGGGAGCTTTCCACCCTCATTATCAATCTCTCTCAAGGAGGGGTCGTGGAGATTTCCGGCCCAGATCGCTCGCAATGCCTGCTGCTTGAAACGGAAAACGCGATTCCGATCGATTCGCGGCAAGGCATTCAGCCCGCGGGCCTCAGCAGCCAGTTGAGCGAGTTGCGGACCAAGTCGCTCTGCCCCGGGAACATCTTCGATGCGAAGATAAATCGGATTGCGAAATCGCCGCGTGGTGGGATAGTAGGGACTGGCCCCCTGGGGTACGACAGGGGCAGGCGAACCGAGCGGATTGATCAGCATCATGCCGGCCCCGAGTCTGGCGGACCACTCGGCCAACTGCCGCAGGTCGGTTAGGTCGCCGATGCCCCAGCTTCGTCGCGACCGTGTGCTGTGGAGCTGCACGGCCCAGCCCCAGCCAGGCTCGCGGGGTTCAATACACCGCCAGGGGGTGACGATGACCCGCGTGGACCAATCGCCGGCCGTGGGATGGAAGTCGTGATAGCCCAGCGGCAAGTCGGCCGGAAGCATTTCACTGACGGGCCGCCGCGAGCCATCCTCCAGGATAAGCTGTCCGGGCGTGGACCAGGGTACGGCTATGCCGACACGGAGCACACGGACCGACTCACGCCCCGCAGTAACGCGATTGGCCTCGGGGCCACCCATGGCTTCCAGGATTGCCGCAGGAGTATTGGCGGGAATCTCTTCCCAGCGGTAGTCGGGTCCGGAGTTGAACGAGGCGTCCAATGCGTGATAATCCGTCATGCGCGGCAGATTCCTGGGGTGAGGCAGTACTTTTTGCTCTTTGATTATACCCTGTAGGTGAATCGGTCCAAATGAAGTTTCTCATACCACGTCAGGCTGCGGTCGTTCAGCATCAATCCCCACAAGGAGATCACCAAGAGCCAGAAAGTTTTTTGGGATACGAGCATTCGCAACGCCTTGCTCACTGCGTTCTCGACCTTACCCCTTTGTCTGCCGATACATCTCAAACGCCTTCTCCGGCTTCTCGCCGTCATGTACGACGGCACGCACGGCCTGAAGCATGGCGATGGGACAATCGGCCTGGAAGACGTTGCGGCCCATGTCGACGCCGGCTGCGCCTTGGTCGATCGCCTCGTAGGCCATCTGCAATGCCTCGCGCTCGGGCAACTTCTTTCCGCCGGCAATCACGATCGGCACCGGACAAGCGGCCGTGACCTTCTCGAAATCGGTCTCGCAATAGTATGTTTTGACCACATGGGCACCGTTCTCGGCACAGACCCGGGTGGCAAGACTCAGGTAGCGGGCGTCGCGGACCAAGTCTTTGCCCACGGCCGTCACACCGAGTACAGGCACGTTATAGCGGCTGCCTTGATCGACCATGGTCGTGAGGTTGCGGATTGTGAGGGCTTCAAACGTACTGCCTACGGCCACCATCAAGGCCACCATTGAGGCGTTCAGGCGAAGACATTCCTCCATGCTCAAGATGCACTCGTCATTTAGGTCGGTAAGGATTGTCGAGCCGGCCGAGGCACGGAGCGAGATCGGCTTGTTGCAGGTCGGCGGCACGACCTGCCGCAACGCGCCGCGAGTACACATCAGGCAGTCGGCATAGGGAATCAGCGGTACGATCGTGAGGTCCATCCGCTCCAAGCCCGAGGTCGGGCCCATGATGTAGCCGTGATCGAAGGCCAGCATGACCGTGTGGCCGCTCTTGGGGTTGAAAATCCGGGCCAGGCGGTCCTTCATACCCCAGTCAAGGTGCGAGTGCCCCTTCAAGAAGAATCCTTCGGTACGTTGGGGAATTCCGATACCGTAATCTTTGGCGTTGAGGTTGTTAGTTGCTTCAGGCATGATGAAAGAAGTTAGGAGTTAGGAGTTAGGAGTTAGGAAGTGTGAATTATGGCGGCCGAACGTGGTAATGGCAAGGGGGCTAGTGTACTCGGAACGGGCATCGGTTCATCCAGCGAAGGGCGAAGCCCTGGATAACCGCTACTACTTTGCCCCATCGCGGAATCCGGCGAAGAACAGTGTGATCGACGTGGCACCGGGATCGACGTGGCCGATCGACCGCGGACCAAGATTCCTGGCGCGGCCGAAGCGGGCTTGAAGTTCGCTGGTTTTCTCGGTGCCGCATTGGGCGGCGTCGGCCGCCTGAGCAAGAGCGGCAGGCGGTTCCGCGCCGGCGTCAGCCGCTTGGCGCAAGGCTTCGATGGCCGGCACGAGGGCGTCGATCATCGTTTTGTCGCCGACTTTGGCCTGCGTTAGGGTACGCAGTTTCGCTAGGCCGGCTTCAAAAGCGGCGGCCAAGGTGCGACTGTCGAGCGTCTCGCTACCGCCCACCGCTTCGGACATGCCCATGAAGAGGGACCCCAACAAGGGGCTGGTCGATCCACCGTCGACCGACATCACATTCCAGCCGACCTGTTCCAACAACGGGCCAACGCCAAGCGATTGGCCGTCTGTAACCGACTCGATAATCACCTCGGCGACGCGCTTCATCGTCACGCCATGGTCGCCGTCGCCCGTGGCCGCGTCAAGCTGCGAGAGGAGTTCATGGTTCTCCTTCACGCGAGCGGCGCCGCTTTGCAGGATTTTGGCAAGATCGGCAGAAGTCAGATTGGACATGGCAGCGTTCCTCCCAGCGTGACCGACGTGAAAGCCCTCGATTATCGTAGAACACTGCACGAGAAGCAAGGGCTGTGACTGCCTATCACCTCAATCATGACCGGTAGCTTTCTTGAACCATCTGTTGTGGCCGGTCTCCTGACCGAGCCACGCCTATGTCCCATCCCGAGAGGGATGCCAGCGATTAGCCGGTGGTTGCGGAGTGTTAGCGATGCCACCACCGGTTCCGAGGCTCGACGCGTTTCGACCCCGGAGGGGTGATTTTTTGATCCGTGTACCCCGGGTGCGCTGCGCGACCCGGGGCTAATAGCTACCACCACTTTCGGGTGGGGTTGGGCATCCTTGGAGATATTGACAAGTTTGTCATAGCGGGATAGAATCTCTTGTATGGTGAGCGTCCTGGTGAGTCCCGAAGTACAACGGCAAGTCAATCGACTGCCAAAGGTCATTCAGGCAAGGGTGTTGCAATTGATCAAACGACTTCGGCAGTGGCCGGTGATCAGCGGGGCCAAGCCGCTTCAGGGCAACCTAGCGGGACGGTATAGACTGCGGACCGGGGATTATCGGCTTCAGTTCCGCATTGAAGGACAAGATATCGTCATTGAACAGATCGGCCACCGAGCCGGGTTTTACGGGGAGTGAGGATCATGATTCGGGAAATGCTGACAATCCGCGGTAAACGTTGCGTGGCGATCGAAGAGACGGAACTGCGGCGGCTCGAACGTCAGGCCGGCAGGGAATCACCCTTGCCTCCCTTGCCGGCGGCCGACGCCAAGGGAAATCGGCCAGCACTGGAATACCTCCAAGTCTCGATCGCACGGGATATCATCAATGAGCGGCGATCACTGGGGCTCAGTCAATTGCAGTTAGCCGAACTGGCTGGGCTGCGGCAGGAAACCCTCTCTCGCATTGAGTCGGGCAAACATTCGCCAACCGTGCGTACCGTGGAAAAGATCGACCAGGCGTTGAATCGCTACGCCAAGTCAAAGAGCAAACCGGCCCTTAATCGTAAGGCGGCGAAATGCCATCCATGAACCGCGAAAGTCCGCAAAGTGCGCAATGGAAAAAATGCCTATTCTTTTGCGTTCTCTGCGTTCTTTTGCGGATAATTCCGTAACTACAAAGCGGATTTTGCAATTCTCCTGTGGAATCATGTAGCAATCCTGCCGGCACTCTGTTATACTGAAGATTCAGTATGAAGGATTTGGTTCATTAGAACCATTCCATCGTGTCGCCCCGCCAAACCCATTCCCCCCGCCAGCCTGGAAAACATCCAACGACTCCACGGCATTCTCTCGAAGAGTCTTGCTGTCGAGTTTTTCGTTTGGATCGCGAAAGAAGGATTCTCTCGGCCTACCCCTCCTGCCCTAGAAAAGACGCAATGCTATGTCGAAGCTCACGGATACGATTCGGTTGAGTGTCGTGTTTGCTGTTGGTTTTTCTCTCTACCTTGCGGCGCGACCCGCCGTCGCCGGTCCCGGCGAAGAACTCAAACGAGCCAACATCAAGTCCTTGCAGCGGGCCATTGAAGATCTGGCCGCTACCTTTGGCGACCGTTATCCGCGCGGCAAGGAGTTTCTGAAGCAGGCGGCCGACTATGAGAAGGAAGTCTCCGCGATTGAGTCCGCCTCGCGTGGGGGTGATGCCAAGATCGCGCAAAATAGCTCGGCGTTGGCAACCAAAATCGAGGCCCTGCGGCACGAGGCCCTGCTGGCTAATCCGCTCCTGGATTTCGACAAGCTGCTCTTGGTCCGCCGCCAGGAAGGCCGGATGGGCCTGCCGCAAAACTGGCAAGGCAACTGCTCGATGGGGGCGCACGGCTACGACAACCAGATTGCCGTGCTCTCGCCGGTTCGCCCAGGTGGCAAGATCACCACCCTTTTTCAACCCGAGAAAAATGCCTTTGTGGGCGATGTGGAATTACATTTCGATGCCGCGAAAATGATTTTCTCGATGCCCAACCCCAAGGGCCACTGGCAGATTTATGAATTGGGCGTCGATGGCAGCGGGCTTCGCCAAGTAAGCACCGACGACCCGGTCGATAGCGACAACTACGATCCCTGCTATTTGCCGGATGGGCGAATCATCTTCTGCTCGAGTCGCTGTTTCCACGGCGTGCCATGCGTGGGCGGCGGCGACAAGGTAGCAAACCTGTTCATCATGGACGCCGACGGTAAGAACGTCCGCCAACTCACGTTTGATCAGGACCACGACTGGTGTCCGACGGTGCTCAACAACGGCCGCGTCCTGTATACCCGCTGGGAATATTCCGACACGCCACACTACTTCACGCGGCTATTGTTCACGATGAATCCCGACGGCACGAACCAGGCCGCCTATTACCACAGCAATTCCTATTGGCCAAACTCGACGTTTTACACCCGGCCCATCCCCGGCCACCCAACGAAAGTCGTCGCGATCATCTCCGACCACCAGGGCGTGCAGCGGATGGGCGAATTAGTCGTCTTCGATCCGGCTCTAGGGCGTTATGAAGCACAAGGGGCCGTGCAGAAGATTCCCGGCTCCGGGCAGAAGGTCGAGCCGCTCATCCGCGACAATCTGGTCGATGGCTCGTGGCCCAAATTCCTCCACCCTTATCCGCTCAGCGAGAAGTATTTTCTCGTTTCCTGCAAGCCAACGCCCAGCTCGCGTTGGGGCATTTACCTCGTCGATACGTTCGACAACTTCGTGCTGCTGAAGGAAGAGTCCGGCTATGCGATGCTGGAACCGGTGCCGCTCCGCAAGACGGCTGCTCCGCCCGTGATTCCCGACCGCGTCAATCTAAAGACGGACCAGGCGGTTGTGCATATTTCGGACATCTATGCCGGCGAGGGCATGCAAGGTGTTCCGCGCGGCACGGTGAAGAAGCTGCGTATCTACGAGTTGCACTACGCCTACCCCGGCATGGGCGGGCACATCAACATCGGCATCGATGGCCCCTGGGACGGCCGCCGCATCTGGGGCACGGTGCCGGTTGACAGCGACGGCTCGGTGAACTTCAAGGCCCCGGCCAACACGCCGCTGGCCATGCAACCGCTGGATGCCGACGGCAAGGCGGTGGCGGTGATGCGGAGCTGGTTCACCGCCATGCCGGGCGAGACGGTGTCGTGCATCGGTTGCCACGAGAGCCAAAGCCGCACGCCCATGAGCAAGCCGAGCTTGGCCGTGCTTCGCAAACCTTCGCAGATCGAGCCTTGGTATGGGCCGCCGCGAGGCATGAGCTTCAAGCGGGAAGTGCAGCCGGTGTTGGACAAAAATTGCGTCGGTTGTCACCAAGGCGGAAAGACGAGTTCGCCCGACCTGCGCGTGGCCGGCGGTAGCCGCTTCCGCAATTTCACGCCGTCGTATGTCGCGCTGCATCCGTTCGTTCGCCGTCCCGGTCCGGAGAGCGACTATCACCTGCAAAAACCGATGGAATGGCACGCCGGCACGAGCGAACTGGTGCAGATGCTGGAAAAAGGGCACCACAACGTCAAGCTCGACCACGAAAGCTGGGACCGTTTGATCACCTGGATCGACTTGAATGTGCCCGATCACGGCACCTGGCACGAACACGCCCGTACGACGCCTGTCATGCAGCGGCGACTGGAAATGCGAACGCTCTACGCCAACCGGCCCGAGAACCCAGAGGCGATCGTCCCAACGCTCTTTGAAGGTTCAGAACTGAAGAATGGCCCGGTGGCGTTCGTTGACCCCGCGCCCGCGCCAAAGCGCGACGCCAAGCCGCCGATCGTCAGCGGTTGGCCGTTCGATGCGGCCGAGGCCGCCCTGCGGCAGAAGGCCCTGAAATTGCCACCGACATTGAAGCTGGAACTGACGTCCGGCCCGCCGATCGAATTGGTACTGGTCCCCGCCGGTGAATTCGTCATGGGCAGTACCGAGGGCGCCGACGACGAATATCCGTCGGCTCGCGTGAAGATCAGTCATCCGTTCTATATGAGCCGCACGGAGATTACCAACGCCCAGTTCGTTGCCTTCAATGCCAAGCACGACAGTGCCTTCATCAGCATGACGAACAAGGACCAGGGGCATCGCGGTCATGCGGTCAATGGTCCCGAGCAACCGGTGGTGCGAGTCGCGTGGCAAGAGGCGCGCGATTTCTGCCAGTGGATCTCTTCCCGAACTGGCCGCCGGGTGGACTTGCCGACCGAGTCCCAATGGGAGTGGGCGGCTCGAGCCGGCACGGACACGGCAACGTACTATGGTGACAAGACTGCCAACTTTGGCCGATTTGCCAACCTGGCGGATGCCTCGCTGAGCCGCCTAGCCTCGCGTGATTCGCCCCGCTGGCATCCCCGCATCGATTCGGTCAATGACGGTGCCATGGTCACCAAAAGCGTGGGCAATTATCAACCCAACGCCTGGGGTCTCCGCGACACGATCGGCAATGCGGCCGAGTGGACGCGAACGGCCTACCGGCCGTATCCTTACAATACCGGTGATGGTCGCGATGACCCCACTGCGGTCGGCACTAAGGTTGTCCGCGGCGGTTCATGGTATAATAGACCCTATCGGGCCACCGCATCGTACCGCATGCAGTACCAACCGTGGCAGCATGTTTTTGACGTCGGTTTCCGCATCATCGTGGAAGTTGACGAGCAAGTGGTTAATAAGTAGGTTCACCTTTATCCTAGGAGCAGATGCAATGAGTTCAAAACGTGGATTAAGCCGTCGAGATTTGATTTCCGGTACGGCTGCGGCAGCCGGCGTAGCGTTGGCAAGCCAGTTGGGTGGTTCCTTGACGGCGGCTGAGCCGGAAGCACCGGCCAAGCCCGTCAAAACCTACACCAACGCCGACTTCTACAATGCGGCCGGAGAGTTCCAGGCCGACAAGGCGAAGGAGGCCTACTTCGATATGTTCCGGCGGTTTGGCTATCCCATCTCCGAGACCCTCCGGAAGGGCATGTGGGTACTCGATTTCCACCTCGGTGATTATGCCAACGTGGGCATGGCCGGCATCTTCTGGCTCAACCGCCAAGATTACTGCTACTTCGGCCACGAGATCTATCTCCTGCCTGGCCAGATGATTCCTGAGCATCAGCACCTGGCGACCGAGAAGGGGCCGCCGAAGATGGAATCGTGGCAGCCGCGGCACGGCATGATCTACACCTTTGGCGAAGGCGATCCGACACCCGAGTTCCTCACGAAGATTCCGGCCAGCCAGCGCGACATCGTCAAGTCGCGGCATTGCAAGCCGTTGAAAATTGATGAAGTCGGCGATTTGAACCGCCGTGAGGCGTGGCACTTCATGGTCGCAGGCCCCGAAGGCGCCTTGGTGACCGAGTTCGGCACCTATCACGACATGGCCGGACTGAGGCTCTCCAACCCCAAGGCGAAGCTGTAATTGCTGAGCCATTACCAAGTGTCCGGGACAAATTCGGCGAACGGACAACCATCACATCGGTTCTTCCGGCTTTAAGTGCGAAACATGCAATTGTAGGTTGGGCTTTAGCCCGACAATCCAGCGTTTATCGGAGACGGGCTAAAGCCCATCCTACCGTCGCACCTAAAACCGGAAGAGCCATCGCTTCCCAAAATCCATCCATGAACACCTGCACTAAAATTCTCCGCATTGCCCTTCCCTCCATTGTGCTTGCTACGGCCTTTGGTATCCCGGCCACGGCCGAAAACTACCTTGGTCCCGACGCCATTACGGCATCGCGAGATGGCAAGACGCTCTACATCGCCTTGACCGACGCCCGGCAGCTCGCCTTATTCGACGTGGCCGGTGGCAAGGTGGCGCAGACCATCGCCCTGCCGGCCGAGCCAACGGCACTTGCGCTCAGTTCTGATGGCGCGAGGCTTTACGTCACCTGCGGTGCGGTCAAGAGTACGGTCGCGGTGATCGATACGGCAACGAGCAAGATTGTCGATTCGATCCCCGCCGGCCACACCGCCCATGGTGTGGCCGTCACGCCCGACGGCTCGCGGTTGTATGTCTGCAATCGTTTCAACAACGATGTCTCGGTGATCGAGACTGCCGGCCATAAGCAAGTCGCGCGGGTGGCGGTGACGCGCGAGCCTTACGCGGCCGCAATCACGCCCGACGGCAAGTCGGTCTTTGTGGTTAATCACCTTCCGCTGGACCAATCCGATAGCTACGATGTGGCGGCCAACATCAGCGTAATCGACACGGCAAGCAATCAGGCTACGTCGATTCGCCTGCCCAACGGCAGTTCCAGCGTCCGCGGCATAGCCGTTTCGCCCGACGGTCGCTATGTTTACGTGGTACACGTACTTTCGCATTACGCATTACCAGCCACGCAATTGGAACGGGGCTGGGTCAACACGAATGCCATGAGCATCATCGACGCCCCGGCCCGGCGACTGCTCAATACAATTCTCTTGGACGACGTCGATCTGGGCGCGGCCCTGCCTTGGGGTGTGACGACCAGTGGCGACGGCAAATCGATCTTTGTAACCCATGCCAGCACGCACGAGCTTAGCCGCATCGACGCCTCCGCCCTGATGGAGAAGCTGACAAAACTCAATCCGGCGGCAGCGGCCGAAGTGCCCAACGACCTTTCGCTTTTAGCAACGCTGCGGCAACGCGTGCATTTACTGGGCAATGGTCCTCGGGGCGTGGTCGTGGTTGGTGATCGTGCCTATGTTCCCGAATACTTTAGCGATACGCTCTCGGTCGTCGATCTGAAGTCGCAGGCCAATGCTCCAGTCACGCAGATTGCCTTGGGACCTAAGCCGCTACTGACCCAGGAGCGGCGCGGTGAAATGCTTTTCTTTGACGCCACGATCTGTTTTCAGCACTGGCAGAGTTGTGCCAGTTGCCATCCCGACGCACGCGTGGATGGTTTGAACTGGGATCTCCCGAACGACGGTCTCGGCAACCCGAAGAATACGCGGAACATGTTGCACGTTTTTGAAGGCGGGCCGGCCATGTCGCTCGGGGTTCGCGAGAGCGCATCCGCAGCCGTTCGGGCAGGCATCACGCATATCCTCTTTGCCGTCCGGCCCGAGGAAGACGCCCTGGCGATGGACGCCTATCTCAAAGCGTTGCAGCCCGTGCCCAGTCCTTACCTAGTCGGTGGCAAGCTCAGCCCGGCGGCCGAGCATGGCAAGGAACTCTTCTTCAGCCCCGCGTTGAACTGCGCGGAGTGTCATCCGGCACCCTATTACTGCGACAAAAAATCACATTCGGTTGGCAGCTTGGGCAAGTACGACAAACCCAATGATCAGTTCAACACGCCCCGTCTGACCGAGACCTGGCGCACGGCCCCCTACATGCACGATGGCCATTACCTGACGATTCCCGAGTTGCTCTCCAAGGGGCAGCATGGTCTGCGTGGTGACAAAAAGCCGAAACTATCGGCAAAAGATATCGAGGATCTGGCCGAATTTGTCAACACTCTATGAGCCGAAGAGGAGTTCTCGCTATGCAATGGGTCCGTGAATGGGCGCAAAAAGTCCGGCTGGGATGGCTCTTGGCCAGCGTTGGAATGGTTTTTTCCGGCAGCGCGGCGGCTTTGGGGGACGATGGTATGTGGCTCTTCAACAATCCGCCCAAGAGCATCCTCAAGGAAAAGTACGGCTTTGAACCCGATCAGGCCTGGTTCAAGCACTTGCAGCGATCGAGCGTCCGCTTCAACTCCGGAGGCTCCGGGTCGTTTGTGTCGTCCAACGGGCTGGTACTAACCAATCACCATGTTGGGGCCGACGCCCTGCAAAAGCTCAGCAGCAAGGACAAAAACTACCTCGCCGAAGGGTTTTATGCCAAGACGCAAGACCAGGAAGTGAAGTGTGTCGATCTCGAATTGAACGTGCTCATAAGCATGGAGGATGTCACGGATCGGGTCAACGCGGCCGTTCCCAAGCAGGGCACGTTAGCTGAGTCGGAAAAGGCACGCCGGGCGATCATGAACACGATCGAGCAGGAATCGACCGAAAAGACGGGCCTGCGGAGCGACGTCATCACCTTGTACAACGGCGGGCAGTACCACCTGTATCGGTACAAAAAATATACCGATGTCCGCCTGGTTTTTGCCCCCGAACAGGACATCGCTTTCTTCGGTGGCGATCCGGACAATTTTGAATATCCCCGCTACAACCTCGACATTTGCTTCTTCCGCGTTTATGAAAACGGCAAGCCGGCCAAGATCGAGCACTATTTGCAGTGGGCGCCTGGCGGGGCAGCCGATGGCGAACTGATCTTTGTCTCCGGCCACCCGGGCAAGACCGATCGCATGGACACCGTGGCCCACCTGAACTACCTGCGCGATCTTTCGATCCCCACGACGTTGGATTGGCTGATGCGCAGCGAGGTAATGCTGCTGAACTACAGCGAGCGAAGCAGCGAGAACGCGCGACGGGCACGCGAGGACTTGTTCGGCATCCAGAATTCGCGCAAGGCCCAGATTGGCCGGCTGGCCGGACTGCAAGATCCGGAGGTCATGGCGGCCAAACGGGCATCGGAAGGGGTTCTTCGCGACTCCGCGGAGGGCATTTCATCACTACTCCGCGATACGGTCAGCTCCGCCTTGAACGATATCCACGCCGCCCTGAAAACCCTTCGCACTATCCGCAAGGAAGTGCTTCTGCTGGAAGAAGGTCGTGCCTTCCGTAGCCACCCGTTTCAGATTGCAAGGATCCTCGTGCGGATGGCCGAGGAAGATGGCAAGCCCAACGCCGACCGGCTGCGCGAGTACCGTCAATCGAACCGCGAATCTCTGGAACAGATGCTCTTTTCCGAAGCGCCGATCTACGACGACCTGGAAATGCTCAAGCTCGCCGACGGGCTGAGCATGTTCGTTACCGAGGCCGGTGCCGACAATCAACTGGTCGAGAAGGTACTCAACGGCAAGTCTCCGCGTAATCGGGCGGCCGAACTAATCCAAGGTTCGCGATTGAAAGACGTGGCCTTTCGGCGCAAGCTTGCCCAAGGAGGCAAAGCGGCCATCGAGGCATCCAAGGATCCCATGATCCAACTGGCATTGCTCGTCGATGGGCCCGCGCGGAAAGTCCGCCGCACGATGGAGGAACAAGTCGACGAACCGCTGCGACAGGCCTACGCGAAGATTGCCAAGGCGCGGTTCGACGTATTGGGAACCGAGGTCTATCCGGACGCCACCTTCACGCTGCGTCTAGCCTTTGGCGTCGTGAAAGGTTATGACGAACTAGGCCAACCCCTGCCGCCCTGGACCACTCTCGGCGGGGCCTACCAGCACTCGGCCGACCATCAGAATCGCGAACCGTTCAACCTGCCTAAGCGCTGGCTCGATCGCAAAGACCAACTGAAGCTCGACACACCGTTCAATTTTGTTTCCACTGTGGACATCATCGGCGGCAACTCGGGCAGTCCCGTGGTGAATCGCAAGGGTCAGTTCGTGGGCATTATCTTCGACGGCAACCTGGAATCGCTTGTCTGGGACTTCGTCTACACGGAGAAAGTTGGCCGGGCCATCGCCGTTCATAGCGCGGCTATCGAAGAGACTTTGCGGAAACTCTACGATGCCGGCACCCTGGCGGATGAACTGGGAAAGTAGGCGATGAAATACCGTCCGCTCCATTGGCTTGGTTCGTTGTTGGTGTTCGCAATATTCTGCGGTGCCGCATGGTTGCTCTACCGGCAATTAAAGGAGTGCAGTTGGCACGAGATTCTCGACCACCTGCGAAAGGTTCCGTATAGCCTCGTCTTTGTCGCCATAGTCATCACGCACCTCAACTACGGGGTGCTCGTGGTTTATGACTACCTGGCATTCCGCTATGCCGGCGTGCCGATCTCATGGATCCGCGTTACCTTCGCATCGTTCACGACCTACGCCTTCAGTTATAATTTTGGCGCGACCTTGGCCGGGATCCCGTTGCGCTACCGCATCTACTCCTCCTGGGGAATCCCTATCAACAAGATCCTGCAATTGCTGGTGATCCTGGCCCTCACATTCTGGTTCGGCGTCTTCGCCTTGGCCGGCACGCTGTTCGTTATCCCCGTGCTGGAAATTCCGCCCGATGCCATGCGACAGATTTGCGATTCGATGGCCGACAGCAACCTCCATGCGAATGTGATCGGCTGGTTCCGTTATCTCTTTGCCGACTCGCGGCCATTCGGCGTGGCGTTGTTGACGATGACAGCCGCCTACGTGGCGGCAAGCGCATTTCACCGCGGCGAGATCAAAATCTTTCGCTGGAAGCTGCCCGTGCCGCCCCTGAAACTCACGCTCTACCAGATCGCCATCGCTTCGGCCGATATGCTCGTTGCCGGCTGTGTGCTCTATGTTATCTTCCCGCCCATTCAAAATGTACATCTGAGTGGTCATTTGAGTCAGTATCTGGGTGAGTATCTGGGTGGGTATCTGGCCGGATATCTGACCGTGTTGGCCGTTTATCTCATGGCGTACGTAATTGTTGTCCTCTCGCACGTGCCGGGCGGCTGGGGCGTCTTGGAGGCCATGATCCTCTTGTTGTTGATAAATCTGCAACACGTTGCGATTGCCGAGAAACCGAAGGTGGTCGCCGCGCTTGTGATCTTTCGCGTGATCTACTTCCTCGTGCCGCTTCTGTTCGCCTCGGTGCTGTTCGGCGGGCACGAATTGGCTATCCGTCGCGGGTGGATTCCCGAGATCGCGCCCACCAACGGCCTGAGTTAAACCAGGGAGTCGAAGTAGCACGAACGGAAGTTTGCCGAGTGCAAAGCCCAGTTGGTGAAGGCCGATTTTTCTGCTCCCCATATTTCGTCGAAAGATTTTATTAGTATTCACCGCGAGAGAACACAAAGGGCGCAAAAGAAAGATTCTATTCTTTGCGTTCTCTGCGCTCTTTTGCGGTGAATCCTCTTGGATTTTATGGCCGCTGAATCGCCTGTTGTCGAGGAGCAATTTAGATAAGAAAGCAAGACAAGGACGCTTGCCGTCCTATCTTTTGGAGGGTAGAATCGGATTTGACTTGGACGATAACCAGTTTACGGGAGACTTGGCTCCGTACGTCATGCAGGTCTTTGGGCGAGACGGCTGGGATGATCCGGCGATGGACGTCTACAACGAACTGGACCCGCGCAACAACCCATGAACATTCAACGCGGCGACGTCGTTCTGCTCGATTACCCTTGTCGGCTGAGTATTGAAAATGCAGAAAGGCGGTCGGCCAAAAAAGTCGAGAAACCAGTAAGGTATCGATTTTTCCATTTATCATTCTTTTAGACTGCGCGGTGGCATGATGATCGACGCTTTACTTCAGGGAAAGCTGACATCCCGGCAAGAGAACATGGAAGACATTCTGACGTCGAACGTGTTCGGAATGTTGCAGTACGTGCCGCCGGAGCGCGGACTATTCCCGTTTTTGGCCCTAGCAAGAACCCCGGAGACGCACGAAAAACACTGTTGCCCCCTGAAAAACCTCCTTGGCGAATCGTATGCCGTAGAATACAGGTTTTGGCCGACGTGGCAAGACCGCCAACCCGATGTCGAACTGCGAATTAAAAGCAGTGACGTCGATTTGTATTTGATTGGCATTGAGGCCAAATATCGTTCCGGGAAATCGTCTGAAGCCGAAGCGGACGATGTCGATCAGGAGACAGAATGTACGGACCAGCTAACTTGCGAGTGGAACGAACTGGTCCACGAGGCGGAGAGCTGGAACTCCAAGCCGGTGCTCATTTACCTGACAAAGGATGATGGCACTCTCTATTCCGTGAATCCAAAGGACGACGAAGAGTACTGGGGAAAGGATTGGAAGGGAGTTGCAAGACTCAACACATTCGCTCATCCGCTTGACGAAATCACCTCTGCCGGACTGCTGAAAGAGAAGGTCGTTCAGCCGCTGCTTGAAATGTTGTCGAAACATGGTTCGCAGGCACGAAATTCGCCTGAAGAGTAGCGAATGAGTCCCACCACGACAGTAGTGAACCGGTTTTCCCCGCCGCGCATGGTGCAGCGGGACTTTTGACCATGTAGCACTCGAAATCAAAAGAACCAGCCGCCAACGTGGAAATGAAAATGGCAAACGCGCGTTCGCATAATCGGGACGCAACGCCGTTGGCGTAGGAAAGGTTTCGTGGATACCGTTTCCCAGGGTAGCCGCTGCGCGTCAACCCCGGGCTAGGGAACATAACGCCGCTGGCGTAGGGGAGAAATTCCCAGGAATGTAATCGGATTGCGGTTTACTGCGATCGACCGCACCCCCCCTCTTTCTGCCGAGCATTTTCTCGCCCAAGCGAACATGATATACTTAGTGTGGGTGGAGATTATGCCCTGAGGAGATCATTCCCATGACAACGCTAGAGTCGAGTCTGGTGAAAGCGGCGAGTTTGGCCGCTGTCGAGCAAGTTCTGGAGCTTCACGCGGGCGATCGATTGACCCGTGCGGAGTTTGAGCGGCGCTATTCTGCGATGCCAGATGTCAGGAAAGCAGAGCTTATCGAGGGGATCGTTTTTATGCCGTCGCCCGTTTCCCACAAACGTCATTCCCGCCCGCACTCGGCCCTCACGACATGGCTGGGAACCTACTGGTCCGCGACGCCTGGCACCGATGCCGGCGACAACGGAACAGTTCGTTTGGACTGGGAGAATGAACCCCAGCCGGACGCTATGCTTCGGATCCTGCCTGAATGTGGCGGTCAATCGCGGGATGAAGACGATTACATTGCCGGTCCGCCGGAACTTGTCGCCGAGGTTTCCGCTAGCAGTGCCAGTTACGATCTGCACGGGAAACTCCGCGCCTACCAGCGCAACGGCGTACGCGAGTACCTAGTCTGGCGAGTCTGGGACTCGGCCATCGATTGGTTCGCCCTGCGCGAAGGGCACTTCGAGCTACTGCCGCTAACCGAAGCGGGCCATTACCATAGCGAGACTTTTCCCGGTCTTTGGCTTGACCCGGCCGCCTTGACTCACGGCGACCTTGCCGTGGTACTTTCGGTCCTCCAACAGGGGCTTGCCTCGCCCGAGCATGCCGAGTTCGTCGTGCGGCTCCAGACCGCATCAGTTCGCTCGACCTCCTGAAGAGTGCCCGCGCGCTCAATCCCATCCTACGGTCACAAACTGCCAGCCACTTCTTCCCACTTCTTACGAATCTTCCCCGCGCGCTCCACGACCTGTGCTGGTGTGGGGCGAAGGTAGTGCGGCACGGGGACCACGCGAGTGATCTTACTAATTACCGTCCATGCCGGGATCCATAGCAAGAGAACAATCGCCGCCGCTCGCGCAATGGTCGAGAGCCCGAACAGGATCAAGTAGGCATGTCGGTTGGCCCCCAGTGCCGCCAGGATGCCCGCGCCCAACAACGAACCGCCAACGGTGGCCGCTGAGTTCGCCAGATTGAAGAAGGCCAACACATCGACCCGCTTCTGCCGCGGAATCGTCTCGAAGAACAGCAGCAGCGTGGCTAGGTCATAGGCACACCAGACCATGCCCGAATAAATCTGCACGGCGATCAGATAACCGTAGTTGCTTGACACCAGCCAGAGTGACGGCAAAGGGATGATGGCCGCGGCACTGATCCAGAACACGCGGCGAACTCCCACTCGATCAGCAATCCGCCCGACGGTCGGCAGGAAGAATATCTTCGCCACGATAGCCGCGCAAACCACGATTACGTAGGTCGTGTAAGAGAATTGCAGCTCACCCAACATGTACGGATTGAAGTAAGGCCCGGAAATCTGCACGGCGGCCTGCGCTGCCATGAGATACAGCAAAAAACGTCCGTTGGCTCCCTCGGTCAGCGAGTGGAAGATCGTCATCAATGAGGGCCTGGGTGTGCCATTCCGCAGCGGCTGCGGCTCGCGCTGGCTGGCCAGGAGTCCTGCGGAAGTAAAACGGCTTGCCGACGCCACGAAGAACAGCAGGCCGAAGACGGCCAACGAAATCCCCCACTTTTCGGCCAGTTGCAGGGCGATGCCACCGCCCACGAGACCCAAGGCAATGCCCCACTGGCAGATGCGCGTCCGCCAAGCAAAGTAACGTGCCCGCACCCGCGACGGCACGAGCGTTTCCATCCAGGCGTTCCACGGCCCACTGCCGCCCAATCCAGTGGCCCAGTAGACGGCGACCAGTGCGAACACGAGCAGCAAAGGCATTTGGCCCGTGACCGCGGCGACCAAAAGCGGTACGAAGGTAGCCGCCTGGATAACTGCACAGAGCGAAACCCAGCGGCGGTACGAACCGCACTTCCGCATCAGCCACGGTGTGCTGAGCTGCAACACGGCCCCAATCATTAGCGGCACGGTACTCACCAGCCCGCAGGCCAGATGGCTGCCGCTCAATACCAGCACGAAGACCGGCAGATAGGTCTCGCCAATGCCGACCATTACGCTGGCGGCCATTCCTTCGGCCGTGGAAGTGCGAAGATCCTTTCGCAACACGCTAGACATTCAGAAACTTTCAAAAATGCGCCCTTATCTAGCGTCCCCCTCTGATGAGATGGCTTGGAAGCTGGGCCAGGAGAAGACCTACTGCTCATCGGTAGAACGCCGCGAAAACTTCGTGAGAATTCCAATAGGCGCAGATATTCTCACCGCCTGTTCGCAGTGAATGTGCCGAGGGGAGATAGGCAAGATAGGGATTCGATAAATCGATACTGCTGTTGGCAGCGGGTTGTAGGGTGCGTGGAGCGAACTGGCCGGGAAATGGTGGGTTGCGCACGAAGTCGAGACGCCGAAAGAACTTACCGCTGTTCCAGATCAGTTCGCGTAACGCACCGTTCGATGCTTCACCCACCCTACGGTGAGCCAGCAATGACAGCAGTTGGCAAGAGGCATCGGTAGGCAGCCTACTTCCGCGGCTGAAGGAACCGGTTCAACTGGTTTCCTAATTCGCTTTGCAGCACGCTGCGGGTGAGATTGCCGAGGATCTGGTTCTTTGCCCTCGCCAGTTCGCCGAGATCGAGTTGCGGCGATTTCAAGGTGCCGCCCACCGGAATTTGCAGCTTCTGCTTCTTGATCACGTCCGTCACGGCGTTGCCGGGAAGCCACTTCATAGGCACCGACGTTTCAACCATCAGCTTCAAGGACTCATCCAGGCCGACCGAGCCGTAGGTTTGCATCGTGACCTCTGGAAATTCCAGTGCCAGCCCTTGGTGATAAATCCGTCCGCCGGTCATGCGAAACTGGATTACCGACTCGGGCTGGATGCGAACCAGCGTGGGAGACGTCGTCAACAGCGAAGCCAACTGCTGCACCAACGGCCCGGGGCTTACCGTGGCCGAATGAACGATCATCCGCCCGGCTATTTCGGCACGGTTCAAGTCACCGATCGGGATGCGGCAGCCATCCAACAGGATCGAAAATTGGCCCTGCGACTGCGTGGCCGAAGCCAACACCGGCGCGACGAACTTCAATGCCGAATGGCAAGCGGCTTGGTCGAGTTGGATCTGACTGGCCAGCGTGCCGGCCGAAATGCGGAACTCCATCGGCTGTCGGTCCATGCGCAGCTCCGATTGCAAGGCCACGCGCCCCTGGTTGCAGGTCACTTCCAGCGGATCGGCCTGCAAGACGCCGTTCGCCAGGCGTACCTTGAACACGCCCGGGCCAACCTGGAAACCGTAGACATTGGCCCCGCTGAACTGCATCTCCACGCTCGCTTCACCCTGCGCCGGCGATAATGGGCCGCGATAGGCAAACTGTAGAGCGGTGACTTGCCAGCTCTGTTGTGTTTCCTGATCGAGGATGGTCGCCTCGCCATCGACAACTTCAACCGAAAGATCGACCCCTTGGCTCGACCAACTGCTCGGGCCCGTCAGCCAACGGGCGAGCACCGATTCCACGTTGCTGCCGTCGCGGGTCAGCTTCGCGCTGAGCCGCGGCTTCTCGATCCGCAGCGTCCCAACATTCGAGGAATTCAAGAGCAACTTCAAGAGCGAGCGGTCGCACATGAGGCGGTCGGCCTCCAGAACCGTTTCACCCTGGGCGTCACAAATTACGATGCCAGAAACCGAAGCGGACGAGAACCAGCCAATCGAGACAGAGCGGAACGTGATCGTTCCCTCCAGCATGGCCGCTCGGCGGATAAAATAGGGTATCAGCGACGTATGGGCAAGGATCGTCGGCAACAGGCCGACAAGAAATACTAGACCCAGGATAATGGCGACAAAAGCCGTCAGGCGGCGGCGTTTTTGCCGTGGCGGCCGAGCGGGAGCCGGTTTTTCGGGCGTTAGCGTCGCGGGCTGTTGCTGTTTCTTTTTGCTGGCGATCGACATTATGCTGCCTTCCTGCGCGCAATATCCGCCGCGCGCGGAGAGTTTACCGGAAAATCTCGCTCGAATCCAGAGCTAAGTAGGACGGAATTTATTCCGTTGGCCGCGAAAATGCAAGGCAACGGAATGAATTCCGTTCTACAAAGCAACTTTGCGGTTCTCCGAGAACGAGGTAGGATCGATTGCAGAGCAAAATGCCGTCTGTTATAATTCGCACTTTGGGGGCGATTGCCTCTTTTCCGTTTTTGCGGCCTGTACGATTAATTTTGTTGGTCTGTTCGTCCAACCTAGAATCGCAACTCGTTTGGTAGCTTATGGTTCCGTGTTTTGGCAGTCGGTCCCGCAGAAGTCACCGAAAAGCGTGTCGAGTACAGTAGACCGGTGTTTTCCTCGGTAGTTATGGGCATGCCCAAAATCAATCGTACAGGTCGCGTTTTTGGCTCTGCCGCCGGGTTTGCGGATAATTGTGGTGCGGGCGTCCCGCCTGCCCAAGATGTTGTGGTTGAACTAGGCAGGCGAGACGCCCGCACCACAAACTTGGCGAAGAGCCCCATTTTCCCAGGAGACTTCACGATGAACATGCTCAATGGTAACGGAATGAATTCCGTTCTACGAAGCGGCCTGTTGGCCGTTGTCGCGTTCCTACTGGCCGCGACGGTGCAAGTGCCTGCACTGGCCGCCAAACCGGTGCCGTCCTTGGATATCGTGCCGGCCGACGCCGCCTTCTACGCGGTCATGCTCCGCAACCAGGAGCAACTCGACGCTATTGTCAACAGCAATGCCTTCGCGAAACTCAAGGCATTGCCTTACGTGCAGATGGGCCTTGGCCTCTATCAAATGCAGGCCGCCAATCCCGATTCGCCCGTCGGCCAGTTCGAGGCCGCCCGCCGCGATCCGGAAGTCAAAAAATCGCTGGCTTTCCTGGCGAACCTTTTCTCCAACGAGGTCTTCGTTTACGGCGGACCGGGCTTCAATCAGGCGATAGAACTCCTGCAAGGCATCTACGGCGATGTACTCTTTGGTGGTCCCTTCATGGCGGGCATCAGCGGCGAAGCTCGCGGAACACGCATGGAAGAAATCCAGGGCCGCGCCTTCGTCCGCGCTCTCATCAACAAGATCGATCTCATCAAGTTCCCCGAGTTGGTCATCGGCGACAAGGTCAAAGACAAGGCCCTCGCGAAGGAGCAGTTGGATCATCTCGAACGGAACCTAAAAATGGCCCTCACCCAGGCGCCGCCCTTGCTGCGGAACCGCCTGAAGCGGACGACCATCGGCGGGTATTCGTACCTCACTTTCACCTTGGACGGTGCAATGGCCCCTTGGGATCCGGGGGTTGTGGAAAAGATCCGCTCCCTGGCCGCGACTCCGGACGACGGCGATAAGCTGATCGAACACTTGAAGAAGACCACCTTGGTCATCTCGCTGGGTCTGCGCGACGATTACCTGCTATTGGCAATCGGCCCTTCGACCGATGTGTTAGCCCGGCTGGGTAACGGCATGTCGCTGCGTTCGCTGCCGGAACTGGCTGCCGTGGCCAAGTTCGCCGATAAGCGGATCTGCTCGGCCAGCTACCTAAGCAAGACGTTGAGTCAGCACTTCAGCCAGACCAAGGGCGGCATCGATAACCTGCTGCGAACCG